>VFQQ010003534.1_pt1 | contig 14985 bp, 13 predicted proteins | sample 3512341 | NCBI WGS metagenome assembly VFQQ01 (sample SAMN10412373, study PRJNA504923) | tailings metagenome | isolation source: Relicate 2 Philex TSF1 revegetated site | place: Philippines: Tuba, Benguet | collected 2017-08-29 | reverse complement strand
CCAGCTTTGCCGCGGCGGCGACACTCCACAATCGTTACGGGTGGGAGGCAGGCCTTCCCGCCTATCTGGTCGCCTCGTTCGTCGGGTTGTCGCGGGTCGAGGCGCGCAAGCACCGCGTCGGCGACGTGCTGGTCGGCGCCGCCGTTGGCACCGCTGTCGGCCATCTGGTCACCCGCAAGGCGAACGCACAGGTGCAACTGGTCCCCTGGGCCGATACCAAAGGTGCCGGGGCACATCTTGCTCTGCGTTTCTGACCGGTCTTTTGACCGGCGATTGCGTCGGACCACCGTCCCGGGTTAACCCTCCTTTATTCCGGCAACGCTAGGATTCCGGAGTGACGCGAGCGATCATCAGTTTTGACACCGAAATGTCCGCCGGCCTCTACCAACGGGGCGTGGACATGCGTGCCAATTTCGAAAGCTCGATCCTTGGCCGCTGCCGCGAAGGCGATTTCGGCATTCACTTCCAGATGGACATGCTCGAGCAGCACGGCCTGAAAGGGGTCTATTTCGTCGACCCGATGCCGGCCCTGGTCTATGGGCCCAAGATTATCGACGAGATCGTCCAGCCGATCGTCCGGCGCGGACACGAAGTCCAACTGCATATCCACACCGAATGGTTGAAATTCGCCCGCTTCAATCCGGTCGGGCGGCTGACCGGTCGCAACATCGGCGATTTTCCGCTGGCGGCGCAGAAAAAGCTCATCGCGCTGGCGCGCGACATTCTGGTCGGTGCCGGGGCACCAAAGCCCACCGCGTTTCGTGCCGGCAATTTCGGCGCCAACGACGATACACTGCGCGCGCTCGCGGCGCTGGGATTTGCTTTCGACAGCAGCTTCAACGGCGCCTATCTGGGTCGCGGCTGCGCGATTTCGCTCGACGCCGCCAATCTGGGTGTGCGTATCCATCACGGCGTTGCCGAGGTACCGGTCAGCGGGCTGCGCGACCGCGCCAGCCGCTTTCGCCCAGCCCAGCTGTGCGCGATGTCCGAAGAGGAAATGCGCGACGCGCTGGACCATGCCGCCGCCAGCGGCGCGGTCCAGTTTTCGGCCTTCAGCCACAGTTTCGAACTGCTCAGCCGCGACCGGCGCGTGCCGAACCGCCTGGCGATTTCGCGCATGGAGGCACTGTGCCGCGCCGTCGCCGACGATCCGCGGGTGACCAGCGGCGGGATCGCCAGCCTGCCCGCACCCCCGGCGCGGCCGGTGCGCATTCATGTTCCCGCGCCCCGACCGTTCCGCACCCTGCGCCGCGTGATCGAGCAGGGGTACGGTCATCTGGCCCACGAAGTGCGTTATGTCCGCGATGTGGTTGCGGTCACGGTCAATTCGTCGCGCTGGGGCAAGATCGCCAGCGGTATATTACTCGTCCTGGCTTGACCCCGAGAACGCGCCGTCGCCGGGTCCGTGGCCCAGCGCGAGATAATCGTCCGACTGCATTTCGGACAGTCGGCTCGCAGTGCGCTCGAACTCGAATGCCCCGTCGCCCGCCACATACAGATCGTCGGGCATCGCCGCCGCGCTGGCCAGCAGCTTGACCTTATATTCGTAGAGCGCATCGACGAGCGTCACAAAACGCGCGGCTTCGTTGCGGTTTTCCGGCCCCATGCGCGGGATGCCGACGATGATGACGGTGTGAAAATGGCGCGCGATCGCCAGATAGTCCGCCGCGCCGCGCGCCTCGGCGCACAGCCGCTTGAACGAAAAGACCGCGACGCCTTTCAGCGCTTTTGGCACATGCAGCGTCCGCCCGCCACCCAGATCGAGATCGAGCGAGGGTACGTGCGCGCGGTCCTCGGGCGGATAGTCGGTGAGGCGAAAGAACGCCGCCGACAACGCCGCGCTCGCTGCATCGTCGGCGGGAACGAACCAGCGCGCGCCGTCGCCCAGCCGGTCGCGGCGATAATCGGTCGGGCCATTGAGCCCCATCACGTCGAGCTTTGCCTCTACCAGCGCAATGAAGGGCAGGAAATGCTCGCGGTTGAGCCCGTCCTTGTACAGGTCGGACGGCGGCCGGTTCGACGTCGCGACCACGCACACCCCGCGGTCGATCAGCGCGGTGAACAGGCGCGAAAGGATCATCGCGTCGGCGCTGTTGTTCACCACCATCTCGTCGAACGCCAGGCAGCGCACGTCGGCGACCAGCGCGTCGGCGACCAGCGGGATCGGATCGCCCGCCTCGCTCTTGCGGACCTCGCGGATCCGCGCATGGACGTCGAGCATGAAGGCGTGGAAATGGACGCGGCGTTTGCGCGCGATCGACAGCTGGTCGTAAAACAGATCCATCAGCATCGACTTGCCGCGACCGACCGCGCCCCACAGATAAACCCCGCGCGGCGCATCGGGTTTGCGGCCGGTCAGCCGCCACAACAGGCTGCCGCGCGGCGGCACAACTTCCAGTTCGGTTTGCAGGGCGTTCAAGCGCTCGGCAGCGGCACGCTGTTCGGGGTCGGGACGGAGCTCGCCGCCCGCGACGAGTGCGTCATAAGCCGCCAGCACCGACATCAGCCGCGATCCTTGCTCGCCTTGCGAATGGTGCCGGCAAAGGACAGGACAATATGGCTGTCGTCCTCACCCTGGACGACCAGCCCGCGCAGGAAGATCAGGCGTCCCGTTTCGCGCACCAGCTCGACGACCGCGTCCAGGGGTTCGCCGACGCGCCCCGCCCCGACGAACTGCGTCGACAGGTCGAGCGTCACCGAATGGCCGGCGTTCAGCGACCCGAACTGGTGCGACGCCGCAAACAACGCGATGTCGACGAGCGCGAGCGTCACCGCGCCATGGACATTGTCGCCCAGATTGCTGTGCTTGCGCTCCGGCACCATCCGCACCCGCGCACAGGGGCGACCATCGGGCGTGGGCGGTTCGACCCGCACCGTCAGCGGCTCGATAAAGCTGTTGAACCGCGTCGGGTCCTTCAGATCCCAGCTGAGCCAACCATCGCCCTGCGCCTCGGCACTGAAATGGTCGGCGCGGCGCGGCTCCTCGATCCCGTCGTTCACACCTGCCGCTCGGCCTCGAGCTTCTTGATCTCGGCGATGGCGCGCGCCGGGCTCAATCCCTTCGGGCAGGCGTTCGAGCAGTTCATGATCGTGTGACAACGATAAAGACGGAACGGATCTTCGAGCTCGTCGAGCCGTTCGCCGGTATATTCGTCGCGGCTGTCGGCGAGCCAGCGATAGGCCTGGAGCAGGATCGCGGGGCCCAGAAACTTGTCGCTGTTCCACCAGTAACTGGGGCAGCTCGTCGAGCAGCAGGCGCACAGGATGCACTCGTAGAGACCGTCGAGCTTTTCGCGCTCGGCAGGCGACTGGAGCCGCTCCTTGCCGCTCGGCGTCGTTGTCTTGGTCTTCAGCCACGGTTCGATCGACGCATATTGGGCGTAGAAATGGGTGAAGTCGGGGACCAGATCCTTGATCACGTCCATCGCCGGCAGCGGGGTGATCGTGATGTCACCCTTCAGATCCTCGATCGCGGTGGTGCAGGCGAGGCCGTTCTTGCCGTTCATGTTCATCGAACAGCTGCCGCAAATGCCCTCGCGGCACGACCGGCGGAACGTCAGCGACGCATCCTGCTCGCTCTTCATCTTGATGAGCGCGTCGAGCACCATCGGACCGCATTTTTCGGTATCGATCTCGAACGTGTCGAAGCGCGGGTTCTGCCCGCTGTCCGGATCGTAGCGATAGACTTTGAACCGTTTGACCGCCGCCGCGCCCTCGGCCTTGTGGACCTTGCCCGTCTTTTGCGGGCGGCTGTTCTTGGGCAGGCGGAATTCGGCCATGTCGCGGGCTCCCTGTGCAATTGCGGGCTGACTAGACCCGATTGGCGGCAACGACAAGGGGTGATGCGAAAGCCGCTGGCAGGGGCGCGGGCAAGGCGCTAGGGCCGCGGCGATGACCGAAAGCGCCGCCCAACCTGCTGTCACCAGCCGCCACGTTGCACGCGGGCTTGGCACCACGGTCCTCGCACGGCTGGGCGCGGTGGTCGAGATCGTTGCGCAGCCACTTTACGTGCTGATGTTCGGGCTCGCGGGATACGGCCTCTATGCCGTGCTGTGGGCTACGATCAACCTGCTCGAGAATATCTTCGACCTAGGCATGACCAGCGCGATGCAGCGCACGGTGCCGCAATCGGCGAGCGATGCCGAGGCTGCCGCGGCGCTGCGCACCGCGATGTTTTGGGGCGTCGGGCCGTGCCTGATCGTCGCAGCGATCATCGCCCTGTTCGCCGCCGACCTCGCGCCGTTGCTGAACGTCGCTGAACGCGACCGGCCGCTCGTCATTCCGGCGATCCAGCTGTTCGTGTGGGCGCTGCCCTTGTGGGCGTTTGTCGAAATCGCGACGTCTGCGATGCGCGCGCGCATGGTGTTCGGCGCCGAAATCCGCCTGCGGATCGTGTGGGAGCAGATCATGCGACTGGTGTTCGCGGGGCTGTTCTTTGCCGGCGGGCTGGGGCTGAAAGGCCTGTTCATCGCGCATCTCTGCTCGCTGGCGATTACCGCGATCCTGTGCGTTCGCCTGCTGCGCCGCTATTATGTATTCGGCGAACTGCTGCGCGGCGGCCGCGGCAGCGAAACGGCGCGCAACACCTTTTGGGCGGGACTGTCGATCCTGCCGTCGAACGTGATCGCGCGGCTGTTCGGCGACGCGCCGGCGCTGATCCTCAACCTGCTGCTGCCCGGCGCGGCGGGCGCGGCGGCGGCGGGCCTGTTCACGATCGCGCGCAAACTGTCGAGCGTCGTCCAACTGGTCCGCATCGCCTTCGTCTATGTCATGGCGCCGCTCGCGGCGAGCGCCGAGCGCGAGGATCGCGCGCAAGTGGCCGACATCTATGCCTATGCCACGCGGTTGATCGCCGCGATCGCGCTGCCGCTCGCCGCAGTGCTCGCGGCGGGCAGCGCACCGCTGCTCAGCCTGTTCGGCGCCGAGGCCAGGGTCGCGCAGGCCGCGCTCGTCATCCTGCTGTTTGCGCGCGCTGTCGAAGCGGTGCTGGGCATCTCGCTGCCCGTGCTGCAAGTCGTCGCCGCTTTCCGTCACCAGCTGACCGCCAGCATTATCGGGGTGATCGTGGCCGTCGCGGCAGGCACCCTCATCGTCGGGCGGATGGACGCACTGACCGGTGTCACGCTGGCGATGTCGATCGGGCTGGTCGTCATGGGCGGCATTCCGATGGTGCAGCTGGCGTTGAACGAAAAACTCCACCCCTTTGACCGTCAGTTTCCGGCCGTGGCCATCAAGGGACTGGCGATCATGCTCGTCGCCGGCGGCGCCGCGCTGCTGGCGGGGCAATTGCCCGACGCGGTAGCGCTGCCGCTGATCGTGCTGCTCGCGGTCGGTGCGATCTGGTTGTCGCTGCGCTTTGCCCTGCCCCACGCCGACCGCACTTCGCTGGGCAAGGCGGGGCGCAAGCTGCGGCTCGTCTGAAAGATTCGGTCTTATTTTGGCCGCAAAATTCGCTAGAGCGGTGCCACTTATCGTGATGCCGCACTGCGGCCAACAGGCGGAACCCATGTACCAGACCGAACTCGCGCGCAGCGGCAAGCGCCTCTTTTTCATTCGCGGCACCTATATCTATATCACCATCGCGATTTCGGTGCTGATTGCCTGGTGCAGCAAGGACTGGGGTCCGTTCCAGACAGCGTTCGGCGATTGCGCCTGGTTCTGGCTGTCGCTCGGCGTCGCCAGCGCAGGGGCGATCGTGCGCGTGTTCACCAGCGGCTGGGCCGCGCTCGGCACCTCGGGCCGCGCCAAGGTCGCCGCGGAGGCGAGCGAGCTCAACACCACCGGACCGTACAGCCTGGTACGCAACCCGCTCTACGTCGGACGCATCCTGAACTTCACCGGCATCGCGATGCTGTCGGGCAGCTGGGTGTTCGGCGCGATCGTTTTCCTGCTCGCGATCCTGATCTACGAACGCATTTCGATTTATGAGGAAGAATTTCTGCGCGAAAAATTCGGCGCGGCGCACGCCGAATGGGCGAAGGACGTTCCCGCGCTGCTTCCCCGCCTGCACGGCTGGGTGAAACCCAAATATCCCTTCTGGTGGAAGCGGATGATCTGGCGCGAACAGAACAAGCTGTTCCTGCTCGCCACCACCGTCTTCCTGACCTGGTTCGCGCGGCTCGACTTCAATTTCGACGCGCTGACCGCAGCGCAATGGAACTGGGTCTATGCCTATGTGGCGCTCGTCGTCGTCCGCTTTATCATCGGCGGGCTGAAAATGGCCGGTTTCTTCAAGGAATTGAGCTGAATTGATGGGGGGCGACCTAGCTCCCCTGATCGCAGTCGTCGGCAGCGACGGGTCGGGCAAGTCGACGCTGTCGGCGGACCTGCTCGCGCATATCCGGCTGAGCCGCGCGGCAGAATCCGGCTACCTCGGCCTCGGTTCGGGCGAGCAAGGGCGGCGCATCGGACGCTGGCCGGTCATCGGCCCGCCGCTGCACCGCTTTCTCGACGGCATCGCCGATCGCTTGCGCGAACCCGGCGAGCCGATCCCCGGCTATCTTGCCGCGCGCTATGCGCTGAACAAATCGCGGAATCGCCGTGCCAGGTTCGACGAACTGCTCGCGCAGCGGCGCGCGGGCAAGGTGATCGTCACCGACCGTTATCCGCAGGTCGAGGTTCCCGGCCTGCACGACGGACCGATCCTCGCCGGCATCGCGACCAGCCCGCGGCTCGCCGCGATGCAGGCGGCGGAACGCGCGCTCTATGCGGAAATGGCGGCGTACCGACCGACGCTGGTGATTCGCCTGCACGTCGCCGTCGATACGGTGATGGCGCGCAAGCCCGACCACGACCGCGGCCTCATCACGCGCAAGGTCGCGACGGTGCCGCTGCTGGCGTTCAACGGCGCGCCGATCGTCGATATCGACGCGACGATGTCCTATACCGACGAGCTGGCGCTGGCGACCGCGGCGGTGGACGAGGCGCTGGGTTCGGCCTGACCCCTATCTCTCCGTTCGTGTCGAGCGAGAATTAGAGGCTGGTTTTGCTTGCCATGATCGTCTCGATCAGTTCGATATCCGCCGGTTTGTCGGCGTCGATGCACGCTTCGGGTTCGGACATCGGCACCACCGTCGCCGTCAGGCCGAAACGCCGACCCGCGCGCGCGACGCCCTGCTGGATCGTGAACAGCCGGAGCAGCGCGCCGATCAGCAGCCACGGGCCGAACGCGGCGACGATCTTCAGCCCCTTTTTGCGGTCGCGTTCGATCCGGCCCCAGAAATCGAGCAGCGGCAGCACCCGCCGCCCGCGCAGAAAAAACAGATTGGCGCCCGACCACCAGCCGCCGCGAAACTTGAGCCAGGTGCGCCGCGATTGCGGATAGCGCGCGAACAGGACATTACGCTCGACCATCGCTACCGCGACGTCGCTTTGCGCGGCACCGGCCAGGAATTCGGCGATCATTGTGGGCGTCAGCAGCACATTGTCGGCGGTTGTGACCAGCACCGGCGCGTCGTCCGTCGGGAGTGCGGCGGCGAGCGAGCTGCTGATTCCTCCGCCGGAATCGACGAAATGCAGATCGGCGAAGGCGGCAAGGCCCGGCACGGCGGCAAGTTCGGCGCTGTTCTGCGCCAGCACCGTGACCGGCCCGACCAGCGACGAGGCGCGAAGCGCGCGTAAAACATGGACCAGCATCGGCTGGCCCGCGACGGGGAGCAACGCCTTGGTCGACACACCGCTGCCGCCGAGCAACGGATCGGGTCCGGGCCGGCTGCCGGCTAATATGATGGCGGGGATGCTGGCGGTCATCGCCAGCGCCCTACCGCGCCGGATCGCCGCGAACAAGGCGGGCGTATCGCGCGGAACGCGCCGCGCCTTGCCACCTTTTCGGCGTTCGTGCGTAGGACGGGCATGACCAGCCCGTTCACCCGGTTCGCCCTGTTCTGCAACATCCAGAGCGGCAGCCATGACGACGCCATTCGCGCGCAGATTGAAACGATCTGCCGCGACCATGGTGCGCCGCTCGCGGCGACCTTTGCCCTGCCTGACGACGATGTGCCGGATGCCGTACGATTGGCCGCCGATGGCATTGACCTGTTGCTGGTGTGGACGGGCGACGGGACGATCAATGCCGCCGCGCGCAAGACGGCGGGCTGGGACGGCGCGATCCTGCCTTTGCCCGGCGGCACGCTGAACCTGCTGTCCAAGGCGCTGCACGGCGACCGTCCCGCGCCGGAGATTCTGGCCGACGCGCTGGCGGGCAAGGGGCAGCGCCGGCCGATACCGACGATCCGGTCGGATCAGGGCGAAGCGTTCATCACCGTGATCGCCGGCCCCGCGACACGCTGGGCCGAGGTGCGCGAAACGATGCGGCAGGACGGGCTGATCGAGGCGAGCCGGTCGGCGCCCGACGCGCTCGACGAAATGATGAACGCGCCGGGGGTGCGGGTGGCCGGGCACGACATAGCCTATCCGGCGGTGATCCTGACCCCCACGCACGGCGGGATCCGAGCCGACGGGATATTGACCGAAGGCACCGGCGACGTGCTGCGCCACGGCCTCGCCTGGCTCGGCGGCGATTTCCGCGACGGGCCGAGCGAACCGATCGCGACGGCCGACACCATTGTGCTGAAAAGCGACGCGCCGATCAGCCTGGAATATGACGGCGAACTGGACGAAGTCGCCTCGCCCGCCACCTTCAGGCTCGCTACCAGCGCGGTCGATTTCATCGCGACGACATGACGCGACTGTTTCATATCAGCGAACTGCATGTCGGGCTGGAGGACCGCGCCGCGCTCGACTGGTTCAAGGGCTGCGTCCGCCGCGAACAGCCCGATGCGGTGCTGATCACCGGCGATCTGACCATGCGCGCGCGCAGCCACGAATTTGCCGCGGCGTGCGACTGGATCGAACGGCTCGACGTGCCGGTCACCGTCGAGGTGGGCAATCATGACCTGCCCTATTTCAATCCCTTTGCACGCTTCTTCTGGCCCTATCGCCGCATCCGGCGGATCGAGCGGCTCGTCGAGCGCGAACTCGATCTGGACCGGGTTGCGGTCGTTCCGCTGAAAACGACCGCGCGCGCGCAGTGGCGGCTCGACTGGTCAAAGGGATGGGTGACCCGCCGCGCGCTGGCCAGGACGATTGCAGCGATCGACGCGCTGCCGCCGGGCAAACAGGTCATCGTAACCGCGCATCATCCGCTCGTCGAGGCGGGAACGAAGGGTCGCGCGTTGACCCGCGGCGGACAGCATGCGCTCGACGCGCTGGCGTCACGCGGCGTCGCGGCGGTGCTGACCGGCCATGTCCACGACGCCTTTGACCTGGTCGCCCGGACCGCGAACGGACCGGTGCGAATGATCGGCGCGGGGACCCTGTCGCAGCGTATCCGGTCGACCCCGCCGAGCTTCAACGAACTGCGGATCGCAAGCGGCACGATCGCGCTGCGGGTGCGCAGCATCGCCGACGTGCCGACCCCGCAGATGCAGATTACCGACGTTCCGCCCGACGCGCTGCCGCCGCGCGAGCCCGGCGAGCCGGTGGCGCCGATCCACGCGGTTCCGCCGGTCGATCCCCCGGTGCATTGACGCGGCGTCCGATCCCGTTAGGTTGCAAGAAAAAACGGGATGAGGACAAAAGATGCTGACCAAGGGCGACGATTTTCCGCTCCACCAGAGCGCCGAGCCGATCGCCTTTGCCGGCACCGATCGCAATTTCTACGATCGCTATTTTTTCAACGGCTATGCGCCCGACGGGTCGGTATTCTTTGCGGCGGCGATGGGATTTTATCCGCAGCTGGGCATTGTCGATGCCGCCTTTTGCGTGCTGATCGACGGGGTCCAGCATAATCTGCGCGCCAGCAGGCGGTCGGCGGGCGAGCGGCTAGATCTGGCCGTCGGTCCGATTTCGATCCGGATCGACGCGCCGCTGGAGCAGCTGACGCTGAAGATTTTGGCCAACGACGGCCCTTTATCAGGCGAGTTGCAGTTCACCGGGCGCCATTTTCCGATCGAAGAACCGCGCTTCACACGCCGCAACGGCACCCGGCTGTTCATGGACTATACGCGCATGACCCAGAACGGCCACTGGTCGGGCTGGCTGGCGGTGGGCGGCCAGCGGATCGAGGCGGGCGCCGACTGGGCGGGGACGCGCGACCGCAGCTGGGGGATACGCCCGGTCGGCGCCGCGGAACCGCAACCGCCGCCGGAGGGCAATTTCCACCAATTTTTCTGGCTGTGGACGCCGTGCAATTTTTCCGACCGCTCGCTGTTCTTTCACAGCAATGACGATGGCGCGGGCGACGCGTGGAACCGCCGCGCCGTCTTGGCCGACAGCAATGGCGGCGAGCGCCACTTCGCCGATCCGGGTTTTGCCGTTGAATGGCAGCCGGGCACGCGGCGGCTGCAGAAATTGACCGCCGATCTGGATCGCAGCACACACTTGGCCCTTACGCCTGCCGGACCGCTGTTCGCGATGAGCGGGCTTGGTTACACCCACCCGGTCTGGGGTCACGGCTTCGATCATGGCGGGCTGGAGGTTGCGCATGACCGCCTGTCCGAAGCCGAACGGGCGTGGGGCAATCCGCTGGCGATGCACGTGCAGGCGCTGGTCACCGCCGAACTGGTCGATGGCGACCGCCGCGACGTCGGTATCGGCGTCCTCGAACAATTGTTCGTCGGCCCGCACGCGCCAACCGGTCTCACCGGGCTGATGGACCCCGCCGCATGAGCTGTCCGACCTCGCCCGGGGCAATGACGGCCGAGTGGCTCGGCGCGGCTCTGGGGCACGCCGGGCGATTGCGCGGCTTTACGGCCGACCGCATCGGCACCGGCCAGATGTGCGACAGCTACCGCCTGACGCTCGACTGGGACGGCGGCGTCGATGCTCCGGCGTCCGTGGTCGCCAAATGTCCGAGCCATGACGAGGCCAGCCGCAACATCGCCAAGCTGACCGGCACCTATGTCAAGGAAGTCAGCTGGTACCGCGAGCTTGCCGCTGCCAGCGGGGTTCCGGCACCGCACTGCTATCACTCCGAGATCGCCGACGATGACGTCGACTTCGTTTTGATCCTGTCCGACCTGGCCCCGGCGCGGCAAGGAGACCAGCTGGCCGGTCTTGGCCTGGCGGGGCTCGCGCCGTGCATCGACGCGGCGGCGCGGTTGCACGCGCATTTGTGGAATGATCCGCGGCTGGCGGAGATCGCGTGGCTGGCGCGCGACAATGGCGATCTGGTACGGGCGCTTTTCCCGCAGCTGTATCAGGGATTTCGCGAGCGCTATGCCGCACGCCTCGCGCCCGAACTGCTCGACGTCGGTGCGGGGATGGTGGCGAAGCTCGACGCCTATCTGACGCGCGAGCCCGCGGCGCGGACGATCGTCCACGGCGACCTGCGTATCGACAACATCCTTTTCGCCGCCGATGGCGAAGCCTGCTGGCTGGTCGACTGGCAGACATTGGGCCGCGGCAGCGGCGCCACCGATCTGGCCTATCTGGTCGGCACCAGCATCGCCGACCCTTTCGAGCGCGCCGCCGCCGACCGCCCGGCGTTCGACCACTGGATTGCGGCGTTGGTGGCGCAGGGCATCGACCCCGACACCGCCGCGCTGTGGGACGATTATCGCGTCGGGGCGCTCAGCGGCTATTTCATGGCGGTGTTTGCATCGATGAACGTCGAACGCACCGACCGCGGCGACGAGATGTTCGCGGTGATGGCCGAGCGGCCAGCGCGGCAGGCGCTGGCGCTCGGGAGTCTGGATCTGCTCTGAACTTTGGCGATCAGGCCTCGACGCGGCGCTCGGCAAGTGCGGCGACAATGGCGTCGCAAAATCCCGGCAGATCGTCGGGACAGCGGCTGGTGATGATGTTGCCGTCAACGACAACCGCCTCGTCGACGAAATCGGCGCCCGCGTTGACCACGTCGGTCCGAATCGATTTGTAGCTTGTCAGCCGCTTGCCCCGGGCCAGCCCCGCTTCGATCAACAGCCACGGCGCGTGGCAGATAGCGGCAACCGGCTTGCCTGCCGCGGCGAAGTCGCGGATCAGTGCGACCGCGGCATCGTCGACGCGCAGCAGATCCGGGTTGATCTGGCCACCGGGCAGCACGAGCGCGGCATAATCGTCGACCTTGACGTCGCCGATCTTCAGATCGACCTCGACCTCGTCGCCCCAATCGTCGCCGTCCCAGCCGGTAATGTCACCCAGTTGCAGCGACGCGATGTCGACGTCGGCGCCCGCGTCCTGCAGCCGCTCCAGCGGGACTTCGAGTTCGGACTGTTCAAAGCCGTCGGTGGCCATGATCAGGATGCGCTGCGATGCGAGCGGTTCGGTGTCGGCCATGAGATATTCCTTTCCAAGATGAATATCCTGAACGCTGCCGCCGCTGTGCTCGTTGCATCGTGCCGCGCGCGTTGCGGCACAGAAAAAGGGCGGCCCGTCGCCGGACCGCCCTTTCCCCCTTTTTTCGGGTCGTGATCAGAAGTGGAAGGTTACCGAACCGCGATAGCTCTGGTTCGACACATCCTTGCGACCGATCGTCGTGTCGGCGCCGATCGACAGATCGACATTGCCCGTCTTGAACGTGATCCCGCCGCCGACTTCGAACCAGTCCTTGTCGGTTCCGGCGAGGCCGAAGATGGCATTGGGTCCGGGGCCGCCGACGAACGTGGCACCGAAAGACGCCGGGGCATCCTTGAACTCGTGCACATAATCGGCGCTGAGGTGCGGCTGGAAGCTGCTCCCGCGCTTGCCCGACAACGCCAGCCCGGCGCGCCCCTGGACGCTGTTGTAACTCGAACGGTCGAGCCGCAGCGCCGGACCGCCCCCATTTTCCTTGATGTCGGAAAAGCCGATGTGGCTCGCCCGCGCCGCAACGCGCGGCCCGAATTCGATCGACCCCAGATCGAAATTCTTGGCCAGGCTGACCTCGCCGGTGACGATCAGCGACGTATCGTCGCCCGTCAGCGTAAAGGGCGTGCCCACCAGATCGGCGATCCGTGTGGTGCGCGAATCGAACGCGCCGGCGCTGAGCTGCGTCGACAGTTCGATGCCGCCGCCGAGGCCGGTCTTTCCGTACAGCGTTCCCTGATAAAGGGTGCCACTGGCCTTTTGACCGCCAACCGGCGTCGTGCCGTCGATATCGGTGTAGCTGAGCGAGAAGCCGAGTACGCCGTTGTCGCCCAGCGATTTTTCGATACCGCCCGCCAGATAGAAACCGTCGAACCGGTCGCGCCCGCCACCCGGCAGCGCGCTGGCCATCGGACGGCTGTCGCCGTCAAGATAGCCGCCCGCCAGGAAGGCGCTGGTGTCGTCGGGCAGGCGCCCCTGCTGCACCGTGACCGAATCGCTGTCCGACCGGACCTGCATCGACGCTGCGCCGACCGCGGTCATGTTGAGGTGCGCCAGTTGAACCGGTCGCCCGATCATCGCCAGCGTGCCGCCCATGTCGCCGCCGTCAAGCTGGAGCAGGCGATCGCGATAGAAACGCGACATATTGTCCGCCGCCACCGTCGCGAGCGAGCCGCGCAGCGTTTCGGTCCGCGGCGCCCAGCTTTCCAGCGTCGCGCGGATCGTCGTCGCACTCTGCAGGTCGAGCGGGCCATAGACGCCGGCCAGCGCAGCATTGCCGCGCGACTGGTCGAGCAGCTGGGCATAGGCGCCTTGGACCGCGGTTGGATCGACGACATTGCGGTAGAGGCCCGCCTGGATCTCCACCGACACGCTGTTGGGCCCGTATGTCAGCCGCGGCGTCAGAATCGCGGAAAGCGAAGAGGCCGAGCCGAAAGTGCCGGTCACGCCGCCCGCAGCGGTCAGGAAGGTGAAACGGTCGCCCGCGGTGATCCGGTAGCCCGAGACCGGCGAGAACGACACTGCCCCGCCCAGCGTCGCGTTACCGGTCGAACCGCCGTTGGCAACCACCGCCAGAACGTCGGATGCGCCGCTCGGGCCGAGGTCGATGAACAGATTGCTGCCCGACGAGAGGACCAGATTGCCCGCGATCGTCAGCGTACCGGTCGTCGTCATCGTGCCGGGCGCGATGCTGCCCAGCACGCTGGTGAGAAACGGTGTGCGCACCGTGCCCGCACCGGTGAGCAGACCGGAGAGCAGGAGATAGTCGCCGGCGGTCTGGATCGTACCGTTGGTGTTGACGGTGCCGGTCAGCTGGCGAACCTCGATCAGGCTGTTGAGTGACGCGCCGCTTGCGACGTTCAGCTGCGATGTGGCGCCGGCAACCGTGAACCGATCGACGGTGACCGACGAGTTCAAGGTGATGGCGCCCGTGTTGCGCAGCGTCACGTCGTAGTAGCGCCCCATCTCGCCGGTGGTGCGGACACCATCGACATTGTTCGGGACGAAGCCGGTCGCACCGGGCAGGCCATTGGCGATCGTCGGGGCAGGCCGCAGCGTGTCGGAATAGCCGGGGTCAGCCATCGCCGTTTCGGTCGGCGCCATGCCTTCGCCGGTGGCGAGGTCGATCACCAGCGGGCTGCTCGAATCGGTCGCGGTGTTGGGGACGCCGTTGCGAACCGCACCGGTCGCGATGTCGACGCACTCGTTGCTCGCCGGATTGGGCGAGGTACTGGGCGACTGGAAACACAATTCACCGAACTGCGGACCATTGCCTGAATTGGTGCCGCCGAGGTTGGTCGGCAACCCGTTGACGAGCTGGCCGCCCGCAATGACGTGATAGGCCGGATCCAGTTCGGTGATCCACGCCGTGCCATCTTCCCAGTTGCGGTTGCCTGTCACTGCGGTGACGTAGCGATAGGGATTGTTGGCGACGATCCAGTCCCAATAGAGGAACAGCGGCTGGTAAAACGCCTGGGTGCCATAGCTGCCCTGTGGCTGGCCGGCGAAGAAGGTCGAGCCACCCGACAGCACCCCAATCACGACCGGTTTGGAAAATGTCTGGTCGAGGATCAGCGGACCGCCCGAGTCGCCGGGACCGGTGGTGCCTTCCCGCGGCAGGGCATTGTCACGGAATCCGTTGAAATCGCGGGCGTTGGCGGTCGCCGTTCCGCGCGCGGGATCGTCGAAATCGATGAAATA
>VFQQ010003533.1_pt1 | contig 14985 bp, 10 predicted proteins | sample 3512341 | NCBI WGS metagenome assembly VFQQ01 (sample SAMN10412373, study PRJNA504923) | tailings metagenome | isolation source: Relicate 2 Philex TSF1 revegetated site | place: Philippines: Tuba, Benguet | collected 2017-08-29 | reverse complement strand
TGGTGCACTACTTTGCCGAGGAGCCGAACCTCGAGCTGGAGCGCAAGATCGGCGTTTACCTGCGCCGCATCCAGGGCAAGCACGGCGGCTGGCCGCTCTTTCACGAGGGCGAGTTCGACATGAGCGCCAGCGTTAAGGCCTACTTTGCGCTCAAGATGATCGGCGACGACATCAACGCGCCGCACATGAAAACTGCGCGCGAGGCGATCCTCGCACGCGGCGGCGGCATCAAGGCGAACGTGTTCACGCGCGCGCTGCTATCGCTCTACGGCGTGCTGCGCTGGCACTCGGTGCCGGTGATGCCGGTCGAGATCATGCTGCTGCCGAGATGGTTTCCGTTCCACATCGACAAGATCTCGTACTGGGCGCGCACCGTGATCGTGCCGCTGCTGGTGCTGCAGGCGACGAAGCCGAAGGCGATCAATCCGCGCGGCGTGACGATCGACGAACTGTTTCACGAGGACCCGCGGACCATCGGCGCGCCGCACAAGGCGCCGCACCAGAAGTCGTCGTGGTTCATCACGTTCCGCGGCATCGACATCGTGCTGCGCGCGCTTGAGCCGGTGATGCCGAAGGGCTTGCGCAAGCGCGCCATCGACAAGGCGGTCGCGTTCGTCGAGGAGCGCCTCAACGGCGTCGACGGCCTCGGCGCGATTTACCCCGCGATGGAAAACTCCGTGAAGATGTACGCGGTGCTCGGCTATCCACCCGATCATCCGAGCCGCGCCATCGCCCGCAAGTCGCTCGACAAGCTGCTCGTCATCAAGGACGACGAAGCCTATTGCCAGCCGTGCGTCTCGCCGGTGTGGGACACCGCGCTCGTTGCGCACGCGCTGCTCGAGTCCGGTAGCGAGCAGGCCGTCGCGGCCGCCAACAAGGGCCTCGACTGGCTAAAGCCGCTGCAGGTGCTGGACGTGAAGGGCGACTGGGCGGTGCGCCGTCCGGACGTGCGGCCCGGCGGCTGGGCGTTCCAGTACAACAACGCGCACTATCCCGATCTCGACGACACCGCCGTGGTGGTGATGGCGATGGATCGCGCGCGCAAGACGCGCGGCCAGGAGTTCGACGGCTCGATCGATCGCGCGCGCGAGTGGATCCTCGGGCTGCAAAGCCACGACGGCGGCTTCGGCGCCTTCGACGCCGACAACGACTATCACTACCTCAACAACATCCCGTTCGCGGATCACGGCGCGCTGCTCGATCCGCCGACCGCGGACCTTACCGGGCGCTGCATTTCGATGCTCGCTCAACTGGGAGATCGGCCCGCGACGTCGGAGCCGATGCGCCGTGCGATCGCGTGGCTGGAGCGCGATCAGTTACCCGACGGAAGTTGGTACGGACGTTGGGGCATGAACTACATCTACGGAACGTGGTCGGTCCTCTGTGCCCTTAATGCAGCAGGCGTCGACAATCATGCACCGTTGATGCGCAAAGCTGCTGACTGGTTGCTCTCAATCCAGAATGATGATGGCGGCTGGGGTGAGGATGGTGCGAGCTACAAGCTCGATTATCGCGCCTACGAGAAGGCGCCGAGCACGGCGTCACAAACGGCATGGGCCTTGCTTGGATTGATGGCAGCCGGCGAGGTGGAGCATGCGGCTGTTGGACGCGGGATTTCGTATCTCGCCGAAAACCAAGGTGCGGACGGAGCTTGGGGTGAAGAGCGCTTTACGGCCACAGGCTTCCCGCGCGTGTTCTATCTGCGCTATCACGGATACAGGAGATTCTTTCCGCTCTGGGCGATGGCCCGCTACCGTAACTTGAAGAGTGGAAATAGTCGGTCGGTATCTTTCGGAATGTAGCGCCTTGGGGGGCGGAACCGAATGATCGTTGTGGTGGGGATGGCTTTCGAGGCACGCATCGCGGCCGGCCTCGGCGTTCCTGTCGTCTGCGGTGGTGACGGACAAAATCTCGCAACATCGCTGGCGCGTGCCATGGCGGCCGGCTGTGGCGGCCTCATCAGCTTCGGTGTCGCGGGCGGCCTTGCTCCCGATCTCAAGCCCGGAACCTGCGTGATCGGTTCCAGCATTCTCGATGAAGACAATACGCGCGAGACCGACGCCCGATGGGCGCAGCGCCTGATGCGTATTATTCCGGATGCGGTGTGCGGCCCGATCGCCGGTGTGCGCGAGCCGATTGCGCATGCGCACGCCAAGCGCGCGCTGCACGCCGAGACCGGCGCGCTCGCTGTCGACATGGAATCGCATGTGGTGGCCCGCGCCGCGCAGCAGCACGGCGTGCCGCTCGCCGCCATCCGCGTGGTGGTCGATCCGGCGGAGCGCACCATCCCGCGCTCGGCGCTGGCTGGCACGAAGGCGGACGGCACCATCGATGCACTCGGCATCGTCAAATCGCTGATGCGCAATCCGCGCGACCTGATCGGCTTGATCCAGATGTCGTTCGACGCACGCGCGGCGCGCGCCACGCTAGTGCGCGGCAGTGCGCTGATCGGCCCCGGCCTTGGGCTGCTCGACGGTGCTGTCGGGCGTCCGGCGCTTGGACTGGCGCGCGAGATCGCGGCGCCGGTCGACGCCTGATCCCGCATCACACCGCATAAAAAATGCCCGGCTCGCGCCGGGCATTTTTGTCTCCGCAGCTGCCGGGTGGCTTACTCGGCTGCCGTCATGTGGTGCGGCTGAGGCTGCTGCTGCGCGGCGGCAAGTGCCGCGGCCTTCGCGGCATCCTTGGCGGCCTTCTCGGCCTTGAGCTGCGTCAGCGTCTTCTCGACCTGCTCAGAGAAGTTGTACTTGGCGGGCCGCTGGTTCGCGAGCGAGATCTCCGGCGCCATCGGGCCTTCGGTGCGCACGCCGAACAGCGCGATCTTGAGCGCCTTGAGCGGGTGCTTGACGGCGAGGTTCGCGGCGGTCGGCTCGTAGCCGCAGTGCGCCATGCAGTTCGCGCACTTCTCGTACTTGCCGGTGCCGTACGAGTCCCAATCCGTGGTCTCCATCAGCTCCTTGAAGGTCTTCGTGTAGCCTTCGCCGATGAGGTAGCAGGGCTTCTGCCAGCCGAACACGTTGCGCGCCGGCATGCCCCACGGCGTGCAGTGCGCTTCCTGATTGCCGGCGAGGAAGTCGAGGAACATGCCCGAGTGCATGAACTTCCACTTGCGGCCCTTGCCGAGCGCGAACACCTTGCGGAACAGCTCCTTGGTGTTCTTGCGGGCGAGGAAGTGCTGCTGGTCCGGCGCGCGCTCGTAGGCGTAGCCGGGCGAGATCGACACCGCGACGCCCATCTCTTCGCAGAGGTTCAGGAACTCGGCGATGTCTTCGGCCGGGTGGCCGTCGAAGATCGTGGCGTTGACGTTGACGGTGAAGCCCTTGGCCTGCGCGGCCTTGATGCCGGCGACGGCCTTCTCGAAGCCGCCCTCCATGCACACGGACTTGTCGTGGTGCTTCTTGATGCCGTCGAGGTGGACGGAGAAGAAGAGATACGGAGAGGGCTCGAACTCGCCGAGCTTCTTTTCCAGCAGCAGCGCGTTGGTGCAGAGCGACACGAACTTCTTGCGTGCCACGATGCCCTTCACGATGGCGCCGATGTCCTTGTGGATCAGCGGCTCGCCGCCCGGGATCGCCACCATCGGCGCGCCGCACTCGTCGACCGCCTGAAGGCACTCTTCGACCGAGAGGCGCTTGTTGAGGATCGGATCCGGATAGTCGATCTTGCCGCAGCCCGAGCATGCGAGATTGCAGCGGAACAGCGGTTCCAGCATCAGAACGAGCGGGTAGCGCTTACGACCAAGAAGCTTCTGCTTCATGATGTAGGCGCCGATCTTCATTTCCTTGAAAAAGGGGATAGGCATCCGGTTGCTTTCCGATAATTCTTCGGCCTAACGGGCGATTTCAGACGGTATTGGACGAAACGTCAACTCGCGCGGCTGACCGTGCGGGTGGCGAAACCTTCGGTGAGTTCGGCGGGCAGGCGGAATTCCATGTGCTCCTCGCGGCCCGGCAGGGTCGAGACCTCGACCGGTCCGATCCGGCGGAGCGCCGCGATCACGTCCTCGACCAGCACTTCCGGCGCCGAGGCGCCCGCTGTGAGGCCGACGCGCTCGGCACCCTTGACCCACTCGGCCTTCAGCTCGCTGCCGTCGGCGATCAGGTAGCTCGGGATGCCTTCCTCGGTCCCGATTTCGCGGAGCCGGTTGGAATTGGACGAATTCGTCGCACCGACCACGAGGATCACGTCCACGACCTTGGAGAGGTCGCGCACGGCCGACTGGCGATTCTGCGTCGCGTAGCAGATGTCGCGCGTCTCGGGGCCGATGATGTCGGAGAAGCGGCGCTGCAGCGCCTGGATGATGCCCTTGGTGTCGTCGACCGAGAGCGTGGTCTGCGTCACGTAGGCGACCGGCGTGTCGGGCGAAATGTCGAGTTCGTCGACTTCCTTCTCGTTCTGCACGAGCGTCACCGGGGCCGGGATCTGGCCCATGGTGCCTTCGACTTCCGGGTGGCCCGCATGGCCGATCAGGATCAGCTTGCGGCCCTGGCCGACGTAGCGCTTGCCCTGATTGTGCACTTTGGTGACCAGCGGGCAGGTGGCGTTCAGCACCGGGAGGCCGCGCGTCGCGGCTTCCTGCTCGACGCTCTTGGCAACGCCGTGCGCCGAGAACACCGTGACGGCATTCGGCGGCACCTCGGAGACTTCCTCAACGAACACCGCGCCCTTGGCCCGCAGGCTCTCGACGACGTGCTTGTTGTGAACGATTTCGTGGCGGACGTAGACCGGTGCGCCGTACTTGACGAGGGCACGCTCGACGATCTCGACGGCGCGCACCACGCCAGCGCAAAAGCCGCGCGGCTGGGCTAGGATAACCTTCATATCGAAACTCGCTCCCTGCGGGGTTCAAGGCCCCGAATAGAGTTATGCGCGCGGAACCGGCGCGCAAGCGTGGCGGTGCTTAGCACGTCGTCAGGCGTGTTGCACCACATCTATGCGGACATCCTTACCCAGCGCCTCGAAGACTTTTGCCACAATTCCCTTGGCGTCGAGCCCGGCCGCCGCATACATCGCGGCCGGGGAATCCTGGTCGATAAAGCGGTCCGGGAGGACCATGGCGCGCAGCCGCAGACCCCGATCGAGGGCCCCGTTTTCAGCCAGAGTCTGCATCACCAGGGCGCCGAAACCGCCGATGGAACCCTCCTCGACCGTAATCAGGACTTCGTGGTTGCGAGCCAGATCTAGTACGAGCCCCGTGTCGAGGGGTTTCGCGAAACGGGCATCGGCGACGGTCGCCGAGAGGCCATGCGCGGCGAGCATGTCTGCGGCCTTCATGGCCTCGGCGAGGCGAGTTCCAAGCGACAGCAGCGCTACCTTCGACCCTTCGCGGACGACTCGGCCTTTTCCGATCTCGAGCGGGACGCCGAACTCCGGCATCTCGACCCCGACGCCATCGCCGCGCGGATAGCGCAGGGCGGAGGGCGCGTCGTCGATCGCGACCTGCGTCGCCACCATGTGGACGAGCTCGGCCTCATCGGCCGCCGCCATGATCACCATGCCGGGCAGGCAGCCGAGATACGCGAGGTCGAACGAGCCCGCATGCGTCGGGCCGTCGGCGCCGACGAGGCCGGCGCGGTCGAGCACGAAGCGGACGGGAAGCTTCTGGATCGCGACGTCGTGGACGATCTGGTCGTAGGCGCGCTGCAGGAACGTCGAGTAGATCGCGCAGAACGGCTTGTAGCCTTCGGTCGCCAGCCCTGCCGCGAACGTCACGCCGTGTTGCTCGGCAATGCCGACATCGAACGTCCGCGTGGGATGGGTCTTCTGGAAGATGTCGACGCCGGTGCCGCCCGGCATCGCGGCCGTGATGGCGACGATCTTGTCGTCCTTGTTCGCCTCTTTCACGAGACTCTCGCCGAACACCTTTGTGTAGGACGGCGCGTTGGATTTCGCCTTCGTCTGTTTGCCGGTCGCGACGTCGAACTTCACGACGCCGTGGTACTTGTCGCTGGAGGCTTCGGCGGGTGCGTAGCCCTTGCCCTTCTGCGTCACGACATGCAGCAGAATCGGGCCATTCTCGGCGTCACGCAGATTCTTGAGCACCGGAACGAGGTGCTCCATGTTGTGCCCGTCAATCGGGCCCACGTAGTAGAAGCCGAGCTCCTCGAACATCGTGCCGCCGGTCAGAAAACCGCGCGCGTATTCCTCGACGCGCACCGCTTTCTCCTCGATGGACTTCGGCATGCGCCGAGCGATCTGCTTGCCGATCTCGCGCAGCGAGCGATACGTGCGCCCGGAGATCAGCCGCGACAGGTACGCCGACAGCGCGCCGACCGGCGGCGCGATCGACATCTCGTTGTCGTTGAGGATCACGATCAGCCGCGCGTTCATCGCGCCGGCATTGTTCATCGCCTCGTAGGCCATGCCGGCCGACATCGCGCCGTCACCGATCACGGCGATCACGTTGCGCTTCTCGCCGGAGAGTTCGGCGGCGACCGCCATGCCGAGGCCGGCGGAGATCGAGGTCGAGGAGTGCGCGGCGCCGAAGCAGTCGTATTCGCTCTCGGCGCGCTTGGTGAAGCCGGAGAGGCCGCCACCCTGACGCAGCGTCCGGATGCGGTCGCGGCGGCCGGTCAGGATCTTGTGCGGGTAGGCCTGATGGCCCACGTCCCAGATCAGGCGGTCGTTCGGGGTGTCGAAGACGTGGTGCAGCGCAACGGTCAGTTCGACGACGCCAAGCCCCGCACCGAGGTGGCCGCCGGTAACGGCGACCGCAGAGACCGTCTCGGCGCGCAGCTCGTCTGCAACCTGTTGAAGGTCGTTTTCGTTAACGCGACGCAGGTCCGCCGGGCTCTTGATCGTGTCGAGCAATGTGGTTTTGAAGGTCATGTTCGGAACAACTTCATCCATAGACTTTGGCGGCGGTCCCCAACACCGATGTATAGCCTTGCCCCGGCCCTTGCTGCAGTGCAATGAACTATTCCGAAGGCGTTCGCAAGGCGGCCAAATCTGTCCATTCGACCCGGACAGGAACTTGTGATAGCGCCCCTGTGGTCAATGCGGTGGCGACGCGAAGGTTCGATCGATCCGGAATCGGTATCCGGGTCTTCTAAAAGCCAATAACCGAGATAAATCAAAGATATGCTTAGATCGACTATCGTCGCGATCGTGAGGACCTGCACGCGTTATGCGTGGACTGTCATCGCCGTCTCGATCCTCCTCGGAATCGCCTCCGGCGTGTATTCGGCGCGGAACTTCGGCATCAACACCGACATCAACGCGCTGATCGACAAGGACCTGCCGTGGCGCCAGCGCGATATCGCGTTCGAGACGGCGTTCCCGCAGCACCTGCACTCGATTCTGGCGGTGGTCGAGGCTCCGACGGCGGAACTCGCCACGCAGGCGGCCGACGCGCTCGTCGCCAAGCTCTCCGCTAACAAGGAATTGATCCTGGGAATTTCGCAGCCTGGGGGCGGGGAGTTCTTCCGCCGCAACGGCCTCTTGTTCCTGCCGACCGAGGAAACGCAGAAGGTCGGCGCGCAACTGACTCAGGCCGAGCCGCTGGTCGCTCAACTGGCGACCGACTCCACGCTGCGCGGCCTCGTCGAAGTGATCCAGATGGGGCTCACCGGCGTCGAGATGGAAAAGCTCACCCTCGACGCGATGACCCGCCCGTTCACCATGGCGGCCGACACGATCGAGGCGGTGTTCGCCAAGAAGCCCGCGCACTTCTCGTGGCACGAGTTGCTCAATCCCGCGAAGCCGGATGATCCGGTCAACGCCAAGCGCAAGTTCATCGACATTCAGCCCAAGCTCGACTTCACCGCGCTGGAGCCCGGCAAGGCGGCGACCGACGCGATCCGCAAGGCGGCCGACGACGCGAAGCTGACGACCGATTACAGCGCGCGCATGCGCCTCACCGGGCCGGTGCGCATCGCGGACGAAGAATTCTCCACCGTGCAGGAAGGGATGATGTTCCACATCATCGGCACGGTGACGTTCGTCCTGTTGATCCTGTGGCTCGCGCTCAAGTCCGGCAAGATCATCTTCGTCGTGCTCATCAATCTGATTGTCGGCCTCGCGATCACGGCCGCACTCGGATTTCTCATCGTCGGACCGCTGAACCTCATCTCGATCGCGTTCGCGGTGCTGTTCGTGGGGCTCGGTGTCGACTTCGGCATCCAGTACAGTGTGCGCTATCGCGCCGAACGCTTCGAGCACGACGATCTGGATGAATCGCTGGCCAAGGCCGGACGCAACTTCGGCGCGCCCCTGACGCTTGCGGCGACAGCGGTTGCAGCGGGCTTCCTGTCGTTCCTGCCGACGGCTTATCGCGGCGTCTCGGAGCTGGGCCAGATCGCCGGCATGGGCATGCTGGTTGCGTACTTCACGTCGATCACGCTGCTGCCCGCGCTGCTCAAGGTCATCAACCCGCCCGGCGAGCCGGAGGGCCTTGGCTTCACGTTCCTCGCTCCGGTCGACCGCTTCATGGAAAATCACCGCATCGGCATCATCGTCGGCGTGGCGGCGGTGTCGCTCGGCGGGCTGCCGCTGCTCTACTGGCTGCAGTTCGACTTCAACCCGATCAACCTGCGCAATCCGAACGTCGAGTCGATCTCGACCTTCCTCGACCTGCGGCGTGATCCCAACACGGGTGCGAGCGCGATCAACGTGATGGCGCCCTCGCTGCAGGCCACGCAGCCGATCGCCGACAAGCTCTCGAAGATCCCCGAAGTTGGCCGCGTCATGACGCTGAACTTCTTCGTGCCCACCGATCAGGATGCGAAGCTCGCGGCGATCAAGGAAGCGCACGACAAGATCATGCCGTCGTTCGGGCCGGACCAGCAGCAGACCGCGCCGACGGACGCGGAGAACGTCACGGCGCTCAACGAGGTCGTGACCGCGTTGAACGAAGCTGCCGCGAAGCATCCCAACGGCACCGGCGCACCGGCCGCCAAGCGCCTTGCCGCCGATCTCGACAAGCTCGCCAAGGGGACGCCGGAACTGCGCGGCGAAGTCGAGGCGGCGTTCGTGCGGCCGCTCAAGACGGCGCTCGCGGACCTGAAGGACCTTCTCACCGCGACCCCGGTGAAGCTCGACGATGTGCCGAAGGACATCCGCGAACTCTGGCAGACGCCGGACGGGCGCGCGCGTGTCGAGGCGCTGCCGAAGGGCGATCCGAACGACAACGAGACGCTGCGCAAGTTCGCGCGCGCGGTGCTCGCCGTGGAGCCGAACGCGATCGGCGGGCCGATCTCGATTCTCGAGTCCGGTCACACGATCGTGCGCGCGTTCTTCGAGGCGGGCGCGTGGGCGCTGATCTCGATCACCATCCTGCTGTGGCTGGTGTTGAAGCGCTTCACCGACGTGCTGCTGACGCTGATCCCGCTCATCGTCGCCGGCGTGGTGACGCTGGAGATCTGCGTGCTGATCGGCATGCCGCTCAACTTCGCGAATATCATCGCGCTGCCGCTGCTGCTCGGCGTCGGCGTGGCGTTCAAGATCTACTACATCATGGCGTGGAGGGCGGGTCAGACCGACCTGTTGCAATCCAGCCTGACGCGCGCGGTGTTCTACAGCGCGCTCGCCACCGCGACGGCGTTCGGCAGCCTGTGGCTTTCGAGCCATCCCGGCACGTCGAGCATGGGGCAATTGCTTGCGCTCTCGCTGCTGACCACGCTCGCGGCCGCCGTGCTGTTCCAGCCGGTGCTGATGGGCAAGCCGCGCCAGCTCGGCGAACTCTAGCCGTCAAAGCAAAACGCCCCGCACATCATGCGGGGCGTTTTTTCTTCGATGCGTCGCAGCGATTATTTCTTGGCGGTTGCGCGATCGCGCGCGGCGGCTTCGTCCGCAACGCGCAGGCATGTGTCGCTCGGGCCGGCGGCCTGCGCGCCCTTCTTCTGGCCCTTCGCCGGCGCAGGCGTTGCGGCGCCCTTGATCGGCGGCAGCGGCGGCGCGCCGGGGGGCGGCGCCTTCACCCGCGTCCACTTCTGCGTCAGGCACATGAAGTTCGTGAACAAGCAGCCCTCGAGGTCCAGCGTGTCGTCGTCCACCATGCTCACATTTGCGCTGTACATCTTGCCGTTCTGCGAATTGTAGATTTCGCCGGACCACTTGTTCGGGCCAGCCGGCGCAAGGCCCATCAGGACGGGAGAGCCGAGCAGCGGGCGGCTCTTTTTGGCCGGATCAGGGTTTTCCTTGTCGACGCCGCCCGGCTTCTGCTCCCAGGCGACGATGCCCCAGAGCTTGCCGTTGCAGATGTCCATTCTGATGTTGGCGTAGCCGTCCTTCACCAGCCAGTCGCCGACCGGCGATGCGTCGGCGGCGCGTGCGGGACTCGCGACGGCGAGAAGAGTTGCGGAGAGAGCAGCGGATGCGATGAAACGTTTCATTCGGCTATTGTCCAAACGGCAGTTCGTGGAACAGGCTCGCGCGGTTAACATATTTGCCCTAGTGTTTGTTTCGGGCAGTATTTCGGCAATTATGCCGCATTGCTGCCCCTCTGGCATAGACTAGTTTCCTGCCGCCAGACCGGGACCGCTATGACGACGAATTCGGGCGCAAGCCTCGACATTGCGGAGCTGTTTTCCGCTCACGAAGGTGAGCGCTTCAGCCTGCATACTCGCCACCTGAATGAGCAAATGGTCCGCGTGCTCAAGACCATTGGGTACGATGTTGGCTTTTGCAAGGGTCGCGGACAGTATCTCTATGACCGCGAGGGAACACGCTATCTCGACCTGCTGAGCGGGTTCGGCGTGTTCGCGCTCGGCCGCAATCACCCGACGATTCGCGCCGCGCTGCAGAGCGCGCTCGATGCCGACCTGCCAAATCTTGTGCAGATGGATGTCTCGACGCTCGCCGGAATTCTCGCGCAGCGGCTGCTCGCGCATACGCCGTATCTCGACAAGGTGTTCTTCGCGAACTCCGGTGCGGAGTCGGTCGAAGCCGCGATGAAGTTCGCGCGCGCCGCCACCGGCCGCAGCGGCATCGCGTATTGCAGCCACGCGTTCCATGGCCTCACCTATGGGGCGCTGTCGCTCAACGGCGATGATGTGTTCCGGCGCGGTTTCGAGCCGCTGATCCCGGATTGCGTGTGCGTGCCGTTCAACGATCTCGCGGCGCTGGAGAAGGTGCTGTCGTCGCGGCGCATCGCGGCGTTCGTGGTGGAGCCGATCCAGGGCAAGGGCGTCGTCATTCCGGATGAAGACTACCTGCGGGGTGTGCAGGATTTGTGTCGCCGCTACGGCACGCTGTTCGTGGCCGACGAGATTCAGACCGGCCTCGGCCGCACGGGAAAATTCCTCGCCATCGAGCATTACGGTGTCGAGCCCGACATGGTGCTGCTCGCCAAGGCGCTCTCCGGCGGCCATGTGCCGGTCGGCGCCGTGATGATGCGCAAGGCGATCTTCTCCAAGGTGTTCGACCGGATGGATCGCGCCGTCGTCCACGGCTCGACATTTTCCAAGAACGATCTCGCGATGGCGGCGGGCATCGCGACGCTCGAAGTCATCAACAGCGATCGCATCATCGAGAATGCGGCGCGGAAGGGCGAGCGGCTGCTGCGCGAACTCTCCGCGCTTCAGGGCAAGTACGAGCTGCTGAAAAATGTGCGCGGCAAAGGCCTGATGCTCGGCGTGGAGTTCGGCACGCCGTCCTCGCTCAAGCTCAAGGCCTCGTGGACCATGATCGAAACCGCGAGCAAGGGCCTGTTCTGCCAGCTCATCACAATCCCGTTGCTCAAGGATCACAAGATTTTGACCCAGGTTGCCGGGCACGCCAGCCACACGATCAAGCTGCTGCCCACTCTCACCATCGACGATAGCGATTGCGACTGGATCGTCCGATCATTCGACAAGGTGATTGCCGACAGCCACAGCGGCGGAGCCGTGTGGTCGCTGGGCAAGACGCTGGTGCAGCACGCCATGAAGGCGAGCGCCTGATCCGTCCGCCGCGTGGGACGGACGGTCTTTTTGTTTATGCCATCTTTACTTCAACGCCGGTTCCGGCGCCGTGGGGCCTGTTGATGGCCCACTGCGTCGGCGTGCGGCTTTGGTTGCGTGTGACGATGCGGAACCATATTGCTGGTGCTGCGATGTGTTGAGGGGAACCCAAGCGATGCGTGCTGCCTGGTACGAGAAGAACGGTTCGGCCACCGAGGTGCTGACCGTCGGCGAGATCGAGACGCCGAAGCCCGGACCAGGCGAGGTGCGCGTCAGGCTGAAGACGTCCGGCGTCAATCCGTCCGACGTGAAGACGCGCGCCGGCACCGTGCGCAAGATCGCGTTCCCGCGTGTGATCCCGCAGAGCGACGGCGCAGGCGATATCGACGCGGTGGGTGAGGGCGTGCCGGCTTCACGCGTCGGCGAGCGCGTGTGGATCTGGAACGGGCAGTGGAAGCGCCCGTTCGGCACGGCCGCCGAATACATCGTGCTGCCGGCCGCGCAGGCCGTGAAACTGCCTGCGACCATCAGCTACGAGTCGGGCGCCTGCCTCGGCATTCCGGCACTCACCGCGTGGCATGCGATCGACATCGCCGGCACCAAGGCCGGCATGACGCTGCTCATCGCGGGCGGCGCGGGTGCGGTCGCGCATTACGCGATCCAGTTCGCGAAGGCGCGCGGCGCCGTGGTGATCACCACTGTCTCGTCAGACGCGAAGGCGAAGATCGCGAAGGATGCGGGTGCCGACATCACCATCAACTACAAGACCGAGAACGTCGGCGAGCGCGTGATGGCGCTGACCAAGGGCGGCGCCGATGCCGTCATCGAACTCGACCTCACGGCGAACGCCGCGATGCTGCCGACGGTGCTGCGTCCGCGCGGCACGCTGGTCGTCTACGGCACGGGGCCGCAGGTGCAGTTTCCGGGCTCGTTCTGCCTTGCCAACAACATCACGGTGAAATTCCTGCTCGTGTACGAACTCACCGAGGACGAGCGCGCGCGCGCCGTCACCGACATCACGCGCATGCTGGAAGCGAACTCGCTCAAGCACAATGTCGCCGAGACCTATCCGCTCGCCGACATCGTGAAGGCACATCAGGCTGTCGAATCCGGAAAGGTTGCGGGCAACATCGTGATGCAGGTCGGATGATGGGAAGCGCGAAGCCGCCACAGGTGCGGGCGGCACCCCGGCGCAAGACCGAGGGCGAACTGCGCATGCCGCCGTTCCGGCGGTCGCTGCCGATGCTGCTGCTCTGGGCGCGCGAAGCCGTGATGCAGCGCTTCCGCCCGGCGATCTACGCGCACGGGCTCACCGACCAGCAATGGCGCATCGTGCGCGCACTTGCCGAAGTCGAGTCGCTGGAAATCCATGAGCTGGGCAAGAGCTGCTGTATCCATCCGGCGAGCCTGTCGCGCATCCTGCCGAACATGAGCCGTCTCGGGCTGGTCACGCGCCGTTCGAACAAGGCCGACCAGCGGCGCGTCGTCATCTCGATCACGCCGAAGGGACGCGTGCTGCTGGACAAGACATCGCCGATTTCCGGCCGTGTCTATGCGGAACTTGCGCGTGACATCGGGCCGGAGCGGCTTGAACTCGCCTATCAGGTGCTGGAGGAGATCGTCGCCGCGCTCGAGGCCGGGAAGCAGAACTGCAAGATCGTCGGCACGGACGACCTCGTGCCGGAAGATCCGCTCGAATCTACCGCGCCACCACCGGACGTGTCGCGAGGACCGGGTCGCGTACCGGAACGTTGACGAACGGCGAGCCTTCCTCGAACCAGCTCTTCGGCGCCGGATGGCCCCACAGCGTCTGCCGCTGTGGATCGTCGAGCTTCCAGCGGATCGGCTCATGGTCGGTGTCGACCGTGAGGTAGTCGCTGGTGAACGGCTCCAGCCGATGTCCGTCCGGATCGCGCACATAAAGGAAGAAGGCGTTCGCGATGCCGTGGCGGCCGGGGCCGCGCTCCATGTTGGCGAGATATCCGCTCGTCGCCATGACGTCGCAGATGTGCAGGATGTCGAGCGCGTTCGAATTCCACACGCCGACATGATGCAGGCGCGGGCCCTTGCCGTTGGTGAACGCGAGATCGTGCGTCGAGCCGCGGCGCTGCATCCACACCGCCCAGAGCTTGGGATCATCGCCTTCGGTCTCGGTCGTCTCGGTGAGGCGGAAGCCGAGCTCGGTGTAGAAATCGTAGGAGGCCTGCACGTCCGGCGTGAAGCAGTTGATGTGGTCGATGCGCTGGATGCGCGCGCCCTTGTAGGCGGCGTACTTCTGCAGCATCGAAGGGACGCGATCCATCTTGAAGTAGAGATCGACCGGCATGCCGACGGGATCGCGGAAGCGCAGCGTGCGGCCCTGGAACGGCACGTCCGGCCACGACACCGGCAGCTTGCGCGCTTCGAGCCATGCGGCAGCCTTGTCGAGGTCTTCCTCGCTGCCAACCTTGAAGCCGATCGCCGTCGCGGCGATGTCGTTTGACTTGCGGATCACCAGCGAATGGTGATTGCGCTCCTCGACGCCGCGCAGATAGAGCACGTTCTTGTCCTCGTCCGAGACGATGTAGCCGAGGCAATCGACGTAGTAGGCGCGCGAGCGCGCGATGTCGGCGACGCCGAGTTCGGCGTGGCTGGCGCGAACGATGTTGAAGGGCGGATTGAAGACGGGATCGCGGAGGGGCATGTGCGTCTGGGCTCGGTCTTACCCTCTCCCCTTGTGGGAGAGGGTCGCGCCGAAGGCGCGGGGTGAGGGGGCGCTTTGCTGCACGAAAGAACCCCCTCACCCGGCTCGCTTCGCTCGCCACCCTCTCCCACAAGGGGAGAGGGTTGCACCGAGTTGGTGGCTCCGGTCGATCAAAGCATCACGCCCCAATCTTCGGTATCTTGTGATTATCCAGCGCGATCGCGATGTTCTTCGTCTCCATGTAGAAGTCGAAGGAGTAATCGCCGCCGTCGCGCCCGATGCCGGACGACTTGGTGCCGCCGAACGGCGTCGGCAGATGCCGCACGTTCTCCGAGTTGACCCACACCATGCCGGCCTCGACGCCTTGTGCGAAGCGATGCGCGCGGCCGACATCCTTGGTCCACAGATAGGCGGCGAGGCCGT
>VFQQ010003531.1_pt1 | contig 14989 bp, 14 predicted proteins | sample 3512341 | NCBI WGS metagenome assembly VFQQ01 (sample SAMN10412373, study PRJNA504923) | tailings metagenome | isolation source: Relicate 2 Philex TSF1 revegetated site | place: Philippines: Tuba, Benguet | collected 2017-08-29 | reverse complement strand
AGCGGACGGGGACGATCCGGTACGGGGTGCAGGCGATGAACGCGATCTACCGCGCGAGTGTGCCGCTCGCGTCGGTCGTGGTGCGGCGCGCCTATGGGATCGCGGGGAGCGCGATGTCGAATGCCGAGCGGTTTCAGTACCGCTTTGCGTGGCCGTCGGGCGACTGGGGCAGCCTGCCGATCGAGGGCGGGGTCGAGGTTGCGTACAAGAGCGAGTTGGAGGCGGCGGAGGATCCGGCGGCGCATCTGGAGGCGATCCGCGAGCGATTGAACCGGGTGCGCTCTCCGTTCCGGACGGCGGAGAAGTTCGGGGTCGAGGATATTATCGACCCGCGCGACACGCGGCCTTTGCTGTGCGAGTTTGCGGAGCTGGCGTGGCGGGTTTTGAAATGACATATCCCTCCTCGTCATCCCGGACTTGATCCGGGATCCATTTGCGCGATGTCGCCTGGATCCCGGATCAAGTCCGGGATGACGAAAATGGTGGAAGGAAGCCTATGACCGGCGCGCGCCACTACGGCATGGACTGGCTGCGGATCGGTGCATTCGCGCTGCTGATCCTCTATCATATCGGCATGTATTTCGTGCCGTGGGGCTGGCATGTGAAGATCGCACAGCCGCTCGATTGGGTCACGATCCCGATGCTCGCGACGAATGGCTGGCGGCTGGCCTTGCTGTTCCTCGTGTCGGGCTATGCGAGCGCAGCGCTGTTTGCGAAACTGGGCGGCAGCGGTGCGTTCGCGCGGTCGCGCAGTGCGCGGCTGCTGGTCCCGCTGATCTTTGCGGTGATCGTCATCATTCCGCCGCAGCCGTGGATCGATCTGGCGGGGCAGCACGGCTATCCGCATGGCTTCCTGTATTTCTGGTTACACGACTATTTCGGTTTCCAGTTCATCGACGGCATTGCGCTGCCGACCTGGCAGCATCTGTGGTTTGTCGTCTATCTGTGGGTTTACACGATGCTGGCGGCGCTGGCGATTGCGGTTGTCCCTGCATCGGCCCGGGCGCGGATTTCGGACGGGGCGGCGTGGCTGCTGCGCGGGTGGGGTCTGCTCTTCGTCCCGATGCTGCTGTGGATCGCGATTTACGTGGCCTTTCCCGACCATGACGAGACGCATGCACTGTTCGACGACGGACCGTCGCACCTTCACTATCAGGTGGCGTTCACGATCGGCTGGCTGCTGCGCGTGCGGCCTATAGTGTTCGAGGCGGTAGCGAGTGTCTGGAAAATGGCCGCGGTGCTGGCGGTGCTCGCCTTCGCGCCGATCGCCTGGGTCGAATGGACCTGGCCCGGCGACATCCGCGCCCCCGGCTGGGCGATCCTACTCTATCATCTGGCGCGGCAAGTGCAGGGATGGGCGACGATCGTCGCGCTGCTGGGGATCGCCGACCGATATTGGAACCGCGACCATCCAAAGCGCGCGATGCTCGCCGAGGCGGTGTTCCCATTCTACATCATTCACCAGACGATCATCGTTGTTGTCGGCTGGTGTCTGCTCGGCGCCAATGTCACGGCGCTGCCGTCTTTCCTGATTCTGCTCGCGGCGACAGTGACAGGATGCTGGCTTTTCTATCGGATCGGGCGCAGCATCGGCTGGCTGCGACCGCTGATCGGATTGCAGCGCCGATAGGGAGGGCAGCATGGGTGCATTGAAGGGCGTTCTGGCGATCGTGGGGGTCGCGATGGTCCTGGTTGGCGGCCTGTGGGCGCTGCAAGGGCTGGACATCGTGCGCTGGCCGGCGAGCAGCTTCATGCTGGGCGACACGGTGTGGACGCGCAACGGCATCGTGACGATGGTGGTCGGGATATTTCTGGTCTGGTTCGCGCGCAAGCGCTGACCGGGGTTCAGCCCGCGGTCAGATCGGTCAGCGCGTCACCGTCGACGCGCATGACCGTCCATTCGTCCATCAGCCTGGCGCCGAGGCTCTGGTAAAAGCCGATCGCCGGGGCGTTCCAGTCGAGCACGCTCCATTCGAGCCGCGCGCAGTCGCGGTCCACACATAGCCGGGCAAGATGCGCGAGCAGCGCCTTGCCCAGCCCCGATCCGCGCGCGGCGGGGCGCACGAACAGATCCTCCAGATAGAGGCCGGGGCGTCCCTCGAAGGTCGAGAAATTGTGGAAGAAAAGCGCGAAGCCTTGCGGCGTGCTCTCGATTTCACCGATCACGACTTCGGCATAAGGCCGCGGACCGAACAGATTTTCGCCAAGCCCGGTTTCGTCGAAGCGAACCTCGTGCGCGAGCTTTTCATATTCGGCGAGATCGCGGATGAACTGCGCGATCAGCGGTAGGTCGGCGGGGGTGGCGGGGCGGATTGCGATCGTCATCGGCGCGATGTGTCGCGCTCTGCCGCTGCTGTCAAACCTCGAGCTTGTGGAGCGCGCAGCTGTTGGCGAAGCCAAGGCCGCGTTTGAGCGCCGGATAGGCGGTGACGGTCGCGGCGGTCAGTGCCATTTCGAAGCGTATGGTGCGCCCGTAGAGCATTTCGACCTGCGCGCCATGCGCGTCGGCGGCGGGGTCGTGGGCGCCGACCGCGGCGCCGAAGGCGAAGGCTTCGGCAAGGTCGGCGGGCGGGTCGCCGGCGAGCAGGCGGTTGACGGTGGCGCGGTCGACGCCGTCGCCGCGCGCGCTCTCGGCGGCGATCAGCGCGCAGGGACCGCAATCGGCGGCGAGCGTGGCGCCGATCCGCGCAGCGTGGAAGGCGTCGGCGGGGGCGGCGTGGCGGTGCGCGGTGACGGGCATGAAATGCTGGAACTTTTCGGCGGCGTGGCCCGGCGCGGCGACGAGGTCGGGCAGATAGGGGCTGTTGCCGCCGGTCGCTTTGTCGGCGGCCCGGGCGAACAGGCGCGCCGGGATGCCCGCGGGGGCGATCCGCTGGCGCCCGAACAGGATGGTCAGCGCCACGATGACGAGTAATGGATGGCCCAGGACTCCGGGCGCATCGGCCCAGAAGGTGGCGGGGCCGCAGATGCCCGCGATCACTTCATAGATATGCAGCAAACCGTGCAAGGTCAGCCACAGCCCGCCGACGACCGCGGCGCGCCAGCGCAGGATCGGATGCCCGGCGGCGTAAAGCAGGATCAATCCCGACCCGGCATAGGCAAGCCCGATGTCGCGGATGAAATGCGCGTTCGGCGGTCCGGTGGTGATGACGGTCGGGATGAAGACATACCAGGCAAGCGGATCGACCAGCATGAACCCGCCATTGGCGATCGCGCCGAGTGCGGCCATCAGCAGCAGCAGCTGGACGAGCCGGTCCAGTGCGTCGAATTTGCCCAGCATGGCGTTTCCCCTCCCGATCAGCCGCGCAGGCTGTTTAGGCCGGGTGGGCGAGGGTGTAAAAGGCCAAGATGTACCGGGCGTACTACCGCGCCGTCAGCGCTTGATCCCCGCCGCGTCCTCCAGTTCGACCAGTGCATCCTCCAGATAGTCGATCATCCGCTGCGCATGGGGGACGCTGCGGCGGCAGGCGGTGATGCCAAAGTCGATATTCTTGAAGTTCGACACCTGGGTGATGTTCATCGCCATGCCGTCGACCGGGATGCTCGCGGGATACATGCCGTCGAGCCGCGCACCGTTCCAGTACATCTGCTCGCGCGGACCGGGGACGTTCGAGATCGTCGCCGAATAGGCCGGAAATTTGTCGGCGGTGCGCGTCAGCGCGGTGAGCATCATCGGGAAGCTGGTGATCGCGGTGTAAAGCTGGATCTGCTGCGCGGTCATCGCGCGCAGCTGCGCCTTGGCCGAGTTCATCGATTCCTGGATCGCCGCCATGCGCGCCGCCGGATCGTCGATATGCGTCGCCAAATTCGCGGTCACCGAAGCGACCGAATTGCCCGAATCGACGTCGTCCTTGGGCCGGATCGACACCGGCGCCATCGCTTTCAGCGGCTTGTCGGGCAGTTCGTTCAGCGATTGCAGATATTTGCGCATCGCGCCCGCGCACATGCCGAGCACCGCGTCGTTGATCGTCCCGTCATAGGCCTTGCCCATCGCGCGGACGCGCTCGAGCGACCAGCTTTGCGCGACGAAGCGCCGCGCCCCGGTGATGTTGCGGTTGAAGCTGGTGCGCGGCACCCCTGCAAAGGGCGTGACGAGGCCGTCGCCGCCGATGCCGAACATCGCGGCAAGATATTGGTTCATCGCCTTGGTCACGCCGACGCTGTTGCCCCATTGTTCTTTGAGGAAATCGCCGATCGCCTTGATATCGGTCAGGTCGGGGCGCGGCGGCTTTTTGGGGGCAGGGAACTTGCGCTTGTACGCTTCGTAAGCCTCGACCGACAGCGGCGACGCGGTGCGGCGTTCGTCGGGATCGGGCGAGAGCATCGAGTTGTAGAAATGGATGCTCGCTGCGCCGTCCATCAGCGCGTGATGGATCTTCTTGAAGGTCGCGATCTGCCGGTTGGGCAGCCCCGAAATCAGCGTGATTTCCCACAAGGGCCGCGTGCGGTCGAGCAGGCCCGAATGGAGGCGCGAGGCGAGTTCGAACATCTCGCGATAGCGCCCCGGCTTGGGCAGCGCCGCGGCGCGAACATGATAGTGCATGTCGATGTCGCGGTCGGGCCGGAGGCGGATCGGGCCGTACTGGCCAAAGGGGGTGAGCTTCAGCACTTCGCTGAACGGCCGCCGGAGCCCTTCGGACTGGCGGAGCAACGTCAGCTGTTCGTTGAGCCAGTCGGTCTCTTCAACGCCTTCGGGCAGCGTATAAAGGTTGATGCCGCCGATGTGCATCGGCATCTCGCGGCTTTCCCCCCACAGGAACATCGCGTCGGTCACCGGCATCAGCCGCATGGCAGCCCTCCCTTGTTATTTCATGCTGCACTTTTGCTGCGCAGCATGGGAGGGGCGCCCAAACGTGTCAAGCAAGCCCGCCGCAATCGGCAGCCCTGCCCGGCGTCATGGCGCGGTGGTCGGGATCGGGATATGGACGCCGGCCCCCGGCCCGAGCGGCAGGTCGAGCGCGACCCAGCCCATCAGCAGGACGATCCCGCTGATCAACATGCCGATCGAATAGGGCAGCATCGTCGCGGCGAGGCTGCCCAGCCCGAAATTCGGTTGCCAGCGCTGGCAAAAGATCAGGATCAGCGGGAAATAGACCATCAGCGGGGTGATGATGTTGGTCGCCCCGTCGCCGACGCGATAGGCAGCGGTTGTCATTTCGGCGCTGATCCCCAGCAGCATCAGCATCGGCACCAGCACCGGCGCGAGCAGCGCCCATTTGGCGCTCGCCGATCCGATGAACAGGTTGAGCGCAGCGGTCAGCAGGACGATTGCAGCGAGCAGGACCGGCGCGGGAAGGTCGGCGGCGCGGAGGCCATCGGCGCCATGCACGGCGAGGATCAGTCCCAGGTTCGACCAGGCGAACATCGCGACGAAATGCGCCGCGGCAAAGGCGAGGACAAGATAATAGGCCATGTCGCCCATCGAATCGCTCATCATCTTCACCAGATCGCGGTGGTTGCCGATGACGCCGGTAGCGCGGCCATAGGCCCAGCCGGCGAGCAGGAAGAGCAGGAAAAATCCGGCGACGAGCGAACGGTAAAACGGCGACAGTCGCGCCTCGGGCGGACCAGCCTCGTCGATCAGCGGCGTGCCGGGGCCGAGGGTGAAGAACGCCCACAGTGCGACCACGAACAGCATGGCAAGCCCGGCGTGGCGCAGCCCCTTGCGCTCGGCATCGGTCAGCGCGCGGTCGCGCTCGCCCGCATCGCCCGTGGCAGCTGCTCCCGCGGGGACGTAGGTGCCGAGGCGCGGTTCGATGATGCGGTCGGTGACGTACCAGATCACGGGCAGGAAGATGAACAGCATCGCGGCAATGAAATACCAGTTGCCGGCGATATTCGGCTGCCACGTGCCGAACACCGTTTCGACCGCAGCCTGGGTGATGCCGAACAGCAGGGCATCGAGCTGGCCGGGCAGGAGGTTCGCCGAAAAGCCGCCCGAAACCCCGGCGAAGGACGCGGCAATGCCTGCGACCGGATGGCGACCGGCGGCGTGATAGATCACCGCGGCGAGCGGGATCAGCACGACATAGGCGGCATCGGCGGCCAGATTGCCCATCATCGCGACCAGCGCGACGATCGGGGTGAGCAGCGTCGGCGACGCGCCGCGCACGCTGGCGCGCATCGCGGTACCGAACAGCCCGGTGCGTTCGGCGACGCCCGCCCCGAGCATGACGACAAGGACATAGCCGAGCGGGTGAAAATGGGTGAAGGTCGTAGGCATATCGACCCACAGCCGCGCGATATTTTCGGGGCTGAGCAGGCTGGTCGCCGCAATCACCTTTTGCCGCCCGGTTTCGGGATCGGTCTCGGTCGGGTGCAGCGCCGACCAGCCCGCCGCCGACGCGATCACCGAGATGACGACCAGAATGCCGACCAGCCACAGGAACAACACCACGGGGTCGGGCAAGCGATTGCCGACGCGTTCGATCCAGCCCAGAAACCCTTTTTGCGGCACGGCGGCCACGGCGGCGTTGTCGGTCATCCAGCGTCCCTCTTTGATACTCTTGTCGTTCGTTCGCGCCGGACTATAGCCGGTCCATGGCGAAGCTCTACTTCTATTATGCCAGCATGAACGCAGGCAAATCGACCACGCTGTTGCAGGCGGATTTCAACTATCGCGAACGCGGCATGGAAACAATGTTGTGGACCGCCGCGCTCGACGACCGCTACGGCGTCGGGCAGGTGACCAGCCGCATCGGGTTGATGGCCGACGCGCACAAGTTCGATCCCGACAGCGACCTGTGGACGACGGTGACGACCGAACATGCCGGGCGCCTCCTCGCTTGCGTGCTGGTGGACGAGGCGCAATTTTTGTCGCGCGAACAGGTGTTGCAACTGGCGCGGCTGGCCGACGAGGCGAATATCCCGGTGTTGTGCTATGGGCTGCGCACCGATTTTTCGGCCGAGCTGTTCCCGGGTTCGGCGGCGCTGCTGGGTATCGCCGATGCGCTCGTCGAACTGAAGGCGGTGTGCGAATGCGGGCGCAAGGCGACGATGAACCTGCGCGTCGACGAAAACGGCCGCGCGGTGGTCGAGGGCGCGCAGACCGAAATCGGCGGCAACGACCGCTATGTTGCGATGTGCCGGCGGCATTTCATGGCGAAACGGCGCGAGGCGGTGGAAGCGATTGCCGATGCGTGACCGGCTGTATGTCGAACTGGTCGACGGTGACCTGCGGCTCGAAAAGCTGGACGAGGCGCATCGCGAGGCTTTGCGCGCCGTCTGCGCGGCCGATGCCGACATCTGGACCATTTATTCGTCAAGCTTTGGCCCCGGGCATTTCGACAAGAGTTTCGATGCGCTGGCGGGGACGGGCGGGCGCATGGCCTATGCGATATTCGACGGCCACCGCCTGGTTGGAATGACTGCTTGGCTGCGCCCCGACCGGACGGCGCAGACGGTCGAGATCGGCAACAGTTATATCCACCCCGACCTGCGCGGTAGCGGGTTCAACGGGCGATTGAAACGGCTGATGATCGACCATGCGTTTGCTGTCGGCATCCGCCGGATCGAGTTCCGTATCGACGAGCGCAATGCGCGCAGCCAGGCGGCGGTCGCCAAACTGGGTTGCACCAAGGAAGCGACATTGCGGTCCGAGCGCATCACCTGGACCGGCCATGTCCGCGACACGGCGCTATGGTCGCTGCTGGCGGAAGAATGGACGGGCGGACGGCGTTGAACGGCTGGATCATCCTCGACAAGCCGCTGGGATTAGGATCGACGCAGGCGGTCGGCGCGGTCAAGCGCGTGTGCCGAGAGGCGGGGCTGGGCAAGGTCAAGGTCGGCCATGGCGGAACGCTCGACCCGCTGGCGACCGGGGTGCTGCCGATTGCGCTGGGCGAGGCGACGAAGCTGTGCGGGCGGATGCTCGACGCGAGCAAGATTTATGAATTTACGGTGCGGTTCGGGACCGAGACCGCCGGACTCGACGCCGAGGGCGAGGTGGTGGCGGTGAGCGATGTGCGGCCGACGCTGGCCGATATCGAGGCGGTGCTGCCGCGCTTTACCGGGCCGATTGAACAGGTCCCGCCGGCCTATTCGGCGATCAAGATCGATGGTCAGCGGGCGTATGATCGCGCGCGCAAGGGCGAGGCGGTGGAGATGAAGGCGCGGGGGGTGACGGTTTATTCTCTCACCATCCGTCATCCCGGCGAAGGCCGGGATCTCGCCGCTGGCGGTTCAAACCCGGACAGGCGAGACCCCGGCCTTCGCCGAGGTGACGAAGTTGGGATAGGGGAGGGGCTCGATTCAATAACCCTCACCGCGCACGTCTCGAAGGGCACCTATATCCGCTCCCTCGCGCGCGACATCGCCCATGCCGTCGGTACCGTCGGCCATGTCACGATGCTTCGCCGCACCAAGGCGGGCCCATTTGCGCTCGAACAGGCGATTTCGCTGGACAAATTGAATGCGTTCGGCCAAGGGGCCGCGCAATCAGAAGTAATTCTGCCGCTCGAGGCAGGGCTGGTCGACATCCCGGCTCTGGACCTTTCCCCGGAAGCGGCAGGGGCGATCCGTCAGGGTCGCATCTGGACCGGGGGAAGCACGCAGGACGGGCTCTATTGGGGACGCGACGCCGAAAACCGGCCCGTGGCGCTGATCGAGGTTTCGGCGGGAACGCTGAAGGTCGTGCGGGGCTTCAATCTGTAAGCCATGATGTTCGAGGAACGAAATTTATGTCGATTACCGCCGAGCGCAAAGCCGAAGTCATCAAGGACAATGCCCGCGAAAAGGGCGATACCGGTTCGCCGGAAGTCCAGGTTGCGATCCTCACCGACCGCATCAACACGCTGACCGAGCATTTCAAGGCGCACCACAAGGACAACCACAGTCGCCGCGGCCTTTTGATGATGGTCAACAAGCGCCGCAGCCTCCTCGACTATCTGAAAAAGAAGGACGAGGCCCGCTATTCGGCGCTGATCGCGAAGCTGGGTCTTCGCAAATAAGAATTTCTGGCGGCCCCGGACTTCCGGGGCCGCTGTCATATTGGCTCCGCGCAAAATGCCGGGCCACAGGGCCGCTCCCGCATCCGGCGGGACCGCCATAGGGCAGACAGACGCCCCGTACCGCCCCGGGCCGGATTGCCCGGAACTAGAGGCCCCGCCCGGCATAGGGCCCGGCGGGCGAAGGAAACCACATGTTTGACGTGAAAAAAGTATCGATCGAGTGGGGCGGTGAAACGCTGACTCTCGAAACGGGCAAGGTTGCCCGCCAGGCCGACGGCGCCGTGATGGCGACGCTGGGCGAAACGGTTGTGCTCTGCGCCGTGACCGCCGCCAAGTCGGTGAAGGACGGGCAGGATTTCTTCCCGCTGACCGTCCATTATCAGGAAAAATACTCGGCCGCGGGCCGCATCCCCGGCGGCTTCTTCAAGCGCGAACGCGGTGCGACCGAAAAGGAAACGCTGGTTTCCCGCCTGATCGACCGTCCGATCCGTCCGCTGTTCCCCGAAGGCTTCTACAACGAAATCAACGCCATTGCTCAGGTTCTGAGCTATGACGGCCACAACGAGCCCGACATCCTCGCGATGGTTGCCGCGTCGGCGGCGCTCACCATTTCGGGGGTGCCCTTCATGGGCCCGATCGGCGCCGCGCGCGTCGGCTATATCGACGGCGAATATATCCTGAATCCGACCGACGCACAGGTTGCCGAGGGCGACCTCGACCTCGTGGTTGCGGCGACGCACGACGCGGTGATGATGGTCGAATCCGAAGCCAATGAGCTGTCGGAAGAGGTCATGCTGGGCGCCGTCCTGTTCGCGCACGACGCGTGCAAGGAAGTCGTCAAGGCGATCATCAAACTCGCCGAACAGGCCGCCAAGGATCCCTGGGACATGGCGGCGTCGGACGACAACGCCGCGATCAAGGACAAGCTGAAGAAGCTGATCGGCAAGGACATTGCCGCCGCCTACAAGCTGACCGACAAGTCGGCGCGTTCGAACGCGCTCAATGAAGCGCGCGCGAAGGCGAAGGAACAGTTCACCGCCGACGGGCTTGACCCGCAGAGCGTCATGGCCGGCATCAAGTTGACCAAGAAGCTGGAAGCCGAAATCGTCCGCGGTGCCATCCTGAAGGACGGCAAGCGCATCGACGGTCGCACCACGACGCAGATCCGCCCGATCGTGTCGGAAACGCACTTCCTGCCGCGCGCGCATGGCTCGGCGCTGTTCACCCGCGGCGAGACGCAGACGATCGCGACCTGTACCCTTGGCACCAAGGATGCGGAGCAGATGATCGACGGGCTGAACGGCCTGTCGTACCAGAACTTCATGCTGCACTATAACTTCCCGCCCTATTCGGTCGGTGAAGTCGGCCGCTTCGGCGCACCGGGCCGCCGCGAAGTCGGGCATGGCAAGCTTGCCTGGCGCGCGCTGCACCCCGTGCTGCCGACGAAGGACGAGTTCCCCTACACGATCCGCCTGACCAGCGACATCACCGAATCGAACGGTTCGTCGTCGATGGCGTCGGTGTGCGGCGGCAGCCTTGCGATGATGGACGCCGGTGTGCCGATCAAGCGTCCGGTGTCGGGCATCGCGATGGGCCTGATCCTCGAAGGCAAGGATTATGCGATCCTCAGCGACATCCTGGGCGACGAGGATCACCTCGGCGACATGGACTTCAAGGTCGCGGGCACGTCCGAAGGCATCACCACGATGCAGATGGACATCAAGATCGCGGGCATCACGCGCGAAATCTTTGAAGCCGCGCTGAACCAAGCCAAGGAAGGCCGCGCGCATATCCTGGGCGAAATGGCCAAGGCACTGGGCGAAGCGCGCACCGAGCTGTCGGCGCACGCGCCGCGGATCGAGACGATGCAGATCGACAAGTCGAAGATCCGCGACATCACCGGCACCGGCGGCAAGGTGATCCGCGAGATCGTCGCAACCACCGGCGCCAAGGTCGACATCGACGACGAAGGTCTGATCAAGATTTCGTCGAGCGACCTGTCGCAGATCGAAGCCGCACGGAAGTGGATTTCGGGCATCGTCGAGGAAGCCGAAGTCGGCAAAATCTATGACGGCAAGGTCGTCAACCTCGTCGATTTCGGGGCGTTCGTGAACTTCATGGGCGGCAAGGACGGCCTGGTTCACGTCCGCGAAATCGCGAACGAGCGCGTCGAGAAGGTCTCGGACGTCCTGAGCGAAGGCCAGGAAGTCAAGGTCAAGGTGCTCGAGATCGACCCGCGTGGCAAGGTGCGCCTGTCGATGCGCGTCGTCGATCAGGAAACCGGCGCCGAGCTGGAAGACACCCGTCCGCCGCGCGAACCCCGCGGCGATCGTGGCCCGCGCCGTGATGGCGGCGACCGCGGCGATCGCGGCCCGCGTGGCGGCGGTGGCCGTGACCGCGATCGTGGCCCGCGCCGCGACGGCGGCGGCGACCGCGGTCCGCGCCGCGAACGCAACGAGGGTCCGGAAGACCAGGGTCATGTGCCCGACTTTCTGAAGGACTAAACCGTCGCTTTATCGAACAAGGAAAAGGGGCTGCTGCTGCGGCCCCTTTTTCATTGTCGTGGCCGCAGACGACGAGCGCCCGGTGAATCACCGGTGACGCCCATAGCTGGTTGGGTTATGCGGCGGGCGTGATCCAGGGCTTTGCGCGATCGAAGATTTTGTTGGCTGGCTGGGCCGGTGCTTGCGGGCTGGCACTTGCGGCGTGCGGTACGGCACCGCCGCTGCGCGTCATGGCATGCGATGCCGCCCCCGCCGCGACGGTCACCCGGTCGGCCGACGGCCGCGAGGTGACCACGACCCTGTCGGTGCTCACCTATAATCTGGAAGGGCTGGGCTGGCCCGCGCGCAACGGGCGCGCCAAGGAACTGAAGGAAATCGGCGAGCGGCTGAACGCAGCGCGCGAGGACGGCAGCGGCGCCGACATCATCCTGTTTCAGGAGATGTTCAGCGGCGCGGCCAAGCGCGCCGTCGCGGCAAGCGGCTACCCCGCGATCGTGCCGGGCCCGCGGCGCACCACGCGGGCATTCGTCCGGGGCGTCGACCCGATGGGGGGCAACGCCAAGCCTTTGAAGGGCGAGCTCGGGATCAGGCTGCTGGGCGGCGGACTGGCGATCGCGTCGCGCTTTCCGATCGTCGAGAGCGCCGCAGCAGCCTATGGACGCCGCGCCTGCGCGGGTTTCGACTGCCTGTCGAACAAGGGGGTCATGCTGGCGCGGGTTGCCGTGCCGGGGGTGCCGGCGTCGATTGACATTTACAACACCCACATGAACTCGCGCCGCGCGTCGCGGGTTTCCGACCGGCGCAATGGCGAAGCCCATGCGCGGCAGGCCGAGATCGCGTCGGCGTTCATCGCAGCGACCGAGGATGTCGCGGTGCCGCTGATCTTTGGCGGCGATTTCAACATGCGCCATTCGGAAATAAGGTGGGAAGCCTTTTCGGAGCATCATCCGCTGACGCTGGTCCATGAACATTGCATCGACCCGGCATCGGGATGCGACGTCCGGATGTCGTGGGACGGTGACGCCCCGTGGATGGACACGCAGGATCTGCAATTTTTCGCCAATGGCGAACGGCTTGCGGTGCGGCCGATCCGTGTCGAAGCGGTGTTCGACGGCGGCGCCAGCGGACCGCGCCTGTCGGACCATGACGGGTTTCTGGTGACGTATGAATTGCGCTGGCCCGCCGACATGACGGCAGGATCGCCCGGCTGTTGAGGCGCCAGGAGCGCGTTTGAGCGCAAGATTCGGGGCGCCGCCCGGCGGGCGAAACGATAGGTCGCGCACATGATCGAAACGAATGACCTGCCTGTCTCGGCGCGCGTCCGCGCGGCCGATTGGACCGCCACCGCCGCGGCGCTCGATGTGTCGGGATGGGCTGTCCTGCCGGGGCTGTTGTCGGCAGCGGCGTGCGACGAGACGGCGGCGCTCTATGGCGACGAAGGGATATTTCGCAGCCATGTCCAGATGGCGCGGCACGGGTTCGGACGCGGCGCGTATCGGTATTTCGCCTATCCGTTGCCGCCGCTGGTCGCCGAGCTGCGCACCGATCTGTATGCGCGGCTGGCGCCGCTGGCGAACCGCTGGCACGAACGGACGGGCGGGGCGGGGCGCTTTCCCGCCGATCACGCCGATTATCTGGCGCGGTGCCATGCCGCGGGCCAGACGCGCCCGACGCCGCTGCTGCTGCAATATGGACCGGGCGATTATAATTGCCTGCACCGCGACCTGTACGGCGCCGAGGTGTTCCCGCTGCAGGTCGCGGTCCTGCTGTCGAAGCCGGGCGACGATTTCACCGGCGGCGAGTTCGTGCTGACCGAACAGCGGCCGCGGATGCAGTCGCGCGCGGCGGTAGTGCCGCTGGGCAAGGGCGATGCGGTGATCTTTGCCGTCAACGAACGACCCGTCACGGGCAGCCGCGGCGATTACCGCGTGGCTATGCGTCACGGGGTGAGCGAAATCCGGTCGGGACAGCGGCATACGCTGGGGGTAATCTTTCACGACGCCGCATAATGTCGCCCGCCGGGTGGACATGGGTACTCAGGCGGTTAAGCCGGTGCTTCCCCAAGGCATCAGCGAGGACAGCGGCGATGGATTTTTCCCGGCTTCAGGCGAGCAGCAAGATCGGCGACGACTGGGTCTATCCGCAGCCGCCGTGCCTGAATTTTGGCTGGCTGGAGGTTGATCGCGACCCCGCGCACCGCATCTATTGGGAGGAATATGGCAACCCCGCGGGCGAGCCGGTGATGTTCCTGCACGGCGGCCCCGGCGGCGCTTGCGCCCCGGCAATGGCACGCTTTTTCGATCCGAAACGCTATCGCGTCATCCTGTTCGACCAGCGCGGCTGCGGCAAGAGCGAGCCGACGGTGGCATCGGCGGGATCGGCGGTGGCGCTGGCCAAGAACACCACCGTGGACCTGATCGGCGACATCGAGAAATTGCGCGACCACCTGGCGATTACCGGGCCGATGCACGTGTTCGGCGGCAGCTGGGGCAGCACGCTGGCGATGGCCTATGGAATCGTGCACCCCGCGCATTGCGCCAGCCTGATCCTGCGCGGCATCTTTCTGGGTGCCGCGGAGGACCTGGATTATCTGTACCAGGGCAATGCCGCGACGTGGGAGGAGGATCCCTATGGGCTGACCGCGCCGGGGGCGTATATCAAATATCCCGACGAATGGGCGGCGCTGCTCAAGGTACTGACCCCTGCCGAACGCACCGATGTGATGGCATCGTACAAAGCGATCTTTGACATGGTGCCGACGAGTGCGGCGGAAAAGGCGCGGCAGTTGGAAGCCGCGCTGACCTGGTCGTTGTGGGAGGGGGTGATTTCGAACATGATCCCCGAGGCCGCCGATACCGGCAAATTCGGCGAGGCGGATTTCGCGTTGAGCTTTGCGCAGATCGAGGCGCATTATTTCGCGAACAACCTGTTCCTGCCGGCGGGGCATTTCTTAGACAATATCGCGGTGCTGGCGGCGATCCCGATTCACATCGTTCACGGGCGGTTCGACGAGGTCTGCCCGCTGACCCAGGCGTCGCGGCTGGTCGATGCGCTGCGCGCGGCGGGGACGGAGCCGGTGTCCTATGTCGTGACCAATGCGGGGCATAGCGCGATGGAGCGCGAAAATGCGCTGGCGCTCACCGCGGTGATGGATGGGTTGGCGCCGCTGGCCCGCGCATAGGCCGCGGAGCCGCGCTTACGCCGCCTTGCCGTGGGCGACGTCCATGCTGACCGACTGGCCCGCGTCGATTTCGGCGGCCTTGGCCTCGACCAGCTTGACGACATGCGCGATCATGTCGGCGTCGGCGACATGGTGGTCGGTGACGCCCGACAGATAGACCATATGTTTGCCGTTGCCGCCGCCGGTGATGCCGATGTCGGTTTCGCGCGCCTCGCCGGGGCCGTTAACGACGCAGCCGAGGACCGAGAGCGACATCGGGGTCTTGATATGGCTTAGCGCTTCCTCGAGCGCCTGGACGGTGCGGATGACATCGAAACCCTGCCGCGCGCAGCTGGGGCACGACACGACACGGACGC
>VFQQ010003529.1_pt1 | contig 14991 bp, 30 predicted proteins | sample 3512341 | NCBI WGS metagenome assembly VFQQ01 (sample SAMN10412373, study PRJNA504923) | tailings metagenome | isolation source: Relicate 2 Philex TSF1 revegetated site | place: Philippines: Tuba, Benguet | collected 2017-08-29 | reverse complement strand
GCCCAAGCAAGCTCACATTGACTGTGAATGCCGGCACATGGTAGGGGCGGGCAGCCCAAACTGCCGCATCCATTTGGGCGGTGCGGCAAGCTCTTCAGGCGGCAGTTGCTCCACTCTTGTGACACGTTTGCCCAGCCTGGCACATTCTTTGTAATGATCACATCCCTTGCGCTCCCCTGCAAATGTAAGGTACTGGTTCATCGTGGCCGACATGTCCTACTCAGCAAGTAGCTGGAGCTTCAAGCTGGCCATCACGGGCACCTTGGTGACGTAAGCGGGTGGCGGCACGCGCAAGGCAGCACTGGCCTGTGGCGGACATGGGGCACCTGCCTTTTGGCCTTGCACAGCACAGAGCAGCCTTGCTGCTGAGTCCTGGCCACCCTGCTTGCTGACCTTGGACTCAGCCATGCCGTTTCAAAACTTACAAGCTCGCTCCACCTGCCATCCATTTACATGCAGCGCTCCGCCCCCACCTCCCTCGCCACCACCATTGCCGCTTGGGCCCCCACCGCCGCCGGATATGGGCCCAATTGGCCGGCCTGCCAACCCCTACCCTGTGGGCGACACTTTCCCGCACTTGAGCCCCAGCCGAATCTACGTGAGGAGGTTGGGGCGTGGCGTGCCGGGCTGTGGGCCCCTGTGGCAGGCGGCTTGCCTGTGCTTTTGCCTGTTGGCAGCGCCTCTCGGCAGAACATGCCTGCAACCGTAACGTCTGCTGCGCCTGCTTCTCTTGCAGTTCACCAACGCCACAGCCATCTCACCTATCACCTGCGGAGTTGTGACGACAACCAAGATCGGTTGGATCCACAGGCGGGTGTGACGCTGGCTGCCATGCTGTGAACGCAGGGCCACCCAACGATGATCGACACAATGTGCAGGATTAACAAACTTAGGCACACACTCACTTGCACTCTTTGCAGGTGGAAAGCCACTGCATCCGGCACCATCAAGTGAGGCAGGGGCCAAGGATGGGACGGTTGCGGGCAGCCGAGGGGTTGGTTCAAGGGTGGGCGGAGGAGAAGACAGCGGTGCCCCAGCGGTCACCCCAGTGCACCTGCCGCAACCGCGATTTTTGATGCAATGCACTGCCACTGCTTCTCTGCTCCTCAGCGCCACGACATGCGGCTACACAAGCACCAACACACGTGAGAATTCAGTCGGCTGGTCTGCATTGCTGGTTGCAGCAGGCCCATGCCTGCACCCCCCACTCAGGGAATCATGCGGCCGCTCAGCTTCCTCTGCACTGCTAGTGCTGCAAGCACCCAGCTGTCCGCCCCTGCGCCCCGCCTGCTTGCAGTGCTGGCCATTCTGTCGTCCAGCAATCCCACCGGCGGCCCCTACACGTGCGTGGGCAGCAACGACGACGACTCCACCTGTGCACAAACCACCTCCTCCAGCCTGAGAGGAATCCAGGTCACAAAAGACACGTACTACTTCTTCGTGGTGGCGCATATCAACCCGACAAGCGTGTACTTCTACCAACTCTACGTGACAGCAAACCTGGATTTGTGAGTGGGACCATGCTGCTGCCTCTGCTGCTGCTGCCGCTGCTGCTGCCGCTGCTGCCGCTGCTGCCGCTGCTGCTGCCACTGCTGCTGCTGCCGCTGCTGCTGCCGCTGCTGCTTGGCTGGGGTGCGCAGGGATGCAGGCGGGACCGCCAGTCCACGGCCAGCAGGCTTGGCATTGAATGCTCTGGCGTTGGGACGGCGTGCCAGCCCAGCCAGCCCAGACTTTCAGTGAGCTTGCTTGATGCCCTGCTGCCCCGCCCCATGCACGCGCTACAGACCTGCTGGAGCTCCCCCACCGCCTGTGCCGCTGTCAGGTGGGGCATTTATTGTGCTGTTTGGAGAGGGTTGCCGGTCCCCATGGCAGTCCATTGCAAACCGCACCTGGCGCACCGCATGCACGTCGGCAGCCTCGCCCTTCCCAGTGCACCTGATATCTGTCGCTTTATCCCCGTGCAGCATACCTGCGGCTGAACAACAACGGCAACTTCAACACCACGTCCGGCAGGCTGGAAGTGCTCTACAATGGGCAGGTGATTATGTGGCTTGGCGGGGCATATCGCCTCTTGACGGGGCGCTGCTTGCCGCCGCAGCCCCTTGCGGGGCAGGCGCCATGCTGCAGCCAGGTGCGGCCCTTCCGCCTGCCTTGCTGCATTTTGAAACGCCTCCCCTTGCTGCGCCCTGCAGTGGGGCACAGTGTCCAAGGCATTCTTTACAGAGACCGACGCTGGGGTGGCCTGCCGGCAGCTGGGCATCGCAAACATCGGCACCTTCTCCGTTGGGGTGTTTGTGGGAGGAGATGGGCCCATCTGGCTGACGCGGTGAGCGAAACGGTGGCTTCATGACACAGCCCGCGGGTGGGTGTTGGGAGGTGCATTGGCAGCGTTGTTGGTAGAGGCGACGCTTCCTTCCCCTCCCACACCCGCTGCCCGCTGCTGCTGCCTCGGTATGGGTGCAGATCGGCCAGTACCCAGAAGTGCACAGGTGACTGTACGGCAGCTCTGCCACTGGTCCCCGCCCAGGCGCCGACTGGCGGCATGTGCCTGCCTTTGCCAACGTACCAGGGGTGCTGGCAAATCCCTCAAGGGCCGTTAGGAGGGATTATGGCAGCACAGGGTGCATGCTGCCACCTGCGCTGATCTGACACCCTGGCTCCATGCAAGCAGGGACGGAGACGAACATCTTCGACTGCGCATGGGATGCCATGACCACATCAGGCGCAGCAGGTTACCATTTTAATGACATCGCCCTGTACTGCGGGACGGCACCTCCAGTACGTCCATCGGGCGCCCCACTAGATGCCCAATTTGATTGCCTTGCCTCAGCACCCCGTGCCCATTGCCTGAGCGGGCACCGTTGCACTGCTTGGCTCAGTGTTGAGTGGCTGGAAACGCTTGCAACATTTCCACATGCTCGGCGGCGCTATCAACATACAACTGCTCATCTCCCTCCCTCCCGCTCCGAGCAGCCTTCGCCGCCAAGTCCAAGTCCGCCTTCGCCGCCTGCGCCGCCCTCGCCACCAGTACGTGGGGACCTGGCACACTTGCTGCATCCTCATGAGGGTCGCAGCGCAAACGCAGGCGCCCAGAGACTGCTTGAGCCACTGGCTGGCTGCTCCCTTCCTTGCAGCCCCGGCCGCCGCCTCGCCCCCCGGCCCAGCCGCCGCCGCCGCTGGCTCAGCAAGTGCGGCTGGTCAACGGGACCAACTCCACCTCTGGACGAGTGGAAGTTCTGTACAACGGAGATTGTGAGCTACAGCCTGGCTAAGCTGTGCAGATGGAGTCGACAGTTGGCCACCTTCAATTGGCTGCAGTGTGACGATCCCCAACTTGTGTTGCCACCACACCTGCTGACGCCATCCCCTGCTTTCCCTTTCTGCCTGTGCAGGGGGTACCATCTGCGACAGTAAGCCGACATGCATTTGGTGGCTTCCTGCAGCCGGGGTGCATGCAGCGCGAGTGCAATGTAGCCGGGTCCGCTGTTTGCTTCAAGCGGCCTGGCTGAATTTCCTTCTTCCCTGTCTCAACTCCCTACCGCAGCCTACTGGGGCAACGCGGACGCACAGGTCGTTTGCAGGCAGCTGGGACTGGTGAGCAAGCAGCCAAGCTGGCGGCATGCCGCACCCCTGAGTCAGTTGGCGGCTTGCCCTTTCTTTGCTTGCCCTAGCCCTGCTCTGAGCTGCCCCAATACCCCTCTCGTAACTCAATTCGCGTCCGCCTGCCCACTCCATCTGTTGGCTTGCAGGGTACGCTGGGCCTCGCTGTGGGCAGCGCCGCGTTCGGCCAGGGCGACGGGCCCATCTGGCAAAACATGTGGGTTGGCAGCCCCTACCGGCTGGGCTTGCCTGAGCTGATAGATGTTTGGCCGCATGAGATGTCCTGCTTCGTGGTGTATGCCTGCACATTGATCCTCCTCCCTCCTGCCCCCTGCTGCCGCCAGGGTGGCCTGCATGGGCGGAGAAGCCACGCTGGCGCAGTGCAACTTTCCCTTGCCTTGGTGAGCCTTACTCATGTTGCGGCGAGCTCGTGGCACGGCAGCAGATGCACAACGGCCCACACGGCTTGCCGCCCCGCATGGGCCCCCAGCTAAGCAGCTACACAGGCAAAGGCTGTGGGGGGTTTGAGGTCTCTCAAAACGCGCTTGCCCCACCCCGCTTCACTTGCCGCAGGGGAATCGGGAACGACATGTGCACTCACTCGCAGGATGCAGGGGTGGTCTGCTTGGACAACCCAGCCAAAGGTGACCCCGAGGTTGCGGTGCCCAGCTGCTCTATGCTGCATGCAAGTTGTCAGGAACACGCACGTGGCGCATGCCCGGTGTGTTAGGGCATTCAATCGGGCCGTCCGACGCTGTGGTCGTGGCCGCCGGCAGGGTGCATGTCTGCAAGGGGGCAAAGGCGCCCGTTGTCTCTCACACCTCCCATTTACCTGGTCCTGCAGACATGTTCCGCCTTGTGGATGGATACCGCGAAGCGCCTGGCACCTCTGGACGGCTGGAAGTGTTCTATAACGGCGTATGGGGGACAATCACAGGTGTGAGCACTGGGCCAGCCTAGGCCTGCGCCTGCCCAACGGTGCCAGCAAGCACGCGGCTGCATTCAGTCGGGCTCAACCTAAACGCCGGCGTGTCTGGCCCCTCGCTACAAATTGAAGCGTCTGTTCCCTGCCCTCTGCCTTGCCTGCCTGCAGCCAGCGCCCAGTACTGGGGCCTCAAAGAGGCGCAGGTTGTGTGCCGCATGCTGGGTGAGTGGCATGGAAGCTGACCCCGGGCCGTGTGCCAAGGTTGGGCAAGTGCGCGGCAGTAGGCGATGGACTGTGCTGCTGGGCGCGCTATGCTGCCTGACCTATAGGCAGAAGCAGAATGCCCGGGTGCCTGCCCACCGGCCGTAAGCCAGAGGGCTGATACAGCCGGGGTTTGCTCTCTTACACCTGAGCTTTACCAGCGCCTTGCGTCCTCCTCCTGATGTGCTCCCCCTGTTGCAGGCCTGCCCACCGAAGATCCGACCCCCCTCAAGTTCGCGTTCTTCGGAATGGGCAGCGACAAAATCTGGCTGCAGCAGGTGGGTGGCATGAGCTGTCGCTCCGCCACAGCGACCCTTGCACAGCCTGCTGCAGGTGCTCATGAGCATGGCCTCCGCTGTTGCTCTCACTGGCGGCCCTCTTTCGGTGCCGCACCAGCTTTATGTGGCCTTCTGGCCAACTGCCACCCTGTACCATGTTCCTGCCGCAGATCGTCTGCCAGGGCAGCGAGAACAGCCTGCTGAGCTGCCTGAGCGACGGCTGGCTGCTCTACTCCAACGGTGGGTAGGCAACTGAAGGGTGGTTGGTAGAAGCATGCCAGCGCGGCGGTGCTCTTTATTAGCGCCGGAACCTTCCTTGGTTTCTGGGGGGTGGGCAGCTTAGTGGCGCTCTGCAGCTCGTACCATGTCCTTGCCCCTGTTCACCCTGACTGAGGCTTCTCATCGCCTCTGCAGGTGACTACACGCACGCCTTTGATGTCGGCGTGCACTGCGGCGGTCGCCTACCCCCTCCACCACCCCCTCCCCCTTCCCCGCCCTCGCCACCGTTGCCGCCACGGCCGCCACCAAATCCGAACCCACCGCCAGCACCCCCGCTGCCTCCCCAGCCGCCCGCCAAGAGCCCGCCGCCACCACCAACACCCCCTCGGCCACCCGCGCCGCCGATTGCTCCAGCCCCGCAAGGACCGCAGGCTGGTGAGAGGGTGGCGTGCCTTCAGAGACCACCCGTCCATCCCGAGGCACTGTGCCGCATGCGCATTTGCTTGCCAACAATTGAAACCCATGCCTCCACTGTCGCCAAGACCACTGCTTTCTGATGTCCCCCCTTACAGCGTATGTCCGCATCATTCCACCGGGCACCCGCAAGTTTGGTGCCAATGTGGCGGCTATGGATCCTCGCTTGGGCCGGTTGGAGGTGTACGACCCCGGAGACGCAGCATGGTGAGGCTACCTGGGCCTGTGGTGCGCTCTGGTTGGGCTAGCAGTGTGGGAGCTTTCAATGGGCATGCCTGCCTGAGCATGTTTTGTGGGCAGCGCGAACAATTCTGGAAGGTTGCCTTGCCCAAACTCACAGCCCACGCCAACTGCGATCTGCCTCCCCTGCAGGGGCTCCGTCTGCGGGTCCAAGTTTGATAATGTAGATGCGGGCGTTGTCTGCCGCCAGGTAAGCAACGCATGCCCTGGTCCAGGGCGCTCTGCTGGCAGCAGGGAGCAAACCTATGGCAGCAGTGCCCCCTGGTCTCCCCGACTAGGCCCCACCCAGCCCCAACGTTGTCGCTTTGTTATCCTTGCAGCTGGGCCTGGGCAACTCGGGTCGTGCCATCAAGAACTACAACGCACAATACAACGGTGAGGCAGCGGATGCTAACCCGCCCTCGTGCTGTTATTAGGTGCTGCCACCTGGGGCTGCTGCTAATTTAGGTACTGCCGCCATGGTGCACCAGGGGCTGCCGCTGGCTATCAATGGGTGAGCTTTCCTCACCCCTGGCCCCTCTGCCCTGCCCTGCCTCTTTCCGCTGACACCTCAGATTTCGACACCTACGACTTGAGCGGCATTGCCATGAGCGACATCGACTGCACCGGCAAGGAGAAGTACATCCAGGTGAGGGGCAGGGGCAGGGGGAGCGCTGCTGCCTGCAGGGACGTGCGGAGGAGTGAGTTGTTTGCAATCCATTGGATGGCCCAGCAAAGGGGAAGGAGAGCATTTCAGAGTTCTACTCAAGGAGCAGTCCCAGCACAGCCCACCTTGCAACCGTGTTGATTGCAGGCCTGCCCCTTTGCCGGCTTCTGGCGCTCCAAGGTGCCCTGCACCCACAACGACGATGTGGTGAGTGCAGGCCACAGCTGATTACCGCAGTGAAGGACCGCCCAGCCTCAACTGCCTGCCTCACGGACAGGAACGGCACCTTGCTGTTGCACGGCACCGATCCTTGAGCATGCCCTTCCCACACGTGCTGCCGCTGCCTGCCTCAGGGAGTCGACTGCTACGATGCGGTGCCGTCGCCGCCGGTGAGTTTCAATGGCCCGCTGCCAATGCACCGTGGGGTTGCGCAGGTTTGAGGATGAAATGTGAGAAGCCACCTTCTGGGGTTGCACCAATGCAAAGCAGCTATCATCACCAACCCTGCGCCTCCGCGTCCCTGCCCCACACAGGCCCCGCTGACGCCGCCCGCGCCGCCGCCGCCTTTCTTCCCCGCCACCTCTGTCATGGTCACCGGTGGCGTGGAACCCGGGCATGGCAAGGTGCTGATCCAGCACCCCGAGACCGGAGAGTGGGGTGAGCTGTCAGATGCCTCAACTCGGTTGATTGAGGTACCCCACAAGGACAGATCGGCTTCCCAAGGAAGCACGGGTAGCTCAACTTGCACTGGTGCCGGCGGCGGCTGGGCGGCAGAGGCGCTCAGCAGCAGGCAGCAGGCCCATGGCGCTGCTGTCAAACTCTCCTCTTTGGTGCCTCCCTGCGCCCGCTCCCGGCAAACCCCACTGCCCGCAGGCACCGTGAACGGCTTGACTGGCTTTGATGACGCCTCGGCAACGGTTGCATGCCGCCAGTCAGGCATGGGCAGCATTGGCAAGAAGCTGCCCTGCAAGGTGCGTTCATGCAGGCCGGGCTGACTGAAACTCCAGCCTGTTGGGAGTGCCAGTTCTCCAGCATGCCTACACAGTCAGTTGCAGCTGCACTGCGTTTGCGCATTTCTCCCGCCCGTCACTCTGTATGCCCGGCACGCGTGCCTGCTGTCATTGCTTGCAGCTGGGCAAGGCGGAGACGCCCATTTGGATGGCCAATGTGCGCTGCACCGGAAATGAGGAGCGCCTGCAGGTAGGAGGCCGGCGCTGGGGGCGTGGGCTGTGCAGGCTTGGGTAGGGCTGCCACATTGAAGCGCTGGGTATCGCCAAATATCCGCACGACCCCTCCCCTGAATACTTCGCTTCGTTTGCCTGCAGCACTGCAAGTTTGATGGCTTCAAGGACTGCAGCACTGCTGCCGGCGGCACCTGCAATCACGATGGTAAGCGGCTGCTTGTGGTGCGCGTGTGCACGTCAGCTGTATGACATGGGCTGGGCGACAGATGGCCTGCGGCTGGTCCTGCTGCCTGCGGTCCTTGTTGTGCGGCTTACCAAGGCCATGCCAATCCCCAACCAACCACACGCAGATGATGCAACGGTGGCGTGCTACCAGCCCAACCCGAAGGGTGGGTGGATGTTTGCCTTTGGATTGATCCTCATGGCTCGGCCCCTTGTTGTCAATAGCCATCTTCCACCTTCTCAGCATTGCTGCCATATGTGCCTGCCCCTCCCTGCCTCAGCTGCTGCTGTGGCACCATGCCTAGCCGCAGCTGCAGGCTCCTGCCTGTGCATGCTCTGTTGTCCTGCCTGGTAAGCACCAGTTCTGCATGCCATGCCATGCCATGCCTCCTTGCAGAGGGTGATGTGTTCATCTACCCACCCGGGGTCTCCGACAACGGCTACGGCGTCATCATGGTGTATTACAACAACACCTGGGGATACGTGTGCGATGATGTGAGTGCGTCCTATTCCGCCTGTTGGCGGCCGCCAAGCCGCACTACTTGCACGGCTTGCCACGTTTGTGGATCGACCTGCGCTGGCTGGTTGTTGCATGTGATGCGGCAGTGCTGGCAACACGCGCCAAGCGGTTGTCGTTTGTTTTAACCTGCATTGCGCACCGGCTGATCCCTGCAGATGTTCTCGGACACAGACGGCAAGGTCATTTGCAACAGCGTGGGCAAGTTTGGCGTGGGCCACGGTGAGGCGGCAGGGTGCTGGTTGCGCAAGGGTGCCTGCCGATCTCCCGCCACGTGCGCCTGCTACCGCCGCTGGGGTTGCCGTCATGGCCTTTGTATCACTTTCCTGCCCCTTGTGCAAGGCTCCCACATTATGAATGACACCTCAGACTTCATTGCTGTAAAATCATGCCACCATGCTCTGGATTTCAAGCTGTTTCTGCCCCCTTTTGATGCTCCCTCCTTGCCTCCTCTTCTCATGTTCCCCCTCTTTTCCTCATTGCTTTTGCTGGGCAGTTTTTTCGTGTGCTGACCATCTCCCTCCCCTTCTGTGACGTAGCGTATACCCCGGGGGGCTACTTCAAGGCTGCGGTGGATGGCCCCATACACTTGACCAACCTCGACTGCGAAGGCGACGAAGGCCAGCTCGACCAGTGCAAGAAGGTGGGCGCAACAGCAGCCCCATCAGTCGAATGACCTGCATGCACACTGGCATGGCACATGCAGGCCTTTGCAGTAGCGTAATAAGTGCCTATGCCTGCAGGAGCCTCGATACATGAGCCAGCGAGGTGCGTTGCTTCCCCCCTCTTGCCGCAGCTCAAGCTGAGCGAGAGCACCGTGCCTGACCAGTGCACGCTTGCCAACGTGGCCGGCGTGGACTGCGGCTGCCGCAACCCCTTCAGTGAGTCATGGCAGGCTGGCCTGGGTTGGCCCCTTGCATGTGGCTGCAGCCACCCGCCGCCACAGCCCACCCGTGCGTTTGCATGGGTCGATGGACCATGGTCTGCCGTCTGCGCAGCTGCAGTGGCGGCTTCGTGTTGGTCTGTCCTGTACATGTAGTTTGCTGGCTGGCAGCTCCACAACTGCACAACCGCCCCTCGGCAATGCCCGCAGCCATGGTCTCCCTGAACACCGAGAATGGCTACTACAACTCCGAAGGCGTGCTGCTGGTGCACGCGATGACGGCGGCTGGAATGGGCACGTTCTGCGACGTCAACTTTACAGACATCTCGGCAACCGTGGCATGCCGGTGAGCCTGGTATTCAGACTTCTAGGGCAGTTTGAATATGTTCACGTCCCTGGTGTGAGGCAAGCGGGCTCCAACCCTCACACGTGTGTGTGCAGGCAACTGGGCATGGGCAACAAGGGCACCGCGCTCAAGGGCGCCACATGGCAGCAGAAGTACAAGAGCGACGCCGAGCGGTGGAGCACTTGGGTGCACACAGACCCCATTGTCTGCGACGGTGGGCCAAGCATGGGGAAGGGAAGGGAGGCAAGGTGTTGCAGTGCGGTGGTCGGTGCCCTTAGATGCGCATGTGAGCGGTCCTGGCAGCAGCAGCCAGCCGGCGGCTGGGCGTGGCACCCTCGGCTTGCACAACCGTCTTTCTCAAATGTACTTCCACGTTGCACCTGCCTACGTGGCCTCTCAAGCGGCGTCTTGCTCCCCCCTGCTCTCCACTGCACAGGCCACGAGAAGACCATCCAGGACTGTTTCTTCCCAACTTGGGAGGCCCGCTCAAACACCTGTGACAAGGTGCTACCCCTCTCCAGCCCCCTGTCTTGCCCCCGGGCTTGCAAGCTGCGTGTTGCTGTCACAGCAGATGGTGCTTGGCCTGAGAGCTTGTTGGCCGCAGAATGCACCTGTTCGTGGCAGCAGAGTGGCGCCTGGCCAGCTTGCGTGCAGAATGCGAAGGGCGGTCGTATGACTGTTCGTCTCCCGATGGGGCAAAGGCACCTCAACATGAGCCCCTGCTGACTCCCCCATGCAGGTGATCATAAAGTGCGAGAATGTTACCAATGCAGCCGCGCCGCCGCCCAGGTGAGAACGAAGCACTGCATTGCGCACCCCTGCTGAGCCCCCGCAGTCTGTGTGAGGGAGGCAACCTGGCTCTGTCCTTGTATATGGGCCGATGCTCTCTCAATGTTCTCAGCACACTGCCTGCTTGTTGTCAATGTACAGGCCGCCGCGTCCGCCTCCATCTCCGCCTCCCCCTCGCCCGCCCCCGCCTCCCGCCAAGCCCAGCACGTGAGTTGAGCCGCCGGCACGGCAGGGGCTGTGTTAGACACTGCGCTGGACTGTTTGGGTCCTCGGCCGCGGCCACAGCGCCCAGCCTTTGCCCGTGTTCTCCTCCCAACCGCATCCGTGGGCCCTGACTCCCTCTGCCTCCACCCTGCAGTCCCGGCCCCGAGCTGCTCATTGGTAAGACTGCCACCCAGTCCAGCACTTCAGACGTCAACCTGCATGGTGCCAACAAGGCGCTTGACAACTCGACCGCCTGGTCAGAGACGCAGCCGTCCTCCCAGCCCTGGTGGTATGTGGACATTGGAGAGACGGTCCCTGGCATCACTGCGGGTGGGTGTGCTGCAAGTGGGAGTGTCTGTTGAGGCGTTTGAGGTGCAGGTCTTTGGTGATGGTCTACAGTTATGTGGGGTAGGCAGTTCAGGACGGTGGGCACGGCCCTGCAGGCTGGAGGGTGAACGGCTGGCACAGCTGGATGGGTGGGTCAACCCAAATGGACCTTGGTGTGAAACATGTGCAATTAATGCCTGGTCAGCCGGTCTGGATGCGAGTGCTGGGCAGAGCACCACTACAGTGACTGATTGCCACCGACCAGGTTCCGCTCGCTTGCCTTGCTGCCCCGCCCCGCCACCCTGCAGTCTATATTCGGCTGCGCTCCGATGCCGCATTTGATCTGGCATCCATGCGCGACATTGCCGTCTACATTGGCGATAAGAACCCGCTGCAGGTGCGCCACTCTGAGCTGGGCCTGAGGTGGCCCAACAACTGCACTGGCCTGCCTGCCCGGTTGCCGCTCTCAGCACGCCCATTGAGCGTCAAAACCTGCCGGCTGGCCCCATGCGCCACGCTCCCATGACTGCACCCATGCCATTGCTGCTGCTCGTGGTGCCATCTGCAATTGCTGTCTGTGCAGATTGACGGCAAGACGGTGTTCGTCAGCGTGAACCAGCTGTGTCGGCGCAAGGCGGGCCAGCTGGGCACCCGCAAAGGAGAGCTGGTGGTACTGGGCTGCGCAGTGCCCCTGTCCGGGCGCTACATCGGCATTCAACTCGAGTGAGCAGCTGGCGGTGGCTGCTGCAGCTGCTGGCAAGGTGGTTGGGCTGCACGGGTTCATTGTGCATGGCTTGCATGCTGCACCACTGCACATTCACAGCCCCAGTGCTGCTTACTCCCCTGGCACCCCACCCGCCCACCCAATCATGCAGCTCCGTTGATGGCAGCACCAACAACGTGCTGAGCATGGCGGAGGTGCAGCTGTCCCTCAACCCCGTGTTTGGATCTTGCCCTGACGGGCAGGCAGTGCTGGACAAGCACAATGAGTTCCGGGCCAGGCATGGGTGAGTGTGCCCTCATTGTGTTGTGCACCGCCGCTGCGCGGGGCCAGGCACGGGCCGAGCCAGTATGCCCAGCCGCTGCAATGGCTGCGGCAGCCGGCTGCAAACCCATCCTGCGCAGCAGCGCACATGTGGGTGTTTGGCACGCTGCAGGCCAGATTTGGAGCGCGTGCACCTCAGCCCACCCTGTCTCGCCACTGCGTGCAGCGCTGCGCCACTGGAGTGGTCAGAGACCGTTGCCGAGGTGGCAGTCAACTGGGTCAGCCAGTGCAACTACACGCATTCGCCCAAGGCCGACCGCCTGAACATGGGAGAGGTGAGAGGCTTGTTGTGAAACGGAATGAGAACGGGCCAGCCAGCTAGCTAGGCTAGCCTGCACTGTGCATGTGAGAACATGGCTCGAGGTGCCTCGCGCATCTTGAGCCAGCGACCGCTGGCGGCGTATCTGTATCTTACCATCAGCCGACACAAATCTGCTGCTCCCAAAACCCCCAACAGAACATTGCCATGGGCTTTGGCACCTGCGGTGAAGTGGTGTCTGCCTGGTGAGCGGGTTCCGGCTGTGTGCAATGGTCGTAACCATGCCTCACCGCTCAGTCACACATGTTTGGGACTGCCGCCTGCAGGCGCTGCTACGGGCAGGCAGCTCCGCAGCAACATTGCTGTGGGCACTGCACTTGCGCTAGCGCGCCTGCTCATGCCCCCGTGCAGCGGGTTGACATGCACAAGCGCTAAACTCCCTGACAAGTTGACAAGCGCTGAACTCCCTTCCTTGCTTTGCTTGTGCAGGTATTCGGAGTATACTAACCCTGGCTACACCGCCCAGGACCTGGCTACCAACCCCACCAAGCAGGGGACAGGGTGAGGCCCAACGGCACGGATCCTGCTGCGATAAGGTGGCGGTAGCTACGGCGCTCGACCTGAGAGCTGCTCCTGCCTGCTGCTTGCGATCCAGGGCATGTCGCCTGCTGCTGAACTGTCGCCTGCGCTGTGCGTGCAGGCACTTCACGGCTGTGGTGTGGAAGAGCACCACGCACCTGGGCTGCGGCTACAGTTACTGTGGCGGAAGGTATGTCATGTCAGTGTCTGTGTTGCGGGCGACAGCTCCCCTAGCGTCAGCTGCCTGCCCAACAACAGTAAAGTGGGATCGGGTGACTCTTCATTGGCCAGCCGGAAATGTGGTCGGGCAGCGATGACGTGCAGGTACCCCGCCACATCTGATGACCTGCCTGACCAACCCGCTGCCATCCACCCCTGCCCCGTGGGTTTTTAGGTATATTTACGTCTGTAATTACCTCCCGGCGGGCAACGTGGCCGGTCAGTACGCAGCAAACGTGCAAGTGCCCGCCACACCATGATCAGCACCGCCGGCTGTGCGCCGGCGCCAAACCGGCCAGCAGCGCGCCATGCATGTGATGAACTGCTGGCTGCTGTCCATAAAACTGAAGAATGCCTGCACGCTCTCCCCTTTTCCTGTTTGATATTCAAACAATTGTTTTGCACTCACTACAGCCCACTCGCACTGCTGAACTCGTCTCCACTGGAGCAGTGTGAAAGGCTGCAACTCTCCCATGGCGCACGAACAGGAGCTTGAGCGAGAGAGGGTGGGCAGCAAGGAGCGTACCAACCTGTGCATATGTAGGGTTGACGTGAGCGCAGGCCACTTCTGAAAGGCATGCACATCCAACGCCTTAGGCCGGCTCCACACCGCTCGCCGCAGAGCATGCTGCCTGCGCCCAGCGGCGGCCTCTCGCTATCCTAGATGAGCGCCCATGACACTCTGCACCACCCTTTCCGCCTGCCGCTGCCACTACCATCCCTCCACTTAGCTCCCAGCGACCGAGCAGCGAGCTAGGCTAAGCCCCGTCTGCCAGCCGCGGCTGTGGGGTGGCGAGCCGCCCCCCGCCCCCTGCCGCGGTTTAGCAACACGTCGCGGGTTTATCTGTCGCTGAAGCCTGGGCCCCTGCTCCTCAAAGCGATGGCGCCCCCGAACGCGAGTGCCGGCGCCTGCGACGCCGCCCTCTTCCACCGCACCGCCGTCAAAGCGGCGGCGGTGACCAAGTCGGCGTGCAGCAGCAACCCCAGCAGGGGGCTGGCGGCGGCAGCCGCGGTCGGCGCCGGCGCCCCGGCCGTGCCAGCGGCGCCCCAGCTGCTCTTCACCGCCTCTGCGGCCCCGGGGCACTTCATGCCGGGCCATGTGGAGCAGCCGGCGCGTGTGGGGGTCATCCTGCAGAAGCTGAAGAACGCAGGCATCACCGGCGGCGCCTTTGCTGGGCAGGTGCGCATTGTGCAGGTCATGTAGGGGCGGCATGAGCAGCATGCCGCAGCCATGGGCTTGCCGCTGCCGGTCGGTGCTGTCTGCTATGTTTGCTGAGATTTCCCCTAGCATGCGCAGGCATGAAGCCATGACACATTGCACTTTGCCCGCTTGGTCTCGCGAGAGGAGGCTCCCTCTCATGCCGCCCATGCGTTTCTCATGCCGACACTCCCTCTCTGGAGGTCCATCCATCCCACGACCTGACCCCTTCTCCTCTCCCCACTTCCTATATTGATTGGCAGCTGCATGAGGTGCCCGCGGGGCCGCTGGCGTCCATGGAGGCTGTGAGGCAGGTGCACAGCTATGTCGATGAGCTGGCCCGCACCTCAGCAGAGGCTCCTGAGGGCCACCCCACGGCTGTGGCCGACATTGGAGACCCCGGTGAGCCGCTGTGCCTGTGGATTTGGTTAATGTGCCTGGCTCGTTTGCAAATTGGCATGCCTTGAGCAGGCATGGCATTGCATCCTGCATGCCAGGCTTTGGGTTCGCGGCGCTGCGCCTGGCCCGCCGCTGCCTGCACCCCCTGCCACCCCCCCCCCCCCCCCCCCCCCCCCC
>VFQQ010003528.1_pt1 | contig 14993 bp, 14 predicted proteins | sample 3512341 | NCBI WGS metagenome assembly VFQQ01 (sample SAMN10412373, study PRJNA504923) | tailings metagenome | isolation source: Relicate 2 Philex TSF1 revegetated site | place: Philippines: Tuba, Benguet | collected 2017-08-29 | reverse complement strand
GCTGGAACGGCAAGGGCGCGGCCGGCGGCAGCGACAGCGATCCGCGCAACTACGATCCGATGAAGCAGCGCGACAACTACTGCGAGGTGCGCGGTTGGGAGATGCCGCTGTGCCCCGGCGGCGCGGGCCATCAGGGCCAGGACATCCGTCCGCCGAGCTACAAGGACAACTACTGGGAAGCGGTGGCGGTCGCCGACGGACAGATCGTCAACGTCACGTCCAACACGACGGTGCAGCTCAAGACGAACGACGGCACCGATTTCTACTATCTTCACATGCACCCGAAATCGATCACCGTGAAGACGGGTGCCAAGGTCAAGCAGGGCCAGGTGCTCGGCAAGGTCTCGCGCTACATGGGCGGCACCGTGTCGACGAGCCTGCATCTGCATTTGCAGGTGCGCCAGCGCATCAAGGTCGGCGACAAGACCATGCAGGTCTACGTGCCGACGTTCCCGTCGCTGATCGCCGCGCTGCGCCGCGCGAAGGGGCTCGATCCCGGCATCGATGCCAACGGCAATATGATGGTCGATGCGGGCCTCGAGATCGGTGCGCCGCAACCGCCGCCGACGCCTGCTCCGCAGCCACAACCGACGCCGACACCATCGCCAACACCCACTCCGACTCCGACGCCCACTCCGCCACCGGCTCCCGAGCCTACGCCGGCGCCGGAACCTGCGCCTCAGCCGCAACCAGAGCCCGCGCCCGCGCCGCAGCCGGAGCCAACTCCTGCACCGGCCCCCGAGCCGCAACCGGAACCCGCGCCAACGCCCGCACCGGCTCCGGAGCCTAGCCCGGCGCCCGCGCCGACGCCCGTTCCGACACCGCAGCCGGAGCCCGCTCCCACGCCAAAGCCGGAACCCGCACCTGCCCCGTCGCCCACGCCTGCGCCGGCCCCCGCTCCGCAAGAGAAAGGTTGGTGGGGTTCGGCCAAAGACAATTGGTACTCATGGTGGAAATGGGCCACCGGCCCGTGACCGCTGCCACGACGTGCATTTATTGATTTGAGTTAGGAGCTCACCGATGCCGAGACATACGCCAGCTTACGCCATGGCGATGCTCATGGCGCTTTTCGTCCCCCTCGCCACGCCTGCGCAAGCGCAGTTGCCGCCGTCGCAGTACGACAAGCTGCAGCGCACGCTCGAGGAGAAGTTCGCGCCGAAGAAGCAGGCGCCCAAGCCTGCGCCATCCGGTCAGAAGAAGGACGACTTCATCTACATCGAGCCGGATGCTCCGAAGAAGGAGAGCGATCCCAAGCCCAAGCGTTCGGACATGACATGGGGCGAGAGCTTCTCCTCGCTGTTCTCTTCGTTCGTGCGCGGGGGTGGAAACGAGGCCGAGTCTAGCGTTCCCAAAGGGGCCTTTGCGGAAGCCGGCGCCGAAGCCGGATCCTCACGGCATCCTTCCCTGTTCCGGACGATGTTTCCGCAGCGTTCCCGCACACCCTCGGGCCGCGCGGAGCCGACCGGCGACCGCAAGGTGCCCGTCGCCAAGCCGAACAGCTACGTGATCCAGCTCAGCCCGACCGCGACCGACAAGGACATCGAGGCGCTGCTCAAAAAGTACAATCTCAAGATCACGAAGATGATCGCGCCGCTCGGCGTGATCACGGTCGAGGTGGACGGCGCGCCTGCACCGGCACCGGTGCAATCGGCGCCGGGGGCGGCCGCGCAAGACAGCAAGGCTCAGCTGCAGTACGTGCTCGAGCCGCCGCTGATCCGGCAGTTGCGCGACGAAAAGGTTGTCGACGGCGCTTTCGTCAACTCGACGATGGAGGCCAAACATCTGCCCAAGAGCAAGGGCGCGACGATCACTGTCGGAAACGACGTCTTCAGCTGGCGCTGGAGCGCGGGCGACGGCGAGGACGGCAACTGGGGCCTGAAGGCCATCCGCTTACCGCCGGTGTGGAGCATTCTCGAGACCTATCGCAAAGCGCATCCGGGTGCTCAGCGGCCGAAGATCGGCATCATCGACGGCGGCTTCGCCACCGATCCGGCCGTGCCGTTCGCATCGATGGAGAACGTGAAGCCACTCGTCTACCACTCGGCGGGCTGTGGCACGCACCATGGCATGCACGTGGCGGGCATCATCGGCGCGCGCGGCGGCGACCAACCGGGCATCGACGGCATCGTGCCGGACGCCCGCATGGACGCCATCGCGGTCGACGACACGATCGTCGGCGATTCCGGTCATGTTGGCGTCGACGAAGGCTGGCAGGTGCACGCGCTGCTGTTCGACGACGTGCTCGCGAAGACGCTCGATTACGTCTATGCCAATCTCATGACGCCCGACGGATTGCGCGTCATCAACATCAGCCTCGGCTACAATTTCGTCGCTGCCAATCTGCTCGGCGACGACAACCCGGAGGAAGTTCCGGGCCTCGCCCTCCACATCATGCATCAGGCGAACCTGATCCGGCTGATGGCGAGCCGTGTGCAGGACCACGTGCTGTTCGTCGTGGCGGCCGGCAACGATTCCGAGGATCGCGCGACGCCGATCGAAGCCAAGTGGGCATCGCCTTTCGCCTGGGCCGGCACGCAGGACTCGGCGACCGGCGAGAGCCCGCCGAACATTCTCGTCGTCGAAGCCGTCGATCGCGATGGCACGCGGGCGGAGTTCTCCAACCTGGGCGGTCACGTGTCTGCACCGGGCGTCGATATCATGAGCACGCTGGCGGCGGACAAGCTGCCGTTTGGCGTCTGCAGCGGCACCTCGCAGGCGGCGCCGCACGTGGCGGCGCTGGCTGCGATCCTGTTCGAGCTGGCACCCGACAAGAAGCCCGCCGAGATCGCAAAGGTCCTGGAAGACAGCGCAACGAAGCCGCCTGCCGGCGTCACTCGCGCTCCCATGATCGACGCACTCGACGCGGTGGCGCAGGTGGCGCCGCAGTCCGTGCGCCTTCTCGCGGATCTCGACGGCGATGGCGTCGTTGGTCCGAGCGATCTCGCCATGTTCTCGCGTCAGCTGGCAACGCTCTCGAGCGCGGCAACCGCGAACACGGCTTTCACCGAAGATCTCAACGGCGATGGCGTCATCGACGACAACGAATGTTTCTGGCCGAAGATCGATCTCAACGGCAGCGGGCACGGCGCGCTGTCGCCCAGGGACGCACGCCGGCTTGGCGGAAACGAGCGCACCGACCTCGCGACGATGGAATATCTGTGGTCTGATGCGGCAACGCCGTTCGCCACCGCCGTCGCGGCCGCGGGGCTGGCGACGCCGCCCGAGATCTATGCGGTGGCGGAATCGCAGCCGGAACCCATCACCAAATGCCGGCGCCTGATCAGCACCGGCGTAACGGTTGCGGACAACACGGCAACGCCCGCCGCACCGTCGAGCGGCGAGGCCGCAACGCCCCTGGTTACGACGTCACCGGGTGCCGCTCCTTCGCCGAGCGCAGCTCCGCCTAGTGCGGAAGCGCAGGAAACCAAAGCCGAGGTCCAGCGCGCCATCGAAGAATTGCGCAAGACGCATCCGAACCTGCGCGTCACCATCAATCCGGCGACGGGTCTACCAAACACGGTGATGGGACTTTCGCCGCAGCCCGGCTCGGGCTCGCCTTCGATCGGCGCCGCGGAAGCACCCCGTGAGCAGACAGAGGAAGAGACCAAGCGCGCCGTGGAAGCCTATTTCGGCACGGGCGGCTTGAGCTCCCTCTTCCCGAAGAAAAACAAGAGCGCAAAGCCCGAGTATGTGGGGCGGCGCAAGGATCCGGACTTCCCGAACCGCTACGTGGCGGAAGTCGAGCAGCGCGTGGACGGCGTGCCTGTCTTCGGGTCGACCGCCAAGCTCAACGTGGACACATCCCTCGGCGTGACCAAGTTCAGCGGCACCATCTCGAACGTGGCGCTGGACGACACCAAGCCGAAGATCGCCGAGGGCGAAGCCATCGCAGCCGCGCGCGCGAAGCTCGCCGACGTGATGCGCAGCGCGCCGGATGCATCGCGGGCTTTCCCACTGGGGCCGAACCCCGAAAAGGCAGAGGTGAAGAAGCCGGACCTGCTCGTGTTCGATCCCGCGCTCGTGGGCAAAGCCAAGGGCGGAGAGACGCGCCTCGCTTGGATGGTCTCCATCGACAACTTCCGCATCTTCGTCGACGCGAACACGGGAGAAGCGTTCTACTACTATCGCGACCAGCCGTCCGGCATGCTGCGCCGGATCTTCGATCTCGGCCAGATGACGACCTTCCCCGGTACGATGGGGATCGACGAGGAGAAACGGGCGCGCGCGGAAAAACTCGCGCCCGAAGCGCTCACGGCGTTCCGCAACGCCGGCATCGTGCGCGACTATTTCTTCCTGACGTTCGGTCGCGACGGCTTCGACGACAACGCGGGCCAGGGCGGCTCGCCGCTCGAAGCCTACGTGCGCCACGGACGCACGCAGAACGCCTACTGGTGCACGAGCAAATCCTACGACTGCCCCAAGGCCAACGTGATGGTCTACGGGCCGGGCTATGCGGATGCGCTCGATATCGTCGCACACGAGATGACGCACGGCATCATCGCCCATGAGAAGAACCTGCTCTATCTCAACGAGCCCGGCGCGGTGAACGAGGCGCTCGCGGACATCTTTGGCGCACTGATCGAGTTCGATGCCAAGGGCGACGGCGGCAACTGGCTGATCGGCGAGGCCTCGCCCGGGTTCTCGATCACGTCGCCCTTGCGCAGCATGGCCGACCCGAACCTCAAGGATGCGAACAACCGCTCCATGTTCGACCGCACCGCGCGCTTCTCGCTCGCGAACCGCGGTCAGCCTGACCACTATTCCGAAGTGCTGACGCCCGACGACAAGCAGTGCGGATCGACGGCCTACCAGGACAACGGCTGCGTGCATTTCAACAGCGGCATCCTGAACAAGTTCGCCTACCTCATCGCCGAGGGCGGGACACATCGCGGCGTGACGGTGAAAGGGATCGGGCGTTACAAGCTCGCCCGCATCACCTATCGCGCCATGACCGTGGGCCTCAACCAAAGCTCGACGCTGTCGAACGCTGCGAATGCGTTCGTAGAGGGGTGCTTCGAGCTGGCGAGCGCGGAGCTCGGCGGCATCATCCCGGCGGACTGCGAGCAGGCGGCGGCCTCCCAGCGTGCAGTGGGTCTCGAGGTTCCGTCGAGCTGAGCGCTTCCACTACCGATCGGATCAATTTTGTTGCGAGAGACGAGGACAAAGAGCATGACACGGGTCACACTCGACCGCCGGCAGTTGGGCGCAGGGTTTGCCGCCGCGATGGCGCTTCCGCTCACGGCGCGGCTCGATCTCTCGTCCGCCTTCGCGCAAGAGGGGCGCGGCACGTGGTCGGCGCTGACCAACCTGTCCGAGGAAGCGCAGCGGCTCGGGTTGTCTGTCCCGCGCATGGGTCTGGCGCCCGCTTCGGCCTCGGAGGACTTTTCCGAGATCCAGCCGGCCATCGTCGACTTCATGGACAGCGTCACTTCGTCAGCGCCCGACGCACGCGGCGTCACGTCGGCCGACGTGGACAGCCTGATCGACCGGGCGTCGGAGCTGCTGCGCACGAGCCGAAATGCCGAGCGGGTTCCGCGCGACATTCCCGAGGGCCCATCGGCCGCAGCCATCACGGCGCCGAAGTTCGAGGACATCGCCGACGACTACAAGAAGCTGTTCGCGACGTGCGAGATCAAGTCCGAAAAGCGCTCCGAGGTGATGTGGTACGTCTCGAAGATCACCGACCCGACGCGGCGCAAGGCTTACGAAGCGGTGGCCGAGGAAACCTGCGTGCCGTGGTACTTCACGGCGATCATCCACGGCATGGAATGCAGCTTCGATATGACATCGCATCTGCATAACGGCGACGCGCTCAAGGCCAAGACGTGGCAGGTCCCCAAGGGCCGGCCGAATCCCTGGCTGCCGCCGTCCGACTGGGTCTCGAGTGCGTGTGACGCACTCCGCTACGACAAGCTTGACGAGAAGCCGGACTGGGCGCTCGCAAACATGCTCTACCGCTGGGAAGCCTACAATGGCTGGCGCAGCCGCCTGCTCTACAAGATCAACACGCCGTATCTGTGGAGTTTCTCGAACCAGTACACGAAGGGCAAGTTCGTGGCCGACAACGTGTGGGACGCGAACGCCGTGTCCAAGCAATGCGGTGCCGCGGTGATGTTGAAGGCGCTGGTCGAGACCGGCGCGGTCTCGCCGCCGGCCTAGCGAGCTCGATAGGGTTCAGCTCGATCCAGTCTCAGTCTCGAGTGGGCGCGACCCACTGTGTTTCCGCTTCGGGCCAGAAGCTGCCGTTCGCGCCCATGAGCAAACGCGCGTGCTGTTCGGTGCACTCAATGGACAGGCCGTCCTAGTGGAAAGTCGCTTTTCGCGGTGTCCGCACCTCCGCGCTCCGCGCGAAGCGCGGCTCCGCATCACGGCGGGGCCATGCTTCGCATGGACAACGTCAGGAAGCGAGAGCTGGGCGAACCGAGTAGCGTCCACGCGGGTTCTTGAAGTCGCCAGCCGCCTTAGGGCACGTTTCCATGAAACTTGATACCTTTATATGGGCCGGCGATGGCGAAATCAGCCGGATTGTTGATGTTGGGATTTGTTGGCAACGTAGTAGTTGAACCAGTCTGCACAGAAGGCGAATTGCTGGTTGCTGGTTGCTTGTTCTTGGCTGGCTTGGCGGCGAGCGTCTTCTTGCCCTTCTCCTTAGCCAGAGCGTCGGTTGCGAACGAAGAACCGACCAGAACCATGGCCACACCCATCGCGACCGTCCACCTGAGCAACATGCATTGTCTCCTGAATTAGATTTAGATCAGCGTAAAGAATATCCTTCAGCAGGCCCGTAGTCTACGGTGGGTAAGTGCCCAAAAATTAGACTTCGAGCCCTTTGCAATTGCTTCTGCTCAAGGCGGCTTTGAGGTTCGCCTTGGGTCAACAGCAGCCATTCATGACGGAGTGCAACTACCCGAGCGGGACGCTGCAGGCGGCGGGCCACGTCAGGCCCGCTTCGGTGCCTGCACGCGGCTTGTACTCGCAGCCGATCCAGCCGGTGTAGCCTGTCGCGTCGATGGCGCGGAAGAGGCGCGCGTAGTCGATTTCGCGCCTACTGGGCTCGCCGCGATCGGGCGGATCGGCGCACTGGTAGTGGCGTGTGAGAGGCGCGAACTCTGCGATGGCTGGTTCGACACCGCCCTCCATGACGTGACGGTGGTAGAGATCGAACTGCAGGCCGAGGTTCGGCGCGCCCACTTCGGCGATGATATCGCGGGCGTCTGCCGTCCGCGTCAGATAGTAGTCCGGCATGTCGCGCGTATTGATCGGCTCGATGATGATGTCGATGCCGAGCGGGGCGGCCCATTCGCTGGCGAGCCGCAGGTTCGCGACGTAGGTCTCGCGCGTCACGCCATGCGAGGCGAGCCCCGCCATGCAGTGAAGGCGCGGGCACTTGAGCGTCTCGGCGTACGTGAGCGCCAGATCGACGGCCGAGGCGAAGTCATCCTCGCGGCCGGGCAACGCCGCGTAACCACGCTCGCCCTTGTCCCAGTGGCCGGGCGGCAGATTGAACAGCACAAGCGAAAGCCCGTTGGCGTCGAGGCGCGCACGGATGTCTTCCGCCGGGGTCGCGTACGGGAACATGAACTCGACGCCCTTGAAGCCCGCGCGCGCGGCGGCCGCGAAGCGGTCGAGGAAGGGCAATTCGGTGAAGAGGAAGCTCAGATTGGCGGCGAAGCGGGGCATGCAGGGCTCTTCTCGCTGTGGACCAATGATTCACGCTTCGGACTTTTCCTGCGGTTCCGATTCACGCCGCGCCTTATAGGCGACGCGACGATCTGAGCGGCTGGGGCCCGAAGCGATCATGGTTTAGTCGAATGACGGGCGGGATTGGCGGAGCTTCTTGACGGAACCGCGCTTGACCTTGCTGTCGACGCGACGGGCCCTGGCGGCGCGACTTGGCTTGGTGGCGACGCGCTTCCTCGGCACGTGGAGCGCCTCGCGCACGAGCTCGGCGAGGCGGGCACGCGCGTCCTCTCGATTGCGGTCCTGCGTGCGATGGCGGTCAGCCTTTATGACGAGCACGCCGTCGTCGGTAATGCGCCGGCCGGCGAGCACGACGAGGCGGTCCCGCACGGCCAGCGGCAGGCTCGCCGTGTGGCGTACGTCGAAGCGCAGCTCCACCGCCGTCGACACCTTGTTGACGTTTTGCCCGCCCGGACCCGAAGCGCGGATGAAGCGCTCCTCCAGCTCGCGATCGTCGATCGATATCTTGTCCGTGATCTCCAGCATGGCGCGTGTTTAGCAGAGTTCTGCCCGGATTAAAGGGACTTGGTGATCGCAAACCTTAAGGATCTGGCCGCGTGTGCCACGCGGAACTGACGGCAGGCGCTGAACGAATAGGGTCAACCAAGTTTCTCAGTCCGTCTTGGATGTCCGGAGGACACTCATGCTCACTACCTTTGAATTACTCATCAACGGCTTCGTGGCGCTCGTCATCCTTCCCTTGGCGATCGCGTCCCTCATCGCCGGATCGAAGGCGCCGGAGAACATGATCCTCACCAAGTACTATCACGCCTCTCCGCGCCTGATGCTGATAAGCAACGTGTTCCTGCTATCGGTGTGTGCGACGGCTATCGCCAAGCTCGCCGAGCATTTCGGCGCTCTCGATGCCGCGCATGCCGCGCGGCTCGAGCCTTGGCTCAACATCCCGCTGATGGTTCTGCTGGTTGTTTTTCTCGCCATGATGGCCAAGGCTTGGCTCAAGGTCCGCCGCGACGGCAAGAGCGCCTAGAGAAGACAGACGCAGGCGAGCGTGATGGAGAGGACGATGGCCGCGTCGAGCCATCCTTCGCCGCCTGCGGTCCATGCAACGAGCGAGGCTGCCACGACGAGCACGGGAAGGAGCAGCTCGGTGACGACGAACGTCGTGACCGTCAGCGAGAACGGCCCGGCAAGGGTCGACAAGCGCTCGGACCAGGCACGGACGACAACAAGCACAGCCAGCGCCGACCCGACGGCGATGACCCACCCCCATACCTGCGGCGCAGGCTGCGCATAAGCGAAGATGCAGATCGCCAGAACGGCAAACGCGAGAATTTTAGGGACGAGCGGAGGCATCAGAGGGGTCGCGTCACATGCAATGCGGGTTCGCGAAATCTAACAGGGCCTAATGCAGCCTCAAGAGCTGGCCGACACAGTCGGCCACACCTTGCTGCCAGACGGGGAGACGCAGCCCGAAGGTCCGCTCGAACTTCCCGCAATCGAGTTCCGAATTGAGAGGCCGCAGCGCCACGGCGGGATAATCGCCGCTCGTAATGGCCTCGACCATCTTGGATTGCGCGCTCTGGGACGTGACAACGATCTCACGCGCGAAGTCATGCCAGGACGCCGTTCCCGATCCTGCGGCGTGGTATGTCCCCCAAGCCGGCTCTGCGCCCTCGGGCATACCGAGTGTCCTCGCCACATCGAGGATCGCGGACGCCAAGTGTGGTGCGTAAGTGGGATTTCCGTGCTGGTCGGTGACGACGCGCACGGTGTCGCCGCGATCCGCCGCTTCCAGGATCTTCGCCGCGAATGTCCCCTTGGCGGGGCTGAATACCCATCCGGTGCGGATGATGACGTGCCGGGGGTTGGCTTCGCGAACCGCGCGCTCTCCTTCGAGCTTGGACCGCCCATAGACCGTCGCGGGACACGTCTCATCGGTCTCGACGTAGGGTGAGGGCTTCGCTCCATCGAAGACGTAGTGCGTCGAGAGGTGGATGACCGGCACATTGCGGCGCGCTGCTGCGCGTGCCAGAAGCGCCGCGCCATCGCGGTTGAGTGCGAACGCCGCAGCTTCATCGGCTTCGGCTTGATCGACGGCGGTATAGGCTGCCGAGTTGATGACGACGTCGGGCGAGATGTCTCCGAACGCCCGCTCGATGGAACGCGGGTCGCGCACGTCCAACGCGGCGCGACCTGCCGCAAGCGCCTTGATCTCCGGGCGAGACGGCGCTGCTTCAATCAATGCGCGGGCCACTTGCCCGTGCCAGCCGGCTATCAACAATCGCATGGCGTTTCGAGCCTCAACGCTAGGCGAGGCCTCAAGAGTAGCCAAATGCATGGCGAACTAAGGGCGCCATGCCCGCCCGGCATGACGCCCTTTTGTCGTCCTGGCTCTGATCGCAGGGTTTTTACCACCTCTCTGGGCGATCTAGGCGCAGACGGGGAATTTGATCGTGTTGTTGGGTTCCGGTGTAATGTTCGCGTGCGGCTCTCGCCGCATCGGTTGCGAAATAATCGGTCCGCCCAAGGCGCTGCTGACGATTTCCTGGTCCATGCCATGCTCGAGGCATTCATGGGCCAACTCGTGCGCGTATCTCACCAAAGAATCGTGAACCGCTGCCTGGAACGAGGCTACGAAAACGGCGCGGGCGCGGCTGCCTGCGATAAAGCCGTCGGGCACCGCGAGGTCGATCGTATATTCCGAGCCCGAAACGCGCGTGACACCCAGGATCAGATTGCGCACGGCCCTGAGTTCCCGTTCGAACTCAAACGCTAAGTCCCGTTTCATCGCTACGAAAAGCGCCAGTTTTCCCATGGTCGGTCCCCTGTCGGAAAACGCTGTGTAAAGAGGGAAATTCGACTTATTCGCTTTACGGGAGGTTAATGCCGTTCATATTTTATTATTTTTACTCAGCGAAATCATAAGGTTGGTCTATTAGTCCTCCATCCTTCAACTTTCCGTGCGCGATACGCTGCGCCACCAACCCTTGAAATCGCGAAGAATTTCGCGAGCCGCGTTGTGTCCGGGAACTCCGGTAACCCCGCCGCCCGGATGGGCACCCGATGCGCAGAGATAAAGGCCCGGCACCGGCATCCGGTAGTCCGCGTGGCCCAGCACCGGGCGCATCGAAAAGAGCTGATCGAGCGAAAGCGCGCCGTGGAAGATGTCGCCGTCGATCATGCCGAAGCGCTGCTCGATATCGAGCGGCGAAAGGATTTGGCGCCCCAGAACCGAGGCTTTGAAATTTGGCGCGTGGCGCGTCACGGTCTCGATAACGAGATCGGCGAAGACTTCCTTCTCCTTCGGGTCCGACCAGGACCGGGGCGCAGGCAGATGCGGGGCGACATGCTGCACGAAGAGGCTCGCGACGTGCCTTCCGGGCGGCGCCAAAGTCTCGTCCAGCGTGGACGGAATCAGCATTTCGACGACGGGTTCCTTGGACCAGCCGTCGCGGCGCGCGTCGAGATAGGCGCGTTCCAGGTAGTCGAGCGTCGGGCCGATGACGATCCCGGATGCGAGGTGGTCCGTGCCGTCACGGTTCGGGCGGCACGTAAACTCCGGCAGCTCGGACAGAGCGACGTTCATACGGAACGTGCCGGAACCTGATTTGAGGGTTGCGAGGCGCTTGTGCAGCGCCGGATCGGCGGCGCCTTCGGGGACCAACCGCGAGAACAAAAGCTTCGGCGGTACGGCGGCCGCGACCGCGCGGGCTTGCACCACCTCGCCATTCGCAAGCACAACGCCCGTGGCGCGGCCATTCGTGACCGTCACTTCGCGCACGGCGACGTTCGTGCGGATTTCTGCGCCCTTCTCGCGCGCTGCGCTGGCGATGGCCGCGCTGATCGCACCCATGCCGCCGACCGCATGACCCCACATGCCCGCCTTGCCGTTCACCTCGCCGAAGCAATGATGCAGCAGGACGTAGGCGGTGCCGGGTGTGGATGGCGCCGCATAGGTGCCGACGATGCCGTCGAATGCGAACGCGGCTTTGACGGTCTCGTTCTCGAACCACCGCGCGAGGTAGTCGGACGCGCTTTCGGTGAACAGAGCGGCAAGATCGCGCTGAGCCTCAAGGGGCAGGCCGAGGATCGAACGTGAGAGGCGCGCGCCTTTCCACAGTTCGAGAAGGCCGCCACCGGCATTGGGCGGCGTTTCCAGGACGAGCCGTTTCAGAACGCCGGCCGCGCGGTCGAGCGCCGCGTCGTACTCCGGCAGTCGCGCGGCATCGCGCTCGGAGAAGGCCGCAATCGCCTTCTGCCGTGCAGCCAGACCATAGGGCATCAGCAGCGCGCGTTGCTCGTCGACGGGCCAGAAGTTCGCGACCGGCCGGAGCACGATGCGCAGGCCGTGCCGATTAAGATCAAGATCGCGAATGACCTTCGGATTGAGCAGGCTCACGGTGTAAGCCGCCACCGAGTTTCGAAACCCCGGATGAAACTCCTCGGTGAACGCGGCGCCGCCGACGTTGGCGTTCTTTTCCAGCACCACGACCTTGAGTCCGGCCGCAGCCAGATAAGCTGCAGTGGTCAGGCCGTTGTGGCCCCCACCGATGATCGCAACGTCATGCAAAGTCGGCCGTCCTCTCGAAAACGCGGTTCCGGCAGAGGACTACATCGGGGTTAACCCCAGGTGCAAACGGACTTGTAACAGCGTTTGCGCACCCCGCTGATCGTGCAGCTCGAGGCGACGAAGCGGCAGACGCGGCAACTGTAGGACGACAGGCATCCGCGATAGCTGCCGCCCTTTGTGTAATTGCAGGTGACGATGGTCTGGCAGTCGCGGCCGGGGTTGATGGCGCCGCCGGGGCCTTCCTGGGCGACCGTAGCGGTCGCCGTCAGCAGAACGGCGCCGAAAAGGAGCGCCAGCCCGGCGCTCGCGAGCCCGTAATTCCTTATATTAATCATGGCGCTAGCCTCGTGGCTTCTGCACGCTGCCAATATTCTGCCACTTTTCGGCATCTGGCAACTGGGGCAGGCCCTGCGGCGGACCATCCGTAGGTGATTTCTGTCCGGATGGTAACGGCCGGGCTCCCGATTGTGGCCCTTTTCTCCTCTTCCACTCTCCTCTCGCAGCAGCGGATCAGGAGACGCACGTTCCATGGCGGCATACTCGCCGGTTCATGTCCGTCGGCTCGGCGCGGATGACATCGGGTCGTTTCGGGCGATGCTCGCCATGTTCGGCGAGGCCTTCGAGGACGTGGAAACGTATGTGCGGGCGCAGCCCAGCGACGCGTATCTCGAAGGGCTGCTCGGCGGGGACACCTTCTTCGCGCTCGCGGCCGAGCGAGACAGCGTGGTCATCGGCGGCCTGGTGGCCTACGAGCTCAAGAAATTCGAGCAGGAGCGCAGCGAGATCTACATCTACGATCTCGCCGTCGCCGCCAACGATCGCCGCCGCGGCATCGCCACAGCGCTCATTTCAGAGCTCAAGGTGATCGCCGCGTCACGCGGCGCGTATGTGATCTTCGTGCAGGCCGATTACGTCGACCCGCCCGCGCTTGCGCTCTACACGAAACTCGGCGCGCGAGAGGATGTGCTTCACTTCGACATCGCGGTGCCTTAGCGCCGGGCCACGCACGGTTGAGGGTCCGAGGGCTTGGCGAGACTTGCGTCCGCGGACATAGCTATGATGTGTCGTCCGCTCGTTGCGACTTCTGAAGGGCGGACGAAGCGGACGCTACGACTCTCAGACAGTGCTTCGGTCTCAGTCCAATGCCTATGTCTGGAAGTGGTTCGACAGTGACACTTCCATCGGTTGGAGCAAGAACTGGATATCACATATGCTGACCGGCGCGACCACCGTCATTGGAGAAGTCATCAGGACAACATTCTTGCTGTTTCGACGCGCATGGTGTTAGTAAGCGGTATCGGTTTTGGCCCGACGATCAGGCCGTTTGCCCACGACGCTGGGCCTACGCTTAGACAATCTCCAAAAATCGTAGACCCGCTTCGCCATGCTCTTTAGCGTGCACAGAAGCAGTTATTCCCTAAATGAGGTAACTTACATGCAGACCGGTACCGTAAAATTCTACAACGATCAAAAAGGCTTCGGATTCATTCAGCCGGACGACGGCGGCAAGGACGTGTTCGTCCATGCGACCGCTCTCGAGCGCGCTGGAATGCGCGGTTTGAACGAAGGCCAGAAGGTCTCGTTCGACACGCAGGAAGATCGCCGCACCGGCAAGATCGCAGTTGGCAACATTGCAGCTGCCTAAAGCGCGTTGGCGCTGATACACTTGGCGCCTGCCGTTGGCCGTCCCCTCGCGGGGCGGCCATTTTTTCATTTAGGCCGCTTCAAAACGCTGACGGGAAGTAGCACAGCTCCGGTGTTCGGTTTGCCCGGCAACGGCATAGGTCCCGCGATGCCCTCACGCGACGTCAAGCCATGCAAGCGAGAACGGAGAATGGGAGCGCATCACGCCTTCCGCTTCTTTCGCGCGGCATAGCGGGCATCGCGAAGGGCCTTCTGCTCCGCTTGCAGCGCAACCGCCTGATCTGCCTCTTCACGAGCCTTGCACTCGCGTAGGGCTGCCTGCTCTGCTTTTTCCGCTTCCTCGCGGGCCGCCTGCTCCAATGCTGCACGCGCCTTCGCCTCGCTCCGGGCTTCGCGAGCGGCGACGATTGCCTGGCGCTCAGCCTTGCGTTGGAGAACCATTGCATCGTCGGCGGGTGGCCGCTGCGCTCGCTGGAGCATTGCCTGCTTGGCGGCTACAGCCTTCGCCTGCCGCGCATTGAAATTCCTGTCGTTGTAATCTTTCATGTCGATCCGCTGATTTGCGATGGTGGGGTCAGAACTCGATGCATGGGTTCGGCTGCCGTTTGCAGCGAACCGCAGTGTGATTTAGGGACAATCAGGCGACCGTGGATCGTCGCGCGCATCACACAGTGACCAGTCGCGTGGCGTGAAGCGAAGGCGATCAGCTCTAGGCGATGAGCGGGCGGTGGGCGATTGCTCGCGGTTTCACGGCCTGGAATGCCTGACGGGCGTGTAAATCGCAGTAAGGACTGCCATCTTTCTTCCGCTTGCCGCAAAAGTGGAAATCTCCCGAAGACGGATCGCCAATAGGCCAACGGCAATCATCAGCGAGTAGTGTTTCGACTGTCTTTCTCTCGGCAGGCGGGAGTTGCGGATCGGCACCGACGCTCGAGGGCGCGGGTCTGCTTGAATTGGTGCTCATTGCGCCCGTGTAACACAACAAACTTGCGCATAGCGTGCGACGCTTGCGCCCCCTACCCATTGGGGGGTCTTATTCGCTTAGGCCGGAGTTCTCGGAACTGCGGATGTGATCGTC
>VFQQ010003527.1_pt1 | contig 14993 bp, 23 predicted proteins | sample 3512341 | NCBI WGS metagenome assembly VFQQ01 (sample SAMN10412373, study PRJNA504923) | tailings metagenome | isolation source: Relicate 2 Philex TSF1 revegetated site | place: Philippines: Tuba, Benguet | collected 2017-08-29 | reverse complement strand
GTAGAAGGCAAAGGCGAAGGACGACTTGCCCAGGGCAGCGGCCTCCTCCTGCGGGCGGGGAGTATGGCGGGCGGCGGCGGGCGGTCAGGTGGCCGGCAGCGGGCAGCGCGGTTGGCAGGCAGGCGAGCAACAGCAACAGAATCCTGGCAGGCAACGCCAGGCAGATAGGGACAGACGTGGCTCCCATTGCAAGTGACAGCTAGTCGGAAGCCGCGTGTGCCGCCGCCGCTGCTGAACCACTGCGGCCAGCTCGCCAACCGCCGCATACGGCGGCGCCTGCAGCTGCGCTCCCTGCTGCTTCCAGAACAGCCTGGTCAGCACCCAGTAGCAAATGCAGCAGCAGCTGTGCGCACCTTCAGCTTCTCGAGCTCGCGCTCGGGAATACCGCCCAGCTCGAAGAGCAGGCGGCCGGTGGTGGTGGACTTGCCAGAGTCCACATGGCCGCAGATGACGATGGAAAGGTGCCTGCGGCATGGTGGCGGCGCGAATTGGCGTCAGCGTCACGCCTGGCGGCCGCAGCAGCCCGAGAGGCAGCACCCGGCAGGGGTTGGCCGCGCCGCCTGGTTGCAGCCCGCCAGCAGCTGCCAGCGATCCAAGCTGAACGGCCGGGCCACGAGCAAGCTGGCTGCAGCCGCGCAGCGCTGCCTCAGGCCGGGTCGTGCATGACGGCTGGCCCTGGCGGCCGGGGGAGGGGCTGCAGGCCATACCAAGCCGGCCAGGGCCGGTCGCCAAGCTGCTGGCAGGCCTCCGCCGCCCCGCTGCCGCCACCCAGCACCCAGCATCAGCAGCGGCGTCTGCTCACTCCTTGCCCTCGGCCATGGTGCCTGGTTGTGCTACAGCAGTGGCGTGCCGCAACGAAGAGGCCGATGGCGGCGCGCAGGCGCGCCTTGGGGCGGCGCAAGGTCCTGCTGCGTGGCCATGCAGCAGTGGACCGTCGCTTCCAGCGCCTCCGTCTGCATCTCTATGCTTGCAAGTTTGCAATCATGTGCCTGCAATGGCTGCGGCCCGCCGGCGCGCCTCTCGCGCGGTCCCCCGCCATGTTCGCATGGCCTGGCTGCAGCTCCCTGGCCTTGCAGCGCCCTGTGATACGTGAATCAGACCATGCACACCACGTGATCAATGCGGGCCTGGCAGTTAGGCCGATGGTTGCGCTGCGGCGGACGCGGGCGGCGGGCGGCGGCAGGCTCGCGACGCCGCTGGCGCCGGCCTTGCAACACTGCAACACTGCCGACTGCAACATCCACTTATATGTCGGATCACAAGCAGGCAGCAGTGAATTTCACCGCAGCACAAAGCGCGTGGTGCAAGCGACTACCAGTTGGTCTGCCGCCGGCTCCGGCGCCACGCACTTATGTGCCTTAGCTTCCCCCTTCACTCAGCGGGCGAATCGGGGAAGCGCTCTGTGGTGGGGATTGCAGTCGGCTCGTGGGGCCGCTCCTCCTCACTGCCCGTTGCAGGCCCCTTCTCACTGCCAGCTGCCAGCCCTGCGCCCGCAGCAGCGCCGGCACCGGCGGCCGGGCTGGGAGGGCCGCTGTGGGCAGCACGGCGTGCCGCCAGCAGGCCTAGGCTATCACCACTGCCGCTGCCAATGGCACCGCCTGCAGATGCAGCTCCGGTGTTGATCACGGGGGCGGTGCTGCCGGCAGGGCCGGCCATGCCACCTGCGAGATCGGAGGCAGCGGCAAAGGCGCCGCGGCGGTGGGGCGGCAGTCCACAGCAGTGGAGTGGGCCTTGGACAGGCTGCACATGGCTTGCTGGCTGCTGCCATGCCCAAGGGCAGTGCCCCAGGCAGCAACAGCGCTTTGCTTGGGTCGTGCAGGGAGCGCCTCCAGCCGCCAACTACTGCAGGCTGCAGCCCCAGCTCACTGTTGATCTCTCGCTCAGCCTCCTCCTCCCACAGCTGAGCGCTCCTGGTGCGCTCCGTGGGCTGCGCCCCCTGTGCTGCTGCCTTGTCACCCATGGCTAGTCAGAAAGCAGTCCAAGTTGCTGATCGAGGTGGAAGCGACAGGACAGCAGCTGCAGGGGCTTGCTTGGCCTCTCCACCGTCTGGCGCTTCATGCGGCGCTCATGCCGCCGCCACCTGCCTCGCAGCGCTCGCTCGATCACATGTTTACATGAACGCATGTACGACTGCCGGCATGCCATGCAATGGCATGGCCAGCCAAGCAAAAATGGGTTGGGTTTCAAGCCAGCATGCTCTGCACACATGCATATGCAGGGCCATGCCATGACAAGAATGAGATGAATGCTGCCTCTCAATGCAGCGCCGGCCCAAGCTGCACGGCTGCCGCAGGCTCGCACCGCCGCCTGCTGCGGCCAGTCCCGCCCGCACTGGGCAGCCAGCCAGCGCCCCCTGCTGCAAGGTTGGAAGCTGTTCGACTCCATCAGTCGAGCAGACTCTGGGTCCTTCATTCCCTCGTCACTTGAGCAGGCTTTTGACCACGCTCTTCACGTGGAGCTTCTTCAGGTCCACGTACGTCTGGCCGCAGCCCACAAACATGATGGGGGCGCCCGAGGTGTAAACCATGGACAGCGCGGCCCCCACCTGCATTGTCAAAAGACCAAGTCAAACAGAGTGAGAGAAAGTTGGAATGGTGGCCCACATGAGCATGAGGGGGGCGCCCGAGGTGTAGACCATGGACAGCGCGGCGCCCGCCTGCAGGGGACATGGGATGAGAGAGAGTGCAGTCGGCGCAGCGATGGTAGCTGGAAAGCAACATGAGGGGGGCGCCCGAGGTGTAGACCATGGACAGCGCGGCGCCCACCTGCAGGGAACATGGGATGAGAGAGAGAGTGCAGTCGGCGCAGCGATGGTAGCTGGAAAGCAACATGAGGGGGGCGCCCGAGGTGTAGACCATGGACAGCGCGGCGCCCACCTGCAGGGAACATGGATGCGAGGCAGTTCAATCAGCACGCCGCCGCTAATCCATGCCTCCACCGGCCGTGTAAACTACCAGCCTTCATCTTGCTCGGACACAAAGGACACAATCAACAGCAATCCACAACCTTGTCGTGAAACTTGGTACAGCACAGTGACTCCGATATGTGCAGCTCCACCCACAACCGCAACTGCTGCACCGGCCCACCTTGTCGTCGATGGTGTCAAACTTGGTGAGCACGATGCCGTCGATGAGGTGGCGCTGGGAGGGGTCGGGGCACAGGTCCGCGAGGCGCTGGTTGAACTTGGTCAGCTGGTCCACTGTGGGGAGAACAAGAATGAAAAACGAGGGGCAAACATCAAAGACAGCACTGCACAGGGCATACGGGTCCGCCAGCCGCTGGTTGAACTTGGTCAGCTGGTCCACTGCAGGGCGACAAAAGGCATGAAGGAGCGAGTTGTTATGAGATGAACCAGGGGCATGCAATGCAGCAGGCAGGTCCGCCAGCCGCTGGTTGAGCTTGGTCAGCTGGTCCACTGCAGGGACAACAGATGTGGGAGGCAAAGAGACATGCTCAAGTAGGGCCAGGGCGCGTCAAACGAGGCCGTCAACTGTCTGCAAACGGCAAGTCATTCGGCAGCTTTCGCTTCCGCGGGAGCTGTACCTCAAGCACCTGAAACCCAAACCAACTGTGCTCCCTCTCCTCACCCGCATCGTTGCCCACCAGGGCCTCGCCCACAAACAGCACCAGGTCGGGCTGGTTCAGGTTGATCAGGTTGGACAGCGCGCGCATCAGCGGCTCGTTGTCCTGCACATGGTAGGGAGGAGGGTGTGGTCAGTATGCCGTGAGGGTGTGGTCAGTATGCTGTGCTCGAGTGCGGGGATGGGTGTGCATCCAGGCACACCTTCGCCTGCCTGCTGCTGGCGCACAAAGGTTCACAAAGAAATCATTTCCATCCTGCTCCCACCGGCGTGCACCCCGTCATACCCACCACCAGCAGCTTTGCCAAAACAAGACCGATATCAGCCGTCCTGCCCGCACCTGCATGCGCCCCGCTGTGTCCACCAGCAGCAGAGACGCAACGGCATCATTTTCACCGTCCCACACCGAACAACTCCAGCCTGGCCTCACCTGCATGCGCCCTGCAGTGTCCACCAGCAGCACATCGATGCCCGCCCGCTGCGCCGCCTTGGCCGCCTCAAACGCTACCTGCAGCAGTGAAGCATCCAGGATTGGGTCAGCAGTGGGGATTGGAAGCGCCGCCTCGAAAGACCACTCGGACCAGTGGTGGAGGCGGGCAGGGCAATGGGGATCTGCAGCTGCACAGCGGTGTGGCAAAGTGGCTTAACCCACGCAAGCAAGCTGTGCACCCAGCATGGCCCTTCACAGCAAAATAAATTCCACAAAGCAAACGTCTCACCTTGGCGGGATCCTTCTCGTACCCGCGCTCGTACAGCGGCACCTGCACGGCAGAGTGAGCGTGCCCAGAGCTAGCTAACTGCATGCTGTTCGAGCAGCCACTGGAATGCACGCAGACAGTGCAGAGCGGACCGGCGCTGATGCAGCGGCAACTGCAGACATTGCACACAAAGTGCAAGGGTGCAAGGCGATGGCTGCATCCAATGTGGCGCGCAGCAGGTAAGCACGCATGCTGGCTTCCTCGTTGCTGGCTTCAAATATTGAACCCTAGCCACCCTTCTGCTTGCTCCCACCTGCAGGCGCGCGCAGTGCGTCTTCAGCTGCTCCACGGCGCCGGAGCGGAAGGTGTCGCAGGCGGCGATCATGACCTTGACGCCGTTCTGCAGCAGCCAGTAGCAGACCTGCAGGCAGCAGCGGAGGGTGGTGCGGCGGTTGCCGGCCGAAAGCCGCGGACGTGTGTGGATGCAAGGGGCTGGAGGAGCTGATCATGCGCCTGACCGAGCATGCGCCTGATGCACCAGCAAGCGACAACAATGCAATTACAACCAACTGCTTGCCAGCCCACCTTTGCCAGGTTGGTCGACTTGCCCACGCCGTTGACGCCCACAAAGGTGATGATGTAGGGGCGGCCCTTGGCCTGCGGGGTTTCAGGACAGGGGAAGGCGAATATGCAGGGTTCAGGAGGCCTCATAATGTGACTGGAGGACAGCGGTGAGTCGTGCAGGTGGGATCAGAGGTTGGGTTGATGCGTGTAAGGGGTCTTGGCAGAGTGCAAGATTGACGCGAACAACGGGTGATGCATGTGGTTCAGTTGCACACGCGAGGCGCAAGGCAAGCCAGTTTACAGCCAGCAGCTGACATTGCAGCGGCCAATTCACACCTGCGCCGCCTTGACCTCCCGCAGCACATCAATAGAGCGCTTGGGCGTGAGGATGCGCGTCAGCGCCTGCTCCACTGCCTGCAATGCGTGAGACAAATTGCAAATGTCCCAGTGTCAGCAGAGGGTACTGCACGTGCACTCGGACTCTGCACACCAACACCAACAACCGTGCCAGTGAGGCTCCCAGCCCTGCCCACCTGCTGCACCGCGGTGGACACGCGCGTGAAGGAGGCCAGCTTCTGGCCCTCCAGGCTCGTGCTCACGCTCTCAATCACCCTGCAGGTAGGGAGGGGAGCGTGCACGAGTGAGGCAACGACCTCCTCTAACGCATTGCGCCCCACCAGCTTGCGCTCCATCAGCTTCTTCTCCAATGTTCTTCAACTCAAGCAATCAGCAACAGCAACAGGATCGTTTGCTCACTTGTCTGCAATCCCCTCGGCCACGTTCCGCTCCATCAGCTTCGTCTTCAACTCAAGCAATCAGCAGAAGAGCAACAGAAGCATCTGCTCACTTGTCCGCAATTTCTTCTGCCACGTTCCGCTCCATCAGCTTCTTTTTTAGCGTCTCCAGGGCGGGCGCGATGTCCGCCCGAGACAGCGCCTGCAAAGCAACGGTTCAAGGTTGCCAGCAGTAAATGGTTGCAGCTCCCGGTCTTGGCAGCTGGCGACAGGCAGCTGCTGGGATCAGCAGTTGCAGGCTGGGTATGCGGCTGTGCGTGCCAACCATTAGCACTGATCCAGGCACCGTGCAGCTGGGCAGCTGACGAACTTGGCACCAACGCAGGCACAGCTGGAGCAGCTGGAGCAGCAGGAGCAGCAGTTCTGCAATAGGCGCAGCACCAGTCACGTACCTGCGTGCCCACCACGTTGACGCCGATGCTGCGCACAAACGAGGACAGCAGGCCGCCCTTCTTGGGGACCGCCGAGGCAGACTCCTCCTGCGGAAAAAAACGCAACAAGGTAGGTTAGGTGAAGCAGTGCAGCAGTGGGCGGCTGGCCGCCCTTCTTGGGGGCCGCTGAGCCGGACCCCTCCTGCAGACAGAAGGACCGCTGAGGATACAGTTCAAGATAGCCAGTGGATACGAAAAAGCGCCGCCGAAGGAGCCTGCACTGCAGGTGTAGCATGTTGCTGGTAAAGCAGATGAAACAGGACCAAACCAGCTGCCATTTGTGATGCAAACGTCACGCTGATGTTTTCAATCCACATCGATCAGGCCCCTACTGAACGACCCGCAAACACCAACTGCTGATGGCTTCAATGCAAACTTTGAGCCTACCTCCTCCTCGTCATCGTCGTAGCTGATGTCCTCGTCCACATCAATCAGGCTCTTCTGCCCAAAGTCGGCCGCCACGGTGGCCGCCTCGGCGGGCGTGCCATCTGTGAAGTCCAGCGCAGCGTCCTCTGCACAAAAAAAAGCCAAACTGCGTTAGAGCAGCACAACAGTAAAGAGGCAACGCACAACTGACTGCCCAGCAAGAGCCCGGCTGGCAGGCGGCAGGCAGGTGGGCACACGGCTTGGCGAGCCTTGCAGCGCAGTGTCCAGTGAGCGACGGGCAGCAGCAGGCATGGCAGCACCCAGCCAGTGTAGAAAGAATTCCGCGGCGCCTCACCCTTGCCGCTGGGTGCGTCGCCCCACACGCGCGCCTGTGGATGGATTGGGCAAGGGCAGACACGAGTTGAGAGCTGGTTGCAGGTGGGATGGAGTGGTGTAGGACAACGGCAAACTAGCGCCTGACTTGGCAAACAGCCAGTTGAAGCAATGACCACTTGCACCCACCTGCTTGCCCTTTTTCACAGGCGCCGCCTTCTTCTTCTCCTCCTTCTCAGCTGTCGCTGCGCGGTGCACCTTGCCGCCTGTGGGGACAGAGCAGGGGGGCGGCGCAGAAAGGGTGCAACGTTGCTGGCCGCACTTGCCTCCAGGCTGGACGACTGCAGCTGGGCGCAGCTTAATGGCATTGCAATTCAGCCCGCGGACACAACCTCGGCCTGCACCCACACAACAGCAGGCTGCCAGCCAGCATACGGAGGTGCCCTGAACAGCCCCTAACTGAACCGGCAACACCTCCAACACTCACCCGGGCCAGCGCGCTTGCCCAGCTTCTTCAACTTGTCCAGGTTTGGCACGAACTCGCCGCCAGAGCCGCCCGCCGCCTCCCCATCCGACCCGCTCCCAGAGCTGGCATCAGCGCCCGAAGACACCACCGCCGCCGCCGCGCCATTGGCCGCTGCAGCTGCCGCTGCACCACCCGCCCGCGCCCCCGCAGCCGGCTCCCGTGTATCCGCCGATTCATCGCTCTCCTCCTCGCTGCCTTCACTGCCGGTTGAGGCGCCGCCGGCTGAGCGGCCCAGCGCGGCTTCTGAGCCGCGGCGGCTGGAGGCGCCCTGCTGCGCCAGTGCTGCAGCGCTGGGGCGCTTGGCCAGCTCAGCCTTCTCTTCGCAGTCCTTGAGCAGGCGCTGCGGGGGAAAGCAAGGGAGGGACGGGCAAGGGGTGCACGGTTGGGGTTGTGTGGCTGGGTGAGGCGTGACAGCATGAGCAGCACGTATGTGCATGGGGGTTTTGCCATAACTGCATACACATGCAGGCAGGCGGCAATGATAGCAAGGTGCAAACTAAGCAATGGTGCAAGCCAGGTGCATGGTGGTATGCAGGCATGGGGGCGGTCGGAAGCCAAGCGTTCAAGCTGCAGGAGTATTTTCATTGTGCACGGAGGGTCGTTTGATCCATCGCCCCATCCGCTCAACCAGTGTGCAATTCGTCACTCCGCCGGGATGCAGCCGCAGTGCAGCATGCTGACAGGCATGGTGCAGCAGCACAAGAGCCGCGGCGCAAAACGACCAGAGCAGAGTCATGGCAGCAGCGGCGATGCAGTGAATAAGGCAGCGGCTACCAACAGCAGCATACATTTCATTCAGCCGACGCACCTGGAAGGCGGCGTCAAACTCTGGGTACTCGTACACGCCGGGCTTGAAGCGCGGAGAGAAGGCCCTGCAGAGCAGCCGCCAGAAATGCAAGAGGCTGAGTTTCCCAAGGTAATGCGCGGCGGCCCTGGCATGTGTGGCCATGCACAATGCATGCCGTCCCTGTCCTGTCACAGCGTGCTCAGCAGCACGGCAGCCGGCCAGCAGGCATGGCCAGCAGGCATGGCTAATCCAGCAGCCCGCTTGCCCACTTGTGCACCCGCTCCAGCAACAAGTTCCCACACTGGCACACCGCTGGCATCCCCATAACGACTCGAAACAAGCAGCAGCCTCGCGCTCACTTGTTCACGCGCTCCAGCAGCTCGTCCACGTACAGCAGCTTGAGCGCCTTCTGGTACACGGCCACAAACACGAGGCCCAGGCCCTGCAGTCAAGGAGCAACCCGGCTGCGCTGTGAACGGCGAGGAGACGGGTCGGTGCACAAGCCATGGCTGGCAGCGCACACTGAGCATGTGCGGCGAGGGCGGTTGACGGCAGCGCGCTGCACCGCCTCCGCATGCCCAGCCCTGCCGAGGCGGCCCGCAAGAGGTAAGCCCGCTAGGAAAGAGCTCAGTAAATCACAGCCAGGGCGCCGCACATTGTTGAGGGACCACTTGAGGGCGTAGGCACCGCCGCTGGGGATGATGTAGTCGAAGCTGCAGGGAACCATGGTAGGCACAAAGTATGGGCGCCGGGGGACGGAGGGGCAGCTTTAACCACACCCAGCGGCATTGGAGGTCAGGCGCCTTGCCGGCACAGCACATCAGAGCCTGCTGCCCAGCTGGCGATCTCCAGCTGGAAGCCTGCAGCGTTCAAACGACCGCCCACGCTGGAACCAAGCACAACTCTGAGACCACCCACCTGCTCTGCGCGGCGCGCTCCTCCAGCAGGCAGGCGCGGATGAGGGTGTTGATGGGGTCGCCCTTGAGGCTGCCCACAAAGGACAGCGCCCACAGGAGCGTGCCGCCCTTGGTGAACACGCAGAAGTAGTCGAGCATGGCTGCCGGGAGTGACCGCTGCTGGAACGGCGGCGGCGGGCGGCGGGTGCTGGTCGGGGTGGACCTGCGCGCCGGGCTCCGCCCAGATCACACTGCCGAGAGCTGCCCGAGGCGGGAAGAGGGGTCGAAGAGCGCTGCCGCGCTGCCACGCGAAAACGGAGCGCGGTCGGTGATAGCTACGGGGGTCGGGCGCTGCAGGCCGCTTAACTAGACACGGTAGAACGTCAGACAAATCGAAACAACAGGGGGCTGGGCCTCCAAACGCGGTCAGAAGGCTCCATGAACGCCCATGGCACTTGGGTGGGCAGGCAGGGTGGCTTTGCGCCTCAATCGACTGCTCCATTCCCCATCTGAAGCGCTCGCGGCCTCAGACCCGCGCCCCGCGCTATGGCGCCCCCACCCCGAGCTCAGGGCTAGCAGCGCGACGCGTCCCCCGCGCCCCCAGCCGGGCGACAAGGCGCACCTTTGAATCGACGGGCCACAGCAAGGCGCGAGGCCCCCAGGACTGCTTAGGGCCGCAAACGCCGGGCTATGGCGGCCCTGGCCGCCGTCCTTCTCCAGCGGGAGCTGGGAGGGGGGCCCAGGGGCGCGCCCAAGCCGGCGCAGCGCCTGGAGGCCTGGAGCGAGGCGGGCCTGGCGCAGCACACCGCCGCCGCCTACGCCGCGTTCCAGCCGCCGCCGCGCTCCACGATCGCGCTGTCCTACAACTGCGACGGCACGCTGCTGGCGTCCACGCAGTGAGTAGTAGGCGGAGCGCGTTTGCAGGCCATCGGCCAGGCCCAAGCACTGCGGCGTGCCGCCACCTACCAGCCACCAACGCCCGCGGATTAGATACCACCTTTGCCGCCCGTCCCTGCCCATGACACACCATGTGCCCCTTGCACCCACCACCCCGCAGCGGCGACCACACCGTGAAGCTGAGCTGCTGCGCCACGGGCCGCCTGCTGCGGGTGCTGTCGGGGCACCGCCGCACGCCGTGGGTGGTGCGCTTCCACCCCCGCAAGCCAAACCTGCTGGCCTCGGGGTCTCTAGATCACGAGGTCCGGCTCTGGGACGCCAACACCGGCCAATGCATCGCGCGCCACACCTTTGGTGCGTAGGTTTGGGTGTTGTGGGTGCTGGGAAGCCGGCGGCGGTGGGCGCGCGCCGGGGAACGGTCGCCTCTGGAAGTAGGGGCAGCTGCATGCCAGGCAACACCTGCACGGGCACGTGCCCCGCTTGCGCCTCAAATTGCGCGCTCAATCTGCACACCGCCCCGCCCCCACACCCCGGCCGCTCGCAGGCAAGCCCATTGCCTCGCTGGCCTTCCATGTCTGCGCCGACGTGCTGGCCATCGGCTGCGGCCACAAGCTGTACATGTGGGAGTACGCGGCGCACGGCAAGCTGCCCGTCATAGGTGCGCTGCAAAATTGCACTTGAGCTGAAAGAGGCTGTCATGAGACTGGCTGGCTGCGGGACGGCCGCATGGAGCGGTGCTGCACCCCGCAGCATTCTGGCCTGCACGTGAAGCCAGCGCTGCCTTTCCTGCAGTACACCCGCCCCAGCCTCCCCTCCCCTGCCCCATCCTGTTGCGCCGCAGTGCTCAAGACGCGACGGTCGATGCGTGCGGTGCACTTCCACCCGCATGGCCTGCCAGTGGTACTCACAGCAGAGGTGCAGGACCCGTCTCCCACACCCGAGCTGCCCGCCACGCTCACAGAGGAGGGCGCCTTTGTGCTGCAGCCAGAGGCACCTGCAGACGAGGCAGCAGAGGACGGCAGCAGCATGTGCGACGACAGCCGGCAAGAGCAGGCAGGCGCTGCAGAGCAGCGGCGGCCAGCCGTGGGCCTGCCTGGCGGCAGCGGCAGCGGGCTTGCTGCGCCGCCGTCTGTGGATGTGCCCATCCCCTCCGCGCAGCTGCTCAAGGGGGCTGCGGGGAGCAGCAGCAGCCAGCAGCGCAGCCCGCCTGCTGCACCGGGCGTCTACATGGCCACCACCAATGGGCCGGTGCCTGTAGGCAGCCAGGGGCCGGCAAGAGCAGCTGCGCTGGAGCTGCCTAGCGCTGCCCTTGCGCTCTCCACTCCACTGCACCAGCTGCGCTTGGGAGGCCAGGGCGCTGCACCAGGCGGCCAGGCAGCCGCCGCCGCAGCAGCAGGCACAGCAGCAACAGCAGCGGCAGCAGCAGGGCCCAGCGGCGCAGACGCACGGCAGCAGAGCACCGCCACGTCGGCAGCAGCAGGTCCGCCGGGGCGCCCGGGCGCACCTGGCTGGGTGCCGCCTGGCTCTGCCCAGCTGCCGCCCAGCATGGTGCCCACCGGCTGGGAGCTGCCCTTCCCTGCCAGCCTGTTTGCGGGCGGGGAGCAGGCAGCAGGTGGCAGCCCTGCGGCCCAGGGCGACCCGGCCAGCAACAGCTGGGCGGCCACTGCGGCCACCCTGCCGCAGGTCATGGCAGCATTCAGCGCCGCTGCCTGGAACATCATTGGGCAGGACCAGCCGCCACGTGTGCGCCTGCGGCTGTGGAGGTGCGCGAGGTTTCAGGGTGCACATGAATTCGGGGTGCTGTGCTGGGCGTAGTGGTTGGCATTGGGAGGCGTTGGTTGGGCAAGCATGTGATGTGCCGTGCCTGCTTGTGATTGCAGCCTGTCTGCCAGCAGTGCACTGTCTGCCTCCCTTGCTTGGTGTGCTTTCTAACTCCTCCTGCATCTTGCACTGCCCCGCTGCCAGGTTCGACGCCGACAAGCCCACGGCGCTGCTGGCAGTGATGGGGCAGGAGGCATCCTCCGGCAACCTGCAGCTGCAGATCGGCGACGCGGTGCTGTGCAGCGAGATGGGCGTGCACTTCTCGCCCGACGGCCGCTTCCTGGCGTGCACCACGGCTTGTCGCGGCCCGCTGCCCTCCCAGCCGCTGCCTGGCGGCCTGCTGGTTGGTGAGGAGGATTTGGAGGCGCTGCAGCCCAGCCAGACAGAGGTGGATGCAGCTCTGGCTGCAGCGCTGGGCGGGCCCATCACGCTGCGGCACCGGCCCGTGGAGATCCTGCCGCAACACCTGACCGGCGGGGACACGTATCTGCACCCCCCGCGGCTTCCTAACTTCCTGCGGCGGCGGGAGGGAGGCCAGCATGCCGGCGCTGCAGACCTGCCGCCGCTGCCTCTGGATGGCGGCAATGCAGCAGGCGGCCTGCCCGGCAGCCTTCTCGCCGGTGGAGCCGGCGGGGCGGCCGCAGCTGCAGAGGCTGCGGCGGCTGCGGCGGCAGCCGCAGCGGTTGCGGCGCAGCAGCTGCCGGAGCGTGTGGTGTTTGAGGTGCGGGTCTACTCGATGGACGGCCCCACCCTTGGCCAGGTGGTGCGCGCCAAGCGGTGAGAAGGGGGCTTGCAAGTGTGAATTGAGATGGTTGCAGGTTAGCGGCGGTCGAAGCAGCGTGCAGGCCACCTGTAGCTGGCTGGGCGGGCAGGCTGGGCAGCACGAATGCACTCAGGCAGCCATGCTGCTGCAAGCTGTTCGTGACGCTGCCGCACCCCTTCCCCGTCGGCCGCCCTGATGTCCTGCCGCCTCCCACCCACCCCGCACTGCAGCATCCGCGCCGCGCACTGCCTGACCAGCGTGCAGTTCTCCCCCGGCTGCGGCCACATGCTGCTGGCGTACGGCAAGAAGCACATCTCGCTGCTGCGCAGCCTGGTGGCCGACCGCGGATCGGTGCTGCCGCTGCACACCATCATGGAGGTGTTCCGGTGAGGCTTTCATATGCAGAACCTCAGCAACTCGGCTCAGCTGTCTGCTGGATGTGCACAGGCTGCCGCTGCTGCAGCACACCAGCATGCGGATGTGTCGCCCTAACTGCCAGCATACTATGCAAGTTCACCCTGCACGAAGCTCCAATGACCACTGCCTGTGCTCGCCTCCCCTGTGCCCCTGCAGGCTGTCCGACATGGAGCTTGTGCGGGTGCTGCCCTCAGCCGAGGACGAAATCAATGCTGCCTGCTTCCACCCACGGCCCGGCGGCGGCATCGCCTATGGCACCAAGGAGGGCCGCCTGCGTGTCATTTCCCTGGACCGCTCTGCGCTGGCAGAGGACCCTGCTGAGGGTGCTGATGCGGCTGGCGAGGCCGGCGGCGCGCCCAGTGGAGGAGCAGTGGCGGCCGGCGGCACAGCCGGCGGCGAGGCTGCGGGCTTGGGCGCGGCAGCAGGCGCCCGTGGCGAGCCTGAGCACCCCACTCAGATTGAGCTGGACAATTTGCGCCAGTGGGTGATGACGCAGCAGTGGCTGCAGCAGCAGGCGCTGGGCGGCGGCGCGCTGCCGGGCGGCGCCGCCCCGCCCCCTGCGCCCATGTAGCGCGCTTGAGAGCTGATCAGCCACTCCGATTCTTTTCCTTGCCTCGCTTGTCCTGGGGCCCCCCAACCCTCAACCCAACCCTCATCCCTGGCGCTTGCTTCCCTCAGCACGCTGTTGCAAGCCTGCCTCCCCTTGTGTTGCAATGTGTTCCCTCGCCATCATGATATGTGCTCTCCCGTGCTTGCGTTGCTCCCCTCAATGCTCCCCTGTCCAGCTGCCCGCCGCTCTCTGTGCTTGTCGCCTGCGGTTCCTCCCTTTTCCTGAGCGCCCACGCCCATTATTGACCCGCCTCGGCGCCGCTACCTGCTGTACCTCTGCCAGTCGTAGCCTTTTGTTCCCTGCTGTTGTACATGAGAGACCTCCCCGCCTTGTAACTGCCGACCGAGTGAGAGCTGCGAGAGGCGCGGTGCGCGCAGTACGCAGCAGCCCATGTTGACACCAGCAGTGCTGTCTTGGTGCACACGCACTGGCTGAGATGACACGGAGGCTAGCACGCTCTGAAAGACAACAGCTTGTGCAGCCAGGCTCCTCAGCGCGGGGCGGCAGTGCTGCAAGGCGGCTGAGCGCTGAGGTTGGAGAGCGGCGGCGGCGGTGCCCAAGCCCGCCGCTAGTTGAGCTACTGCATTGATCGCCCTGGCCCGATGGCTGCCTGTTGATGTCCTAGCATCAGTTGAGAGGCAGGGAAAGGCGCCACAGCGGCCGCAAGTATGGCGGCCCGGCCGGTGCGGGAGGCCCAGCGCAGAGCCCCAGCCGGCAATGCTGGCTCATTGGTGACGCATCTGACAGTGCGTGAGCAGTGCGAGCGGGGGGATCTGCCAACGGGCGCACCTCATGCGCCACCCAATGCGCGCCTGCAGCGCCCAAGAGTAGCAGCCAGCGCCGCCATCGGCCTCTTTCGTTGCTGCACGCCACTGTTGTAGCACACCCAGTCACCATGGCCGAGGGCAAGGAGTGAGCGACGCTGCAGCCGCTGATGCTGGGGGCTGGGTGGCGGCAGCGGGCCGGCGGCGCCCCATCAGCGCTGCAGCAGCCGATGCACGGCCCGCTGGAGCTGGTGGCAGCCAGGCAGAGCGGCCGCAGCCGCCGTCATGCAGCTTCCATGGTCGGCGGCCAGCCCACGCCGCCTGGGCCCTCCAAACGCCGCCCACTAACGCTCGGCGATGGTCCCTGACCCGCAGGCACCTTTCCATCGTCATCTGCGGCCATGTGGACTCTGGCAAGTCCACCACCACCGGCCGCCTGCTCTTCGAGCTCGGCGGTATCCCCGAGCGTGAGCTGGAGAAGCTGAAGGTGCGGCTGGAGCCGTGGGACAGTCGATCTGCGCGCTCTGCCCGCGGGCGCCGATGCTGATGCAGCGAGCAGGCTGCCTGGCTGCCTGCAGCGGTCAGCAGCCGCACGCAATGGAGTGGGCGACCGCAATGCGCGGTGCGCCACGATCGCTGCTGCCCGCTGCCGGCCACCTGACCGCTCGCCGCCGCCCGCCATCTTCCCCACCCGCAGGAGGAGGCCGCTGCCCTGGGCAAGTCGTCCTTCGCCTTTGCCTTCTAC
>VFQQ010003526.1_pt1 | contig 14997 bp, 13 predicted proteins | sample 3512341 | NCBI WGS metagenome assembly VFQQ01 (sample SAMN10412373, study PRJNA504923) | tailings metagenome | isolation source: Relicate 2 Philex TSF1 revegetated site | place: Philippines: Tuba, Benguet | collected 2017-08-29 | reverse complement strand
ACTTTTTTCATTGTCGTTTCTTGTTGCAGTGTCGTTCTCTACGCTTGCAGGTAACTAACATATATAAGCACCTAACCTTCGTCAATTATCCAATATGTGTTTTTTTAAAAGGCTATTGCAACACAAATAAATGCAAAAATTTTCTGTAAACAAATTAAAAAATAGTTAAAAACAGGTTTATTACTACTGGCAGGGCTTTGGTATGGGCAAAAAAACGCAAGAGAAAAAGTGTAACCGGTTTTGGGGTTAAATTGCTATCTGCTTTGGGTTTGCTGCAGTTGGTGGAGTTTAGAAAAACAAACTGTAAATCCGGCACTAAAGCCTAATTGAAAAACTGAACTTGAATGTAAGCACGTTACCCCGCATGACGCCAAACGTTTTGCGGCTTGCCGCAGTGGGGGATTTCGGAGCACTTCACTGTCAACCAAGCACAAATGTTGATAGAAGCACTGCACTTGATTTAACCACGTCAGCCCCCATTGCGGCAAACGGCTGTTGGTGGCTGGTGTTCTATTTTCTGTCACAAAAGTAAAAACCAACTTAATGGAATTTGAATACAATCACCTTTTAAAGATGGCTCTAAAACTCCATTTGAAATTAAAACTCCATAACGATATTTTACATTTGATTTTGTCAACTGTCTCAAAGAAGTTTTACTAGTTCCTATTTCAAGAAGAATTGGCTTTTCTCTTGTTTCAATAACGAAGTCTGGGTTTACCTCATCATTACCTGATAAAAATGAAATAATACCATCAGTAAGAACTCGTCTTAGATACATTACAATGATGTCTTCAATCAATTTGCTTCTAAATTGATCAGGCAAATTTTGTCCATATAGTGTTGATAGTAACGCTCTCCTAAGTGAAGGCGACATAAAAAATGCTTTTTTATTCTTAACTATTTTAGTATCTAAACCACCAAACGGTAGTAGAACATTTAATAGCTCTGCTTTCGCTAATATGTCTATGAGTTCGTTGATTTCATTTTGCTTTACACCAATTACTCCTGCTAATTTTTCAGGGTTAATTTCATCCGAACCTGCAAGTCTTAGGATTAGTCTTTCAATTTTTGTAAAATCAGCAAATGTTGGTTTAAGTTTAGGAATGTCTTCGTAAATAATCCGTTTAAATAAATCAAGCATAGAATTTGTTATGATGATTTCATCATCATAAAACAAAAAGTTAGGAAAATTTAAGAAATTGATGTATTGTATAATAAGTGAGTCGACTTGAAGTCGGTTTTGATTTAAGCACGCTTCGACTTGATTTTTATAATTGTTGAGTTTATGGATGGCACTGCTTGCCGTTTCACTGTAAAAAAGTGCTTCTTTTAAACTATAGCTCAAAGAAGTTTCGGGCACAAGAAATTGACTATTGCCGCTCATTTCATTTTTAGTATGAAGCAACTCCGAAAAACCAAAAGGATAAACCTTTTGAATATGCATTCTTCTTGACAGATCTGCGGTACTATTTAACAATAAAGCAGATGAACCCGTGCAAAGGATAAAAGCAGTTCTTGCCTCGTCATAAAGGATTTTCAATGTCTTGCTCCAATTGTCATCATCGTGAACTTCGTCAAATAGAAGTGTTATTGGTTCTGATAACTCATTAAATCGTTTTTTTATAATATGTCTTTGAAATTCTTCTAAGGCAATATGTAAATCTATACCCAAGTTCTTCAACGTATTTACATTAAAGAAGTAAATGTCTTTGTGATGATTGAGATAAATATGATTGGCGGTTTGCCATAAAAGCGTTGTTTTACCCACTCCCCGAAGTCCCGCTAAACTAACAAATCGAGGTTCTGAACCTGATTTTAAAAAGTCATTAACATATTTTTTCAAAAGGACGTAAACTAATCTTGTCGGGTATCTAAGTTTGGTAATAGGATGTGTCAACCTGCTTTCTATAGCAGATTTTGACACAACTGTATTTTCTAAATAGTATTTTAAATTTTCGTCCATTTTCAGTACAAAGGTAAGAATTTTAGAAGTCGGTTTTTGTAGAAGTTAGTATTCTTATAGATGCTTGAATTTGTTAAGGTTACGCTGTCTTTTACACTTACAACCAATTAACCCTACGCTTTGTTATTATTTTCGATTGCGTAGTAAAAGCAGTTAACCAAGATACAAAATTCTAGCAAATTTATATTACTTTATCGCAATAGTAACACCAGATATGTATGACGCGCCTATGTTATTCTAATCTGAATTTAATTGGTAACATAAACGACACTCGCACTGCTTCTCCATCTTGCATTCCTGGTTCCCATTTTGGCATTTTTTTAATTACACGAATGGCTTCTTCGTCCAACTCGTCACTTACACTTTGTACAATTTTAATATCACTTAATATTCCTGTTTTATTTACTATAAAACCAACAAGCACCCGTCCTTCAACGCCCTTCTTTCTTGCTCTATCGGGATACTTAATCTCTTTTATTAAGTATTGCATTAGTTCATTTAAGCCACCAGGAAATTCAGGCATTTTTTCATAATCATAATATTTGATTTCTTTACCATCTGCGTTTAAACATTTGCCTTCAATTAATTTATCATATTCATAACGATCTATACGCTTTGGTTTGCCATTTTCCCAGTAAGTTAACAATTGTCCATGCAATTTTCCATCTTTGTAATCAATATCCTTTCGAATTTGTCCGTTCTCATACCACTCCTTTAATTTACCATCAAATTTTTTGTCTTGCGAATAACCCTTTAAGGTTTTAATTCGCCCTGATTTAAAATAAATTTTTTCTATCAATTTACTAGTGTCGATTGGGTCACATTGCGTGATTTCAAAATAGACAGCATTATTCATGCTACTCACTTTGTTCCAATCATTATCATAAAATATTGTATCCTGACCGAGCAAAACTGTTGATACGATACTTAATACAAATGTCAAAATGTTTTTCATTGTAATTGTTGTCTTAACTTATTGCTTTATACAAACCTACTTTAAGTAAACGACATTCAAAAATATGCAAAATATTAGTATGTAAATATTTCATTTAGCACACTCAACCTAGACCCAATAAATTTTTTTGTTTCTAAACCTGCAAACCTAAACAAACAAACACTGCAACGACTCTTTAACAGCCAGATTTTTAATTGTAAGGTAATACCACAAACTACTTTTTAGGCAGCATATCGGCGGTAACTTTTACATCTATTACCTCTGCAATTTTTGCAACCACCAACTTCGGAATGGTAATTTTATGATCGGCAACTTTTACTTTAAAATCTGATACCAAATTTATATTACCATCTTTAATGGTTAAAGTACCCGGAATGGTTCGGTCTAATTCAACACCATGTATGTTTAGCTTGCCGGTGGCTGTAAATTGGTGCACACCTTCTTTGGTAAAATCTATTGGCTCGTTAATTTTTCCTTTAAATGTACTCATTGGGTACTTCTCGCTTTCCATGTACTTTTCGTTAAAATGCTCTTGCATTAATTTATTCGGAAAACTAAACGAGGTATTGTTTATAACAAACGCCACAGCACCCTCTGTATTAATTAATGCATTGGCAGTAGTACATGTAGCATTAATATCTTCTACCGGTGTTTTGCTAAAAAAATTAACCGTTGCGTTTTTGGCTGTAAACAAACCCTGGGCAAATAAAATGGTGGTTGAACCAACCATTGCTGCCATTAAAATTATTCTTTTCATGTTTTTTAATTTCTATTAATCAAAAACCTTACCACTTTTTCTCTTCACTCCTATCAAACGAAAAAGTGCGCGAAATATTAAAACCCAGTCTAATACCCGCATTGGTCCAACTGGTTTGTGTTTGCCTTACCATATGTTGCTCTAACATACCCGCACCATTGGTAAACATAAGCTGAAAAACGTGTCCTCCGGTTTCAATATCAAAACCGGCAGCCAAATAGTTGTAATGTGTAATGCCGGCGGGCGTGCTGTTATTGGCGCCTGTTAAGCGCGGATAATACTCTATATTAAACCTGGTGCTGCGTGTTAGTTTTACGCTGGCACCCAAACCCAAGGCAACAGTTGTATTTAAATCGGTGGTTTTGGCAACCAAATTTTGGTGTACCACCGTTGGTGCCAGTAATACCGATGCAAAATCGTTAAGCTTTTTTGTAAAAATTAATTGATTAAAAAACGATAGCCTGCTGGTAAACAAATTATTTCTGTTGGGTTGCTCCCACCTGTCGGCATTAATTGCAGTATTGCCATAATACGTTAAACCAAACGGCATGCCTTTTTTGCCTTTGGTTTGCTTAAGCAATTTAACCTTTAAGTTACCATCGTAGGTTTTACCCACGCTGCTGCGTGCAATGCCAACTTGTATATTATCGTTTATGCCATAGTCTAAAACCAATCTAATATTTGCTTGATCCAACCCAAACAAATCTATAAAACCATTATTAACAGTTCCAAAACGATGTAAGATAACAAAGTTTAAATGCCTGGCAGCTACATGCTCGTTGGTTTGACCCGTAATTAGTCGGGTAGCCTTAAACGTTGCATAAACAGGCGTAGGTTTTTGGGGTTGTTGTTGCTCCAGCATTTGCAACAAATCATCCTGAGCCAAAGCAAACGTTGTGTTCAGCAAAAAAAACAATAGAAAAAACTTAGTTATTGGGTGCGCCATTGGTTATCCAGGTTTGTATTTGTTTATGCTCGCAATCGGTTAATTTAGGAGAACTGGCCGGAGGCATGGAGCGTTGCTCCAGTGCACGAATGCGTATGCGATCAATACTACCGCTTACGCCGGCAAAGTTGGTTAAGTTGGGCGGAATACCACCGGCAACATGACAACCTGCTGTGGCACATTTATTGTTTATGGCTGCCAACACCTGGGTGCTAAATGTTACATTTTGTGTGTTACAATTATTGTTTGGATACAACTCTTCCTCTTTGTCGAAATAGCAACTTGTTACAAACACAAGTGCTAAGAAAATTAATATGCCAATTTTTTTTGTCATCTACGCTAACCTTTAATTATTGGGTGCACCACTATTAATCCAAATTTGTATTGCCCTTAATTGGCAATTGTTAAATTTAGCCATTCCCTTTGGCATTGGCGAAAACCCGGCACTGTGGTTAATGCTTCCCCACAGTTTTCCGTTATCTACTGTGGTTTTAATTTGTGCATGGTTTTCTAAAGCAATACCTGCCGATGGTGCGCCACCGCTATGACAACCTTGACAGGCATTTTTAATTATTGGTTGCACGTGTGTGCTAAATTTTACATTAATTGTATCGCAAGGGTTGGCACAAACGGTATTATTTGCGCCCTGGTTTATCCATTTTGTTAACAACTCAATGGCAGCGTTATTAAGCGGTGCGGCCGGTGGTGGAGGCATTCGCTTGCTATCGGTACGGGTAATTTCTTCTATTAATTTGCTATCGTTTGCATTTCCGGGCTTTACTACGCTTCGAATGCCGGTGTAAGTTGTAAGGTTTAAACCATCTGCGGGATTATTGGCCGCGTGGCAACCACCCATGGCGCAAGAAGATTGAATAAATGGCAAAACCTGTGTATTAAAACAAACCGTATCGTTTGTGGGGTTAGGATTATTATTTCCGCTGCCTGCCGGCGCCTCCTGTGGTTGGTGTTTACACATGCTGGTAAAAAAAAGCATGGCAACAGCTATAGAGAACAGTATTGTTTTTTTCATTTGAAATAAGTAGTGTACAAAAGTAAGATTAATATAATATTAATTTATATTCTGATATATAATAGACAACTTAAACCTGCCTTAACTAATCTAAATAACATATACGATTGATTTTCTTGAATTTACATGAGCGTTTTATCTTTTCATTTAATATTATTAATTAATGAAGCTATTTTAAACTCTGCCTCATTAATCAAATCTTGAGCATTATCCTTTAATTTTGCATTTAAAGAAGCCTCAATTAAATTAATTTTATACAAAAAATCCTTCTTCCAAATATCAAGTGCCATAATGCCAAGTTCTGTTTTATTATTGAATATGCAACTATTTTCGCTATCAATTTTGGGATAAAACTTGATTGAAATATATCTACCCTTGCAAGATATTTTATAAAATACAATTGGAGATACACCAGCTAAAATACAATCATCCTTTTTTAAAATTACTGCACATTTTAAAACTTCGAGGGAATCACCTAACTTAATTTTATCTAATTTCAATTCATTTAACTGAATATAGCTATTGTCAAAATTTTGATAAAAAAACAAATTATTTGAATTTAGTTTACTGTTAATATATGATATTGAATCGATAAATAGTCTCTGATTTTGTGTTAAATTAGTTGGTAGGTTTTCCCATAAATTAGAGTCTACAGCAATTTTATCTATTAAATGATAATCATATTTATCATCAATTTTTAAAGCTACACAAGGAGTTATATTTTCTTTAAACTCATTGTAAAAGTAACCAACAGTATTTTGATTTATACTTTTCTTAATGCCATAATTAAAATAGCTATAGTTTTGTTCATACTTAAAATTAACCAGTTGATTTTTATCAAAATTATATGCTGCTTGAATATTTAAATTAGATGTGCTATCAAAGATGCTCGAAGTATAAAATCTTGGTGGGTGGTTAGATATATTAAAGGTAATATGCTTTAATTCATTATTATTATCAATTATGGCATATCCATTTACTCGAAAATTATGCTTTTGGGTATCTTTAAGTACGAAATGAAACTTGGTATGCACAATATTGTCGTTGTAAAATGTATTTGTAATATAATAATTAAACAATGCATATGTGTTTAAAGCAAAGGGTGAAATTTCAAAAAAACCATTTATATTACCAATGGAATAAAGTTCTTGCATTTTTATAATATCGTAATTAACAATATAATTATCACTTGCTATTATATTGTTTAAGCTATATTTTCCATTAAATAACTTATTAACTTTAAAACTTGTTTTATAAGTTTCTGCTAAAGAAATTATTTCACAATATTCAGCAGGTTCATTATTAGCAGTTGTAAAAGTTTTTAGATATAAAAACTTAGACTGTAAACGACTATTTTTTTTACTAAACTTCTTTAAAAAGTTTATCCATTGCTCGTTGTCATTATTTAAAGAAATGGTGAGCTCTTTTAATGTATTTAATGCAGGTGAAAGGACCACAGATATATATTTATTTGAATTAATTGAATCTGTACAAATCACTCTAATTTTCTTAGTATTATATCCTATACAAGATAATGTTAATTCAACCTCATAATCTTTAGTAAAAACCCTTGCTGTGCCATTTTCATTAGAATATGCTTTTATTTTTTCATTAATAAACACATTAACAAACTCAAGTGGTTTTTGAGTTAATGAGTCATTTATTTGTATATACATATTGGTTTGAGCATAAGCAATTGTTGGAAAAATGAGTATAAGTAGAAATAATCTAATCATCTAATTTTAAATTATTAATTATCCAAATAAACCCTAACTATGCAATTACAAGTTTTTGGTGAAATAATTAATGTATTTATATTCTCAAAGTGTATTTCAGTTCTTAATTCACCTTCTTTATTTGAATAAACCAATTCTTCACTTACAAATGTAAATTTATCTCGGTTTAATGTTACACAATAAGCGTTGCCATCGCGATTTACAATTAATCTAATTCGAGCTTCATCATAGAAAATATTGCTAACTGAAAAGTTAATTTTTATTGGATTTGCTGGATTTGATTTTACTGTTTTTAAGTATTCGATATTAGGTAACTTTATCGGAAGTTTAATGTATTCTTTTCTTTCTAAGTTGTATATCTCATTTGAAAACTTATGCATAACATAAGGATACTTTATAGTATAGTCATTTACAAACCCAAACGGATGTTTATATAATAATTCAGGCAAAGGTATTTCTAAAACTCTATCAATTTCATATCCGCTTTTATTTAAAACAAGCAACGCTATAAACCTATCTTTCTTTTTAGATTTAATTTTGTTTTGTGTTAAATTTATATATACCAAACCATTGTGAAAATAAATATTTCTACCATCAATATCAGGATATTCAAAATCTCGATCAAAATCTATTATTTCATCTCGTTCACTTCGTATTGGCAAAATAATTTGTTTTTGTCCTTCAATAGTTCTATAAACTTTATGAAGTGTAAGAAAATACATAATACAGGAATCAGCTTTGCCCTGATATTTGCAATTTTTAACATAACTATTTTTTGTTATAATATATGCCGTATCATTCATATAATTAAATCCTCTGATTTCTGATAGGCGAACAAGACGACCAATCTTTTTGCTAAAACCTGATAGATAAAAATCACTATATTGTTTATCGTCATTGAAGAAGGATTTAAAGCAGTTATAGATAGTTACACTATCTAGTTTATATTCAATTTCAGGATTTATTGGATTTTGTATATCATATATTTGAATATTTGATGTAATTGGGTTAAAAATAGAAAATTTGCCATTGTTAAATGTTGAAATATAATCTTTGGATAACCTATTCTTAAAATACACAGTATCACTGTTCAAAAGTTGACTTTTAAATTTTTCATAGTTTTTTAAAGGAATGTTAAATTTTAATTTACCAGATACATAATAAGAAATTGTGCTTGAATTTATTTTATCAATTGACTCATATGCTGAGTCGCTTAATACAAAATTGACAGAATTATCGTTTATCTTTTCCTTAAAATACAACAACTCTTCATTGTTTATCTCAGGAAGAATAATATGTTTATTAACTGATTTATGGATGGAACTTAAATCTTCAAGAGCTACAAAACAGTTAGAACAATCTCTTGGATTAAGTTTAATAAATAAGTTTTTTTGAGCATAAAGATTATTTGCAAACAAAAAAACAATGAATTGTAAAAAAAATCTTTGCATCATTAAATTTGTTTTTAATTAAATAAAAGGGGCTGATTATTATGAATCAGCCCCGTAAATAGTTACTCTTGTTGAACATCCTCAACCATGTACTCCACCCCTGAGCCGTCATCTGCATCTTTAACGGTACCATACCAATTACCAACATAGTTGCCAAAAAAAATCTGATCACCAACTACATTTGCACATACACCTGACTGGCCAACACAATAAAGCCAACCAGAACTTGATGTTACAAATGTAAAACCAGCATAAGTTCCTAAAATAGGATACGCAGAAATCTGTGAGATTGAAAATAAAACTACAGCAGCTAGGCTTAAAATTAATTTTTTCATGTTAATTTAATTTAAATAATTCCTACTCTCTTTACGGTTTTCGGATACCCGACTGATTTCGTTCGCGCGCTAAACTAATTTCAGCATTTCTAATTACAAAAAAACGAAATATAAAAATATTTTTTTTATTTTTTTAATTTGTTTATCAGTCTATTATATTTTACATTTCTATGCTTTAAAACAAATTAGCTTTTGTACGCATGGTATAGGTTTAAATTTTTTTAAGCTTCTTTAACTACCAGTTTTTTAATAATTCTATATTAAAATTTTGGGGGAAATTTTATTTATAGTGAGAAACTTCGAATTAGCCTTTAAACAAACAGCTATCGGCCGGATTTTTAATTGTAACCCTTTTTGCGTTATTTGTTGCCAATAAATAACAAAGTTATGCATAAATCTTATTGGCTGGTTGGTTTTATATTTTGCGCCTCAACGCTTTTGCGCGCGCAGCAAATTGGGCAAACAACCATAACTTTTATTGATAGTAGTCGTAATAACAGACAAATTGCTACAGAGGTATATTACCCGGCTACTGCAGCAGGCACCAATACGCCCATTGCAGCAGGTGTGTTTCCGGTTTTGGTTTACGGACATGGTTTTGTTATGGTTTGGAGTGCGTATGAAAATGTATGGTCCAGCCTTGTTCCTGCCGGTTACATTATGGCTTTTCCAAAAACAGAAAGTGGCTTTGCACCGGTACATGCCGAGTTTGGTAAAGACTTGGCTTTTTTAGCACATTACATACAGCAAAACGGAGCAGGCGCATCTGTTCCGTCCACAAGCGTGGCTAATACATCGGCAATTATGGGGCACTCTATGGGTGGAGGCGCTGGTTTTTTAGGCGCTGCAAACAATGTAAATATAACGGCAATGGTTTCGTTTGCAGCGGCAAACACCAACCCATCGGCCATAGATGCTGCTAAAAGTTGTACCATACCTACCCTGCTGTTTAGCGGTACTAACGATTGCGTTACCCCACCCCCTCAACACCAAAATATGATGTACGACTCGTGCATAAGTACTTTTAAAACACAGGTTAATATTACCGGTGGTGGCCATTGTTTTTTTGCCAACAACAATATAAACTGCTCGTTTGGCGAATCTACCTGCACACCCGCGCCAACCATAACACGAGAACAACAACAATTAACTACCACCAACTTTTTAATTCCCTGGTTAGATTTTTTTCTTAAAGGTATTGCCAACCAAGGAGCTGCCTTTCAACAACTGCTTACAACCGATAACCGCATATCATTTAGACAAAACAAACCAATTGTAGCCTCAACCGGGTTAAACCATTTGGTGTTAAACCAACAATTAACCGTTTATCCAAATCCGGCAAAAAACACCCTAAACATTGCTACTGCCGGCCAGTTTTTTAATGGTATTACTTTATTCGATGTAAATGGAAAAGAGGTGATAAAGCAAATATGGGTTCAGCCAATAAAAGAAACCAGCTTAGATGTTTCTTACCTAAACAATGGTATTTACCTGTTGCAGGTAAACAAACAAATGTACAAAATTGTAATTGCCAATTAAACCTAATTGATTTACAAGCCCTATGTAACTTAAGGGTAAGTTTGTGTTAAGGCGTAATATAAATTTTAGTACCTTGCAAAACTGTAATTTAAATTTTTGTAATGCGCTGGCACCACAAACCTATTCCCGATGCTGCTGTTGTTGAAACACTTAGCAAAGAAATAAACCTAAACAAGGTGCTTTCGGGTATTTTGGTGCAACGAGGTGTAAATACCTACGATAACGCAAAAAAGTTTTTTAGGCCACAACTTTCAGATTTACACGATCCGTTTTTAATGAAAGACATGGATAAGGCCATTGAACGCATTACAAAAGCAATTGCAAACAAAGAAAAAATTTTAGTTTACGGCGATTACGATGTAGATGGCACCACTGCGGTTACTGTAGTTTACTCGTATTTAAAAGATTTTTGTGGCGATAATATTGAGTTTTATATTCCAGACAGGTACACCGAAGGCTATGGCATTAGCTTTATGGGTATAGACTGGGCCTATAACAATAAATACAACTTAATTATTGCCTTAGATTGCGGCATTAAAGCTGTAGATAAGGTGGCTTATGCCAAAGAAAGAAATATTGATTTTATTATTTGCGACCACCACTTACCGGGCGATGAAATTCCGGATGCGTACGCCATTTTAAACCCAAAACAGCTGGATTGCTCCTATCCTTTTAAGGAGTTGTCGGGGTGTGGCATTGGTTTTAAGTTGGTTCAGGCCTACTGCCAAAAAAACTTTGCCGATAGCAAAACCGCACAAAACAAGTTTTTAGAATACATAGATTTGGTTGCCGTTAGTGTTGCCAGCGATTTGGTGCCCATTTTAGACGAAAACCGAGTTATGGCACATTATGGCCTTAAAAAGCTAAAAGAAAACCCTAATAACGGACTAAAAGCCCTGCTAGACACTTACCAGGAAAAGCCCGAATACACGGTAAACGATATTGTATTTTTTATTGGTCCGCGTATTAACGCAGCCGGCCGAATTGCCGATGCCCGAGATAGCGTAAGACTAATGATTGAGCCGGATTTTGACAAAGCAAAATCGATGGCCTTACAAGTTAACCAACACAATGTAGAACGCAGAAATTTTGACCAAAGCATAACCGAACATGCTTTTAGTTTAATAGAGGCCGACCCCAATTATGCAGCCAAAAAAAGCACCGTTTTGTTTCATAGCGAGTGGCACAAAGGCGTAATTGGCATTGTGGCTTCGCGGTTAATAGAGAAATACTACAGGCCAACCATTATTTTAACCGAAAGCAATGGCATGGCCACCGGCAGCGCGCGCAGTGTTGAAGGTTTTGATTTATACAAAGCCATTGAAGAATGCAGCGATTTATTAGAGCAATATGGCGGACATACCCATGCGGCAGGTTTAACACTTAGGGTTGAAAATGTAGAAAAATTTTCAGAAAAATTCGAAGCAGTGGTTAGTCGATCTATTAAAGAACGAAGCCTTGAGCCCGAAATAGAATACGATTACGAAATTCCATTACGCATTATTACACCTAAGTTTTTTAATATTCTTAAACAATTTGCCCCTTTTGGCCCCGGAAATCTTAGTCCGGTTTTTATGAGCAAAAACGTTTGGGATGTTGGAGATGCTATGGTTGTAGGCAATAACCATTTAAAATTAAGCGTAACTCAAGAAGAAGGTGCACGCATTTTTAAAGCCATTGCCTTTGGCCTGGGAAGCCACTACGACAAAGTTTCGCAAGGCATAAGCTTTGATATTTGCTACACCATTGAAGAAAACTACTTTAACGGCCATACCAACTTACAGTTAAATATTAAAGACATTTTCTTTAGGGGTTAGCATAACTTTTTTAACCAAGGGTTGGTTTTGTTTGAACCAACACAGACTTTTGTAAACCATGCAAGGCGTTTTTAATACATTTAAACCCATTATGCTAATAGTATTGTGCAGCATAGTAACAATGGGGTTATCGTGCACCAAAGAGTGCAAAGAACGCTATTCGGGCATAACCATTCGTGGTGCAAGCAGAAAAGTATCTAATGCCAAAAATGTTGGCGGTTATTACGAAACCGATTTTTTAATAAACGAATGCAATTTTTGGTTAATTTATAATACCTCTTCAGAGGGTTTTCAGGGATGCAGAGAAATAACCAAAACCAATAGCCTAAACAAAGCCGATATACGCATATACTGCTCGGGGCAAGTTGTAATTGGCACCGATACCATTAACAAAAACATTAACCTTTTTCGCTATTTTAGGTTGCTGGAGTTTAATGGCAATAACGATGTGCTAACATTTAACACAGCCGAATATCCATTTCCTGTATTTCCAAGCATTGTAAATAACTTTAAAATAGAAGTTGGCATTAGCGATGGTACCGTAATTTCGGGCACCAAAATTATATCGGTAAATTAATTTAGGCAGTCTTAACGCTATACAATCTTAAATAGGGCTTGCAGATCTGAATGTAACAGCAAGCCACAAATAATTTTTACAATTAAAAATCTGGCCACAAATGGTAAAGTTTATTGTTTTAATAAATGGTTTTTAAGCGGTGTTAAACAGAAAATAGATTAGTAGCCAAGCAGTGTTATTTGGTATTTTAAACCACTTATTCCGTAATTGCACACATGCAAAACAATTTATCTTTTTGGGAGCAAGCCTATTTTACCTCGTACGATTTTATTGTTATTGGTGCCGGAATTACCGGCTTAAGCACTGCTTGCGAAATTAAAGAACAACAACCTAAAGCTACCGTTTTGGTTTTAGAACGTGGTTTATTACCAACCGGGGCAAGTACCAAAAACGCCGGTTTTGCTTGCATTGGCACAGTTAGCGAAAAGGTTTACGATAGCACATTAATGGGCGTAGAGGCTTTGGTAAATCTGGTAAACGATCGTTACACGGGTTTAAACTTGCTGCGCAACAGGTTAGGCGATAAAAACATAGATTACCAAAACAATGGCGGTTACGAAATTATTTTAAACAACGGTACACCGCACCATTTAAACCAACTAAACGAGGTAAATAACTGGTTTTACCCACTATTTAACCAGCCGGTTTTTATTGAAGATGCACGCTTAATTAACACCTTTGGTTTTAATAAATCTATGGTATCTACCATAATAAAAAATCCATTCGAGGGGCAAATAAACACAGGTTTAATGATGAAAAACCTGGCTGCTTACGCTACCAAGCTTGGTGTTGAAATAATTACCGGAGCCAATGTAACTGCTATTCACCCAAATGGAAACCTGGTTGATGTAGTGGTAGAAGCACAAAACCCAATGCGGTTTAAAGCATCTAAAGTTGCTGTTTGTACCAACGCATTTACAACGGCATTGTTGCCACAAATAGCTATTAACCCGGGTCGCGGACAAGTAATTTGTACCGAGCCAATTGATGGATTACAAGTAAATGGTACATTTAATTTCGACGAAGGTTTTTACTACTTCCGCAATTTTAACAACCGCATTATTTTTGGAGGAGGCCGAAACCTTGATTTTGAAACCGAAAACACCACCTTGTTTGGCCAAAACCAGCTTATAATAGATAAACTACAGCAGTATTTAACCGAACTAATTGTTCCTAATAAACCGGTAAAAATAGCCTACCGGTGGAGTGGCATTATGGCATTTGGCAACGATAAACTTCCGGTTGTAAAATTGGTTGAACCAAACATTGCAGTAGGTGCACGTTTAAATGGTATGGGCGTTGCATTGGGAAGTAAAATTGCTAAAGACCTTGCCGGCTTGCTGATAAAGTGATTTTTAATTTGTTTAGAAAAAGCAGATGGATCGTAAATCATAGCAAACTGTAGTTGCTTTGTGGTAAAAATAAGCGCTGTATAAACAGTTTGCAATTGAGTAGAGTGGTAGAAAGTAGATGGGTGGGCTAACCTTTTGCTGACAATGCCTATGATTTTTTTAGAGAACCTTAGCGTTCTTAGCGAATTTAGCGGTTAAAGAAAATCTCTTTGTGCCTGTATGTAACTTTTTTTGTAGATGAGTAGATAGTCGTTCCTTAAAAAGCTATTTCAACATACAGCAGCAATGGATTTTTTATTATTTTGATGATTTTAAATTGCGAGAAAGCCAAGATTTACCAACAAAATCTTGCAAATTCATACAAACTATTATTCTTATAACTACGATTGATAATCATTTATTATTTATGTGGTAAAAGTGCATTTTTACAACCATTGGGTATGTTATACATAATGAAATTGTATTCCAAAATGCTACATCCCAAGATTTTCTTTCCACTTTTTACTGCAAAAAGTGGAGCAAAAAACTTCGATGAGCAA
>VFQQ010003525.1_pt1 | contig 14998 bp, 12 predicted proteins | sample 3512341 | NCBI WGS metagenome assembly VFQQ01 (sample SAMN10412373, study PRJNA504923) | tailings metagenome | isolation source: Relicate 2 Philex TSF1 revegetated site | place: Philippines: Tuba, Benguet | collected 2017-08-29 | reverse complement strand
TCACCTGACGAATTTTCTCGGTAGAGCGCACAATGGCCTCACGAAAATCCTCGCGTGTCACCTGCACCTGCAAGCCATCCTCGATATACGCCAAGTCAAGTGGATCCAACTCAGCAGAAGACAAAGCAATCTTGGTCAATTCTGCACTGCGCACCAAATGGTTACTGAGCTTATCCAGCCATACCTTGTAAAGCCGTTCTCTGGCGACATCTGCCTTGGCATGTATCGGCATTTCAAACCGGGAATAAAATGCCTGCTGGCTCGGGATGCTATTCACGGCAATCGCATCAAATGCCTTGTTATGCAGCTCATCAGTCCCTCGCCCGAACAAAGGCATGATGCTGTGCCAACCCAGATTGATATCCAGGTCTACCCCACCAATCCGGTTGCCTGAATAAGCCAGCAGATCATCGCTGCGCTCGCGCTTATCACGATAAGACGGCCCCACCTTGACCACGGAACAATCGGTCGTACCGCCACCAACATCCACCACCAACAACACTTCGTCCTGATCAAGCCCTTGCTCATAATCCAGTGCAGCCGCCAAGGGCTCATACATAAACACTATTTCGTCCAAACCAGCCTCGGCAGCGGCATGTTGCATAATCGCCAAGGCTTGCTGATCACCCTGCTCACCACGAATACCGTGATATCGAATGGGTCGCCCAATCACAGCCTGGCGTAAATCATGCCCGTAAAACTGCCTAGCCTGCTCCAGAATATGCGTCATCATCTTGGCAATGATGACCTCAAAGAAGTCCATCTGGTCTTTGTTGAGATCGCTCCCCAAAAACACCTTAGGCGACTTCATGAACAAGCCATCCCCAGGATGACGAATATAAGCATCAATCGCCTCGGTGCCATATACCAAGCCCTGCGCATTACCCAACTGCTGGCGAATAGTACGCGACTCGATATCCTCGTTGAGTTCATGCTCGGGAAATGCACGATAAATAGCAGATGGGAGATACACACTCCCCGGTTCAAGCATGGCTTGCACCACCTTGCCAGCCTTGACTACGCCAAGGGATGAGTTAGAAGTGCCATAATCTATTCCACAATGCATCTTTACTACCTGCTGAATGGGCCGAAGCCGTTGAACAAAAGACGAGATTATACGCGTAGCGCTCGCGCATACAGCAGCCAATCCGTCAGGCAAAAATCGGCAAAGTAACCCCTTCTGCCATTTGTATTTCATTCAGCAAGCACATCAATGCCAATAAGCCGCGTGATACACTCCTCGCCAATCTTATTTCGCAGCACACTCGACGCTTCACCACATGACCCAGGACACAAAAGCACAATTTCTTCAAGGCGTCCTGTACATTTGTGGTGCGATTTTCCTCTTCGCAGGCAGCGATGCTCTCTCAAAATACCTGGCCGGATTCTATGCTGTCGTCATGGTGATCTGGGTACGGTATGTCATTCATAGCGGCCTCATGCTTAGCGTGCTATTACCCCGCCATGGCCTCTCTATCTTTAAGACCAGTCGCCCTGGCTTACAGCTATTACGTGGGCTGTGCATGGTTGGCACCAACATGCTGTTCATTTCCGCGCTGCGCTATATACCGCTAGCAGAAGGCACAGCCATTATCTATCTGACACCGTTAATCGTCACCGTACTTTCAGGACCATTGCTAGGCGAGAGAGTCAGGCCATTACAATGGTTTGCTGTTTCCCTGGGTTTTGTTGGTGTGTTGGTGATTTTACGGCCTGGAGGTGTGCTATTCACGCCTGTTAGCCTGCTGGCAGTAGGTGCGGCTTTCAGTTTCAGCTTCTATCAACTGATCACCCGTAAACTCAATGCGACGGATAGCTCCGCCACTACCAACCTGCTCAGCGGGCTAGTCGGCAGTGCAGCTCTAACCTTTGTTGCCCCATTTTTTTGGCAAACACCCAGCGCATTCCATGCTTTGTTACTGCTGGGATTAGGGATTTCAGCATTGCTGAGTCACCTTCTGATGACAGAAGCTTACCACCATGCCAACCCAGCCACTTTAGCCCCGTTCACCTATGGCCAATTGATTTTCGCCGGGCTGATCGGCTACATCATGTTCGGCCACATACCCGACCTCTATGGTTTTCTGGGCATCGCCATCATTTGCGCAAGCGGGATACTGACATTGTCTCAACGGCGCCATTGATCCAGCTAGCTGGATCAATGAGTGCGGAACCCGGTAGTTTTACTTAGGCAAGCCCGTAAGCTATAATCCGCGCTCCCGGAGAGGTGGCAGAGCTGGTTGAATGTACCTGACTCGAAATCAGGCATACGTGAAAGCGTATCGAGGGTTCGAATCCCTCCCTCTCCGCCATATGTCCTCTTAAGTCTTTCCTCACAAAGACTTATAAAAAATCAATAAGTTGCAGTCTGATTTTTCCCGGTGGGTGTTACACTTTGGTCATGAAAGAGACAATGTGTAACTATCTAACAAAGCGTGCCAGCACCTACTATTTCCGCCGTAAGACACCTCTCGACCTCATCGAGCAGTACGGCAAAGAAATTATTTTCTCCCTAAGAACAAAAGACCGAACTGAGGCTGTAAAGCTTTGCCGCAAGGAAGCTGTGAAATTCGACCATGAATTTGACGCGCATAGAGCCAATAAAAACAATCAGCCCACACATAACCATTCAGAAGAAACTTTAACGCAACCACAGCCCCAGGCGGCAGGGCTTGACTTTAATTCTCGGGTTGAAGCAAAGTTAGGCCAGCTAAGATCTAAGCGTAGAGAGGCCAATATAGAAGGCAAGGTTAAGGAGTGGCTAAGCATCACCCGCTCATCGCTAGATATGTTCAAAGAGCAATTGAGAACTGGCGAGCATCCTCTTATTGAGGACAATAAGTATGATTTACTCCATGTGGAAGCATATGTGATTGCAGCAGAGCATTTGCTTGACGATAAACCACTACCTTACTTAAATACCCTAAATAGCCCACCAGCTCCTACAAGTCACCCAACCAGTAATGAAGGCAAAATAAGTACAGCCAGTACTCAAGGCAAAGCTTCTTTTGAATCAGTCATTCAAGCTTGGGCAAAAGAGCGTCAACCAAGAGCCAGAACAGTGGCACACATGCGCCGTGTTGCTAATTTGCTTAGTGATCTAGTTGGCAAGTCTCATATGGACATGATTGCCAAAAGTGATGTCATTACGTTTAAGAACCACTTACTTGAAGATGATAACAGTGCGGCTAATATCAACATCTACTTATCCTTACTAAGAACTCTCTTTAACTACGCCATTGGCGAAGACCTACTCTCCAGCAACCCGGCATTAGGTATAAAAGTTACAAGCACCTCGTCCGCAAAGAATGCTCGCTTACCATTTGATGGTACAGCCTTAAACAAGATATTCACCTCGCCTGTGTACACCAACCATGCAAGACCATTAGGAGGTAAAGGTGAGGCGGCATACTGGATACCATTGATTGCACTATTTACTGGAGCTAGGCTAGAAGAAATTGCTCAGTTGCGGACAGAAGATATTCAAAACAGAACATTTAGAAACAGTAGCGACATCGAGACATCTTGCTGGGTTATTCATATTACAGATGAAGCGGAAGGCCAACGTCTAAAAAATACGAGTAGTCGCAGAATAGTACCAATCCACAAAACACTCCAAGATTTAGGACTCGTTACTTATGTTCAACAACATACGGGGTTCATATTCCCTGACCTCCTGCCAACCAAGCAATTTGGAGTACGCAGCGGAAACTGGTCTAAATGGTTTAGTAAATACCTACGTAAAGAGATCGGCATCACCGACAGCAAGCTTGTATTCCATAGCTTCCGCCACACATTCAAAGAGCTTTGCAGAAACTGTAGTATTCCAACAGAAGTACATCACGCATTAACAGGACACTCTATGGGTAATGTAGGGGACAACTATGGTAGCCAATATTTCCCACTACCCCCTTTAGCAGATGCTGTTGCGAAATATAAAGTACCAGGGATAGATGCTACTTTTTTTACATCAATCATCATCTAATCAATTTACAAAGTACTACATACTAGTTATTAAACCCAACTAGAAACTGAGCTTATCAAACTAATGTGTTAACCGCTGGTGGACTCACAACTACATCTTGCCTCCTATAGGAATAACAACGCTATATTTGCAGCTTAGTCACTTTGACATACGTTCTGCGCGGGGGAACGCGGTAGGTCCAATAGCATGAGCGAGCGAAGCAATGCGAATCTTTACAAGATGCGAGTACCTAGAGAGTACCGACCGTGCACAACATGTACATGTAGAGTACAAGATACTCACGAGCAAGAGAGTACACAAGAGATATAGATGGATTACAAGATAGAGATAAAGATAGAAGTACACACAAAGAGTATTAGTAGAGTGAACACATAAGTACATACAGGAATAGATACAGAATAGAACTAATACCGTACAGCCTGGGGAGCTAATAGAGTACACACGGTGCGAACACTACAGGAACGAAGATACAAGAATATGTAGGATAAGCAAGAGTGTATATAGATGAATGATATATAGGTACAGAGATTACAGAATGATAAGTAAGAGATGTAGGACTTGCATAAGAACTAGCATTAATACTATGCAGAATAAATACTAGATAAGAACTAGAACACACTAAGGGTTAACAAAGCATAGATGCATGCGGCTATAACTAAAGCGTGTTAGAGCGCTAGTACACTATAGAAAAGGCACGATAGACATACGGTAAAGGGACTAGCATTTAATACTCGACTTACAACGAGATATATTATTCTCGTATAACTTGATAGATACCAACAAACTGTGTAACTCTCGCCAGAACTAGCGCGTGTACTTAAGTAGGTTCAATCAGCTTGAGCCTCGCTAAAACAATTACTCTGCTTGTTATTAAAGAAAACCTTAGTTAACAATTTCAGAATTTTTTAACTAATCGCGCAACCCCACCTTGACCTAAGTAATCAGGCTTTACCCCCCAATACCCCTCTACTCATACTTAACCTCTCGCTTGTCCACTTAGGGTGTACTTTAATGACACAGTATAGGTGCCACATTAATACACCCTTATATGTCCATTATAAGTTGGATTAATTAAAAGTTGACATGTGTCAATAATAGTCTTAGATTAAAATAGACAATCTAGGAGTGTTAAGTATGACTACCAAAACAAGTAAACATATCGTTGGCTATGCTCGCGTCAGTAGTACAGACCAAGACAATGCAAGGCAGATAGCAAGTCTCAATAGCTATGGGATTGGCAAGCTGTTTGAAGATAAGGCTAGCGGCAAAGATACTCAGCGACCCGCCTTAACCACTGCATTAGACTACTTGAGAGAAGGTGACACCTTTGTTGTGCATAGCTTAGACCGACTAGCACGCAACCTTGTTGATCTGCTTAACATCGTTCAAGGACTTACCAACAAAGGGGTAACAGTCAAATTCCTAAAAGAGAACCTGACATTTACAGGGAACAAAGAAGATCACATAGCAACCCTAACACTTTCTATGCTGGGAGCCTTTGCACAGTTTGAACGTAGCCTAATCAAGGAACGTCAATTGGAAGGGATTGCGATAGCTAAAGAGCAGGGTAGGTTCAAAGGAAAGCCACTCCGATTGAGTAATGAGCAATCTGCCAAGTTAATTGCAGAAGATCAAAAAAACCAAGGAAAAGGCCGTACTGCGCTAGCGGCTAAGTATGGAATGAGTAGAGAGACGTTATATCGGTACTTAAGAAGAGGTACAGCAGAATAGCGGCTTCACAGAACGCGCTAGAATCGATTTTCAGAATCCTCCCAATGGAAAGGTATCAACTTTGAATTTCTATCAGCCCTGGAACGATTGCGTATCACTCTCTAGCATTGCGGACGCGGAGGGCCGAATCACTTTATGGCGCTTTGCTTGAGATGTATTGTGCAATGCTATCAGCAAGTCTTTTTCATCGTCCTCACATAAACTTTAAAGTGCAGACCTATCCAGAGCTTGCCCCAAACGCTTTATCGTAAATATAGGCGAGATATACAGTTAACTCATAGTCTGTCTCACACTAGTTAGCGTCGTCGCCGCTTCCTGGAGGAGAGATCGTAAAAGTAGGGACAGGATTATTAGCCCTAAAAATTCGTTTAAACTCGGCTCGATCATTAACTTTCATCAGCACTGGGTTTTCACAACTTGAACCTCTACCAAAGAATACGGCATGCCGTTCTTTTAAGGTTGAGAGCGTACTTGCATAATCTTTCCCAATGTAACTGCTAAGAAAGTCTTTGCCTGTATCATCAAATGTACGCATAGCGAATATGGTGTTGCACTGATTAAGTATCGTTTTTGTTACATTCGCAGTTCTTTGAGTAATTAATAGACAACCAAGCCCAAACTTTCTACCTTGTAAAATTGCTCTTGCAGTGCCACTTGTCGCATTTTTATCAGTATCCGCTACGACTGAATTCCATTCAGGCACCAATGAGTGCGCCTCTTCATAAACAATACAGACTTTAGCTGTATCAGACATTTCTGCAGATAGGATGTCGAGAAGAGCTTCGGATACGATTTGAGTAACTTCAACAGGTGTCACACTATATAAGGCGGCAAGCCTGCTCCAAGCACCTCCTTGATTGACGGAGGTAGGTGCTCTGTCCTGTCTAGTAGCTACAAAGGCAGCAGGATTGTATATTTTAAGATAAGCAGAACTTTCAATAAATGCTTTCAAATCTTCATAGATAGCTTCTTTAAGGTTTGGTCTACTACCACCTTCATCTGGGTTTTCACCTATTTCGTTTCTATCCTGATTGCTTGCATCAATGATACGTTGTATCGCAGCTACTTCATTAGCTTCATCGTAATAGTCTCTTAGTTCGGTTGCATATTGGTTAGTAAGATCAAGACATACAACTTTTATGCCCGTTGCCATCATGCGCTCTAACAACTCAATTGCTAGCATTGTTTTGCCGACACCTAAGATGCCCAATATTGCAGTGTTATGAGTGACAAGTTGACTGATGTCACCAATACCTACTTTATAATTACTCTTTGGTAGATGACCTACAGTACTCTCTGAGATTTCATATTCATGCTCCTCTTCAAGATGAACAGGGCTATTCATCATAGGAAGCCAAGCGTATTGCTTAAACTTACTGTGATCCAAATCCCACTCACCAATTTGTTGAGCTTGCACTCTCACATATCCATAAGTGTTCTTTTGATGAACAATGTCTTCTTTCGTATAACCCTCCACAATTTGGTAAAGGATCTTAGCGTGACCAATAATAACTGATACAAGCCTTCCACTTTCAAGCCCAGAGTTATTGACTACCTCAATGAATATCCTTTGAATCGTACTTTCACTAGTAACTATACCAATCACATTAGTATATATCTCGGTCTCTAGCTCTTCCTTCATAACTATTTCGCTAAGCATGTCACGTGTGGGCAGCACAGCAACTCCATCACTCAATCTGCTTTCTAACTCTTGGTACTTACCTCTCGCAAATGAAGCAATTTGAATGCTTCGTACTTGCATGCCATTTTCTTGACCAACATAATCAAGAGCTAGTAATAATTTTGAATCTAGATCTTTTTCTTTTACGTAAAGGACAGAACCAAGTTTTATTTGCCGATTATCAAGCTGACACAATAAATATGTGCAAGGCTGCTGATACGCAACCAACTCACCAACCGCTTCAACAATTCCTTGGGGCTTATATATCCGCTGACGTATCAAGTTAAAAAGTCTAACCAACTTCTCTCCAATTGACACGACTACTGTAAAAGCAAGTGCAAGAAGAATGACAGTGGTTTCTAAAGTACTAGTTTGGTGGTATGCAAATACACTAAACACCACCAATGGCACATAAATAAATTGCGGTTTAGCAACTAGCTCTAAAAAAGTCCTTGCCTTGTCAGCAAGTTGTTTTAAAGATTCCTTCGAGCTGTTATTAAAGATAATTGAGGCCAGGGCTAGAATTACTACCGCCACATTGCTTAGCACGAGTAAGCTGAACCAAGTTTTAAGATCACTGTCCCAGCTTTGCGATCCCGTCACCAGCATTAGTGCAATGAAGGCTGGGAGTGCATAGGTTATTGCATCAACTGGTTTGATATAAAAAGGCGTTGTCAGTTTTGATCCAACCACAACATTCAGGAGCGCAGCATAAAACCAAAAGCCTTTATCCCCTTGAAGAGGAACGAAAGAATCAAATCCAATTTTGCACAAAGAAAACAAGAGAATAAGATCCAAACACAAAGCTAATACGCGCTCTTTTTGACTTAATGATTTCATAGTCTCCCCTTGAACAAAAACACCTGCTTAATCTTTTTTCATCCCTATTATTTACATATCTATTTCTTGGGGATGAATGTAAGTATCAATACTGTCTGATCGATCTCCGATCTCACTCGCCCATGCTTTAGAAATAGCGTCTGCTTGAACTTTTGTGGGTGTGTTTCTCCAAAGCACACTAAGAGTACCCTTATGGTCATGTAAATGCAGGAGGTTTTTAGTAAGAGAAATATCCGATTTAAGTTCTGCGTAGGCTACGGCATATCCAAGGACTTCATGCAAACGATCTATCCGGAATGCCTCACCATCTTCTTCTTGTCTATTAGCTGTAATACGTATTTCATAGGTGTGCATAACGTCCTCCCTTAATATTTTTACCTCTAAAAATACATTTCAATACGCTTTATGAACTACTAAAGATTTTAAAGTAACATTATTAAACTCTCTAGCAAGAACAGTTTTCTAGGCATTAGAAATACTGATGCAAAAGCATTTGCTTCACGCTTAAGTTCAGGCCCTTGAGATACTTCATGCCCATGTAATACCAAATGTGCTAATTCATACGCCGCACCAAAACGGCAATGCTGTGCAGACTTATATGTATTCAAAAAGACAATGGGGTTTCACCATGCCACATTATTAGCTACTTGATAAGTACCATAGGTGATTGCAACAGCAGTAAGAAGGCCAGCAGTTAGCTTGATGAACTTCTCTCGAAGCATAGTAGGGATTGCCATCTAATACACTCGAATAGTCAGTCTTGCGGCATGGCGCACGCTGCTCCAATGCTCTTAGCCTAGGTTCAAAGGAAAGCCACTCCGATTGAGTAATGAGCAATCTGCCGAGTTAATTGCAGAAGATCAAAAAAACCAAGGAAAAGGCCGTACTGCACTAGCTGCTAAGTATGGAATGAGTAGAGAGACGTTATATCGGTACTTAAGAAGGGTACAGCAGAATAGCGGCTTCACAGAACGCGCTAGAATCGATTTTCGGAAGCCCCTCAAGGTAAGGGTGTCAACTTTTAATTTCTATCAGTTCTGGCGCGATTGCGTATAGCTCTCTAGCATTACGCATTCTAAGGACTGAATCACTTTATGGCGCTCTGCTGGGGAGGCATTGTGCAATGCCATCAGCAAGTCTTTTTCATCATCCTCACACATAAACCAAAGTGCAGACCTATCCAGAGCTTGCCCCAACCGTTCAATTGTCGAGAGTGGTGGAGTATGTCGGCCACTCTCATACTGACTAATGCGAGTTCTCGCTGTGGCTTCTTCAATCCCAATCGCTAACCCCAATGCCTCCTGTGTTAGCCCTTTAGCTTTTCTAGCCTCACGAAGGCGATTCGCTACCCTATCTTCTAACTTCATATGCGCTCTTACCTTAATGTAAGAGCTGTTTTTACTATCTTCGCAAAAACCGTTTGTTAAGTTAAACTTAACATTTAACTCAAAAGAAAAGCACCATGGGACTGTTTGACGGCATTCGCAACCAATTCTTTCTTAGTCAATGCAAATCTTCATTTCTAGAAATACTACCCCGGCACGAAGGTGTAGAAGAGTTCATAGAATACAACTCAGCATTTCTAGTTCAGTTAAAGACGAAGGGGGCCACTGCTCAATCAGCACTCAACATGATAGTGATTGCACTGCTTCGTCATCCAGAGGACTCCCTCAAGAAAACAGACAAAGCTGGGGAGTGGCTAGTGATTGCGAGCAACTTTGCCATGAGCTTTGTAACTAGGTATCCACAATCAGAGTTCTCAAATCACTTTATGAGCGCACTAGAAGTATTTTCGCAATGGTCTAACGAAGAAGCCAAGAAACTACTCTACAATCTAAACAATCCCCAAGAAGCATAACTGACAGAAACATTTCAACTTGAGCGTAGCATGGAAGAATTGACTATTTATATTATAGGACTAGCTATGTCCTACCTAGTCGGCAATAATTATTTAGTCCAAAAAAGACTACATATCGCGGGGATGTATAGCAACCATACACTAAACTTCTGGACTAGCATCGGAGGCTTTGGTGGCTGGTTCTGCATACTTCCAGCCGCAATTATTATAGGAACTTCTTATGAATATGGCTTATCAGAAAGCTTACTATTTTTAGTAGCTGCTTTTATTGGAAGCATTTTAGCTGGTGCACTCTCTCCCAGAAGGATGCTTGGATCAGCATTTGGCTACTTTTCCGAATATATTCTAAGTGCACTTACTCTTCCAATAAATGTAATACTAGTATTAGTTCTTTATAACCACCTTCAATAATTGCTACCGTCTAAACCAGGAGCTATTTCACGAGCTTTAATGTATTAGCACGTTTCGCAAAGGTGCCTTTGGGAAGATTGTTATTTGTAGATACACCACTAAGAACCAGACCAAAAGTTAACATATCAATATCCTCTTGCAGCAATGCTAGTTCTTTAGCAATATCAATTCTAGATATATTCTCTTCTTTAAGCATCTCAAAGACTTTCGCAAGCATTTTAGATGTCTCATGTCGCATAGGCTCAGGCTCATGAGTCCTATACCCTAACTTGGCTATCTGAATGCACAGACTCCTATGTCTCCATTCACTTAACAATCCAAGCTGATTCATTCGATATACCAGAGCTGCAAGCGATACGCCCCATATAGTTTTTAACTTAATGAGATCAGACAACTCGGTGACAACTGGTTTATAAGCCATCACACTATTACGAGGCATTAAAAATGCAGAGGCAAATGCATTAGCAGCCCTCTCCATTTCAGGATTGTGAGCCGCCTCCCCATGCATCATGCTGTAACTATCACGTACAAGATGCCCAAGCTCATGTGCAGCATCAAAACGGCTATGTTCAGCAGACTTCTGAGTATTAAGAAATACAAATGGTTGATTGTGATGCCATACACTAAAAGCATCCACTTCCTTGGCTTCAAGTGCTAGAGAGAAGACCCGTATACCTTTAGACTCTAGCAAATGAATCATATTAGGGATAGGTGCCTCACCTAACCCCCACATCCGCCTCAAAGTTGCCGCAGCATCTTCTGGAGACAGATCATGTAGATTGGGGACATTAATTCCCGGCAAGGTAAATTTTGATGCGATCCACTCATTTAATAAGAAGGCTATAGCCCCTGAGCTTAGCGCACTGTTCATTAAACCCAATGTCATTTTTGACATTGAGCGAAAACTTGCCGTGTGTTCTGCGATCATAGGCAAATCATCGCCATAGAAGAAACGAACCGGAAAGCGCAACTTTTCGGCTAGAAGTTCTAATTTTTCTGGCTCAGGCGTGTACTCACCGGCCTCATAACCTTGCACTGACCGTACATCTACATTCAATTCACTTGCTAGTTTAGCTTTAGTCCATTTACGCCTAATACGAGCGAACTTAATCCTAGTAGGATTTAATACGTTCATTTACTTACTCTTTATACCTGTTTACGGGTGACTTCAAAATCAATATCAACATTTGGAAAGCTTGGGACTACTATAGGCTCAGCTCTTGAGTTCATTGGGCTAAATATAATACGTTCTTTCCAGCCCATGATTTTACCCCGGACGAATGAAGCCGGAAGTGAAAGCTCCATACGAATTTCACCCCCCACCTCGACATGATATAAGAATACCCAGAGCTCCGTCCCCACAGTTCCGGCCTCACGCCCTACAAACAACTCTAAATTGCGCTTAATAGCCTTATCGAGAACAACACCTTTGATACCTTGGTTCCTAGGGTATCCCTCCCGTCTCCCTGTATCTTTGTCGCCAGTCATTACAGCAATCATTACGTTTTTATCATCCGAAACAATTAACGGACAATTGTTGTTATTGTTATAACTCCAACGACGAGCTTTCAACGCAGTTCTTAACTCAGCAACACTATAAAACCAATGAAGACTCCCTGCCGCAGTCGGAGCATGGGCAGGTGTAGCTTCATTTCTGGCAGCAACACCTGCTGCATTCGACTTATAAAAAACCCCCTCTTCAAGAGAGGGATGTAACTTCCAAAGCCTCGTTGGCACCTCATCATGCATATGAATAATTGGACGAGGTACATTGGGTGATATTAATTCAAACATGAGAACCCCTTTATCTTTAACTTCCGATTAACATACCACATTATGAGGTGAAAAAACCAGAAGTCAAGATACTCAAGCTGTACCTCAGATAATACTTATTTACATTGATACATCAGAAACATACCTACCAAAATGTTAAGCTTATGGATCAATCCATATTCGTAATGATGTTTAGAAAATGTTAAAGCTACTCATACTATTATCAGCTACTACCCTAACAGCTTTGTTATCCATAGCAGCGCATGCTGATCGAACCTATACCCCCGCGCAATTAAATAGACTAGTCAACAGTGGAAACCCTCCACCACAAGGACCAATAACAACAACAACCCAAAGCATAGACTTTGCCTCTTGCGTTGCAAAGATAGAAAGCATAGCTGCTGCAATAGGCTCTCACTACCCAACATACACGGTAGTAAAAACGAACATTATGAGAGTGGAAAAGTTTTGGACAAATGATGCTGCCATGACTGCCACCTGTGTCGCCGCAGATCGCAAACTTGTTCTGACCACAGCTAAATATTTATAGCAAAGAATGTTTAAACGACTTAGAAATGGGCCACGATTCACGTCTGAAAACTACCTTTAGACGTGATAACAATGTTACACTTGGGTCTTACATTCGTGACACCAACCGCACAATAACATATTGATTTTTATGGGGGAGGGTAAAATCCCTCCCTCTCCGCCAGCCGCATACCCGCTTTTTCCAGCAATATCCCTTTTTGTGACAATACATTACAACCTTTAGTCCAATCAGACTATTTAGTCCATTTGCACTATTGAGTGCAATTCATAGATCAAGGAGTATGTGTCTCACAAGCTGACTATAACTTCAATAAACGCTTGATCTTGTGTTTACACTCAACTTTTATAGGGGTTTATCATGTTAGTTACGACTTTCAAAAAAGGTGCTGTTGCACTGGCTTTTGGTTTGACTTCTTTGGCGGCAACAAGCGCTTTTGCTGCGCCGATTGTTCTTCCTGTTACAGATGGCACGGTCCACTTTGGTAATGACTTCTCTGCTGGTGGTAGTTTTACTGATGTATTCCAATTTACACTCACAGACTTTACCGATGTTTCGGGCACAGCAAGTTCGACATATTTGACTCTGGGCAACGTAAGCGTTTTCCAAGGTGTTGATCTTACTAGCGTCGTTTTGGCTAGCTCCGATGCTGTTCATACCTACCTCACACAATCGTTTACAGGTGGTAGCGTAACAACCGAAACATATACGTTTTCACTGGCAGGCTTAAGTGCTGGCACTTATAACCTGACCATTTCTGGTGTTGCTGGCCTTACTTCCAACGAGTTAGCAAAAGCCTCCTACGGTGGCAACATCACCTTCACCGCAGCCGTTCCAGAACCATCCACCTACGGCATGCTGGCTCTGGGTCTTGGCCTGGTTGGTTTTGCTGCTCGTGGTCGCAAGAACGCAAGCAAGTTCGCTTAATAGTATTTGGTTCGATTCAAGGCTGCGGTTTCCGCAGCCTTTTTTACGCCTACCGTTCACCCAACACACGTTTGCAACACTTTTGTGATTGCTATCCCATTGTTTTCAATCATGCATCAAGAACTAAACGTTGCTCATACTGGACAAAGACAGCAATCTTTAGGAAACTTGATCGAATGCGTTCAATCGTTATCTTTTTATTAGTGCTGTTGCTGATGGGCTGTAAGGAAGCACCCAAACCGCTTGCAGACCCGCGCCAAACCAAGGAAATCATTGTGGTTACCCACAATGGCCCTAGCACTTATTATTACAGTGGCAATAATCAATATGCCGGGCTTGAGCACGACTTGGTCCGCAATTTTGTGCGGGAGCTTGGCCCGGAATATAGTGTGAAGTTTCTGGTCGTTCATAATATCTCCCAGGTCATCCCTGCCCTGCTCAAGCACAAAGCACATTTTGCTGCTGCCGACCTCACTATTACGAGCACTCGCGAACACTTGGTCAGCTTCACCAAGCCTTACCATCAGGTACAGCAACAAATTGTCTTCAATACCGAACTGTCCAAGGCTCCCACTAAAGTCAAGGATTTATTCGGCAAGCAAATTACTGTTTCTTCTGGCACCAGTTATTCGGAACGCCTGCAACGTTTAAGGGAAAAAGATCCTCAGCTTCATTGGACCGAAACCTCTCATGCCAACTCTGATGAGCTAATGGCACAAGTGGCAGAGGGAGAGCTAGATTACACGGTTGCCGATGGACACTTGATCTCACTGGTACAAAACTATTATCCCAACCTTGGTGCAAGCCTGAGATTAGGTAAGCCAGAACAGGTCGCATGGGCTTTTCCCAAGACCGGGGATAAATGGCTTTACGACAAGGCCAATGCTTTTTTTTCCCGCATTAGCCAAGATGGCACCTTACGCAACCTCATTGATCGCTACTATGGTCATGCTGACCGTTTGAAACCGGTAGATGTCACGGCCTTCATGCAGCGTTCCGAAACGCTTTTGCCTCAATACAAGCGCTATTTTTATGAAGCACAAGAGCTAACAGGGCTGGATTGGCGTTTGGTGGCAGCCATTGCCTATCAGGAGTCGCATTGGGATAGATTTAACACCTCGCCCACCAATGTGCGCGGCATGATGATGCTGACAGAAGATACCGCTGATCGGCTAGGCGTCACTGACCGGCTGGATGCGCGTCAAAGTATCGTCGCCGGGGCACGATATGTGCTTATGCTCAAGG
>VFQQ010003524.1_pt1 | contig 15001 bp, 29 predicted proteins | sample 3512341 | NCBI WGS metagenome assembly VFQQ01 (sample SAMN10412373, study PRJNA504923) | tailings metagenome | isolation source: Relicate 2 Philex TSF1 revegetated site | place: Philippines: Tuba, Benguet | collected 2017-08-29 | reverse complement strand
CCCCAGCCCTCACCCCCGTCACTTGCGCCCCGAGCGATGGCCTGACGCGCTGCCGGCATCCGCACGAGATCAGGACAGGGCGCGGCACCATGTGAGCGCGGGCAGGACGCCCCAAGGCCCGCCCATCGCGCAGGCTGGTGGGCACCCGGCCCTGCAGGGCCCCGGCAGCGAGCCCCGCCCCTGCCATCCTCCCCCACGCACCGCAGGCTGCGCCAGATGAAGGCCAAGCTCAGCTCGGCAAGCGGCAGCAAGGCCGGCACACCCCCAAAACCCTCTGCTGGCGGGCAGCAGGGCGCCAAGGCGCCCGGCGGCGCGGTCCCCGGCGGGGCACTAGCCGTGCCGGGCGCCAATGGGCCCGCACCCGCCGGCGGCGCGGCGCCCGCCGACCAGCGGACCTCGCTGCCGCCGCTCACGCCCGAGGAGATGCGGCGGCAGTACGCAGGTGCGCGCAGGCGTGCCGGCAGCAGCACATGCGCCGCAAAGGGGCAAGGAGCAGCCGGAAGCAGAGGTACCTGCACCAAGAGGGTGCAGGACCGCGCCGGCAGCACCGCCCGCCGTCCCCACCGCTCCCTGCATCGCCCTACTTGCTCGCCTGCCCCTGCTGCAGACCCGCTGCCGCTGCTGCGAGACGTGCCGCCGCACGAGAAGCAGGCGCTGTTTGTGCGCAAGCTGCACCTCTGCGCCTTCTCCTTTGACTTCACGGGTGCGAGCCGTGGCCGCTGCCCTGCGAGCGCCTGCCAGGGCGCCATTGGCGCAGCACCCGCCTCGCTGCTGCAGCTGCAGCCGCTGGGGCCCCGCTGCACAGCTTGCACCCAGCTGCCCAGTGCTTGCGCAGCTGCAGCAAGGGCGGTTGACCATGCTAGTGCTGCGCAGCCCAGCATGCTGCCAGCCTCCGCCGCCAGCAGCACCCAGATATGCGAGACGCCAGCGGGGAATCCTTCAGGGGGAATCCCTCAAAGCTGGGTTCTCATGCCGCCGCCGTCGCCGCCTGCCGCTGCAGACCCGGCTGCGCATGTGCGGGAGAAGGAGATGAAGCGGCAGACGCTGCTGGAGCTGGTGGATTATGTCAACTCGGGCAGCGGCAAGTTCACGGAGCAGGTGCGGCGTGACAGGACTTGCTATTGTGGACCTGTCACTACTAGCGAAGTGCGGTGCAATGCTGTACGCTTTGCCTGGCATGCAGTAGGCTGGAATGGGGCACACTGTGCCAGCGGCAGCTGTAGCCTCACAATCGCCTCGTTCGTGCATCTGTCTGTTGCGTTGCAGGTGGCGCCAGACATCATGTACATGCTCACCGCCAACCTGTTCCGCGCGCTGCACCCGCTCAAAGCACACGACGTGCGTAGCGTGCACAGCGTGCCAGCAGACGCCTGCATGCGTGCGGGCATGCAGCGGCAGCGGGGCGTGTGCAGCACCTGGCAGCTGCTGCTCGCTGCTGCTGGGTGGTTGAGTCGGATGCTTGGGCAGCCTGTGCAGCGACGCTGCTGCGTGCCATCCGCACGCCTGCCAGCAGCCACAGTTTGCCAGCTCTGGCTTGGGCCAGATCTGCAGTGGTGGTGGGTCGCTCCAGAATCAGCACTGGGACTCACTGTGCTCATTGCGCTTTTGTTTGCTGCCATCTGCCCTGCAGGCCGAGAGCTTTGACCTAGATGAGGAGGAGCCGAACTTGGAGCCGGCGTGGCCGCACCTGCAGGTGCTGCTGCTGCTGCTGGGCAGCTGCTGCCCTGCCTGCTGCCCTCTTGATGCTGCTCCTGAGCTTGTCATGCCGCTGCTGCTCCCGATGCCACGGGTTCAACGACCCAATTTGCTCATGTGCTGTGGTCAGCTGCAACCATATCTGCCTGTTTATACTCTGCTGCCGCACTGCTTTCACGCCGCAGACAGTGGACGAGTCCCTGCTGCGCTGCATGTTGTGCAGTGGCTCATATTAGTTGCCCGCCTGCCTACATGATTCATCTGTCTGCTGACTCTCATTTCCCCGCCACAGATAGTGTACGAGTTCCTGCTGCGCTACGTCGTCAGCAGCGACACGGACGCCAAGGTGGCCAAGAAGCACATAGACCAGAACTTTGTGGTGCACCTGCTGGACCTGTTCGACTCAGGTGCGCTGCACCGTGCTGTGCTGTGCACGCTGCGGTTGATGTGCTGATGTGTGCATCAAGGTGGGCTTGGCAAGGCAAAACGCTGCCCTGCCGCTGTGGCACGCCGCTCCTGCCTGCTCAATATATTTCCAAGTACTGCAAGGACGTCGCCAGCGCTGCTTGCCGCTCACTGCTGCCGCTCACTGCTGCTGCTGGCTGTGTGCTGCAGAGGACCCCCGGGAGCGCGATTACCTCAAAACCATCCTCCACCGCATCTACGGTGCGCACAGTGGTTGCGTTTTGGCTGTGACGCGTCACTGCCCGTGCCCCATACATGCGCAGCTCCGAGCAACTGCTTGCCTGCCCGCTGATTTCGCTTGCAACATCCAGCCCTGCCTCACAACGCACCTGCTCCGTCTGCTCACGCCCTTGGCTTCCAACAGGCAAGTTCATGGTGCACCGCCCCTTCATCCGCAAGGCCATCAACTTCGTGTTCTACCGCTTTGTGTTTGAGACGGAGCACCACAACGGCATCGCGGGTGCGTGAGAGTGCTGCAGCTAGAGGGCAATGCCGAGGACTGGGAGTTGAGTGACTGGCTTTGTGTGTTTGAGACGAGCACCACACCGGCATTGCAGGCAGGCTTAGATGCAAGTGTGGGAGGGTGGATGCTGGGGAGAGCGGTGCAGGTTGAGCAGTGCTGGGGGCGAAGCTAGGCTTTTGCGTGTGGTTTCAAGACCGAGCGCCCATCGCATTCACCCCATCTTTGGCTCCATTTGCTTTTGCCTCTCCGCTTGCAGAGCTGCTGGAGATCCTGGGCTCAATCATCAACGGCTTTGCGCTGCCGCTGAAGGAGGAGCACAAGCAGTTCCTGCAGGTGCTCAGGGCTGTGGGTTGAACGCAGCGCTGTTCTGTAGGCTGACGGGGTGGGGCTAGTCTTGCGGCCTACGTGCGCTGCCGCTGAAGGAGGAGCACAAGCAGTTCATGCAGGTGGGCTGCAGCCCCACAGCCTGACCCAGCTGACTGCAGCTCGTGCCGCGTTGCTTGGCACCACCCAGGCACCCCACCCTGAATCATTGCCCCACAACTCGTGCTTCCGCCCCGCCCGCCCGCCGCAGCGAGCCCTCATGCCGCTGCACAAGCCCAAGTGCCTGCCCGCGTACCACCAGCAGCTGTCGTACTGCGTCACGCAGGTGGGACTTGGTGTGGCACGGCTCCTCGGCAGTGCACTGCAGAGCAGAGTAGAGCATGTTTGGGCGGGCTTTGCGGTGCCAGCTGCGTGGCCGTGCTGTGTTCCACCTGCACTGTTTCAATTCAAACCCTCCGCAGTTTGTGGAGAAGGACCCGCGGCTGGCAAGTGGTGTGATGCGCCGCTGTCTTTTATACTCTACCATTTTAGCATCTGTTTCCACTTGCTTTGTTTGCCGCAGTTTGTGGAGAAGGACCCGCGGCTGGCAGACGGCGTGATCCGCGCGCTGCTCAAGTTCTGGCCGCTCACCAACTCGCACAAGGAGGTGCTGTTCCTGGGGGAGCTCGAAGAAGTGCTGGAGCTGACGCAGGTGTGTTTATGTGCTAGGGGGTGAGGGTGCGCCTTCTCTGATGGAACAGACGCACACTGCGTTTTGCATGAAGAGGTGCTGGAGCTGACGCAGGTGCGCTGCTGCTGGTGTGGCGGCTCTTCAGGAAAGCACATATCTTTGGGGGCCGTGTGGGCAGTGGCCGCTGCTTAATCACTTGCTGCGAGGACGCGGCGGCTGTCCAGGCACACGGTCGTGTGCATGTGGCTCTCCAAGCCGTCCAAGCCATGCTCAATGCCAGTGCTCACTGCTGCCACGCCTTTCCACCTCCCGCCTCCTGCCATCTTGCGGTCGGACGAGTTTGGAGGCGTGCATGTGCATTCGTCACATCACCCTTGCACACAGGCTAGAAGCTGCAACCCGTGTGTGCTCGGTCCGCACCTCTGCCCCTGCTCTGCAGTCGGACGAGTTTGCGCGGGTGCAGGAGCCGCTGCTCTGCAGCCCAAAAGCACATGTCGCCCAGACTCACTTGCACTCTCTTATGTTCTTCTCCCGACCCCCTGCAGTCGGACGAATTTGCGCGGGTGCAGGAGCCGCTGTTCCGCCAGATATCGCGCTGCCTCACCTCCAGCCACTTCCAGGTGCGGCTTTCGCAGCTGTGCGTTGCCATGCGCTGACGGGTCTGCTCCGTGCTCGAGCGGCGTAGTTGATGCAGCTGGCTGTGTGCTGCCGACTCTGTTCAATTGCAAGGCTCGCTGCCTCCAGCTCACTTGCTTTCCAGCTGTTGCTGCAATGTAACTGCCGCAGGTGGCGGAGCGGAGCCTGTTGCGTTGGTGCAACAACGGCATGTCGCTTGATTGAAATGCAACCCATGCTGTTGGCTGAACTGCAGGTGGCGGAGCGCAGCCTGTTCCTGTGGAACAACGAGTATATCGTGCAGCTGGTGGCGCAGCATCGAGAGACGGTGAGGATATGTGGCTGGGCTGAGACATGGGGCTGGCTGTGCCTTGCTGGGCTGCGCCGTGCTGTGCTGGGCCTGGTATGGCTGTCCGTGCCGCTGCAGGCAGCCCTCGAGGCTGCCCTGCTCTCAGCCCTGGTCTGTTGCGGTGCATGCGTGCTGTGCGCTGACTCGGTGGCTGCATGACCGATGCAGTCAGCCTGGTCCGCTGTACGCTGGAGCCATTGCTGGCCTTGGGGTGCAGTCAACCGCCGCTGATGTCACTGGTTGTTTCGTCCGTACTGCGCTGCAGGTGCTGCCGCTGGTGATCGGCGCGCTGGAGCACAATGCCAAGCACCACTGGAACCCCGCGGTGCACAGGTGCGAGGCGCAGACTGCAGCGGGATGAACTAGATCCCTCATGGTTGTGTCGCATTCAGTGAAAAGATGGTTTGATGCACCTGCCTGCTTGCCTGGAACAGCCAGCCCCTGCGTGGGAGCCCCGGCTCGTTCATTCCCACGATGCGCCCATCTTCAACCCCCAACCCCCTGCGCAGCCTCACGCTCAACGTGCGCAAGATGTTCCACAACCTATCTTTCCTCATGTCCTGTGCCTGCTCTTGCAATCCGCCCCCTGCGCAGCCTCACGCTCAATGTGCGCAAGATGTTCCAGGAGATTGACGCCCCGCTGTACGAGCGCTGCCGCCTGCAGTGCGAGGAGGAGGAGGCGCATGTGCGTTCTTTCAACGACGTTCTGTGGACCTTTGCTGCTTCTTGCGTGTGGGAATGGTTTGCAGCTTACCAGCGCTGCCGCGAGCGAGGAGGAGGCAGCGCAGGCGGGGATTGAAGTCGGCTGCAGTTTGAGCACGCCTGCAAGCGTTCAGTTGCAGCATTGTGCTGAGGGTGGATTCGTGCGGTCTGCTCATGCCACAAGCCTTTCAACCCGAGTACACAACGCTACCCCTTGATGACGCGCTGCACCGCCTTCTCCATGCCCCTTGCCCACCTGCAGCGGGAAGCAATGCAGCAGCAGCGGCGGCGGCAGTGGGAGGCCATAGAGCGCGCGGCAGCAGCGGCATCAGCAGCAGGAGGGGGCGGAGTGGGCAGCGGCAACTGCGCGCTCCCAGTGCGGTAGGCGCCGCCAGGCAGGCTGCACAGCCCCCTTCCCTCCCTCCCTAGTGCCCGCCCATGGCTGCCACGGCCGCAAGCGGGCTGCTCTCGTTTTGTTGTTTGTATTGTCGCTCCCCGCTCCCTCGCTCGTTTGTGCTGCCCCTCAGACTCCCGTGCCGTCTGACTGCCCTCTTTCGTGCCTCTCTACATCCCACCTGCCCACCTGCCCTGCCCGCGGCTGGTCCGCGGCATGTGCCCCCCGCCGGTGCTGCTGGCTGCCCAGCAGCCGAGCGCCCGGTGCTGCTGGTTCCAGTGCTGCCTGACGGCCCTGCGCCTCGGCCGCTGCACGGCGCACTGCTGCCCTGGCACGAGCCTCTTCCCTCACTTCTCACTCTGCCCTCCCTGTGCCCTGCTGGCTGTTGCTCCATGCACCCCTGCCGCACTGACCCTCGCTGCTCGTACGTGGCTGCTGGGCCGGCCGCCGCCCCAGTTTTCCGATGTGCTTGGAGCGCGCTGCCGCCGCCCGCTGCCGGCTGTACTGTATACCCCCGCACCGCTGTGCCACTGTGCTCCGGCGCGCTTTTGTGGCCCAAACACTAGCTGACCCGTGTGACTCAACCCCCCGTAGGCTAGCAACACCCTGTAAACATGATTGGCGGCGCTGCGGCAGAAGGGTTGCAGAAAGGCCTGCATGGAATATCATCCGCTTGCGGCCCAAACCGTGCAGCCACCGTGCCCGCACTTCTAAGGCATGCAACTGTAGTCCCGGTGCCAAGCCCTGCAATCGATTGATCCAGACCAGTGGCACCATGAAAAATGGGGTTGGCATGCAGGCTGCCAACGCCGGCCATCACAGATGTGAGCCGTGTGCTGCGCTCGACGTGCGACGCGCCCCAGCGGCGGGATGGAGACGGCCCGTTGCGGAGCACTCGGCCTGCGGCCCAACCCAACCATCGGGATATCCGCAGCACATCCCCGGCGTCTGTGGGCCTGCACAGCTCCTACCCCCGCGCTATGGCGGCCTTGTGTAGCGTCGCGGCGCTCGGCGGCGCCCGCCTGGCCCCCAGTCGCAGCAGCACAAGCTCATCGGAGCAGCGGGCGGCACGTGCGGGCCGCGTGCTCGTGCGGGCGGCGGCGGCCGACGGGCGTGACGCAACCGGCTTGAGCAGCCTGCGCTTTGGCAAGCCGTCGCAAGGAGATATGGATGCCCTGATGCAGGAGTGGCGCAGGTGAGAGGGGTACAACATGTGGTGGTGCAGCGTGGCCGGCTTGCTGCTTTGCCTGGCAATGCCAGGCCGAGCGCAGGAGCGCAACCGCCGTCCCGCTTGCAATCGGAGGCTGGCGCTCAGCGTGCTCAATTCTCTCCAACTCCAACACTCTACAAGTTGCTTGCAACATTCAAAGATCAGCGCACACGCCGCGCCTACTGAGCTGCTGTATGTTTTTACAGCGCTTTAGGCCGTGAAGAGTTCTACCACGTTTGGGTGGCTCTCGCTGCAGAACGCTGCAAAACGCTGCTACGCTGCTGTCCCACCCACACCCTGCAGCCGCGAGTGCAACCATGACTATGCCGGGGAGTCGTTCAATGCGCCCTCCCTGCCGGCGGAAGTCAAGGGTGGTGGCTTCATGGTGACGACCAACCGCAAAAAGGTGGGGGCTGGATCTTGGCTGAGCTTAGCTGAGCCTGGCTGCCGCCCGAAGTCCCTTCAACCAGTGCAGCCTGCAGCGTGTGGATGCAGCTCCTCATATGGGCTTGCCTGCCATCTGGGACAGAAGGAGGCGTCTGCCGCAGCAAACGAATGCAGCTCATTTACAAGCTGCACTGTGAAGTTTAGCTGTTCACTGCAGCTAGCCATTGCCGCCCCATTCCAACAGATTGGCGAGGGCAAGAAGGTGTTTGATGCGGCGGTCAAGGCGGTCAAGTCCTGGCAGCACCTGCAGCTGGGTGAGCTGAACTGGCGGGGGCGGGAGCTTGCAAAATGCCAAGCTAGGGAGGTTGTGCGACTTACTGCCGTCTGGCGCAGCACCTGCATACCAGGCTTCCCGTCCCGCCTTGCCTGCGCCGCGCTGCCGCCAAACCAGTCTTGCCCTGCCTGCCCTAGTGCTGTAATTGAACAGCTGAGCGACAACCGACACCCTGTGCGTCCCTGGCCTCCAATCTTGCCCCCAGGCTGGAACTGTACCACGGCGCCGGCGATGCAGAATGGCGCAACTATTTGCTCCGCAACCCAGACTGTGGTGCCCTGGAGCGTGCTGCCCGCCCAGGTGGGGCGCAGATGGTGCATCAGCTAGCAGATGGTGCATCGGCTAGCTGTTGGCCATCAGCTGGCTGTTGGCTGCACCCCGAGACAGACGCTTGTAATGTGCAGCTGGCTGTGGATGTGCGGTGGGCTGCCTGCCGAGCTCCCTCTGCACATTTGCTCCGCACTGCACTCATAGGTGGTCTACTGCAACGAGTCGGCCGCTGAGTTTGGCCCTGGCAACAAGGGTGAGTGCCTGCGGCACCATCGCAGCGCTGGCCTGCTGTACTGCGGCCGCACCCTCGACGACTGCTGTCTGCAGGCGTGGGGTCGCAAGCACGTTTCCTGCAGCAGATGTTCACCACAGCACAGTAAAATGCACATGGCACACGCTCACATCCCTCGTCTGCCTGTGCAGGCCGCCGCTTTGCGGTGGGCCTGTGCTCGCTGAACGGGCACCAGCTGGCGGGAGAGGAGCGGTTCCAGGTGGAGCTGCACGCCGACGGCTCTGTGTGGTGAGCGCCTGAGCTGCTGCTGTGCTATGCATCGGTCGGGTAGCAGTTTGGTTTTGGTTGGCAGACGAGGAGGGTTTCCAAGTTGAGTTGCACGCCGATGGCTCTGTCTGGTGAGTGCATTGCGCTGGTGCCGTGCTCCTGCTGTTGCCGCTGCCGCTGCTGCTGAGCGCATCTCTGCACCGCCCTGCTGCCCTGCTTTGGAGCAGTAGGGGCAAGCAGCTCGCTCCAAGTCTTCTCCTGCCAACTTAGCTCGCTCTCAAACAGCCTACAAACTCATGTCCTTCCACCTTGACTTTTTTTGCAGGTACGGCATCTTCCTCCTCTCCCGCACCGACACGCTGCTCGAACAGCCCAAATATACTGTTTCCTTCCACCTCATTTTTCGCAGGTATGACATCTTCCTCTTCTCCCGCCCCGACACACTGCTGGCCTGGGCCTCCCTGCCCGTCGTCAAGCTGCAGCAGATCCGGTGCGCCGCTGCTTTTTGTATGCACTAGCTTACTTGCTGCAGTTTGGTGCCGAGCCACCGCACGGTGCTCTGAGCGGGCCTCTGCCTGAAACAAATCTCCAGCAGATCTGGTGCGCCGCTGCACTGCTGTCGTTGCCCGCTGCAGGCTGTGCTCCTTCGCTGCTGTATGTGCGGTGTGCTGCTGGTGGATGACGCTCTGCTGCTGCACATTGCGCCAGCCCGGGCCCGCCCTTGCCTCATGCTGGCTCCACATCGCCGCCTCCGTTCATCGAGTGCGCGTGCGCTGCCTTGAGTGTGCCTGTTTGCTATTGGCTTGAGTGCGCTTGCTTGCCACTGCCCTGGGCGCAGGTATGTGAACGACGGCATTGCGGCAGTGGCCAAGGCTGTGAAGGCCTGACGTGCGGCTTGACATAAAGCGGCTTGGTAGCAGGGCAGCGGCAATGCCTGCAACAGCCATGGAGCGGCGCGCCCGACTGTCAACTTGTGGGGCTGCAGCATCGACACAGGGAGACGCTGCCCCGCTCCACTTCCACAGCCCTGCACTGCTGGTGAACAGCGCCTAACTGCCTTTGAAACAATGCCTGAGAAGACTCTCACGCTCATCGATCTACCCCCACAAGCCTCCCACACCAACACGGTTTTGTTTTGCACTGCAAGTTTTTTGTGGCACACGGCGGTGCTTCCACAGCTGGTGCTGCAGCACTGCTGCCGTGCCCTGTTTTATTCCACCCCTCAAGCACTCAACGCATGAATCCTGCCTCACTTAGGACAATGCATGCACTGCTCGCGGCATTTCAGACCCCGCCATCAGCCCTTGACGTATGCGCTGCGCGTTGCCTGGGCCGGCTGTTGATGCTGCTGTAATATGTTTGTATGTGTGCAGCAACACCAGGGGATGCACAACACCCAGAGCAAGATGTGTCACAAGAAAGGCGAGGGCTGTGCGACAGGTAGCACAGCAAAGTATCGCATCGCGAACAGAACTAACTGGCAAGTGAACCAAAACCGTACGAAAAGGTCACCCTGCCAGCCCTCACAGCCATTGAGAGAGCGGCTCTGCAACCGTCTTAAGGATGCGCAGCAGCAAATCGGCAGGCAATGTGCCCAGCGTGCAGCCAGCCGCCCGGTGGTGCGCGGCTGCTCGCTTGAGGGCGTGCCAGCACTGCAGCTGCTCCTCTTCGCAGCCAGCAGCAGGGCGCGAACGGTGGGCTTGAGGGCGGCCGGCCAGTGGCGGTGGGTGGCGGGGCTCCAGCTGCCGTCCCTGGCCGCAAACAGCACCCTGCGGGGTGCGGCACAACACGAATGTGACGTTGCAGATTTACCTCGCCAAGTTAGGACCTAAAAAAAACAGCGCCTTCTCGAGCACATGTGCCTGGCTTGCATGCATTCAACGCCGGCTGGCACAGGTGCTTGCTGCCCTCAAAACGGGGTGGCTGCACGTGTGCCCTGCATCAGCAGCCCGGCTCACCAGTCTGGAAGGCCGCCGCTGTCTACATACCTGCCGCAATAAGAAGGAACTCACAAGCTTGTCAGGCAGGCTCACTGGCCATGTGCAACTTGGCATACAGTTTGAGCAGAAGCAAGCTGCCCCACCTGCGGGCCACTGGCACTAGTAATCTGGGCCGTGTTTAAACAGGATTTTTACCCAGTTCCCCCCCCAGCCAAATGTGGTTCTACACACTTCCAGAATATGGGTGTATAAATCGGGTAAGTGACGGACAAGTGGATAAAAGTTGTCAAAGCAAACCTTTTTTAATGTATGAAACCAGTGGGTACTGTATAAAATCCGGATGTGGATAAAAGGCAAATGTCGGTATTAATATGTATTTCATGCCGGGTAATCGATTCTTTATCAGGTAATACACCCAGTCTCTTCTGGGTTGACAACCGCATCAAAAACCGTTCACCACCCATATGGTAGCAATTCCAGAAGTAGATAGTGCTGAAAAGCACTGGTTCCGTTGGGCCAGCTGCAGCTGTTGTTGTGTGGGAGCAGTTGGTGCCGTTGCTGCCACACAAGGGCCGGCAGCTGGGTAGCCGTTGCTGCCACAAGGGGGCGGCGGCGGTGCACCAGCTAGCCTGCCGTGGCCGTGGCGCGACTCGCGTCCTGCTCGATCTGCAGCAGCCAGCAGTGGGAGGGGCGACGGACGCGGCCACAGGCCGACAGCCCGACCTGTCAGGATGCGCGGGCCAGCTTGCAAACAGCTTCGATCGCCCGTACCTCACACAGGGCGTGGCCCGCCCGCGAGCGACAGCTCCCCCCAGTGGCAACGACTCCCGCCTCCAGCGGCTTGCACATGCCACTGATGCTGCACATATGCCGTGGCTAACAGGAACGAAGCGAGCGCAGAGTGAGGAAGCCCGGGGAGGCGAGCTGCTGTTGACAGCCAGGGCACACAGCAGGGCTCAGCAGGCCACCTGATGCCGGCTGCTGGTCGGCGGAATGTACCGGCGTTCTTGGGATCAGACGTTGCTGTGATCAAATTTCTATCGTTCTGGTGCGCGCCGCCGACGGCAGCGGGAGCCCGCCCGCCTGCCTGCCGCCGCCTCAACCCCAATGTTCATCCGCTTCCAGCCCCAGACGATACCCTTTCCCCCAAGACTACCCAGTTACCCTCCCGGGCTGCCCGGGGAAACCGGATTAAATCCCTGGTATATGGGTAGATATGGTGTTGACCTGCAGCCCAGATTACTAGTGCGGCAGGCCGCGGTCGCCGGAGGTTGCCAGGTTGTGAACGTCAAACGGGTCGAGCTGGGGCAGCACACGGCTGTCGTCGCTGGGTAGGGTGAAGTCGGGCAGGCTGGCGTTGGAGTAGACAGCAGGCCGGTATCCCGCAGCCCGCAGCGCCTCCAAAACAATTAGTGCTAGCTTATACAGTCGCTCCTGCAACACATGGATGCGAGCGAATCAGCAAAGGGCCATGACAGGCCAGCCAGCACACATGCGCTCACTAACCAAGCAAGCCGTTTCCTTCCTCAAAGGCCCATAGGCACGCTGAACCATGGACAAGACACGAGAAAGACACCCCCGCTCACGCCATCGTAGGTTTTTGTCATCAGCACGTGCAGCGTCCGGTGGATGGGGCAGGACCAGCTGACATCGGAAGGCCGGTTACTGCTGGCTGGTGTCGATCGCCGGTGCGCCAGCGGCCAGCAGCGCCGCCACGCCACCAGGAGAGCGGCAGTCAATGGCCCAGTAGAGGTCTTTGGCAGTCGGCACTGCCCCGGCTTGGCATAGCAGCCTGACACAGGCAGCAGGCTGACCGCTGGTTAGGGCTGCGCAACCACTCCAGTAGTGCGGCGTGCCGGAGGTTGACACCAGCCAGCTGGATGCTACTGGCCCGTGGCCTGACGGGCGATGTGGCTACGATGGCTGGTCCTGCCCCATCCACCGAACACTGAATTGTCTGGTCCACGAAGCTTTTTACAGCGCAAGCGGGGTAAGGTGGACTGAGGCACCCCCCACTGCGCCCTTGGGCAATGCAGCAGGGCCGGCTTGCTGTGTACGCCTGTTGCATGCGCTGGCTCAGCCTGTGGTTGCCTCCTTGCTGCAGGAGTGGCATTACAAGCTTGCAGTGCAAGTTTTGGAGGCGCTGCGGGCAGTTGGTTACCGACCAACTGTGTATGCCAACGCAAGCATTCCATACTTTGCCTGCCCAGATGCGCACTTCAGCTCCCGCGTGCTGCCACGCCTCGATCCATTCGACATCTACAGCCCTGCTAGCTCTGAGGATTGCGGCGTGCCGCTGTGTCCCAGGTGTGAAGCCAGGCGCTTGCGCAGGCTCGTTTGCAAGTCAGGGTGGTCAGCAGAGCCAGCCTGATACACGGGTGCTGTACAAGTGCGGCACCGTCCTAACAGCGATACTGTGCCATCCCTGTGGCAGGTACCAAATCATTGACGACTTCACTGGCCTCATTCCACTGCCGTACTGGTGAGTCGCGTGCAGCCATCCTGCAGTCCCAGCTGGAGTATGCAACTGTGTCAGACAATATTCGATCTGTGGTGCAATGAATTCCCCTGTTGTGCTGTGCCCCGCAGGCTGCTGTTTGCGGCCCAGGACGGCAGCTGGAGCCCTGCCACCCACCGCCACTGGCCAGACGCCTTCAAGGCCGCCGCCCGCACCCTGCTGCTGGCAGCCAACAGGAACAACGCAAATGTCGGTGCAGCTTCAAGCCAGGATGTGCGCACAGCCCGCCGCCAGCGGCGCCAGGCAGCAGCAGCAGCGGGCGGCAGCCATCAGACGGCCGCAGCGCCGGGCGGCGGCCAGCAGGCGGGGGGCACACTGGGTGCGTTGCCCGCTGAGCTGCTGCTGCGCATCGTCAAGGCGGCCGCAGGGCCGCTGTCGGCCTGGCTGTGAGGCTGACAGGAAATTGCAATATTGTGTGCGTTCCCTCCATTGTGCTTGCCACAGATGTTGCACCTGGTTGGTGTGTCTGTTCATTACGCGCTCTTGCTCTTTGGCTGTTTGGATTTTGTTGTGCATGCATCAGTCAGTCGATTGGTTCACTGCCTGCTGGGCACTACATGCGCAGAGTAACGACACTGCATCAGCGGTGGTTAGCACGGCTCATGCCGCACAGTAGCAAGTGGGGCAAGTGATGGAGTGCGGCCTGCAGTGCATGCGTCGCCACATGCTTGGGGAGGTCTGCGCTGAGATAATGGCGAATCTGATACTTCACGCAGTATGGACATGCACAAATAAGCACGGCAGCAGCAGCGCGCAGCTGATCCACCTTGCTAGACTACTGGAGCAAAAGATATGAGCGGCCGCCGCCGCCGGGATGACCTCACCGCGCCCGCCAGCTGATGTTTGCATTTCCTCTTCTTCTTCTCTTCTCCTTCGTTGCCTTTGTGAGCGTCTTTCAGGAATGATTTAGCGGCCCCTGCAGGGCTTGTCAGGTGCGCCAGGAGGCAGTGGGGCGGCGGCCTTCGCGCCGCCTCTCAACCCGTGCGGTCTGCAGACCGTTCTAGCGCTCGTGGTTCCCCGTGCTTGCCGCCGCGCCCATGCAGCCGCCGCTCCCACCGCCGCTGCCACCGCTGCCGCCGCCGCCGCCGCTGCCTGCCCCACGGCTGCACTCTCAGCACACATGGCGTCTCCCCTGTGTGCAGCAACCCCCTGGTCGCGCTGCACGCCATTCACTGAGCAGACAACAACAGCCATGGGCGCGGGGGCGGCGGCGGGTCAGCCCGCTGGGCGGCCCATTGTGGTGGCCGCCTTCTTGGGCCTGGCCATGTGCACGCAGATGCTGCTGGCAATGTATGGCCTGCTCAGCCGCTGGCTGCAGGTGCGCTTATGGCACAATGCCGCAACAGCCTGCGCGCTTGCCTGCTTGGTAGATGGCTGAATGGCCAGCTGTGCCCAGCTTGCTGCACGCGATCACCTGCCGCGCCTGCTGGTGCATCGCTGCTGGGATCGAATGCCTGTTCTGCTGCTGCCTCCGCTCCCCAGGTCAAGGCTGTGCCGCCCGTGCCAGCGCTGCGGCTGGTGGTTGTGAGCAACCTGTTTGCAGAGGCCTTCATGGTGTGCTTCCATTTAGTGCCCAAGCTGCTGCTGGGATGGGTGCAGCGGCAGCGGCAGCGGCGGCGGCAGGCAGACAAGCGCCACAGCCTGCCGGTTATAGCAGCCTCGGCAGAGCAGCCAGCGGGCGATGAGAAGCCGCCAGCTAAGCAGCCAGTGGACAGCTGCTGCACTAGCGAGGATGGAACCAGCAGCGGCAGCCCCAACGAGGGCCCCACGGGGCCTCAGCAGGACGGCAGTGCCTGCCCAGCGGCGGCAGCAGAGGCAGGGCAGGGCGGAGTTGCCACCACTGGCATTGCCGGCAAAGGCACTGCCAGCAGCAAGCCGCGCCTGGTGGCCGCACCCTCTACGTTGCGCCCGCCGGTACCGCTGCTGCGTGGCCTGTCCCGCAAGATGGAGCAGTGGGAGGAGGAGCGGCCGGTACTGCGGCGCCGCCTGGCGCTTGCAGCCATCACTGTGACATTCATGGGCTGCTGCAGCCTGCAGATCCTGGCCCCTGGATTCGTGGACGTGTCAATCGGTGAGGGGAGCTTCTTTGGCTTGCTGCTGCATGCTGGGCCTTGCGGGGATGGAATGCTGCTGCCGATCTCGCAGGCAACCCGCGCTTTCCGCCGT
>VFQQ010003523.1_pt1 | contig 15002 bp, 13 predicted proteins | sample 3512341 | NCBI WGS metagenome assembly VFQQ01 (sample SAMN10412373, study PRJNA504923) | tailings metagenome | isolation source: Relicate 2 Philex TSF1 revegetated site | place: Philippines: Tuba, Benguet | collected 2017-08-29 | reverse complement strand
GAGCCGGGAAGGCGATGTCGAGGGCATCCTGCGAATTCTCGGCGATGAAGCCGTGTGAGGAAATGCCCACCGGCAGGGTCTTCGGGTCGTGCCCGGTCTTTTCGGCAGTCCGGCGGTAGAGTTCGACGAAGGGCTGGAACTGCTGCGGGTTGCCGCCAATGATGGCGAGCATCAGCGGAAGGCCGTAATAGGCAGCGCGGGCGACAGAATTTGGCGTGCCGCCGACGGCGATCCAGAGCGGCAGCGGGTCCTGCACGGGCTTGGGATAGACTGCGATGCCGGGGATGGGCTTGGTGAAGGTGCTGCCCTGCCACTCGACCTTGCCGCCTTCGCGCAGCTTCAGCAGCATTGCGAGCTTTTCCTCGAACAGGTCGTCGTAGTGCTCGAGGTCATAGCCGAAGAGCGGGAAGCTCTCGATGAAGGAGCCGCGACCGGCCATGATCTCCGCGCGGCCGTTGGAGAGATTGTCGAGCGTGGCGAACTGCTGCCACACGCGGATCGGATCTTCGGACGACAGCACGGTAACAGCGGTCGACAGCCGGATGTTTTTCGTGCGCGCCGCAGCGGCGGCCAGGATGGTCACTGGCGATGAGGCGACGAAATCGGGGCGGTGGTGCTCGCCGAGGCCATAGAAATCGAGACCGAGCTGATCGGCCAGTTCGATCTCTTCCAGCAGGTCCCTGAGCCGTTCGGCCGGCGACTGCAGCGCGCCGCCGTTCAGCGGATCTGCCGTATTTTCAGCAAATGAATAGAGCCCGATTTCCATGTCGACCACCTCGTTGCACGGCCTAGATGGCGCAGCGAGGCGAAACGCTCAAGAACGTACACCGATGTAACCGTCGGTAACAAAGTCGTCATGGAGCCGTGTATATTGCGTGCGTCGCTCTGCCGCAGGTGGGGCGGCAGATTCGCAGCAGGCTGGCCCATCCGCCGCTCTCCGACGCCCGGTTTGCCGATCACGCACCTCACAGACTGAACTATCCCAAGGACGCAAAATGTATCGACACATCGCATCGGCGAGCCTGCTCGCCATCGCTCTCTGCCTGCCCGCCGCTGCCGCGGAACAGCACCATTGGGGCTACGAGGGCGCCGAAGACGCTAGCCATTGGGGCGAGTTGTCTCCTGACTGGAAGGAATGTGGCATCGGGCAGCAGCAATCCCCGATCGACATCGTCAAGACGTCGGCCATTGCTGCTGATTTCAACGCCGCCGAAGTGCACTGGATGCCGTTCGTACCCAAGATCGTCGATAACGGTCACACCATCCAGGTGAACACCGACGGTAGGGCCGGCTATGCCGAACTCAACGGCGTGAAGTACAACCTGCTGCAGTTCCATTTCCACCACCAGTCCGAGCATACCATCGACGGCGCGCACAGCCCGCTGGAAGTGCATTTCGTGCACCAGTCCGAAGCCGGCGACCTGCTGGTGCTGGGCGTGCTGATGAACGAGGGGAAGCTGAATCAGGCAGTGGAAACGATCGAGGCGGCGTGGCCTGCGGTTGGCGCAGAAGCTGGCGGCGACAGGTATGACGCGTCGTCGATGCTGCCCGCCAACCACGCCTCATTCCGCTATCAGGGTTCGCTGACGACGCCGCCCTGCTCGCAGATCGTGACCTGGAACGTCTATGCCGATCCGGTCGAAGTCTCGGCCGAGCAGGTGGCGTTGTTCGCCAGCCACTATGCGAACAATGCCCGTCCGGTGCAGCCGCTCAACAGGCGCTTCTTGCTGACCGACGCACGGTGATTGCTCGCGATCCCCGGCCGCATGCCGGGGATCGACCCATCGGGCGAGCGCCGGCGCGAGATTGCGTTTGCCGCTTCGATGGGTAGTGTCAGGTTCGACGTATCCCTTGAGGTCTCGAACCCATGGCCCTGCTGGACGAGATCGACCGGAAGCTGCTGGCCTTGCTGCAAGAGGACGACCGCGTACCGGTGGTCGAGCTGGGCAAGATGATCGGCGTCGCGCCATCGACGCTCAACGACCGCATCCGGCGGCTGGTCAAGCAGGAGATCATCACAGGTTTTCATGCGCAGGTGTCGGCCGAAAAGCTGGGCCTCGACCTGCTGGCGTTCGTCTTTGTCGGCTGGACCGACCACGCCACGGAGAAGGAATTCTTGAAGCGGATCGCGACGGTGCCGGAGGTGCTCGAGTGCCACCACGTCACCGGCGCCTGGAATTACCTGCTGAAGGTGCGGCTCAAGACCACGCGCGACCTCGAGACGTTCTTTTCGGGCGTGGTCAAGGATGTGCCGGGCCTGCAGCGGACTGAGACGCTGATCGTGCTGTCGTCGCCCAAGGACACCCAGATCCTGCAGGTGCCCGAGCCGGCGGAGCGCTGACGGCGCGATGAGGTGGGGGTTCAGGCGTGGTTCAGCCGCGCCGGACGACAAGCCGTGCCAACATGCGCGGCCTCGCGCCTCATCCCATTGAGGACATCATGAAGATCACGACCTTCGCGGCGCTGGCGCTGAGTGTGGCGCTGGTCGCGCCCGCAGCCCACGCCGAAGAGCGTTTCCCCGCCGGCGGTATCAGTATCGATCCGTCGGCCAAGGTCAGCATTGCGAAGCAAGACATCTATCTCAGCGTCCGCCAGGTGCGCGTGCACTATGACTACCAATCGGACGTGGCGCAGACGGTGCCGATGCGGTTCGAGGGCCCGATCGTGCCGATCGACCAGAGCCCAGACCATCTCGGTGGCGCGATGCTCGAAGAGGGCATGCCGTACCAGAACTACCCGCAGCTCAAGGTGACCGTCGATGGCAAGGTGATCGAGCCGACCATTCACGAGCACGCCTACTACAATGGCGAGGACATCACCAAGGAGTTGGGTGAGCGCGGACTGCCGGTCTATATCGGGAGCTGGGAAGAGCTGCAGGCCGTGTGGAACGGGCTCGACGAGCTGCAGAAGGGGGATGTCGGCGAACTCGGCTTCATCCTGCTCTCGGCCGATGGGCAGCCGAGCGTCGCCAACTGGCAGTACCAGACGGTGTTCGAGTGGGAGCAGCCGCTGGCAGCCGGCACCACAGCTGTCGATATCGAGTACGTGCCGATGAATGGCTACGTGTCGGACGTTCATCCTGCCTATTACGGGGAAGTCGCCGACGACCTGGGCAAGTCCTACACCGAGGAAATCGCCAGCTTCTACTGCATCGACGACGCGCTCGCGCATGCGCTCAAGACGAAGCGAGAAGAGGGGCAGTTCATGGAACTGGTCGAGCTGGGATATGCGATGTCGCGCGAGGATCGCGCCCGAGCCATTGGTGAGTTCTCGCTGACGGTAGACAAGGCCGATCCGCAGACGAGCGACGCGATGGACTATGTCGCGTTCTGTCCGCTCGACTCCAGGAAGGTATCGGACACGGCGTTCGAATGGACCGCCGGGGATTTTACCCCGAGCCGCGATATCGATGTGGTCTACTACGCCTTCGGCGGCTGACAGCCGGACAAGCAAAAACCCCGGCCATTGGCCGGGGTCTTGTTGCCACTCTCAGAGGGAGAACTGAGCGCGGCGTTCAGGCTTACGGAGTGGCCGGGGCCGGTTCCGTAGCGGCCGGGGCAGCCGGAGCGGGCTCGGTGACAGCCGGGGCCGGAGTGGCCGGGGCAGCATCAGCCGGAGCGGCCGGGGTCTCGGTGGCCGGAGCCATCGGAGTGGTCTCGGTGCCGGTCGCCGGGGCTTCCGTCATCGGGGCCGGGGTGGTGCCGGTATCAGCCGGGGCCGTGATGGCCGGAGTGTTGTTCACGTCCACACTGGTGCTAGCCGGAGTCGACGGACCAGAGTTGGCCGAGAACACCAGATAGCCGATCGCCAGCAGGGCGAGGGCCACGATGATGCCGACGAACCAGCCGGTCGAGCTGGACTCACGGGAGTAGACGGTGCGGTTCACACCGTCATTCGAGTAGACGGTATCGCGTTCTGGGATAGCCATGGTGAAGCTCCTTTGTTTGAGTACCGTATGGGCTAGAAACGCGAGGTTTTTTGAATCGTTCCCGAGTCCGTGAGGAGCTTGTGGATAGAGCGACAAGTCTTTGGATTATTTCCAGTTTTCGGCGTCTGGCGGAGTAAAATTCTCCATCAGGTAGATGGTTGGCGCATAGATCACGCGGCCAAAACTGCTGATTTCGACCGTCTGCAACGGGGTGACGCGCTCGAACATGCTGGCGGCATAGTCGATCGGCCAGGTGGAGTCGGCGACGATGATGGCGGTCTGGCCGCGGTGCATCTCCGGACGGAACCAAATGTCAAACTGGTCGGGCCGGGTGGAGAGGGCGACGGGGTTTGGGTCACCGATGGCAAAGCCGAGCTGAGACGCAGTGGTGTAGAACGTGGTGCCGACGAAATCGGCGTTGTGCGCGGCGCGCGCGGCCTCGACCTCACGGCCGATTTCGGACCAGCCGTAGGTTGACGCGATAGTCCAGTCGTAGGAACCCGTCAGGTTGCCGATCGGGGCGTAGAACTGGTTGACCAGCAAGAGCGCTGCCATGCCCAACCCATAGGCGATGTGCAGACCCATCAGCCAGGCATTGTGCATCACCAGCGGGAGCAGGGGGATGAGCAGGATGAAGGCGACGATGTTCCAGTAGAACAGCACCTCGGCAAAGCTCGCCAGCACAAGCAGGTTGATCGACGACGTCAGGAAGATAGCGACCGCGAGGCCATGCGCGCGGGACTCGAATTCACCTACCGGTTTGCGCAAGCAGTAGCGGATGGCGGCGTAGAGCACGAAGGGCGAGGCGACGATCGCGGCGACGAGCAGGAAGAGGACCGGCTTCTCCCAGGCGAAGGTGGGTGTGCTGTTCCAGCGGCCGGCGGTGTGGAAGCTGAACGAGGCGAAGTGCCGTTCGTAGTTCCACCACAGCATCGGCGCCTGAATGGCGATGCTGAGAAGGCCGGCGAGATAGGTGTGCGGGCTGCGATAGAGCGAGCGGAGCGGGCCGCGGACCACAAAGAAGATGGCATAGCCGAGGCCGAGGAACACCGCGTTGTACTTGGTCAGCACCGCAAAGCCGAGCAGCAGGGCAGAAAGATAGAGCCAGCGATAGCGCGGGCGATTGGTCTCGACGCCTTCGGCGAAAAGCAGCATGGCGTGGCCGGAAGCGACCACGAGGAACATCATCAGATGGTCGTTGAAGACGATGGTCGACATGCCGAGGAACAGCGGCGCGGCAAGGTAGACCGTGGTGGCGCGCCAGAAGTACTCGGCTGGCGCTTGGGGCTGCAGTCGTTTCGCCCAATCCCAGAAGATCAGCAGCGTGCCGCCGAAGGTCAGCAGCGTGAGGGCGCGCAGGCTCCAGAGGTTCCAGCCGAGGAGCTTGCTCATCAGGCCCATCAGCCAGGCATGCAGCGGCGGGTGGTCGAAATAGCTCCAGTCGGGATGCTGGCCCCAAAGCCAGTAATAGGCCTCGTCGCCGATGGGGTTCATCCAGAGGAAGACGACGAGCTTTACGGCGAGGAAGACGCCGGCGATCAGCGCAAAGGGCAGCCAGGCCTTGCGGGCCGTGTCTCTACCGATGACGGCGGCGTCGCTCACAGCTCCGGCGACTTCTCGCCGGCCTTACCCTTACCGATCTGCTTGGTGAGAGCCGAGATGCGGTCGATATAGGCGAGGAACAGAGCCGAGATGACGAAGGCGATGTGGATGATGGTGTACCACATCAGCGTTTCGCCGGAGTAGCGCTCGGTATCGAGGAAGATCTGCAGCAGGTGGATCGAGGAGATGGCCACGATGGTCGAGGCGACCTTGATCTTGAGCGAGCCAGCGTCGATCTCGCCGAGCCAGTGAACGGCGCCCTCGTTATCGAAGCGGGAGACGAAGTTCTCGTAGCCCGAGATGATCACCATGACGACGAGGCTGGCAACCAGCGCGGCGTCGATCAGGCCCAGCATCTTGAGGATGGATTCGGCCTCGTCGAGGGTGAAGACCTTGGAGGTGAAGTCCCAGAGCTTGACGCCGAAGGTGACGGCGTAGACCAGCAGCGCCACGGCGAGGCCGAGATAGAAGATCACCAGCAGCCAGCGCGAGGCGAGGATGACGCTTTCAATGGCGATTTCGAGACGCTTGGGCATGGCTCTGTCTGTTGGTTATCGGTGGCTGCCTGACACATATCCCACTGTACCGGCCGCACAAGTGCGCGATTGCCGCTATTCCGTGGGCTTGTAGTCCTCGCCCAGCCAGATTTCGTAGCTGGTCACCTCCTGACCGAAGCGGTGGATGGTGACGGTGCGGAGCAGGGTGGTGGTGGCGAACTGGCTGCGGGCGAAGTCGATCGGCCAGGCGCCGTCGGCAATGATCAGCGCATCGCGGCCGGTAAGGGCAGCGCGGTCGGTCCAGAAATCGTACTGGTCGGTCAAAGTGTTGAACGAGGTCACGTCGCTGGTGTGCAACTGGTAGCCGATCTGCGCGGCGTAGGTGTAGCGCGTGGCGGCGAGGAAGGCGTCGGGATGCGCCGCCTGTTCCTCCCGGACGGCGACGGCCAGTTCGTCCCAACCGAAGTTGGCCGAAGTGCCCCAGTCCTTGGGGCCGACCAGATTGGCGACGGGGTAGACGGCGAAGTTGACGGTTAGCAGCACCGCCATGCCGATACCGAAGGCGGTGTGCAGCCAGAACAGCCAGCGCTTGCCGAGGTAGCGATAGGCGAGCGGGATCAGGGCCAGATAGCCGATGATGTTCCAGTAAAAGAAGATGTAGACGACGAGCGAGACGACGAGAAAGACCAGCGTCGAGCTGCCGAAGCCGGCGAAAGCGAGCAGCCGGGCATTGCCCTCGAAGCCGCTGGGGCGCGGGCCGAAGGGGTAGCGGAAGAGGGCGATGAAAAAGAACGGCGACAGCACCAGCGCCATGTTGGCGAGGAAGACAAGCCAATAGTGGTTGGTGATGGCGATCGACGCGCCGGAGAGCCGGGTGCCGAGATGGAAGCCGAACGACGCCATGCCGGTATTGAGGTTCCACACCAGCACCGGCGCCTGCATGGCAATCGCCAGCAGTGCGGCGAGCCACAGATGCGGGTTGGCGAGCAGCGGCCAGAACTTCCGGCGCGACAGCACCATTGCCGCAAAGGCGACGCCGAGGATGGCGCCATTGTACTTGGTCAGCACCGCCAGTCCGAGGAAAACGGCGGCGAGATAGAGCGCCCCGTGGCGGCGGTGGCCGGCCTCGTAGTCGGTGAGGAAGACCAGGAAGAAGTGGGCCGAGACAAAGCCGAGGGCGACCAGCAGGTAGTCGTTGAAGGCCATCGTGCCCATGAGCCAGAAGATGGGCGTGGCGAGATAAAGCGTCGTGGTGCGCCAGAAATATTCGCGCGGATCGTCCGGCATGATGCGCCGGGCCCATTGCCAGAACACCCATAGCGTCGCGGCGAGGCAGACCCAGGTGAGGGCGCGGACGCTCCACCAGTGCCAGCCGACGATCTTTTCGGTCAGCCACAGCAGCCAGGCGTGGAGTGGCGGGTGATCGAAATAGGAGAGCTCGAGGCGCTGCCCCCACATCCAGTAGTAGCTCTCGTCGCCCATCGGTGGGACGGCGATGTCGAACCAGACCTTGAGGGCGAGAAGGACCAGGACGACCACCTGCATGACGCGGATCGAGCGAGTCATGGCCGGTAGCCCTCCGCGAGGAGGATGCGGAAATTGAAGACGGTGATGCCGAAGCGGACCACCGGCACGGTTTCGAGCTCGGTTACGCGATCGAAATGCTCGGCGAGGTAGGTCGCTTCCTCGGGGATGTCGCTGTCGTCGGCGAGGATGATGAAGTCCTTTTCCATCTTCGCCTCCTTGTAGAACCAGTAGTCGAACTGGTCACGCTCGACGGAGAGGGCGACGATATCGGGGCGCTTCAGCGCGAAGCCGAGTTGAGTGGCGATGGAATAGCGGGTGCCGGCGAGCAAGGCATCCGGATGTTCGGCGAGCCGGGCCTCGACGCGGGCGGAAACCGTGTCCCAGCCGAAGTTCACGGCGCTGCCACCGTCCTTGCCGCCAGTCAGCGGCGCGATCGGCGCGATGGCGAAGTTGAATACGATGATGCCGGCGGCCGCGAGACCCAAAATCGCATGCAGCCAGAACTGGATGCCCCGGCCGATATGGCGCGCCAGCAGCGGCATGGCGGCGATGTAAGCCACGATGTTCCAGTAGAAGAAGGCGCCGAAGAAGACCGAGATGACGGCGAGGCCGATGGTCGAGACGGCGAGGGTGGCGACGGCCAGCGTTCTGGCGCGGGCCTCGAAATCGAGCGTCCGGGTGCCGATCATGCGGAGCACCGGCCAGATCAGGAAGGGGCCGATAGAAAGCGCGGTGATCAGCAGGAAGGCCAGCGGCGCCGTCCAGTTCGGCTCATGACCGCCGCCCCAGCGGGTCGAGAGGTGGAACTCGTAGGATGAGAAGCCATGCCAGATGTTCCAGAGGAACACGGGCGTCTGCATGGCGATGGCCAGCAGGGCTGCGAGCCAAAGGTGCGGCGAGCGGAGCAGGGGCCGCAGGCCGGGTCGGATGAGGAAGAAGAGTCCGATTCCCAGGCCGAACAGGACCGCGTTGTATTTTGTCAGCACCGCAAGGCCGAGCAGTGCGGCCGCGCCGTAGAGCCAGCGCAGGCGAACCTCGCCGCGCTCGTAGCGATCGGCGAAAGTGAGGAAACACCAGGCCGAGGCCAGGCAGAGGAAGATGAGCAAGTGGTCGTGGTACGACACCAGCGTCATAGCGAAGAACAACGGTGACGCGAGGTAGATCGCCGAGGTCAGCCAGAAGCGTTCGGCAGGGTTCTCGGGCGCGAGCTGTTTGGCGAAAAGCCAGAACAGCCAGAGCGTGCCGCCCAGGGTGAACCAGGTGAGGATGCGCGTGCTGATCGGCCACCAGCCGAACAGCGACACCAGGCCGAGCAGCCAGGCATGCAGTGGCGGGTGATCGTAGTAGGAGAGGTCGGGATACTGGCCCCAGAACCAGTAATAGGTCTCGTCCCCGAGCGGCGCAGCCAGCAGATGCATGACGACGCGCAGCGCCATGAATAGCCCGACGACGATCTGAAGCGGCAGCAGGGATCGTCGTGAGGAGGGGAGAGCGTCCGTCATGGTCCGGCGGCGTGGGAGAAGGTGGAGGAGCCATAGCGGAAGTCGACGTCGAGGCAAACCCGGGCGTTAACCGGCGGCGTTAGCCATGCCTGTCCGAGGCGGTTGCGGTGATCCGCTCATCAGGACAAAATATGTGCAATTGCATGGGAGTTGTCATGATCAGCAAGGAAGCACGGGCTGAGCTCGACCGGCTCTTTGCCGAGCGCAAGCCGGACAGGCCGCTGGAACAGCGCCGTCGCGAGTGGGAGGCCGATGCGCGGCTGGCCGTGCTGCCACGTGAGTCCCGCTTTACGCCGCAGGTCGCCGGCGGCGTGCAATGCGAGTGGATGGAAATGCCGCGCGTGTCGCGCGACCGCGTGTTTCTGTTCTTCCATGGCGGCGGCTACAATGCCGGCTCACCCCGCACGCATCGGTCCCTGGCCGCCAATCTGAGCCGCGCAGCCCATATGCGGGTGCTGATGCCGGACTACCGGCTGGCGCCGGAAAACCCGTTTCCGGCCGGAGTGAAGGATGCGCTGCTGGTCTACCAGTGGCTGCTGAACCAAGGATATTCGGAAAAGAACATCGTGGTCGGCGGCGATTCCGCCGGGGGTGGGCTGACGCTGTCGATGCTGCTGGCGTTGAAGGCCGCCGGCGCCCGTATGCCGATGGCGGCGATCCTGCTGGCGCCGTGGACAGATCTCACGGTGTCGTCGCAGAGCTACGAAAAGCTGCGGAAGCTCGATCCGATCATTACCCGCGAAGGTCTCCGCGAGGCCGGGCTGCTCTATGCCGGCAAGCGCGATCCGGCCGATCCGCTGCTGTCGCCGTTGTTCGCCGACCTGGCCGGGCTGCCGCCGCTGCTGATCCATGTCGGTGGCGACGAGGTGATGCTGGACGACAGCCGGAAATTCGCCGAGCGGGCGAATGAAGCGGGTGTGCCGGTGAGCTACAAGATGTTCGATGGCATGTGGCACGTGTTCCACACCGGCGGCATGGACATGCCGGAGTCGCGCAAGGCGATCGACGAGATCGGCGGCTTCGTGCGGGCGCTTTACGCGGAAGCCGAAGCAGTCTAGCAAAGCGCAACTAATTGGTTGCGTGATGCATGAGTCTGAAGACGCGTGAAATGGTGTTCGTGGCGCTGGCCGATCCGAGCCGGCGCCTGCTGCTGGACCGGTTGCGGCAGCGCAACGGCCAGACCCTGAGCGAACTCTGCGATGGTCAGACGATCTCGCGACAGGCCGTGACCAAGCATCTCACGATTCTCGAACAGGCGAACCTCGTGACGTCCGAAAAGCGCGGGCGCGAGCGGCTGCACTTTCTCAACCCGGTACCCATCCATGCCGTCGCCATGCGATGGCTGAGGCAATTCGACGAGCTGCCACTCGATACGCTGGGGAAGCAGAAGTAGGCAGCCGCCGGGAGCGATCTCTCAGTCGTCTCCCTCCCCCTTGTGGGGAGGGATCAAGGGTGGGTGAAAACTCGCACCGGAGCGTGGGCTTACCCCCACCCAGCTTCGCTACGTCTGCCGCCTAGCTCCGCTACCCTCCCCACAAGGGGGAGGGAGACGGAGAGGCCGGGTTTCAAAAACAAAGGGCCGGGGTGATCCCCGGCCCTTCGGCATTCTGTTGTCGGCTGACGCTTAGCGCTCGGCGACGGTGATCAGCGAAGTAATGCGCTTGATCGTGACGCGGCGGTTGAGCGGCTCGGCGGCCTGGGTGTTCACCTTCAGGTAGCGCTCGCCATAGCCCTGCGTCTGCAGGTTCTCCGGCGGCACCTTGTAGAAGTCGGTGAGGATCTGCGCGACGACAGCGGCGCGACGATCCGACAGCACCAGGTTGGCGGCGTCCGAGCCGGTGGCGTCGGTGTGGCCTTCGATCAGGAAGGTCTCGGCCGGGTTCTCGTCCAGGATCGCCAGCATGGCGCGGGCAACCTTGGAGAGGGCGCCGACCTGGCTCGACGAGATGGTCGCCTTGCCCGAGTCGAAGGTCAGGCCGCCGACTTCGATACGACGCACCGAGTCACGGATACGGGACGAGCGCTTGACCTCTTCCACCGAGTAGATGCGGCGCACCTGCTCGACCGGCGGCTGCCGGAAGAAGAGTTCGACTTCTTCCTCGTCCGCATAGTCGACGTCGAGGATGTAGTCGCGGGCCGGGATGTTGAGGCGAAGTGGCGGCAGGTCACGACCCGGATCGATGAAGAAGCCATCGCGGTCACTGTCCCGGTCGTTGTCACGCTCGTCATCGTAGTAGGCGAGGATGAACTCGCGACCATCAGGCGTGAAGCGCGAGCGCTTGAGCACATCGCCCCAGCGGTTGCGGATGGTGACGATACGGACGCCGTTGGGACGCACGATGGTCTCGCGGGTGCGGCCGTTGCGCAACTCCTCGTAGTAGATGCGATCTTCGTCCGGGCGGTACATGCGATCACGTTCCTGGCCAGGATTGTTGATCACGATGTTGATGCCGACCTGGAAGATCACCGGGTTGGAAGGCGCGTTGTTATTGATGATGGTCGTGTTGTTCGTGATGTTGGTCACGTTGTTCACGATCGTCACGTTCTGCGGCAGCGCAGCCGGTTCGGGGGCGGCAAGGACGATAGCCTGCTGAGCGATCTCGGCGCCCTTTTCGGCTTCGACCGACTGTACCTCGACCGGAGCGATCCTGGCCTGCGCCTCGGTATCGCTGGTCGGCGCCGGGCCTTCCGGCTCGGCCTGGACGACCGGCGGCGGAGCTTCGCCGGCGGCGACATCGGTCGAGATGTCCTTGGAGCTGTCGAGCAGCGGCGCAGCCTGTTCCGGAGCGATGTTGACCGGGAGAGCCTCGACGGCGTCGGGGGTCACGATCTCATCGATGGCCGGGGAGAGCTGGGCCGGCGGGGTGGGCTCGGCGGCGGCAACCTGCGGGACTTCGGCGAGCGGCTGGAAGCCAAGCGCAGCAAGGCAAGCGGCTACATCGCCGTTACCGGTGGTCTGGCACGCAGCGGTGATCTGCTGCAGCGCGAGATCGACGGTGGTCTGGCCGTCGGCATTGCCAGCCTGAAGCTGCGCGATGCCGGAATTATAGAGTTCGATGGCGGTCGCGATGTCAGCCTGAGCCTGCACAACCGGATCGACCGGCGGCGGGGCTTCGATCACGGCCGGCTCGCCCTGCGGAGCGGGCTGCTCGGCGGGGACTTCAGCTGCCGGCTGGGCAGGCTGGTCGACGGTCTGTTCCGGGCTCGGTTCGGCAGGAGTTTCGGCCGGGGCTGCAGGCTGTTCCGCCGGGGCGGCCGGCTGCGGCAGAGCCGGAAGGTCCTGGCCGATGCACGAGGCGATGTCGGAATAGCCGTTGGCGGTGCAAAGCTGGAGGATGCGTGCCGAGGCAGCGTCGGCGCGAGCCTGGGCAGCGGCGAAATCACCACCACCGGCAGCCGAGTCGAGGGCCGCCTGGTATTCGGCGAGCGCCGCGTTGAGATCGGTCACGAACTGGGCGTTGGCGGCCTCGGTGGCGGCCGCAGCAGCGGCGGCATCATTGGCAGCCTGAGCATCGGCCGCGGCCTTTGCGTCAGCTTCTGCCTTGGCAGCAGCGGCCGCGTCGGCGTCAGCCTGTGCCTTGGCAGCGGCCTCGGCCTGTGCCTGCGCGGCGGCAGCAGCGTCGGCATCAGCCTGCGCCTTGGCGGCAGCGTCGGCCTCGGCCTGGGCGGCAGCAGCAGCCGCGGCAGCATCCGCGTCGGCCTGGGCCTTGGCGGCCGCAGCGGCGTCGGCGTCAGCCTGTGCCTTGGCGGCGGCATCTGCTTCAGCCTGCGCCTGAGCGGCAGCGGCGGCTTCAGCTTCGGCCTGTGCGGCGGCAGCAGCAGCCGCGGCGGCATTGGCACCACCACCCGAGAGGGCGGCGACGCATTCGTCCACACTGCCATAGCCGGCAACGATGCACTGCTCGGTGAATGTGCCGAGAGCGGCTTCGGTCGCCGCGGCATCGCCGGAGGCCTGCGCAGCCACATAGGCCTGATAGGCGGCGGTCAGCTCAGCGCTCTGGGCCTGCACCGGCAAAGGTGCGAGGGCGAGCAGGCCGAGACTGGTACCAGTCAGGAGCCAGTTTCGTAGGCGCATGATGGGGGTCCTTTTTTTGGAGTCAGGTGGTTTGAGAAGTGACGCAGTCGAAATGAACGTAATCTGAACGTTCAGGAGACCTTCTGGAGGTGACCACACCGGTGGATGAACGCCGCAACGCAGGGCTTTGGCGAAAGGTTCCAGCAGTTTTGGAACAAGCGGGGCAATGATGGCGTGAGTGGGGCGGGCGTGCTAGCCGATGGGGATGAAGCAGGCACAATTGCTCATCGATATCGAGACTCGCGGCGCAGGGCTGGTGGAGTTCACGCGCGCGGCCGAAGCCTTTGTGGCGCGATCGGGAATCGAGACCGGCCTGCTGACCGTGTTTGTCCGGCATACGTCGTGCTCGCTGCTGGTGCAGGAGAATGCCGATCCGGACGTGCAGATCGACCTCAAGGAGTTCTTCCGTCGGCTGGTACCGGAGGGGATGGACTGGGTGGTGCACACGACCGAAGGACCGGACGACATGCCAGCCCACATCAAGGCGGCGCTGACGCAGACGTCGATCGGCATTCCGGTGGGGCATGGCGAACTGCTGCTCGGCACGTGGCAGGGGCTGTATCTCTTCGAGCACCGGGCCCGGCCGCATCGGCGGCAGGTGGTGCTGCATATCGTGGGCGAGTAGCCGAACGGTTTCCGCGTCGCTGGCCTAGGGTTCGCGGCCCGGGCCATGGCATCTAGGGCCATGGACTCTCTTCTCACTTATCTGCCGCTCGCTGGCGGGCTTGCACTCACCGGCATTGTTTCCGGGGTTTTCGCCGGCCTGCTCGGTATTGGCGGCGGCGCCATCATCGTGCCGGCGCTGGCCTTCGTGCTCGAACTCATCGGCTTTGATGGCGACCTGTCGCAGCATGTGGCGGTCGGCACGTCGCTGGCCGTGATCATTCCCACCGGCATTTCCTCGGCGCTATCGCATCACAAGCGCGGGGCGGTGGATGTGCGAGTGCTCAAGCTCTGGGCACCGGTGATCGTCGTGGCGACGCTGGTCGGCGGGCTGATGGCCGGCTGGTACAGCGGCAGCGTGCTGCGGATCGTTTTCGGCGTGATGGCGATCCTCATCGCCGCCAATATCGTGCTGCCATTCCAGCAGCGGCTGATCGGGCATCTGTCGGGCTCGGCGACGACGCACCGGATCTCCGCGGGGATCGTCGGCTATATCTCGGCACTGATGGGGGTGGGCGGCGGGTCGCTCAGCGTGCCGACAATGGCGGCACTCGGCGCGACGATGCATCAGGCGGTGGGGACTGGCGCGGCGATCGGCGTGTTCATCGCCATTTCCGGTACCGTCGGCTTTATCATTTCAGGCTGGAATGTCAGCGGCTTGCCGCCGTTCAGCGTCGGCTTCATCAACCTGCCGGCGCTGCTGCTGATCGGCGTGCTGGCAGCGTTGACGGCGCCCGTGGGCGCCGCACTGGCTCACAGGCTCGACCAGAAGACACTGAAACGGGTGTTCGCCGTGTTCCTGCTTCTGGTCGGCCTGCAGATGCTGTGGAAGGCCTTCCTGGTTTGAAGGTGGGCGGTCAGCACTGACCGCCCGAGGCCTGCTGGCAATCAGCCCTTACTTGGCCTGATCGAGTGCCCAGGTGACCGAGACGTTGATCGAATAGGTCAGTTCGCCGCCTTCGACCGGGACCGGCGCGGCCGCTGCCCTTGCATACTGCAGGTCGGCCGCGGCGTAGGGGATCGGGCCGCCCATGTTCTGGCTTTCGCTGATGCCGCGGAGCTGGCCGAGGTTGATTCCGGCGGTATCGGCGTAGAGTTCGGCCTTCTTCCTGGCGTCGGCGAAGGCCAGCTTGCGGGCTTCGTTGAGGAGTTCCGACGTGTCGGCCACCGAGAAGCTGACCCCGTTGATGGTGTTCGAACCGACGGTC
>VFQQ010003522.1_pt1 | contig 15009 bp, 31 predicted proteins | sample 3512341 | NCBI WGS metagenome assembly VFQQ01 (sample SAMN10412373, study PRJNA504923) | tailings metagenome | isolation source: Relicate 2 Philex TSF1 revegetated site | place: Philippines: Tuba, Benguet | collected 2017-08-29 | reverse complement strand
CAGCAGCAGCAGCAGCAGCAGCAGCAGCAGCAGCAGCAGCAGCAGCAGCAGCAGCCGCAGGCGCCGCTGCAGCAGGCGCAGCAACCTCAGCAGGCGCGGCAGGCACAGCATGCACAGCAGGTGCAGCAGGCGCAGCGGCAAGTGGCCAATGCGCCGCCGCCTGCAGGCAGCGCCACTCCACGTGCCACGGTGCACCTGACCCCCCTAGTCGCTCCATTCCTGATGTCACCCTCGACGGCTCTGCTATCGCCCATAGCTGTGGAGAGATGGCTGCTTGGGGACAGCCACACACGCTCGCCTTGAACTGAACCGCACCTCCCCTTGCAACAGCTAGCCGCTTTTGCTCTGTGGCCCTGCAAGGGTAGCCAGCCATCATCCGCCGTTTGATTGGGATTGATTGGTTCCCGCCTTCAATTTTCCGCTACGATGTTCCCTGCCATTGCAATTGTTCCCCATGATTCTTCTATTGTGCGTGTATCAGCCCGCACTGCTACCCCAACTCCTAGGCTTCCCCCTGATAGCTGTCAGTGCAGCCACGCAAACCAACCGCCCATCTCTTTCTCCATTCTCTCCATCCCTAGGTTCGACCCAACATGTGGGGCTTGCATGCTTTGCCCCACCCACTCTAGCGGGCAGCCAGACCAAGCAAACACATGCTTATAAAAAGGCAGGACAAGCGCACAATGCAAATTGTAATGTACAGCAGCTGGGAACGAGCGAACAGAGCAGGCGCCAGCCTGGCGCAGGGCACCGGCAGGCGCCGCCTGCAAAGGCGCTGCATCCATGCTGCACCGCATGCCGCGGCAAAAAAGTCAGGGCAGGGAGGCAAAGGGAGGCCAACGGGCAGCAGCTGCCAGCCGGCCGCGGGAAGAGCAGCAGTATTGGCAAATGCATGGGCGGTATGCACGGCAACATGTGTGTGTGTGTGTGCGTGTGGGGGGCACATGGGGAGGGGAAGAAAGAAGGGAGGCGGGGCCTCACAGTACCGTCTCTCACTGCAACAGTTGTTTAGCACAGCACGGGCGGGTGAGCTGCAAACCAGCGCTGGCACGGGCACAGCAGGGCAGCTGGCGCTGCGGCCGATTGGGCGAGAACCGTGCGACCGCAATGGCGGCCGCAGGGCCCTTGCCAGGTGGCTAGCTGCCGCTGCCGCGCTGTCGCGAAGCAGCCGGCGTGGTGCAGCTAGCGGACGCTCGCCGGCCGCTGTGCGCCAGCTAGCAGCGCGTGAGCTGCCGTGCTGGCTGCTTAGGGGGCCAGCCAGCCCTGCTCTTGGGCCTCAGCCTTCCACTGCTTGAACAGCTCTGTGGGGAGAGAGGGGAAGGGCAGCGGGGCAAGGGCGGTGAGCATGGCACTCAAAGCTGGTCCTGCATGCAATCATAGCAGGATGAAGAAGCTGGCAAACCGCACACCTGGTCCCCCATGCCACAAACCACAACCACCCAGCAGGCGAAGCACAGATCGCTGAAACACATCCGGCGCGCGGGGCTGGTGCAAGTCAATGCCAGCAAGGCGCACAGCATACAAAAGCAGCTAAATTGCTTACCGGGTGCGCGGGGCTGGTCCAGGGCGGTGTCGTCGAGGCGGGCCTCCACCCGGGCAAAGCCCTTGGCCATCTGGGTCTGCAACGTGTGGAGGAAAAACGGAGGAAGAATCGATCAGGCAAGAGCAGGCAGGTTGCATGAGCATGGCTTGGTGAAGCCACCGGGAGCAAAGCCCTTGGCCATCTGGGTCTGCAGAAGGTGCAGCAGGCACAGGCAAACAAGATCGAGTCGATGAGAGGGCAGGCGAAGTGCTGTTTGACAGCACCCCACACTTTCCACAGGTGACTATGACGTGCACATCAATCCACCGAAATCATTCAATCAGGGCAAGGTGCCAAGCCGTGTCATGCAATGCGATGGTGGTTCCATCTCACTGCATGGTGGCCGCCCCCATCCTTCAATAACCATATCCAGCGCACCTGGTTGACCTCCCCGCTGTCCGCCAGCTGCTTGAGCAGCCCCAGGATCTTGCCCGCCTCGCCGTCGCGCTCCATCGCCGTCAGCAGGCTCCTGCGGGGCAATACATGCCAGACCAGGTTAAATGTGCGAGTGCCAGTTCATTGTTACTGCAGGCAGGCAGCCCTGCATAGCAACCGAGCCAGCACTGTTGCTGTGCAGCTCGCTCGCAGCCCGCTGCCCTTGTCCGTGCAGACGCTGCAAATGGCATGTCGAAATGCTCTGCGGTTCTGCTCACCGGGTCACAAAGTCGTGGTGGAAGTGCGGCACGCTCAGGTTCTGCAGGCAGCGCTCAGCCTCCCTGCGGCGGCGGGGAAACAGCAGCAACAAGTTGGCTCAGGCTGGAGAGCTGCTGCTGCTTGGCACGCGCCGCAGAGGGGTGGCGTGCAGCCGCTTGCAGACCTCCGGGGCACCGACCGCTGTGAAGTGCACATCGGCCGCCTGCACCAGCCCACCAGGAAGTCATGTCCAGCCACATAGGTACCTGAGGTCGACAGACGCCAGGTACTCATGAAGCAGCGCCGCCATCCAATTCACCACAGCAAATACTTGCAGTCGGAACGTCTCGTACCAGACACATTAACTCACTTGAGGTCGCCAGACGCGAGATACTCGTCCAGCAGCGTCGCCATCTGCTCCCGCAGCGCCTCGATCGTGGCCACGCCGCCGTGCCAGCAGGCGTCAAAGCGCTCGGCGGCGTGCTTGGCGCTCAGCAGCGTGCCTGGAGGAGGGGGAAAGAGATGCAAGTACAAGTGTATGGGCGATTGTGCTTGCAGGTTGATGAAGCAAATCAAAGCGCTCGCCACATGCCTGCAGGTTGAGCACAGCTTCATATCCACAGCTGCAGCAAGTGCGCACCCGTCTGCTGCACCACTGCCAGCCCCAGGCTGTCGGGCTCCAGGTGGGGCACCGCCTCGGCCAGGAACCGGGGAGGCAGCACCTCGTCCACAATGGCACGGCCTGATCACAGGGGGACAACAGAAGGAGTAAGGAGTGGAGTTGATGGAGCGGCAAGTGGCACCGCCTCGGCCAGGAAGCGGCAGGACCTTGTCCGCAATGGCGCGGCATGCGACAGAAGATGTTTCATCAGTGCAGGGTCGCAAGCCACTGCACTACACTCCGGTTTCACAAGCTGAGTACCGCTCAGCAGCGCAGAGTTGCAGGAAAATCGCACCCAGGAAGAGCTCCAGCAGGCGGGCAGCATCGGGGATGTCCAGCGCCAGGTCATCAATGCCCGCCAGCAGCCGCGTGAAGCCCAGGGCCACCTGGTCGTCTGCAAGAGGGCAGGGGAAAACATGCCATTGGGAAGATCAGAAGCCTGGTAGACCAGCGGCAGGAGCCAGCAGCCGCGTGAAGCGCAGGGCCACCTGGTTGTCTGCAGGAGGGCTAGCAATGACATCGGAGCAACACATGCAAGTGAACAAAAGGGCGCGACGCAGGCCAGGTGGGTTGAACATGCGTACAGCACTGCCTGCAAACCCACCCAACCCTGCAGCCCTGCATTGGAAGGCGCACCCGAGATGATGCGCGGCACAAGGTCGGGCCAGTGCCACCCACACCCTTGCAGACGTCGCAAGGCGCGCATTGCAGCCCTAACCCAACCCTAGTGTTGCGCACCTGAGATGACGCACAGCACAACACCTGCTAACCCATGGCAGCCCTGTAGCCCCACAGCAGTATTCCCACCCGAGATGACGCGCGGCACGAGGTCGGGCAGCGCCGCCGACACCAGCTCGCGCTCGCGGTCCTTGCGGTCCATCGCCAGCTGGACGGCCTGCAGGACAAAAAAGACGGTGCATGCGGTACAGCTTTAGCATTGCACACGGGCCAGCCAGCAAGCTTTTAGTGGGAGAATACGCGACGACCATCACCAGCGGCGACCGCGTGCGTGATTGTACAAAGCCTGATGTCAACCCCGCCTGATGCAGGCAGCAAAGGCAACAAAGACAACCGCTCACGTGCTTGACAAAGATGTTGTGGAAGCCCGGCTCGTCCAGCTCAGCCAGGCGCTGCGCCACCTCGCTGGCATCGCCTGCAGAGAAAAAGCATGAATGAGGTCACAAAAGTGGGCAGAGGCGGCATGCTGAAATAGGCATGGGCGGCCAGGCGCTGCGCCACCTCGCTGGCGTCACTTGCAGGGTGACAGCCCACCGATGGCACAGTTGCAACATTGCAACACTGGGCACCCAGCAGCAGCAAGCAGTGAGGATGCGGCTCTTGTTGACGCCTGCCCAGCCTCTCCAGCAAGTGCGGTTCAGAAGGCGCACCTGAGTCGAAGTACTCGCGCACAATGTCCAGCGCCGAGGCCTTGAACGCCTGCAGACAGGCGGAGAAAGGAGGCAGGCTGGCGGCTTGAGACCGGGGCAGGCAGGTTGGCATGCCGATCCTGTTCTGCTGGCAAGCTGAATGACCTTGCGGACTGCTGTTTGCCAGAAGCACGTGGAGTGGAGCATGAACCGAAAACGCGTGCTTGCTGAGCCTGGGAGGGCGTGCATCGACAGATGGCAAGGCGTAAAGAGAAACACACGGCCTGCGCTTGCCTGGACATTGGGGTGGAAGGGCGTGCTGGCGGTGCCGTTGAGCTCGGCGCCTGGCGTGCCGGGAGTGCCTGCACACACAGGCATCAGGCAGCACAAGGGTGTGTGAGGGAGCTGTTGAGGCTGGGTGGCAGCGCAGCAGCAATTCGCAGGCACCATTGGCAGAAGAACAGGAAGCTGCCGGGGCTCACTGGGGGTGGTGGGTGCACCCGTGAAGCCCTCCTCAACCCAGCCGCCTGCAAGAAGGGCAACACATTCGCGCCGGCGCCCGGTTCAGCAGCAGCGTCAGCAGATGTGCTGTCCCGATGCACACACCAGCAATGGCACCCCCGCTGCAGCCCAGCCTGCATGGCACAGCTCGTGCCATGCCAGCCCGTGCATTATGGTCACCAGCCACAGCCGCCCACCCGCGCGCGCACTTGAAAAGTGCCATGCTGAGCCAATAAAATCACAGATCACCAAACAGCCGCCCACCCGCGCGCGCCGCCTTGATTGCGGCGTCAAAGCGCTCGCGTGCCGCGGGGTTGTCCAGCGAAATGTCAGGCAGGTTGTCGGCCACGCGCTGGAAGCCCTGCGGGAAATACGTGGCAAACGGCGCACCACTGGCTGAACAGAACTGAGACGCGCCGCCCGGCAACACCCACAGCAACACAGGCAATGCCTGCAAACGCATGGTGCAGCCACACATCAACGTATCGCGTAACACATTAGGATTTGCTTGCCTTGCTCATCTGGCTGGTGGACACCTCAGCGGTCTCGCTCAGCAACCAGTTGCAAAACAAATGCAACAAGCTCAGCCACAAGAATGCAACGGCTGTGCTCACCTTGCTCATCTGGCTGGTGGACACCTCAGCAGTCTCGCTCAGCAGGCCCAGCAGGCCCAGGAAGGGCTCCTGGCTGGGCGCGTCCATGCCCAGCAGCAGCGCCTGCACAAAGAAGAAGCGCGTTGGAAAGCGATTTGCTTGGCAAGTCAGGCAGGCCCAGCAGACCCAACATGGGTTGAGGCTGCAAAGCAAACGAGGCAAGCAGCAGCAACAGCAGTACCTGCGCATCAAGCAGACGGCTGGGCACAGGCATGGGTCGCTGGGCAGGGGAGGGCGATGACTCGGGCACGTCCTGCTGCTGTTGCTGCTGCTGCGTGTGCGAAGCAGGCAAGCGTACAAAAACAAGGTGCTTGCCTGCTTCACGAATTCGTGGTGGAAGAAGGGCACGGCGAGGTCGCGCAGGATGCGCCGCACCTCCTCCTTGTCCCCGCTGGCGGCGTACTCCTGCAATCAAACAATGATTAAATAGGGAGAGCACAGATACGTCGAGCTGTTTTGCGAGGCGAGGATGGCGCCGCACCTCCTCCTTGTCCCCGCTGGCGGCGTACTCCTGCAATCAAACAATGATTAAATAGGGAGAGCACAGATACGTCGAGCTGTTTTGCGAGGCGAGGATGGCGCCGCACCTCCTCCTTGTCCCCGCTGGCGGCGTACTCCTGCAAGTGGCAGAATGCCGATCCTTTGCAAACGTCAGGATTCCGGGCATGCAGCACTTACCCTTGTGCCTGCCTGCTGTCAACTAGACACGCCTCGCAACCCCGCCCCACACACCTGCAGCATGCTACGGATCGAGTCCTTGGTCTCGTCAAACTTGAAGCCCGCGCCGCTGCCCCAGCAGCGCGCCAGCCGCTCCGCGCTGCACAGGGCACAGGAAAACACAACAAGATTCAATCTGCAGCAAGTGCGCTGGATGAGCAGCAGCAGAGCAGCGCGCCAGCTGCTCCGCGCTGCGGCAAACAGAAGGGCGCTGTGCGATGTGTCATTCCACGGCCACTGCAGCAGCTGGCAGAACAGAAACAGCAACGAAGCGCCCCAGTAAAACTGCAGCCCCACCATGCTGCAACAATGCGAGCAGAAACGCAACAGCCACCACAGCCCACCTGTGCTTGGCGGACAGGTGCAGCTCGCACTTGTGCCGCAGCTCCGCCGCCAGGCTGCCCGCGGGGCCGTCTATGCGCTTGACAAACGAGGGCGGCAGCACATCGTCCACCACGGCTCTGCGGGACGAAAGATGTCCAGGTGAAACGCAAGGCCAGTTCAACAGGGCAGTGGTTTGATGGATGCAGGGCAAACAAAGGCGGCAGCACTTCGTCCACCACGGCTCTGCAGGGGGCACATTGTAAAGGCCAAGCATGCATTGAGCGCAAGCAGCAGCAGGGTTGCTGTTTGGTGGCAAGGGCACATGGCACACGTCAGCGGCACGGCGCATGGCATACATTACGTCACCGGTGGGTGCATGAACGGAAGGGCAAAGCAGTATGGCAGGCACACCTGCAGATGAAGGTGGCCAGCTGGTCCACCACGTCCGGAACATCCAGCTTGAAGTCGTCCAGGCCCTCGATGGCCGCGGTGAAGCCCTTGCGCACCTGCTCCGGCGCAATGACCTGCGGGGGGTGTTCATTTGCACACGTGCACATCAGCTAATGGGCTGCGAACAGGTGAGGTGAAGCCCTTGCACACCTGCTCCAGCGCAATGACCTGTGGGCAGGGAGTAACACTGGCAGGCCAACACCAGCAGGAAGGGGTGCGAATCAGCAGGAACTACCCCACACATGTTACGATTGCTCGTTGCCATCCCACAAAGCATGTGCATGTGCCTCCCCAGCCCTTGCACAAAGCTCCACCTCGTTGTACAGCGTGGAGAGCAGCACGCTGGTCATCTCCCGCTCCCTCCCCACACGCGCACATCTCCACTTCTTTTCCAAACAATCAGTTGTAGCGCATTTATCATACATCAGCCGCACCTCGTTGTACAGCGTGGAGAGCAGCACGCTCGTCATCTCCCGCTCCCGCGCGTGCTTGTCGAACGCGACGGCCAGCGCGCGCTTCACGGCATAGTGCCCAAACTCGGGGTGGTCCAGCTCCTGTGGAACATTGTGGTTGGCATTGCTTGTAAGCCAGCAGCATAGAATGGAACTGCGCAGCGCGCACACTCTAGAGCGTGTGCACACCACCTCAACCCAGCCAGAAGCCATTGGGATTCTTCAGTGCTCGCGATTACCTGCAGGCTTACGACCGCCTCGTTGAGGTCGCCACAGTCGGCCAACAGCCAACCCATCCACTTGACACGCAAGCGCAAAGCACAGTTGTTCACCTGCAGGCTCACTGCCGCCTCGTTGAGGTCGCCCGAGTTGTAGTACTCCTCCAGCAGCATGGCCACCTGCGGTTTGATTGATGGTGGGAAGAACATTGTTAGCGGCGCTTGGCGGCACCACTGAAAAGGGTTGTTAGGTCGCCAGAGTTGCAGTACTCCTCCAGCAGCATGGCCACCTGAAATTGAGATGAGTAAGCAATCAATATGTTCCTAGGAGGCCAGAATCGTTTGCAAAGCATGGCAGCGCTGTACACAGGTTGTTCGCAAAGCATGGCAGCGCCGTAAACGCTTGACGACCCCTGCTCCCGCTTCCAAACGCCGCCCTGCTGGCAATGCTACAAGCTATGGCAAAATGCTCAACCCCCTCCAAGCAGTCGCTCACCGCCTTCTTGAACATGGCTATCTGTGGGGACTCGCAACCACTGCCACAATCTGCCAACCCAAGTTCAGGTGCGTCCAACTCACCGCCTTCTTGAACATGGCTATCTGGGTGGTGCGCTCCTCGTGGAAGCTGACCGCCCGCGTGCTGTCGTCGCCTGCGTGGCAGGTGCGACGCACACCAGGGCAGGGTTTGCGCGGCCACACCCGATTCAAACACTGGATCCCCCCCTCAACACCGCCTGCCTTGGCCAATGGACAGTGCAGCAGCGGCGGCGGCGGCAGCAGCAACAGCTGCAACAGCAAATATGATGCAGCATGACCGATCTGCAGCTAAAAACACGCACCAGAATCATAGTTGGGGTCGTTGGGGTCGACCGCCGCCCCCTCATCCCCGTCAGCCAGCATCTGCTGCGCCAAGTAAACACGAGGGGACAGGCAGCGTAGGCAAGACGGTTGGGTGTGTTTGGCGGCCATGTGCCCATCAGCCACCTGCTGTGGCTGCGGGGTAGCTATGAAGCAGCGTGAAGCAAGGACTTCCCAACAGCCCGGATGGGCACTTGAGAGCAGCCTGGCATGGGCTGTACTGCAATCCTGCATCCCTTCTGTCAATCCTCAGTGTCTCACCGCGCCCCAGGTGTACTTGCCGCCCGCGCCCGCTTTCTTGGTGCGCCCCGTGCCTGCAAGCAAATTAGATCAACCGAAAGGCACTGCATTGATCGACCGCGTGGCAAGTGAAAAGCTGGCGCGCGCCGCCCGCGCCTGCCTTTGGGTGCCACCCGTGCCTGCACAGCACCAGCCAGGAACTGCAGGGAGCCTGTTATGGCACGTTGGTTCACGCCATATCGACATTCACAGCAGCAGACGCAGCGGAAACGACACAACTAGCAGCAGCAGGCGCAGCAGAACCAGCAGCAGCGGCGGCGGCAGCGACAGAACTTGCAGCAGCAGCAGCAGCGGCCAGCAGCACCCTACTGCGCCCCTCTCACCCTTGCCCTTGCGGTTCAGGTGGCGGCCAACCACAATCCCTTCGTGACGCAGCTCACTTGCTGTACAAATCCACAAGCCGCCCTCGTACACCGCTGCTCACCCTTGCCCTTGCGGTTCAGGTGGTGGTCGTGCGCCAGATCCCGCTTCGTCTTCACGCCCTCGCTGCACAGCAAACAGACAAAACAAGCTGTCAGAAGGAGCATGGAACGGCGGCAATAGAGCCACAGTGGGGGCATGCAGTGAGGGTTGCACGCATGTTCATGGTTCCCGCAGCCGGGTCCCCATGGCCATGGTCCCGTCTTCCGAGGCAGTACACTCAGGGTGGCCACATTAGGATCAATGCAGCAACTATCAGCACACACCTGTGCGGGTTCTTGCCCAGCTGCGGCTTGGCCACCTCGTCGTCACCAATAGCAGCAGCCGGCACGGGCGGCGGCGCGGCTGCAGCAGCAGAAACAGCAGGCGAGGGGAGCGCGGGTCTGAGCGTGGGGTGACCAGCCTGCTGCTTGGCTGGATGGCTGCACCATGTACAACTGCAGCTGCACTCGATTGATCAGCAATGCAGCTGCGCATCGCAGTGCTGCATGCAGGCGCATCCAGCTACAGAGCAGCAAAATGTGTGCAATGCAAGCGACTGCACACGAACAGCCAGCGGCACGGCAGTATGCACCGCAGCATGCCACACCATCACACAACACTGGCAGGCCCGTCGCTGATCAAGGCCCAAATAAGGAGCAAGGAGCAAAACAGGCAGCCGTGCTCACGCTGCTCCGCCCGCTTCTTGGACAGCGCGGCATCCAGCGCCTCCCGCTGCTCTTGCGTCAGGAAGGAGGGCGCGGGGCGGTCCGCCGCGTTGCCGGGCTTCCTCATGCTGCTGCAGCTGGCGCGGAGCGGGTCGACACCTGCAATTGGGACGAGCAGGGCAGCAGCTCTGGCACCGGCGCGACGGCAACCGCAACGGGGCCGCTGGCGCGGGCGGCGGCAAGCGGGCGGGCGATCGCCGATGGCGGCGGCCCAGCTGCCCTCCCAGGATGCTGTGCCCGACTGCAGGCTGGGCCAGGGGGCTGGGGTGGGGCAGCCTGGTGGGGTGCCGGAGGCGGGCCAACCGGGGCCCAGGCGGGCTGCCGCATGCATCACATGTCTCGAGTCGACATGCCATGCGATGGAGCGCTGCCGAGCACGCGTGCGGCCTCTCAAGCTTGGGACCAACTCGCGATGGCGGTCTAGCGCGCGCTTGCAGGCCCAGCCCATGCATGCCCTCACCTCTGACCGATCCGGCTAGCTGCTGCTACTGCGCTGCGACACTATCGGCGGCGAAAAGGGCTTGCTTGGAGACGGTCTGCTCAGGCTGCGGCTCCGTGCGGGGTCTCTGGTTGCGGGCGATTGGTTGGATTGCTTGTTGATCTGTTTTCCAGTTCCGGGGGCCCAGATGCTTGCTGTTTGCGAGGGGCGCCACGCGGGCATCCCATGCAGGGTTTGCTGAGACTTCCACAGTCCTTCACGCTGGACTGATCGCTTTGGCGTGCTGTCGACAGCGCCGATCAGCTTCGGACTCCCTCGCTTGCTCTGTTGACCGCCCGCTCCCTCCCGGACCCGCCCACCAGCGCCTGCGCATGGCCAGGCAGTAGCTGGGAATCAGCAGACCGCGACACGAGCCACCACAGGCAGCGCGGCGGGCGGGAGAGGCGGTGGGGCGCGCGCTGGGCGCCCTGAGCGCAGTATGGTGAGCAGCAGGGCTGCCCGTAGGGTATGGAGCCCACCAGCGCAGCATTGCGCCGCCCGCCATGCCCCCCAGGGCGCCGCCACCACCCGCCGCCCACCCGCCGCCGCCAGGCTTGGCGAGCTGGCCTTGCGTCCCTGCTGACGCTTGCCGCCCTGCAAATATGCAGATCCGCTTCGTGCTGCTGCTCAGCCGGCAGGGCAAGGTGCGGCTGGCCAAGTGGTACACCACGCTCAGCCAGAAGGACCGGGCCAAGATCACAAAGGAGGTGAGCGGCTGATGGTGGCTGGGTGGGTGCTGGCGGTGTGCTGCATGGTGCATTCTGGTGCTTTGCTGTCGGCAGATGGATCGATTGCGGCTCTTGTGCTTGGGCACCTGTGGCTGGCAGTAATGGTGGAATGATCCCTGGACGAGCTCACCCAGTGGCTGCCGCTGCCTGCTGTGCTGCCCCTACCCCTGTGCTTTGAGAGCAGGTGACCAACGTGGTGCTGGCCCGCCCCGCCAAGCTGTGCAACTTTGTGGACTGGAAGGTGGGTCGCTGCCGCAGCCAAGAATGCTGTGAAGTCGCTGCAGCGCTTTCATGCTGCATGTGCTGCCGCACCATGCCCTCGCTGCCCTCGCTGCAACGCCATCATGCCGCCGGTGCCCATCGGGGCTGGCTGCCGCATCATGCTTTGTTGCCCACTTCCTCTCCCTCCTCTGTATCTGCCCTACAGGACCAGAAGATTGTGTACAAGCGGTATGCCTCCCTGTACTTCATCGCCGGCATTGACCAGGGTGCGCTGCCGGGGCGGCGGCAGGGGGCAGCTGCCTGTCTGCACCTGCGGCACAGATGGGAGGTACCAATGCAGCATGATGGTCTGCATATGCTGCACTGCTGGATGGGATGGCCCGTGCTGCCTTCGGCAGCAGCAGCTGTTCGCCGCTGCTAAGCTGCTGTGATGCTGGCGGCACCTTGCAGTTGCTGCCGGCTGCTGTACTGTTGTTGCCTCCTGCTGTTGACTTGCTGTTGCCTTGCTCGCCTGCCGCTGCAGACGACAACGAGCTGCTGACGCTGGAGATCATCCACCAGTTTGTGGAGGTGCGCACACAGCATAATGCCAGCTCTTTGACTGGCGCAGACGGCATTTGTCCGTTGGGGCATTTAATCCAGCCATCGCATGCTTGCACCCAAGTCGCTGCCTGCTTGCATGTGCGCGCCTGCATTGCCCACCCTGCCCTTCTGATTTCTTGCCCCGCAATCCATCATTGCGCCGGCACCTTGTCCTGTCCACTTTACCCTGTCTCGCCCTGTCCCTCACAGATCCTGGACAAGTACTTTGGCAACGTGTGCGAGCTGGACCTCATCTTCAACTTCCACAAGGTGCGGCGCTCCGGCATGGAAAGGAGCAACTGCGCTTCACATGCCTGTGTTGCGATCAGGTTCAGCCTTGGGTGTGCAGCTGGTGGACCTGTCTGCATCGATGTGCAATGATTATCATGGCCTGGGAACGCGATGTTTCTCCACTGGCGCCGTCCTTCTCTGCAGGCCTACTTCATCCTGGACGAGCTGCTGCTGGCGGGGGAGATGCAGGAGACCAGCAAGAAGGCGGTGGGTGCTGGCTTGATTTGCACCGCGTGGAAGATGGCAGTAGGACAGCCTTACAGCAGCAGATGCATGTGCACCGAGTACCACAGGGATGAAGGCTGCAGACCAGTGAGCGAGAGCGTTGCTGGTGCAGGAGCAGCCAGTGTGATTTGCAGCTGCCTTGTGTGCCTGGCATCTCCAAGCAATGTGCATGGCCTGCTTGCCTGCTGCTTTATGCTGCAGGTGAGCCGAGTGATTGAGGCGCAAGATGCGCTGGTGGAGCAGGTGAGGCAGTACAGGCCTGCATACATGGGGAACAGAGCAAGAGTTCAAGAGCGACATGCTGCCATGCAGGCCCTTGCTGTCACTTGCTGCTGCAACCTGCATGCCTTGTGTCCTCAACAGCCACCAACCTCCCTCGCATCGGCACCTGGCAGGTCAAGGCGGGCAACATCAGCGGCACAGACGACATAGCAGCCAGCTTCAACGCGCCGCGCGGATGAGGGCGCACGTTGAGAGCGGCTGGCAAGATGTCCGGGCAGCTGTGATCAGCAAGCCGTCTGGGCACAGCAGGAGGCTGCCGCGGCTTGCGGCACGCCCGCTGACCGCACCACACTGAGAGCGCATAGCTGACTTACCTGTCTGGACTGGTAGTATTGATTCTGCCCTGTAAGGGAGCATGCTGAACAGCGCTACGGGCAGCCACGCGTGGCAACGGACGTTGTGCGACTGCATGCCGCGCTGGATGTGCCGCCTCGGCGAGTCAAAAGTCATTACCAGGCCTTTGCAAAGACCGGCCGGAAATGCTGGTGTTTTGAGCCGTGGCTTGTGCTGATGCAGCCAAGAAGTCAGCTTGGTCTGCAGAGAACCATGCATCACCATGGCGCTTGCATAGTGGGGCGAGGGGCAGCTTCTGCTGGCGCCGGCGCTGCGCCCGTCGCGGCATCGGCGTGCAACATTCCTTCCCTTTGACCCCTTTGATCGGCAATCGACATCCATCACCGCATCTTCATTTGCTCTTGAACCCTGTAGTCTCGCTGAAGCCCTACTTGAGCGCCGGCTCGCAAACGAGCATGGTCCAGACCGCACTGCTGCTGCCCGCATTGCTGCTGCTCAGCCGCCTGGCCCCAGATGCGGCCGCAGCGCGGCTGCCGGGGCAGGCTCCGCTGCGGGCTGGGAAGGGCTCTTCTGTAGAAGCCGCTGAAGAGCGTGAGACTAGGGCAGGCGACATGCACTCCAATAAGAAACGCTGCCGCCCTGCTCCAACCAATCAATGCTGCTGCCACCGCCATGCCGCCGCCGCCGCCGTCCCTTCGGTTCCCACCGTCGCCGCCCCTCTGCCGCAGTTGCAGGCAGCGAGTGGGATGTCATTGTCGTGGGAGGCGGCATTGCGGGCCTGACGGCAGCTCGCAACCTGCTGCGGGACGGCCACAGCGTGCTGGTGCTGGAGGCTCGGTCTGTGCTGGGCGGCCGCGCCAACCGCACCGCAATCGCGCATGCAGACGGCAGGCCCGTGCCCTGCACCGCAGCAGAGTGCCAGGGCGGCCTGGTGGGCGGCAAGTGGTGGTGAGTGGCGCATGTGAAGTCTTTGCTGCTGCTGAATGTCATGTCGCGCAATCAATGAGCCCCACTAGGGTTCTGATTTATTTTGTGCTGTGGCAAGCCCTGCAGCTGCCGCCGCTACAACCTCCAGCTGCACGTCCCTGCCCACTGTCAACCACCGCAATACGCAGGTTTGATCAAGGAGGGCAGTGGGTGGGTCCCAGCCAGACGCGATTCCTGACCATGGCTGACGAGTACGGCGTGCAGCGCTACGACTCCACCCACAGTGAGCCTGATGTGTTGTGCATGTCGATTGCTGCTGCGAGGCGGCGACGCAGCTGGTGCTGTTGGTACAGCCATAATACCGCACCGCCCGTGCTGCCCGTTGCCTGCACTCCTGCTCACCGAACTGTCTGTCCTGGCTGTGCAGAACTGATGCAAGGAAGACGCCATTCCAATCACCCTGCCACACACCTCGTGCCTCGTTGCAGTACAAGGCTGGTCCAAGGTGTACATGAAAGGGTCAGGCCAGGGCCCCGCCACCATCCTGCCGCCCGAGTTTGTCAACGGTACGCCTGCTTTGGTTTGCAACTAATGCCCATGTGCTCACACACATGTTGGACGCACAGATTCTCGCTGGGTTCAATGCCATGCATGGAAAGGCTGTGTGCAACCCTTTAGCCGCTAAATGCACCTGCACCCTGCTGCAGGCCTGCCCGTCCCAAAGGAGTTCCTTGCGACCTTAAGCGCTGATGAGCTGGGTGAGTGGTAGGGGGATAGTGGACGTGCCAGACTGACGCATGCTGCCGTGCAGGCACAAGTGTCGGCAGCTGCCATGGGCTGTGTGATTGCAACCAGCTGCCGCTGCTGCCATTCGGTCCTCTTGTGTGACCGTGACGCCATGTGCAGCGGTGCTGTTTGTGAGTTGAACTTTTTGTTTCCCACTTCCAACTCCCACCTTCGAAACAGCCAACTTGGAAGCCGAGGAAGCCCTGACCGCCAAGCTGTACGAAGTGAGGGGCTGTTGTGCAGTTGTCAGTGTCCCCAAGCAGGGGCTGCTGTGCTCACTGCTGCTGTGCTGACTGCTGGTGGCTGCTGTGAATGGGCGCATGTTGTGGCAGCAGCGTAGTTATGACCAGC
>VFQQ010003521.1_pt1 | contig 15012 bp, 15 predicted proteins | sample 3512341 | NCBI WGS metagenome assembly VFQQ01 (sample SAMN10412373, study PRJNA504923) | tailings metagenome | isolation source: Relicate 2 Philex TSF1 revegetated site | place: Philippines: Tuba, Benguet | collected 2017-08-29 | reverse complement strand
GGTCAAGGCAGCGCGCCAACGCAAAAAGAACGTCGAGCACTGTCGCAGCGACCCCACCCGGCCCTACGCTTACGCTTCGGGCGTTCGTCACTCGAAAAGCCAAATCGTTGGCTTTTCGTTCGCTTCGCGAACCGCTCCTTACCCCCTCAAGGGGGAGGGGAGCGCCAAGCTAAGGCCTCCTGAATCCCGTCGGCCCGCCATAGAGATAGCCGATGCGGGCGATGGCTTCCCGCAGCCCCTCGCGCGAAACCATCATGGTGTGGCCGTTGGCGTGGATCATGTTCTCAGTGTCGGTCATGATGGCGACGTGGCCTTTCCAGAAGACGAGGTCGCCCCGGCGCAGGCCGGAGAAATCCGGTCCCGCGTTTAGCGGCTCGCCGATGGTCGCCGCCTGCATGTCGGTGTCGCGCAGCACGTCCCTGCCGGTCATGCGCATGGCGAGCTGAACGAGGCCCGAGCAATCGATGCCGAAGCCGGACACGCCACCCCACAGATAGGGCGTGCCGAGAAACATCTCGGCGACGCTCACATAATCGCCTGCAAATTCGCCAACCGGTCGGAGATGGCCGGCAATCATCGCTTCGCCGGAGGCAAGCACCGCGTAATGCGTGCCGCGCGTTTCTGCCGCCCCGGTGACCGTCACCGTCGATCCCATCGACAGGTCGGCAGTACGCGGAAAACGCAGGTCCGGTCCCGGATAGACAAACGTGCGCGGAACCGAAACGATATGCGTGAGCGCGGCGTTTTGCGCGGTCAGCGCCGTATCCGTGACATAGCCGACATAGCCATCGCGCTCGGCCTGCACCCAGGCCCAACCTTCGGCCTCATCGAACACCAGCACGCCGTCGCCGCAAACCAGTTGCGTGTCGACGCCAGCGTCCGGCCGCGGCGCCCGCCTGATATCGGCGACCGGCACGGCAATGCGCGCAGGCCGTCCCGAAACAAAGCGCTCGGCCGAAACCTCGCCCTTCAATCGGGCATCGGCAAGATCGGCACGGAAGGCATGCAGGCGGGCATCGTGGGCGGTCAAAGCGGCAACTCCATTGCTTTGGCAATGATAGCATCGCCCAGCCGCTCGACATAGAGCGCGCCCTCGACCGTGCGCTTGATCAGCACATTGCGCTTGTCGAGTTCGTCGCGGTGGCGCGAGACCAGCTTCAGCGCCCCCATCGTGTCGAGGGCGCGGGTGATCACCGGCTTGGTGACGTTGAGCTTGGCGGCGAGCCCGCGCACCGTATGTGGCGGCGGGTCGAGATAGATCGTCAGCAGGATTGCCGTCTGGCGCACGGTCAGATCGGGTGCGTCGTCGCGCACTTCGGAGAGCATGACCTGCTGCCAAAGCCGCAAAGCCTGGCTGGGACGCAAATGGACTGACATCCCGCCAGCATGACGGCAAAACGTTTCGGTTCCGTTTCAGTATTACAAACCGTCATCCTCGGGCTTGTCCCGAGGACCCGCCCACAGATATCGGCTCGGTGCCTTCCGCATAAAGGGGAGAGGAAGACGTTTTTGGAAGATCAAAATTCCGTCAGCCGAGGCAGGTCCTCGGGACAAGCCCGAGGATGACGGCGCGAAAGCAGGTAAAAACCGGCGATCCGGCTTTTCACCTTAGCCGTAGCGGTCCGAAATCACCTTCTCCAGCGCGCGGATCGCCTGCGCCTCGCCACCGGCCGGGCCATAGGGCCGGTCCGCCGGATTCCAGGCATATATGTCGAAATGCGCCCAGCTTGCCGCCTTCTCGACGAAGCGCTGGAGGAAGAGCGCTGCCGTGATCGAGCCGGCAAAACCGTCGCTGGTGACGTTGTTGATGTCGGCGACCTTCGACGACAGCTTGGCATCGTAGGGCTTCCACAGCGGCATGCGCCATAGCGGGTCCTCGACGGTTATGGACGCCGCAACAAGGTCGGCTGCAAGCGCGTCGTCGCCGGTGTAGAAGGGCGGCAGGTCGGGGCCTAGGGCAACGCGGGCGGCACCCGTCAAGGTCGCCATGTCGACCAGAAGCTGCGGCTCCTCCTCGTCGGCCAGCGCCAGCGCATCGGCCAGAACAAGCCGGCCCTCGGCGTCGGTGTTGCCGATCTCGACGGTGATGCCCTTGCGGCTGGTCAGGATGTCGCTCGGGCGGAAGGCATTCGCCGATATGGCATTCTCGACGGCGGGGATGAGCACGCGCAGCCTGACTTTCAGGCCGGCGCTCATGATCATCGAGGCAAGGCCGAGCACATTGGCGGCGCCACCCATGTCCTTCTTCATCAAAAGCATGCTGCTCGACGGCTTGATGTCGAGGCCGCCGGTGTCGAAGCAGACGCCCTTGCCGACCAGCGTCACCTTGGGCGCGTTCTTCTCGCCCCAGACGATATCGATCAGGCGCGGCGCTTCCGCCGAGGCGCGGCCGACGGCGTGGATCATCGGGAAGTTCTGCTTGAGGAGGTCGTCACCCTTGATGACCTCGATCTTCGCCTCGTGCTTCCTGGCCAGCTTGCGCGCGGCTTTTTCAAGGGCGTCCGGTCCCATGTCGTTGGTGGGCGTGTTGACCAGATCGCGTGCCAGGAAGACGCCGTCGGTGATGCGCTCTACCTGCTTGCGGTCGGCACCTTCAGGCAACGAAAAGCGAAGCTCCTTGCCGGGCTTCTTGCCATAGCGGGTAAAGACGTAGCTGCCGAGAACGAGGGCGAGAGAGGCAAGCGCGGGGTTGCCGGGAGACGCCGCGAAATGCCAGTCGCCTTCCGGCAGCGCCTTGGCAAGCGCGCCGATGGCGAGCGCGCCATTGCCTTCGTCAGGCTTGCCGAGGCCGAACAACGCGCCGGCGATAGCGCCATCGGCACCCGGCAGGACAAGAGTACGCCCCGCCTCGCCCGAAAATCCGTTGTGTTTCGCCCAGGCTGCCGCAGACGCATCGAGCCCGGCGTTTTCAAGCTCGCCCTTGGCGACGAGATGGACGGGGTTCGAGTGCTTCAGCTTCTTCTCGGTGAGGTCGAGCGGCATGCTCTGGTTCCTTAACTGTTCAACTATGGCGCGAGCGGTTTTTTAACCGTCCGTTAGGGTTAACGGAATATTTCTCCAGAGGGGAAAGATGGCCGAAGCAAGGCCATCGGTACGGATGGAGACGTGAGCCGATGTTGACCAATCGTTCGCCGAACGCAACCGGGAAAAGGATGGCGACGGCCGCTTTGCTTCTGGCACTCACTGCCAGCGTCGCCGGCTGCGCCACCGACAAGATGACGACCGGCTCCGTATCGCGCGCGTCCGGCAAGTCGGTGGACACCATGTCGTCGACCGAGCTCGGTTATGCGTCCGCGTCGCTCGGGCAGGCCTATGCCAAGAACGTCAACGACAAGTCGACTGCCCTTCGCTACGCCAGCGTGCTGCAGATGAACGGCCAGTCGGACCAGGCGCTGGCTGTCATGCGCAAGCTGGCAATCGCGCTGCCCAAGGATCGCGACGTGCTGGCAGCCTATGGCAAGGCGCTTGCTTCCGTCGGCCAGTTCGAGCCGGCGCTGGATGCGGTGCGCCGCGCGCAGACGCCGGAATATCCCGACTGGAAGCTCGTTTCGGCCGAAGGTGCGATCCTCGACCAGCTCGGCCAGTCCGACCAGGCGCGCCAGCTTTACCGCAAGGCGATGGACCTGAAGCCGAACGAGCCGTCGATCTTGTCCAATCTCGGCATGTCCTACGTGCTGGCGGGAGACCTGAAGACCGCCGAGACCTATATGCGCTCGGCAGCTTCCGCACCGGGAGCCGACAGCCGGGTGCGGCAGAACCTCGCCCTCGTCGTCGGCCTCCAGGGCCGCTTCCAGGAAGCCGAGCAGATCGCCCAGCAGGAATTGTCGCCGGAGCAGGCGCAGGCCAATGTCACCTATCTGCGCAACATGCTGGCGCAGCAGAACGCCTGGAACCAGATCAAGAACGAAGACAAGAAGAAGCCTTCGACGAACTGAGCTGTTCTGAAATTACCAGAAAGAAAGCCCCGCAAAACGACTGCGCGGCTTTTGTTTTCGTGAGGTTTCTTAGAAAATGCCGCGTTCGCTGACCTGAATACCGGCGGGGCCGAGAATGACGGCGAAGAGCACGGGCAGGAAGAAAAGGATCATCGGCACGGTGAGCTTCGGCGGCAAGGCAGCCGCCTTCTTTTCGGCGGCGTTCATGCGCATGTCGCGGCTTTCGCTGGCGAGCACGCGCAGGGCGTGGGCAATAGGCGTACCGTAACGCTCGGCCTGGATCAGCGCCTGCGACACCGACTTGACCGATTCCAGCCCGGTGCGGTTGGCAAGATTTTCGTAGGCCTGCTTGCGTTCCTGAAGGTAGGAAAGCTCGGCATTGGTGAGAATCAGTTCCTCGGCCAGTTCCACCGACTGCGAGCCGATCTCGTCAGCCACCCTGCGGATCGCGGCCTCGATGGACATGCCGGATTCGACGCAGATCAGCATCAGGTCCAGCGCGTCCGGCCATGCCATCTGGATCGACTGCTTGCGCTTGGTGGCGCGATTGTTGACGTAGAGGATCGGCGCGTAGAAGCCGGCATAGGCAACAAGAATGCATACGAACAGTTTCACGAAAGGCGGCTGGTCCGGCAGGCCGCCGAGAACCAGAATATAGACGCCGGCCATTATGAAGCCGACAAATGGAAGGACCAGCCGGAAGAACAGGAACCTGGTCAGAGGATTTTGACCGCGATAGCCGGCGATCTTCAGCTTGTTCAGCGTGCCCTCGTCGACCAAAGCGCGCTTGAGGTCCAGCCGCTCTACGATGTTGCGCATGCCGATCGACTGTTCTTCGCGCAGCCCCTTGCGGCGGCGGTCGGCCTCGGCGGCAAGACGCATGCGCTGCTTGGCGCGCAGTTCGTCGCGCTCCAGCGCCACGGACTTCATGCGCGACTTGAGCGTGTTGCCGCCCAGCGCCGGCAGGGCGGTGAAAACGGTCGCGAACACCGCGATGCCCACCAGCAGAGCGATGAGGAAGGATGGATCGGTCAGTGCCTTGACGACTTGTTCGGTCATATCCTTCTAAACCTCGAAATCCATCATCTTGCGCATCACGAAAATGCCGATCGCCATCCAGAAACCGGAGATGCCCAGAATGAGATGGCCAGTGCTCGTGGTGAAGAGCGGCATGATGTAGGCCGGGCTCGACAGGTAGACGAGGAAGGCGACGATAAACGGCAAAGCACCAATGATGACGGCCGACGCCTTGGCTTCCATGGACAGCGCCTGCACCTTGGCCTTCATCTTCTTGCGGTCGCGCAGAACCTTCGAAAGATTGCCGAGCGCTTCCGACAGGTTGCCGCCGGCCTGGCTCTGAATCTGGATGACGATGCCGAAGAAGCCTGCTTCCGGACAGGGCATGGTTTCGCCCATACGCAGCGCGGCGTCGGGGATGGACAGGCCGACCTGCTGCGCCTCGACGATGCGGCGGAACTCGGTCTTCACCGGCTCCGGCGATTCATTGGCGATGAGGCGAATGCCGTCATTGAGCGGCAGGCCGGATTTGACGGCACGGACGATGACGTCAAGCGCGTTGGGAAATTCGTTCAGGAATGCCTTGACCCGGCGTGCGCGCAGGAAAGAAACGAACCAGCGCGGAACACCAAATGCGCCGGCAAGCAGCGCGCCCGGCAGAACGAAAAGCGGAGCGCCAAGCATGTAGGCAGCGACGGTCAGGACAAGGCCGCAGATGACCGAATAGACATAGAACCTCTCGACCGTGACCTGCAGTCCCGCCTGCCGTAACTGGATGCGCAAGGGCGGCTTCTTGGTGTTCTTGTCGTTGGCCTTTTGCTTTTCGTCGAGTTCCTTGAGCGAGTCCTGGACGGATTTGCGGCGCTTGGCGGCTTCGCTTACCCGGTCGCGCGCGGCTTTGACGACAGATCGATCGGTCTCCGCCGCCTTGATGGTGTCAAGCCGCTTGCCGACGTTCTTCTCGTTCTCGATCGACTTGAACAGGAAAGCATAAGCGACCGCGCCGGCGCTGACGCCGGCCAGGAGGATGAAGATCAATACGGTGCTGTCTATGCCGAACATCCGGTTTTCGTCTTTCAGTCAGCCCGCTTTTCCATGGCTTCCAATGCGGTTGCGAGGCGCTGCTCCTCGCCGTAATAGCGCGCTCGATCCCAGAAATGCGGGCGCCCGATACCGGTCGAGACATGCTCGCCGAGCAGCCGTCCCGAAGCGTCCTCACCCTTGATATTGTAGAGGACCAGATCCTGCGTGATGATGACGTCGCCTTCCATGCCGATCACCTCGGTGATGTGGGTGATGCGGCGCGAGCCGTCGCGCAGACGGGCTGCCTGGATGATGACATCGACCGATCCCACGACGATTTCGCGAACGGTCTTCTGCGGCAGCGAATAGCCGCCCATGGCGATCATCGATTCGATACGGTTGAGGCATTCTCGCGGCGAGTTCGAGTGGATCGTGCCCATCGAGCCATCATGGCCAGTGTTCATCGCCTGAAGAAGATCAAACACCTCAGGTCCGCGCACTTCGCCGACGATGATGCGTTCGGGCCGCATGCGCAGGCAGTTCTTGACCAGGTCGCGCATGGTCACTTCGCCCTCGCCTTCGAGGTTCGGCGGGCGGGTTTCGAGGCGCACGACATGCGGCTGCTGCAATTGAAGCTCGGCCGAGTCCTCGCAGGTGATGACCCGCTCATCGCGATCGACATAGTTGGTGAGACAGTTCAGCAGCGTCGTCTTGCCGGAGCCCGTGCCGCCCGAAATGATGACATTGCAGCGGACGCGGCCGATGATCTTCAGCACCTCCGCGCCTTCCGGCGAGATCGCCCCGAAGCGGACAAGCTGGTCGAGGGTGAGCTTGTCTTTCTTGAACTTGCGGATGGTGAGCGCGGTGCCATCGATGGACAGCGGCGGCGCAATCACGTTGACGCGCGAGCCGTCGGGAAGGCGCGCGTCGCAGATCGGGCTCGATTCATCGACGCGGCGGCCAACCTGGCTGACGATGCGCTGGCAGATGTTGAGAAGCTGCTGGTTGTCGCGGAAACGAATGCCCGTCTGCTCGACCTTGCCGTTGACTTCGATAAAGACCTGCTTGGCGCCGTTGACCATGATGTCGGCAATGTCGTCGCGGGCCAGAAGAGGCTCCAGCGGACCATAGCCCAGCACATCGTTGCAGATGTCCTCGAGCAGCTCTTCCTGCTCGGAGATCGACATCGCAAAATTCTTGATCGCGATGATGTCGTTGACGATATCGCGGATTTCCTCACGAGCGCTGTCGGGATCGAGCTTGGCCAGTTGCGACAAGTCGATCGTGTCGATGAGCGCGGAAAAGACCTGCGACTTGGTGTCGTAGTAGCTCTCGCTGCGTTCGCGTGGCGCCCTGCGCGGCTCGGGTGCAAGCGGCGGCGCTTCGACGGGACGGCGCGCAGGCGCTGCCGGCGTCCGCGCCTCGACGACCGGCGGCGGAGGAGCGGCAAGGGCAATGCCCGCCGCCGGCGCTGCCGGTGCAGGTGGGCGGAACTCGGGCTTGGCCCGGCTTCCATCTTCATTGCCTCTTTTACCGAACATGTTCGACTACCGATCTGCTGCCTGACGATTATTTCTTGCGCTTGAGCCTGCCGAGAAGGCCGCCCAGGCCGGCTTTCTTCCTTGACTTGATCTCGCTTCTGCCGGTCAGGACATGGGACATGTCGTTGATGATCTGCACGATCGGATTTTTGGCGTCCATCTCGCCGAGCATCCGACCGTTGTTGGAAGCGTTGCCGAAGAGCAGCGGATCAAAGGGAATGACGGCCATCGGCATGATGCCGAGCGGTTCGGCGAAATCCGACGCCGATATCTCCGGCCGTTTCGGCACACCAGCCTGATTGAGAATGAGCTTCGGCGGCCCGTCGTTGGGACGAAGCTTCTTCAGCATGTCGATGAGGTTCTTGGTGTTGCGCAGATTGGCCAGTTCCGGCGTTGCCGTGATAACGATGTCGTCGGCCTTCATCAGCGTGTTCTTCGACCAGCCGCTCCAGACATGCGGCACGTCGAGCACCAGAAGCGGCGCACTGCGCTGCGCGGTATCGATGATCTGGGTGAAAGCCTCGGGATCGAAATCATAGACACGGTCGAGGGTGGACGGTGCTGCGAGAAGCGAAAGCCGTTCGGCGCATTGGGCGAGCAGGCGGTCGAGATAGACCTCGTCGATGCGCTCCGGCGCGAAAACCGCTTCGGCGATACCCTGCGCCGGGTCCTGGTCGAAATTGATGTTTGCGGTGCCGAAGGCGAGGTCGAGATCGGCCACCATCACTTCCGAGCTGAACAGGGTCGACATGGCCCAGGCGACATTGTGCGCGATCGTCGAGGAACCGACGCCGCCCTTGGCGCCGATGAAGGCGATGGAGCGCCCGATGGGCTCGGCTTCCGGGTCGACGAACAGCGAGGAGATGACGCTGACGATGTCGACCATCGAGATCGGAGCGACGACATATTCGGAAATGCCCGACCGGATCAGCTCGCGATAAAGGCCGACATCGTTGTAGTGGCCGATGATCACGACCTTTGAGCTTGGGTCGCAATATTCCGAAAGCTCCTGCAGCGATTGCAGCAATGCCTTGGGCTCGCTGCGCGATTCCAGGATGATGAGGTTGGGTGTCGGGGCCGTCTGGTAGAACTCGATGGCCGTCGCAACGCCGCCCATGTGAACCTTGAGGTGGGCCTTGGCCATGCGACGATCCTCGCCGGCACGTTCGATCGGGCCCGCGATGCTGTCGGTTTCGCAGAAGGCCTGGATCGAGATGCGGGGAACCGGCCGCATCGCGCTCATGGCAGCCACGTCCTGCTGAGCAGTGTCGCCACCGTCGTGGTTGGTGTCGTAGGCCAGGTTGTTCATGAATGCCCCGATGCCCCTAGTAGTTGACTTCGCGATTGGATCGGACATCTGCGGCGACGTCCCGTATACGGTACTGGTCGATCGCGTGAGATCTGTTCTCCGCATCGATTTCGGTTGGCTGGCGCGGTCCCAGGAGATCGGCCGGATTGGCGATCTGTGCAGCCAGATTATTCTGATAGGAGCAGCCGAAATTTGCGTAGTGCTTGTTGTCGCTGGTATCGGCGATGTCCTCCGGCCAACGGCCGCAGGGACCTGTCTGTGCCTGCATCGCGGTATAGGTCACGCGTATCGGGGCGGAGACCTCTATCGAGGATGGCTGGTAGGGCGAAACGATGATACGGCTCTCATGCACACCCCTCGACCGCGCAAAGCGTGCGAAGTCTCTTGCAGCGTCGGTAGCCGCCACCGCATTCGGCGTTCCCGAAGGCGTCAGGATGGTTAGGACGGGTGCAGCACTGCGGTCATAATTGGCCAGGAACCCCTGCAGGGCCACACGCTGGACGCGCGTCATGCCGCGCTCGCTGGCGCCGACCGGCAGGTCGAGCACCTGCTCCTTCTCGGCGATCACGATCGGATGATTGGTGCGATAATCGTCCGGGATCGCGCCGACTGTGATGCTGTCGCGTTTGGCGGCGCAGCCTGCCAGCAGTACGACTGCAATTGCGGCAAGCACCGGCGTTGCCAAGCGCGCCATCCCCGCACGGCGCGGGCTTCCGACCTCAGTGGTGATGCTGGTATCAAACGTTGCCTTTTCCATGCCCCGTTTCCCCGATCATTTGTAAATGTAGCCGACGACGCCGTGATAGCGTCCGTTCGGTCTGTTGGTCTGCATGGTGCCGTAGACGCGATTGACCTTGCCGAGGAACATCCCGGCGCCGTCGCTGGCGGCATTGAAATTGTCGTCCGGCTTGGCGAGCGCGTTGCGGGCAACGGGCTTGGAAAGATAGGGCGTGATGATGATGACGAGTTCGGTTTCGTTGCGTACGAAATCGCGGCTGCGAAACAAGGTGCCGAGCACCGGAATTTTGGACAATCCGGGCAGCCCGTTTACCGCCTGGCGGATGTCGTCGCGCACAAGGCCGGCGATCATCATCGAGCCGCCGGAAGGCAGTTCGACCGTGGTGTCGGCAAGGCGCTTGCGGATGGAGATGATGTTTGAATCATGCATCGATATGGATGCTTCTGTCGTGGGCTCGGAGACGGAAGTCCTCACCTTCAGGCTGATACGTCCGGCAGACAGGACAACCGGCTGGAACTCAAGGCCGATGCCATACTCAACCCGGCGGTGCGTATAGGTTCTGTCGACCGTCCCATCTTCGTTCTTCTCGTTGTCCGTTTCGCTCAGGATGTTGAATTCGCCACCAACCTTGAAAGTGGCTTTCTCTCCTGAAACAGCTGTGAGCGTCGGCTCTGCGAGGGTTTTCATCACGCCCGACTGCTCCATCGCATTCAGGGAAGCGCGAAGGTTGGAGTTTCCGACCGTCAAATTGGAGTCGGAAAGGACTTTGCCCAGTCCCGGATAGGTCTGGCCGAGGGCGCTCCATGTAATGCCATCGATACTGCCGTTTGCGATCATGTTGACGCCAAGCTGCTTCATGACGTTGCGGCTGACTTCGGCCACCGTCACCTTCAGCGTCACCTGGTCCTCGCCGATGATCTGGAGGAGGTTGACGATCTTGCTGGTGCGGCGTTCGGAGTCCGGATTGTTGATGTCGACACCGCCATAGGTGGAGCCGCCCGTCGCCGTCTGCGAATACTGGCCGGTGGTGGCTTCACCGCCCGAGACGAAAATCCCGGCAAGTTCGGCCGCGCGCTTTGCATCCAGCGGCGTTTCGACGGTGCCGGTCAGGACGACGTTGTCGTTTATGAGCTCGACCTTGATCTCGGAGCCGGGAATGAACCGCTTAATGTAATCTTCGAGGCCGGCAACGTCGCGCTCGACTGCAAGCTCCAGGCTGACGATCTGCTCTCCATTCGGGCCGAAGACGAAGATGTTGGTTTCGCCTACCGATTTGCCGAAGAGATAGATGCGGCGCGCGGTGCGGGTGACGGCGTCGGCGACCGCGGGGTTGGCGACGAGGATGTCATAGGCGTCGGCAGGCAGATCGATGACAATAGATTTGTTGAGGCCGAGCTTCACGCGCTGGTTATCGCGCGTGGAAGACCCGACCTGCGCCTGGCCCGCCGCCTGGGCTTTGATGGGGCCTTCCAGGCCTGCAGTGCCGAACAGCAGGGCAAAGCTCGTAGCCAGCGTAACCGTGTGCCTGAAGGCGCGGTAGCGGCCATGCGTTGCAATGACAGGATTTGACTTGTTCGAGCTCATTTCCTGGCTCCCACTTCGGACACTTCGCCCGACTTGATCAGTCGTATGGTGCCGCGCCGACCATTTCCCGAAACGAGGTAGTCGGCCTCATCGCCCGCCTTTTCCTGCGCGTCCGCAACCGAGCGCAGGGAAAGGGTCAACCGATCAGCCATCTGCTGGGCGACCGTTATGATCTCGGCCTGCTGTGGGGTCAGCTCGAGGGTTGCGGTCTCGCCAACCTTCACCCGCCGGCCTTCCTCGTCTTCCTGAATGGCCTGGTCGATCGCCAGGATCTTGATGTTCCTGAGGATGGTCTCGGTGATGAAGCCGGAGCCGGAATTGCTGGCATCGGCCCGTCTTGTCATGATCACGTCGACGAAATCGTTGGGCAGAATGAAGCCGCCGGCCGAGGTATCGGCTGCGATGCGGGTCGCGATAGCGCGGGTTCCGGACGGCAGGATCGACGACATGAAGCTCTGGCCTTCGCCGACCAGCTTGGAGCGCCGCAGCGGCTCGCCGGTATACATGGCGACACGCGCCAAAGACGGTTTCAGCTTTTCGATGGCATCAGGCTCGGCCGAGCGTGTCACGAAGGCGGCGTTGACGTTGTCGGCCGGCCAGGATTGCCAGGAAAGACGATCGCCCACCGCTTCGCCCATCGGCACGTCGCCGGACAGGACCAGCACGTCGGCAAGCTGGATCGCAGGCTGCTGCGGGCCGGAATCGACCGCAATTTCCTGCGGCGGCGTCGCCATGTTCTTGGCAACGTAACCCGCTCCGCCTGCAGCGGCGACCGCCACGCTCAATATAATCAGTCTGGATGCAACCATTCGTCCAAACCTCGCCCTTTGCAACCCTCATAGCCAAGGCGGAGATTGCACAGCCAATCGTCAAATTAAGGTTAATGGATTGCTTATGGTCGTGATTAATTTAGTGTTTATGCAAGTAAGAGTTCTCGGCATAAACATGCCGCACGACGGGTTGTTTCGAGCCCTCGCGCGTGAGTCAGTAGCTGGCGGGGAATTTACTTTGCGGCGAGCTGCCCCAGCGCCCAGACCATCAGCGGAGAGCCCGGATAGGCAAGCAGCCCGCCAAGTCCAAGCGCAATGCCGTAGGGAACACCGACCGACCTGTCGGCAAAGTTTCGCAGGAACATGTTCCTGGAAGTGAACAGAGCCAGCCCGGAGGCGCGGAAGCTCAGTATGGCGATCGTCAGCAAGCCGCCGAGAAAGGCGGATATGACGAGATATTCGACAAGATGAGTGCTCAGGCCCATCCACAATGCGGTAGCAGCCAGCAGTTTCGCGTCGCCGCCGCCCATCCCGCCCAAGGCAAACAGGCCAAAGGTTACCAGCAATACGATGCCGCCCGCGGCGAAGTGCAGCCCGTAGGCCGACCAGTCCATGCCGGTCAATGGCGCCACGATGGCAAAGACGACCACGAGAACGATCGACACGGTGTTGGCAATGGTCATCGACAGCATGTCGGAGATCGCCGCGAAGAGCATGCAGAACGGAAAGACGACGAAGATCAGTGCTTCAAGCATCGGCGCCACGCACGAAGTGAGTAAAAATGGTCGAAACTCATGTTAAGCCAGTCCGATTAAGGATTGGTGAGTTGAGCGTCCGGCCGAAAACAAAAAGGCCGCCATCGCGGCGGCCCTTTCGTGCATCGAAATGCAGTCTTAGTAAGGCTCAGGCGCCGTTCAGCGTCGACGCGATGCTGTTGAACTTGGCGCTAATGGTGTTGCCGAGTGCGCCAGCGCCGGCCATGATGGCGAGAGCGATAAGGGCGGCGATCAGACCGTATTCGATAGCGGTCGCGCCGGATTCGTCTTTCACGAAACGTGCAAAAATCTTGGACATATGAGAGCTCCTACTCCACGTGTTACAGCACTTCCGTCAATTTTTCTGGTGCATTGATCGGATGATCACAATCTAGCGAGCAGCTCTTTCCATCGACTTAACAAACAGCCTTACCGAATTCTTTCCAGATTATGACAAGTCGCGTGGTTAATCACACGCTAAAGCTTAGAAGGCCCCAAAGCCGCATAATGACCGGCGTTTCGTTGCGTTTGCGGGCCCGGAAGCGCCCAAGGCATCGCCCTGGCGCACGGGAGGCAGGCGTTGCCGTGACCATTTAACCGTTGATTCACCAATATCGTTCATTTTCCGTTGAAGACTTCATTCATCGGAGCGCCGCATGGCCAGGTCGCAGTCATACTTTTGTGTTGCCGGCGCTTTCGCCGGGCTGGTCACTGCAATTGCTCTTGCCACGCCTGCACAGGCGGGCGCGGGCATAGAAGTCATCATGAACCAGGCCAAGATCGTCAAACTGTCCCGCCCGGCCGACACGATCGTCGTCGGCAACCCGGCGATTGCCGATGCCTCGGTTCAGGATTCCACGACCATCGTGCTTACAGGCAAGGGTTTCGGCGTTACCAATCTGGTCGTTCTCGACCAGCAGGGCAGCCCAATCGTCGACGAACAGGTGACTGTCGGCCGCCACGACGCCTCCTCCGTGCGGATATACCGGCGTGCCGACGTACAGACCCTCTCCTGCACGCCTTACTGCGAAAGTTCCTACAAGAGCGAAGCCGAGCGGACATCGGAAGTGGAGATGAGCTCCGGCCAATAAGAACCGGCCTGTGCTTCGATTTAGATTTTAAAGTATTGCAGCGATCGGCCATGGTTGCTGCCAGGTAAACAAGCCCCCGCTAAATTTATTCGTCATCCAAACCGGGCCTCAATGCATTTGCGTTAGGGTCTTTCCGATAGCAGGTGGGAATCGGCGGGGAACTTCATGAAAGACAACTCCGAAGTGGGGAGCGGCCCGGGTCGTGCAAGACGTCGCGGCATCTTCGGGCGGTTCTGCCGCGACCGGAGCGGCGCGACCGCAATCGAATTCGCGATGCTCGTCATTCCCTTTTCATTGCTCATCTTCGCCATATTGGAGAGCTGCGTTTCCTTTGCAGCCCAACAGGTCATTTCCAACGCCACGGACGACGTCGCACGGCAACTGCGCACCGGCCAGATCAGACCCGGCGTTGGAGTAGACAAACTGGATGAAGACAAGCTCAAGACGATGATCTGTGACCGCATCAAGATCATGGTCGGCACGGGCTGCAAGGGCAACATGCTCGTCGACCTGCGCAAATACGACACCTTTGCGGACGCCGCCGCCACCGGTTTCAAGATCGTCAACGGGGAAATCGTCCTGACGAAGAGCGGCTTAGTCGATCCGACACCGTTTTCCGTGGATCCGGGCGCATCGAAAACCAAGAACATGCTGCGCGTCTTCTACAAATGGCCGGTCATTACGGATTTCCTGCGGGCTTCGATGTCCAATCTCAACAACGGCAAGACGCTGCAGTTCGCCACGATGACCTGGCAGAACGAGCCTTTCAACGACTGAGCATGAGATGGCGGGAAATGGTTCCAGTCAAATAAAGGGGCAAGGGATGCTTATGGGTGCGGGGGCACATTCTCTATTGGCGCGGCTTTGCCGCAAGGCGGCGGGCCTTTATGCCGATCGGCGGGGACTGGCTGCGGTCGAGTTTGCGCTCATCGCGCCCTTGCTTCTGTCCATGTATTTCGTGACCATGGAAGTGTCGCAAGGCATCGAGGCCAACAAGAAGGTCGGACGCATCGGCAGCATGGTCGCCGACCTCGTCACGCAGCAGACTTCGGTGACAAAATCGGTGCTGGAATCGATCATGCAGATCGGCCAGTCGAGCATCCAGCCCTACAACCGCTCGAAGCCGAAGATCATCGTGACCGCGATCACAATCACGGACGAGGACGCGCCGAAGGTGCTGGTCGCGTGGTCACGGCAGATGATCGATGGTGCCTTTTCCGAGCCTTATCCGCCCAAGCCGAAGCAACA
>VFQQ010003520.1_pt1 | contig 15014 bp, 19 predicted proteins | sample 3512341 | NCBI WGS metagenome assembly VFQQ01 (sample SAMN10412373, study PRJNA504923) | tailings metagenome | isolation source: Relicate 2 Philex TSF1 revegetated site | place: Philippines: Tuba, Benguet | collected 2017-08-29 | reverse complement strand
GGCGGGCTGCAGCCGCAGCGTGCTGAAGGAGCTGCACAGGGAGGCCGCCATGTCGCTGCGCAGCCACGCTCCAGCCAAATGTGCAACGGGAGGGGCTCCGAACGCGCGACAGGGGCGCGTGGGGGCGGCAGGCGCCCATTTGTGCCCAGCTCATCGGCTCGGCCGCCGCCAGCGTGGCGGCCGACGGGCCGACGGGCCAACGGGCCAACGGGCCAACGGGCCAACGGGCCTACGGGTCGACGGGCGAGCACACACCCTGTCATGAAGGAGGGTGCGATGGGGATAACCAAATTGGATCATGAGGTGTCTCCCTCACCATGGCCAGCCTTCGCCCGGACCAGCCAGCACCGTCCACCGCGGCAATGCATGCATGGGGCAGAGCAGTGGCGGCCACTGGTTGCGGTTGTCAGTGCTCTCCTCAGCTCTTCTCAGGCTGTTGCTTCCAGTATTTTCTCTGCAAGCCTGCAGCTCTGCTCCTGTGGCACTGAGGCCAGGCCAGACCGCAAAGCCGGCAGATGCAGGGACTGGAATGAAGGGCTCTCCTGCTCCGCATGTCATCGGTAGCATTCCGCTGCTGAAGCTCCTGAGAATTGACTCAGAGGCTGTCACAGAATGGTGGCCTGCCTGCAGCCACCGCTGGGCCATAGCCGCATGGCCGGGTGGCAAGTGTGGAGGCAGAGTAATGCTAGGATGTCGCTGACACGATGCCGTCGCAGGTGCTGCCAACAGGCCTTAGAGTGACGCACTGGTATGTGTTGGCCAGAGCAGCACCAGCATCAGCCTCTACTGCCCTCACAGGGGGCGTCAGGCTGGTCAGCAACTGCTTTTTAGAGCATGCATTGAGCATCCGAGTCACATTGCGACTGTCCATGAGATGACGTGGCAGCAGGCGGCACACTTGCTTGAACAGCTGCATAGAATTGAACACTTGCTCTGCACTACCGACATGTCTGCACCTCGTCTGGTGTGGAGAAGCATGCAGGGCAAGTCTGCAGTCGGCGGACGACGGCGCTGCGGTGCTGCGGAGCGGCACAACGCCCGGCATCATGCACCGCGCTGGTACCCTACTGCCTTCACTGCGTTTGCACGCTTGCAACAGCCCTGATTTGCTTCAAAAGCTTCCATTCGCGCACCGGGCCTTGGCGAACGAGAAGGCGACCGCGGCTTCCCACTGCCCTGTCCCGGCGGCTTGACTACCTCGCCAACAGGATCCGGAGCCGTAATTGTGCGCTGTTAGCTCGCGCCGCGCGGTTTCCCCGGCTGGACTTGGTCGGCACACTGCCAACCCTCCTGCCCAAGGCCGCTTCAAGCCCCCATCCCTCCTTACTGGCGTGATCGAGTGACTGCAACGGAAATGCCGTCTCGCGACGCCGAAAATGCGAGTGTTCGCTGGGCCGGGCTGGTCGCCGACGCCGTGGCGCAACGTGTTGGCGTCATTGCGCCGCACAAATGCAAGCAAGCCCCTGCCCGTGGCTGCGTTATCATATTGTGTGGTATTAATCTCCAGTCTCATCCTGGCTGGTGCGTGCCCGGTGCAGGAAGCCTCGCCCGCAAAGGCGCCACCGCCGCCGGCAGCCGAGTCTGCAGGATCTGAAGGGACGCCTGAGCCCGAGGAGGCACCTGATGCAACCGAGGCGCAGCAGGCAACCCCGACCAGGCTGCGGCAGGCGGCTGGAGCCGCATCGCCTGACATTCGTGGCCTGTCGGTCACACCGGAGCAACAGGTGAGCAGTCCGCGGTGGCGCACCATGCAGTGCACCATGCAGTGCACGGCAGCTGCAAGGTCAGCTTTCGAGGATGTTTGCACATGCACGTGCACACATTGATGCTATGATGTGGCTGCTTTAGCGCTGACCGTCCAGCGCTGGCAACGCCTGCTCAACCTGCAGGAAAAGAGGCGCCCCCCAGTGCCGCAAACCGAGAAGCACCCCCAAGGCCGGCGCCTGGTCCCGGAGAAGCTCGAGGATAGCGACAGTGCCGGCAGCGGCACCAGCAATGGCGACGGCACAAGTGCCGGCAGCGACGCCGGTACCGGCAGCAGCAGCCACAGCAAAGGTGGCAAGGATGGCAAGGGCGGCCAGCCTGGCAAGGCGCCGCCTGGCGCCAAGGGGCAGCAGCGTGCTGCTCGCGGCGGCTTCCGTGGCGGAGCTGGCATTGCTCGGCCCGAGCAATCCAGCGAGGAAGAGCGGCTGCTGCTGCTGGAGGAAGAAAAGGTGGCAGATGTGGCGGCAGAACTGGAGCGGCGCAAGGTTGCCTACACCGGCGGCTTCGACCCGTTTGCGCAGATCAAGCTTGGTGAGGCTGTCCTGGGCGCGTGGTGGGGAGGCCGCTCACAGCGCTTGTGCCTATACAGTTCTGCTGCCATCATGCCAGCATCCTTGCGCCAGCTACGTTGCAGCGCACTCAGCGGACTCCAGCCTTGCCTGAGCCGCCACACTCCCACATCCGACCCAACCCCTGGCAGATCTGAACGAGACCACACTGAAGCAGCTGAAGGGCCTGGCCGTGGAAACGGTCCCCACTGCGGCTGAAATGGAGACGTCGCCCCTTCTGAGCCACCCAGCCGGCTTGAGCGCCCTGCTGTCTGGCGCCTCCAAGCGGGTGCAGCTCTGCAAGCCCGAGGTGGGTGGCCGGCCGCACAGTTCGGACACCACACGGGGGGAATGTCATGTGTACAGGCCACTTGCTGGGCTTGAGAGGGCCTTGTCACGGCACAGGCTCCCATCACCCTTGCCCTCCCGCCTCCCCACGACGGTTGGCAGGCGCTGGGCAAGCCAAGCCTGCTTGTCCGAGCGGGCCGGGCACTGAAGAAAGGAGAGGCGTGCGGCTGGCTGGTGGGGCGGCTGACAGAAGCGCCGGATGATGCGGAAGAGGTATGCTCAGCTCAGCTGAACCGCGGTGACACCTGTGCAGCTGCAGTGCTCAGCTCAGCACGCAAGGAGCCCCTTGCTAAGATTCAGCTGCCGTATTGTTGCAACGGCGCCGTGCAGGTTGATGCCAGGCATTGCATCGCCATCTCCAAGGAGCTTATTGGTGACCAGGCCAGCAAGTGCGGGGCACCCTCGTACGAGTGAGGCTGCCAAGGCTTTGAGGGCTGCTCTGGCTTGGTGCCCGACGTGGTGATGCTATGGCCTTTCTACCTGCTGCATACGATGCCTGTGCCGGCAGCCATGCATGGCCAGCCTGGTGAGGCCAAAGGCAATGCTGTTTGCCACTTCATGCCTTGCCTGTTCTGCAGGGGCCCAGGCCTGATGCTGGACATGAGTGCTCGGGCCAGCGAGCTGCGCTTCCTGTCTGATACTGGTGAGGACCTGCAAGGGCCAGCTGGGTCATCTACACAGATTCCTGTGCCTGCAACTGCCGAGCCACCCCACCAGTTCTGCATACTCCCAGCTTCATTTGTGCATGCTGCTGGTTCTGCCCACATGGCCTGACCGCAGCCCTTCGTACACTTGCACTGCCTGCAGTGCTGCGCCCCGATGAGGGCAACGTCCGGCGAGAAATCCACCTGCTGCGCAGCGAGAAGGAGGGACTGATACTGCCGCTGATTGTGGTGCGCTCAGGGGGCCGTTGTGTATGTACTGCAGTGGATCATCCTTGCCTGCCTGCAGCATGGTGGTCTGCGCGCCACGCAGCTGTGGTTCGCACTTTAGGCTGTTGTGCTGAGGCTGTTGCCCGTGCTGACGCGATTGGCAGCACATGGACCAGCTGTTGATGCAAGTGCCTGGCTTCACTAACACAAACAGAAAAACATTGCCGGCTGTTTAGACTCCCCCCTTGGCCCTTGCTCGCTGCTGCTGTGCAGTTTGAAACCACATGGGCCGTAGACAAAGGGGAGGAGCTCGTGGCTCGCAGCGTGCGTGAAGACTGGGAGGAGGCACGCGAGCTGGCAGGCTCTGCCCCGAAAACGGAGCAGGCTGCAGAGGAAGCCGGCAGCCCGCGAGCCGAGCAGCCCACCAGCAGCAAGAAGGGCAAGGAGGCTGCCAAAGCAGCTGCTCAGGCCGCTGAGGCCGCTGAGGCCGCTGAGGCCGCTGAGGAATCTGAGCCGCAGCTGCAGGGAGCCATGATGGAGCAGCTCCTGGCTTCTGGCTGGCGCCAGCACACGCTAGACATCTTCTTCCAGCGCCATGCTGAGCTGGCGGCCACCCTGGCCCGGACGGGCGGCCTGAAGAGCAGTGCCGTAAAGCAGCTGTCCAAGCAGCGTGCCGAGGCGCTCGGCCTGTACTACGGCACGCTGCGCCGCAGCAAGCGCATCAGTGAGGCGGCCGGCAAGCCAGACGGCGCTGCCCTGCACGAGCTGCGGGCCGCGCTGGAGGCCAGCCTGCTGCTGCACCCGCCGCCGGCAAGCACGCAGGAGCTGGAGCAGCGCCTGGCACTGCCCTTGGGAGAGCGGTTCGTGCGGGTGGAGCGGCTGGACCCGCCGCTGCAGCAGCGCTCCGTGTTCAAGCTGCTGCAGCGCAAGACGCTCAGGCAGCTGGACAGCCTAGAGGGCGAGCCGGAGGCCCTGCCCAAGGTAAGCAGGAGGAAGGGTGGCTTGTCGGGGAGGTGGGTGGGCACATGAGGCATGCAGGCTGCTCATGGATACTTGATTCCTGTGCTACCGCCCACCATTCTCCCCTGCTGTGCGTGCTGTGCTGCGCAGGGCTGTCGGGACAGGCTGGATGGAGGTGACGCATTCCCTGGCGTCCACGTGTGCGAGGTGCAAGCGCGCCTGCACCACGTCCGGTGGGCTACTGCCGCATACTTGCAGTGCTCCATACAGCTGCTTCTTCCGTCGCTTATGCGCCAAATGCTGTTTTGCAGCAGAACTTACGCAGCAGAACTCCTGTGGCCCTGCATCAGAAGACCGACCGCGAATCCCCGTTTCCTGGCCCACCCCGCAGCCTGCTGACGCCCCCCAACAGCCGGGCGCTGAGCCTGCATGCGCCCGCTGAGGGGCGGCAGCTGCAGCCGGACGAGTGCGCTGCCATCTACGTGGGGAGGGCATACGAACTTGACACACTGGATGAGAAGCACCCCACCAAGGGCTCGGTGAGGGCTTCCACAGCAGGGCTACACACTCTGCTACAAACTCTGATATTGGGACAATGCGGGACGCTGCCCGCGCCACCGCTGACTGCCGCGCCACCGCTGACAATGCTGCACCCAACCTGTGCTTGCTCTGAGCTTGTTCGACTGTGCTGCTGCGCGCATGCCTGCCTCGACCTCCTTTGCAGGCATACGTGTTTGACATCACTGCTGACGAGATCAAGCAAGCCAGCGGCGACGCAACGTACGACGGTCCCAGCCTGCTGCTGGATGCGCAAGAACACTGGAACGAGGCCGCCTTTGCAAACTGCGTGTTTGGGTCGGAGCGGAAGCAAAATCTGGCAGCCAAGGTTGGTTGAGGGAGCGGCCGGAGAGCGGGGCAGTGCAGCTGGTGAAGCGTGTTGGCTACACACAGGATGTCCATAGACAGGCGCCCTGCCTCATATCGCAGCATGTGGCCGCGCATTGAAGCTGTCACAGCTTCTACAACATTTCGCACCCAAACGCAGGCGGTGTGGGACCCTAAGGAGAAGCGGCCGCATATGGCGCTGATGTACTGCGGAGCCGAGGCCTCACAGCCGCTGGAGGAGCTGCTGCTGGATTACGATTTTGCCACCTACTGGAGCGGGCAGGTGGGCATCATTTGAACCAGATTGCACATGGCCGGCGGACGCCAAGCTTGTGGGCAGGCCAGTTTTGGAGGCAGCTCCCAACGCCCGACTGCAGCTGCAATCGGCAGCTCCAACACTCGCCACATCAGGTTTGCCTGCCGCTGCTGCTCTGCCCCCGTGCAGGCGTGCAAGGCGCAGCAGGCGCACGAGGACTTTGCCACGATGGCGGGCGAGGTGCGCTGCGCCTGCTGTGGCATGACATGGCCCCGCTGCGCCTGCTGCAAGTGCCGAGTAGCTGCATGCCACCTGAAGGATGCAACATTGCGCCGGTCCGTCGCCGGCAGGCTGCCACCATGCAATGCCATCTGCTAACTTTCTAACGCAGGTCATCCTGTCTCTGCGGGAGGCGCTGCGAGCGGCGGGCGTGAAAGAGGAAGAGCTGGAGGCCTGCCTGGCGCCTGTGGACCTGGCAGCAGCGGGCCATCAGAAGTATGCTCGGGCAGCCGAGTAGGCGGCTCAGGCTGCTCAGGGAGCAGGCGCCAGGGAGCAGCTGCCGGGGAGAGGCGGCTGGGCCCCAGGCTTCGAGCTGCCTACCAGGGGCGAGAGAACGCCAAGCACAGCACAACGCATGAAGCCTGCTACTGATGCCCGCACCAACGCTGGCGCAGTTGTGACTGGATCTTCTTTCAACAGTCCTCACCTCAACACCGCTTTGCCAGCCCTCATTGCAAACTGGTTCGAAGACGTCCATCCCCTGCCCTTGCCTACTACCTCCTTTTCAAGGTACCTCCTGCAAGTTGCAACCGCAATTCCTTCCTATGGCAGCGTAGCTCGCCACTCATTTTCTTAGCTTCCATTGTACATGTGCCATTCGATCAAAGCGCAGATCAGCTTTGCACTCAAAGGCGGGTCTGCGGCCTGAGCACCTGCTGTGCACGTACAAGGTGCAGCGCCACTGGACAGACACGTGCACCACAACAATGCATGCATGTGCGAGTGGGCGCATTTGCATCGTCCACCATTGCAGATCCCACCACATGGCTGTGCGTCAGCTGGCATTGTTCTGCAGGCCAGCTTCTCTGAACTGCTGCTGGATCTGACCCACGCCCAACGGCGCAGCAGGCAGGGGCACGACCTCAGAACACAACGGTGACAAAGCAAACCCTCCTGCCAACAGCTTGTCCCATTCAGAGGGTGGCGACTCGCTGCGTGACAGCAAACCTACTGGCATCCACCTTCTTGCAGGCTGCCTGCAATGGAGGGCAGCAGCCTGGCGGCCCAGGCGCCGCCGCCACGACGGCGGCAGACCACCTCGAGCATCTTGACCCGTGGGCGCTTTGTGAAGGTCAATGGCAATTCTTTGATTGTAAGGGCAGCGCGATCAGCCCCTGGCAATGCCTCAGGGCGCTGCTGTCTGCCCCCCATTTTGCAAAACCATGCGTGCTGTGCGGGCTGCGCCTCGAAGGCCGCAGTGGGAGCACCCCGTCCTGGACTTGCATTCTCCCTCGCCCCTGGAGCGAGGCTGGGAGGCCGCAGCGAGCGCCCAACGCACTCACCCCGCCGCAGCAGCGCCCCGCCGCGCTGCCAGCGGCTTGTAGCGGCCGCAGACGCATCTGATGGACCATCAGGGCGAGCCAGGCGCCGCTGAGCACCAGCCCGACCCGCTCCTCCAGTTTTGGCCCGAGCAGCCCCAGCTGGAGCTGCAGACGCTGGCAGAGGTCATGAACGGGCCGGGCGGCGCCCTGGACTGGCTGGGTCCGGAGCTGGGCGGCCCGCAGGGCGACTCGGGCCTGCCGCCGGCCGCTGCTCCGCCGCCAGCGGGGCCCCTGCCCCACGGCGGCGGCGGCAGCAGCAACCAGCTGCAGGCGCTGCTGCACCCGCAGCAGATGCCGGGCATGCAGCCGATGCCGATGGGCCTGCCTGGCGGCCCCGACGCGGTGAGTCGCTCAGCCTCCCGCATGCCGAGCAGGGCTTGCCGCCGCTGCCGCTGCCAAGCCTCCAACGGCCGGACGCCCTAGCGCATGCATGCGGCGGGTGCCTGCCAGCCAGCAAACGCTTCCAATCAATCCGCCATCCTCCTGCAGTTTGGTGGCGGCGGCATGGCCGGCGGCGGCGGCCTCTTTGCAGCCGGCGGCGCACATGGGGGTTCAGACCCCAACTTGCACCTGCACCTGCACCAGCATTTGGGGCCCGCAGCACTGCCAGGAACAGACCCTGCGCTAGCTGGGCTGCACGCCGGCGGCCTGGCGTTCCCACCCGATCTGTCGGGCCACCCGCAGCAGCACCACTACCAGCAGCCGCCGCTGATGCAGCAATTTGCGCACCCGCTCGCGCCATACGCAAGTGAGTCGGTCGGTTAGCCGGGACGCCCGGATGTGGCACCAGCTGGGGTTGCGGCAGGGCTGGGATGGGCAGACGGGGCAGCAGGTGTTGTGCCAGGCATGCAAAAGCTGCATTGTGAATGATGAGCAAGTGTCGTAAGCCCTGCACCTCGCTGCTGTTGCACCACCATCCTTGCTGCGCGCCCCCCCCCCCTCCCCCCCTCAGCCCTCCACACCGCCCTGCCCCACCTATCCCTCCGCAGTGCCCAACCCGGCGGCTCAAGCGCAGAAGGCACGCCTGCGCTGGACGCCTGAGCTGCACGGCCGCTTTGTGAACGCTGTGAACCAGCTGGGCGGGCCGGACAGGGCCACGCCCAAGGGCATCCTCAAGCTGATGGGGGTGGACGGTGAGCTGCTGCTGCTGCTGGATTGAACCGCCTTTGAGCTGTGACGAGTTGCATGGGTTGTTGAATAGCAGACATACTGTGTGGGTAGTTCTCATGCTCTGTGGCTGGCTGGGGGATGTGATTTGTGTGCCACGTCCGACTGACCACCCTGCTCCCACTGCTCTGCTGTGCCCCTCTGCCCGCAGGCTTGACCATCTACCACATCAAGAGCCACCTTCAAAAGTACCGGCTGAATATCAAGCTGCCGGCCGAGGCGCAGGCGGGCGCCGACGATGGGCGGCGCGGCCGCAAGAAGCTGCCTCGCAACAAGAGTGAGTGTGCAAAAGGGTTGCAGCTGCCGGCGAGGCTTGGCTTTTGTGCGCGCTCTGCAGCTGGGGGTCTGTGGAAGCAGCCTGCCCTGGCTCAGCAGTAGTTGCAAAGCAGAGGGTCAAACTCATTGATGCCGCTGTGGCACCACACTCGCATTTGCAGGCCAGTCAACCCTGGATGAGGAGGACGGGGATGATGAGGAGGGAGAGGGCTCGCAGCCAGCCAAGTCGGAGCAGCGCCAGCTGCAGGGTGCGTGGCGGGCAGCTGCAGCTGGATTGGGAAGCCTGTGCGACCGCAGCTGGTGTGCAATGCAGCCACTGTGGGAACGGCAGGACCTGCAGGGGCATCTGTGTGCACACTGTGTGGTGCAGGGAATTTGCTGCCTGCTGAAGCTGTGCCAGCTTACAGCGGCGCCCTACCTTCCCACAGGTTTGCATCCCTCTCACCCTGGCTCCCTGTTTCCCCGGTCTGCAGGCGTGCGCAGAGGCAGCGTGCAGCCGGCCGAAAGCGGCGGCGGCGGCGGCGGCGGCGGTGCAGGCGATGACGATGGCGACCGGCGGCGGCGGCTCGAAGAGGCGCTGCTGCTGCAGATGGACATGCAGAAGAAGCTGCACGAGCAGCTGGAGGTGCGCCTTTGGGGGCTGCTGAGCTGGGGTGTGGACGCTGCCATGCGCTCCGGGCGGCAGGGTGGGCGTCGGATGCGGCAGCCTTGCTCACGATTGGAGGTGTTAAGCCTAGGCCACAAGTATGCGCGCTGGACTGGCTTGTTCGGTTTGGCAGCAGCTAACCAATGAGGGCTTGCCCTTTGCAGCCCATTCCGCTGTAACCATTGTGCAAGCCAGTCCCACCCTGCCCACCTGCCCGCGCCCCCTGCTATTCCCGCCCCTGCAGGCGCAGCGCCAGCTGCAGCTGAGCCTGGAGGCGCACAGCCGCTACATCACCAGCCTGCTGGAGGGGTCAGACCTCAAAAACCGGCTGTCCAGCGGGGCCGGCGGCAGTGTGGCCACCAGCTCAGCGGCGGCAGCCTTGGAAGCAGCCAAGTCCGACCCTGCTGAGGGTGGCAAGGCAGAGCAGCAACAGCAGCAGCAGCAGGCGGCACCGGGTCCCCAGCAGCAGCAGGAGCAGCAGATGGGCGGCGGCAGCCCGCGGCAGCAGCAGGCTAAGCAGCGGCAGGGCAAGCTTGCCCCGCAGGCGGAGAGCGGTGCAGCTGGGGCAGCCACCGGCGGCACCGGCAGCCTGACTGCCTTCCAGCTACCGGGCACAACAGTTGGCTCGGTGCACGCGCCCAGCGTGCAGCCGCTGTCCCCAGGCAGCCTGATTGAGGGCGGCGTGGCAGAGGGTGCCATTGCTGCTGCCTGGGACGCAGTTGCCGCCGCCGGCAGTGTGCCTACCAAATTGGAGGCGGCAGCTGGCGGTGTTGCGGCAGTGGAGGTGCAAGTGGTGGCGGCACCAGCGGCCGACCTGCAGGCTGCCATTGAGGCGGAGGCTGCGTTCAAGCGGCAGCGCACCGGCTGACGACCGCCGTCCTACCTCGCGGCAGCAGATAGACACCCACTTTGAAATGTCGCCATACAGTGTACCTTTTCTCCCATCTCTACTCCTGACGCGCTGGCTGCCGGCTGCAGCGCCGGCCACCACACGCCACCTGTACCGACCGCCCAACCCCCCAACCGCCAATCGCGCCTGTAACGCCGCCTTTTGTACCAACCCGCGGACACTGCCGATTGCAATTTTCACCATTCAACCCGCCCTTCCTAGCACCCTTCCTCTCCACCGCCTCTGTTCATTTGCACGTCTAGACCCTCCTGCCTTTGCCTGCCCTGTTTCACATTTGCTGCTCCGCTCAATTTGTCAGGCTGCATGCTGTCCCACTAGCGCCCAGCCCCTGCATGTTGGACATTTGGTTTAGTCGTAACACGTTGTGTTGCCGCTGGGCAAAGCGAGTGTGAAACGATTGACACGCTACGAGGAAAGGGCGGCAGTTAGGTCATAAGGGCAGGAAGGGGAGGGGAGGCAGGGAGGCAGGCATGTACAGCCGAGCGCCACTCAGCAGCGGGCAGGTTTGCTTGGCCAGCAGCGGGGAAACAGTGCCGTGGGACGATTGAGTAGGGGAGGCCCAACGCCGGGCTGACCAGCACACGAGTGCCGGGCTGTTCCTGAGCACCAGGCTGTGCCTGTGCCCAACGCCGGGCTGACCAGCACACGAGTGCAAGGCTGTTCCTAAGCAGCTGGCTGTGCTTGTGCCCAGCTAGCTTTACGCTTTACCGGCGCTGGGCAGGGGCTGCAGCAGGCTGTTGGTTGGGACAGATTCATTGAGAGTTTTACTTGATCAAGAACTCTGGGAGCATTATATAGCATGAAAGCCTGCCCTCAAGTGGACGAGCAGATGCGGACATCGCCCTGGCGTTGACGGCAGTGCAGGCGCAGCAGGCCAATCAGCCGCGGGCCGATCAGGCTCCCGCGTGCGCTGGTCGTTCTCGTAGTGCTGACAGTAGATACAGCAACGTCTGGCCTCGAGCAGTGGCCACAGGCCCCAACTCGTTTCTTGCGCCCCGTCTCGAACCTTTTGTGGGCTCTCACTGCCCAGGTACGCACTGCATGTGCATCATGGCACGATGCTGGCCGCAGCCAACTGCCGAGGCCGCGCCCTGGCCTGCCGCTGCCGCCGCCGCTGGTGCCGCTGCCTGCCCATTCTCACTCACCGCTCCTGCCGTCCACTCAGCAGGCGCGCCATGGAGTCAGCCCTCTTTGCAGCCTGCCGTGTCGATGATGCAGCTGCAGTGGAACGCATCCTGGCGGCCGCACCAGAGGCAGCCATGGCAGTTGATGCGGACGGCTGGCTGCCCCTGCACTGGGCAGCAAAAAGTGGCCACATGGCGGTGGTGCATCTGCTGCTGGAGGCAGCCCCAGCGGCAGCCGCGACAGCTGATGAAGATGGCAGGTTGCCCCTCCACCTTGCTGCTGAGAACGGCTTTGAATTAGTGGCCCGCCGGCTGCTGGAAGCAGCGCCAGCGGCAGCCGCGGCAGAAACCGAGCGTCGCTGGCTCCCCTTGCACTATGCAGCCAGCAATGGCTTTGAGGCGGTGGTGCGCCTTCTGCTTGATGCGGTGCACTATGCAGCCAGCAATGGCTTTGAGGCGGTGGTGCGCCTTCTGCTTGATGCGGCCCCAGCTGCAGGGATGGCAGCGAACTGCTTGGGATACCTGCCGCTTCACTTTGCTGCGGAGGACGGCCATGAGGCAGTATCCCGTTTGCTGTTAACAGCAGCGCCAGCCGCAGCCATGGCAGCAGACATCTTAGGACGCCGGCCCCTGCACTTTGCGGCAGGAAACGGACACAAGGCAATTGCACGCCTGTTGCTGGAGGCGGCACCAGCTATGGCCATGGCAACAACTGCAAGGGGCGCGCTGGCCTTGCACTTTGCCGCTGGGAGTGGTCATCAGGCAGTGGCCCGCCTGCTGCTGGAAGCAGCGCCAGCGGCAGCCATGACAGCAGATGCAGATGCCAAGTTGCCCCTGCACTGCGCAGCAAGAGGTGGCCATGAGGCGGTAGCCCGTTTGCTGCTGGCTCAAGAGGCAGCAGCAGCCACGGCCGCAGATGGATATGGTCAGCGGCCCCTGCACCAGGCAGCAGCTAATGGCCATGAGGCAGTGGCCCGCCTGCTACGGGAAGCGGCCCAGCAGCAGCCATGGCAGCAACTGGATATGGGCAGCTGCCCCTGCACTTTGCCGCTCAACGGCCACGAAGCGGTGGTGTGCATGCTGCTGCAGGCAGCGCCAGCCGCTGCAACAGCCCGGACAGCGCCTCCCGCAAGCAGCCCGCCACTTCGACTTGCGCTGATGTTCAATCACCCATTAACTGCCCGTGCCCTGCTGGGTTCTGGGCCTGCCGAGTTTGTTGTAGCCACCCTTGCCGCCAGCACGCTTTTTCATTCCGTGTTTGCCGACTTCCTGCTGGCCCCTGACCGCCTGCCACTGGCTGCTGCCAACTGGGCATTGGTGCCCACCCCTTGCGTCGGCATCGGCCGCGCGCCTCCCGCAGCCCTGGCCTGCTCCCCCGCCCAAGCCGCCCAGCTGGTGTGCAGGCTGCCGCCGGCAGATTCAGCACGCCTGCGAACCGCAGCCATGTGCCTGGGCCGCTCCACCCTGCCGGGCCCTGTGGCTGGCCACGTCCTGGCTCGACTGTTCTGCTAGCTTTCGTTCTGCACAGACTCAATCTCCCCTCGTTCTCCACCGTTCTGTAAGCATGCGCGTGCAGCACAAGGCCAGCACGTGCACATGGGATGGCGGCTACAGCAGCTTGCCGGTTGGGAAGTGGTGGCTGCCTGGCCCTCCTTGCCCTGTACGAAGGCAGCCATGCAGGCGTCTGGAGGTGATTGCTGACTTCCAGCAGCTTGGTAGTAAGGCAAAATCATTGGGCTTGCAGGTTCAAGTGCAGCACAATCTTGCGCTCGCTCCCAGGCTGCGCGGCCGATGCCGAGCGGTGGCGGCAGCACGGCGCAGCTGCGAGCAGATCAGGCTCCCGCGTGCGCTGATCGCATCTTAGTTTCACAGGCTACCAATGCAGCACGCCTGGTTTTCAAGCAGGGGCCACAGGCCGTTAACCCTGTCCCTCGCGCCGCGCCCCAGCCTGCCGCGGGCTCTCGCTGCCCTGGTACGCACCGCATGTCCATCATGGCACGATGTCGCCACACCTGGCTGCCGATGTCGCACCCAGGCTGCCGCCGCTGCTGGCGCACCTGCCTGCCGCCGTTCGCGATTGCTCACCGCTTCCTGCGCCCTCCACGCAGGCCCGCCATGGAGTCAGTGGATGCCCTCGTCACGGCCTGTCGCTCCGGAGATGCAGCTGCAGTGGAGCGCATCCTGGCGGCGGCGCCAGCAGCGGTCATGTCTGCAGATGCGCGGGGCTTTCTGCCCCTGCACATTGCTGCAGAGGAAGGCCACGAGGCGGCGGTGGTGCGTCTGCTGCTGCAGGCGGCCCCAGCAGCAGCCACTTCTGGGGGTCGAGCTAGAGAGCTGCCCCTGCACCTTGCAGCAATGAGAGGCCACGTGGCGATGGCCCGCCTACTGCTTGAGGCGGCGCCAGCGACAGCCATGGCAGCAGGTGCCGGTGGGTTTCTGCCCCTCCACTGTGCGGCAGGCTATGGCCATGAAGCGGTGGCACGCTTGCTGCTGCAAGCAGCGCCATCAGCGGCTGCGGCGGGAAACGTCCTAGGCTGGCTGCCCCTCCATTTTGCGCTGATGTCTGACAACACTTCCACCGCACGTGCCCTGCTGGGTGTTGGCCCTCCTGAGCTTGTCTTGACCGCCCTAGCCGCCAGGATCCGTTATTGTTCCCTGTTTGCTGACTTTCTGCTGGCCCCTGGCCGCCTGCCCCTGGATGCCGCCAGCTGGGCATTGGTGCCCGTCCCTTGCGTCGGCATCGACCGTGCGCTTCCTATCGCCCTGGCCTGCTCCCCGGCCCAAGCCGCCCAGCTGGTGCGCAGGCTGCCGCCGGCCGATGCAGCGCGCCTGCGCACCGCCGCTCTGTGCCTGGGCCGCTCCAGCCTGCCGGGCCCTGTGGCTGGCCACATCCTGGCTCGAATGTTCTGCTAGCTTTCGTTCACACAGCCCACTACTTGTCTTTCGCTGCCTGATCTACCTACTGTGTAAACATGCATGCTGACATTAAGAGACAGTGCTGGCGCTAGCGCGTGTGGCAGGGCTGTGGGAGACGGGGGTGCACCTTGCCAGGGGAGGTGGCAGCAGGGTGGCGCAGCTGCGCCTCTCAAAGCTGGTGGAGGCCCAATGTGTGCAATACAGGACTGCCTGCTCCGAACACCTCTCGAGGCTCCCACGTGCGCCGATCGTTCTCGTAGCAAATGGCAAGATGGACAACACCACGCGTCAGCATGCTGGGCATTTGGCTTGTTATAAACGATTCACGTTGCAGCTGATTGAGAGATGAAACACGTAGGGAAGGAGCAAGGATCAGTGTAGGGAAACCAATGAATGAGTGTCGCGGCGGCCCGTGCACACGCAAGCGCACCGCTACGCCTGCCCCTACCGGGCCGCCGCTGTGCGGGCTGTGCTGTGCGGCAAGCGCCGCCTGCAGCCGTGCCAGCTGTTGCTGCTACTGTGCTGCTGCTGCGCTAGCTGTCTGCGCTGCTCATGGCGTCCTTGAGCGTGACGGGCAGCGGGTTGGGCACCTTGGGGATGTTGGCTGCTGCCATGGCCGCGTCGATGTACGGCCCAAAGTGTGCCATGTCCACGTACGTGTTCTGCAGGGTTGTCGGCAGGGATTGCAAGCCAGTGGTGGTGGTTGGAAGGGCGCTGGTTGGACTGCGAGCGGCCCCACGC
>VFQQ010003517.1_pt1 | contig 15037 bp, 8 predicted proteins | sample 3512341 | NCBI WGS metagenome assembly VFQQ01 (sample SAMN10412373, study PRJNA504923) | tailings metagenome | isolation source: Relicate 2 Philex TSF1 revegetated site | place: Philippines: Tuba, Benguet | collected 2017-08-29 | reverse complement strand
GTGCTGGAGTTTTTGAAGGCCGCGACCACGCGCCACCTTTCGTCGTACGCGAAGTACCTGCGTTCGTCGTCCTCGAGGGTCTCGTCGGCGTCCAGATCATACTGCGCCATGATGCGGAAGCCAAGGGCGTTGTAGCGGTAGTTGGCGATGGTGGTGGCGCCGAGGCTCACGCGCGTCAGGCGTCCAAAGGCGTCGTAGGTAAAGGACTTACCCAGGCTCTGGCTCGGGCTGGCCCCCGTGGCCAGGGAGGTCAGGTCGCCACGGGCGTTGTGGGCGGTGATGTGCAGATCGATGGTGGTGCCGGAGTTGCCGTCGTTATCGTAGGTTAGGATTTCGTTGGCACGATTAAAGGTGGCTGTGCGGCTGAGTTCTCCGGGGTCGAGCAGGTCGCCGTCGCCGTTGAGGTCCAGGGTGTGCAGTTCCCAGTTGCCTGTCTGGCTGAGGGTGGGCCACCCCTCCTCACGGGCGCGGTTGCCCGTCGAGATCGAGCCAGAGACCATGTGCCCCTCGCGGGTATTGACGAGGCGGTTGAGGTCGTCCATCGTGTACGCGGCGTCGAAGAACCCCTTCTCATCGCTGCGGGTGAAGAGGGCGTTATCCTGGGTCAGTATGTTCGAGTTGCGGTCGTAGGTCAGTGTCACGTCGTGGATGGAATCGCCCGTCCACTTGCTGCGGATCACGCGGTTGAACCGATCCAGGTACGCATAGTCCCTCGGCGTGCCGTCGGGGTCGTAGGCGACCATGCCCACGTCAGGCTCTTCGAGGTGGGAGTGGACTACCTGGCCCGCCCCGACATACTGATAGGACACGCGTGCCGTAGCGCCGTCCCTGAGGGTGTCCACGCGTGAGAGGGTGTCGGCGATCGAGCCCGAGGTGCCGTAACCATAGGTGATGGTGTTCCAGCCGGTGCCTGGGAGCGTGGTCGAGGCGCGTGCCAGCACCGGCGCGCCGCCGGTGGGAGTGCGCTTGGTCCAGGCGTGCTCGACCGCGAAGGCGGCGCGTCCACCCGCACCGATGACCCCATCCACGTCCTGATCGAACTTGGTCAGATTCCCCCACCCGTCGTAGGAGTACTGCACCTGGTCCGTGGCCGTGCCGCTGCCGACGCCGGCGTTGGTGTACTGCGTCACCGTGTCCACCAGCCCACGGGAGAGGTACGTCGTGCTGATCCGCCGCACGGTGTCGTCAAGGCTGTTGTGGATGGCGATCACGCGGCGGTGGAGCGTTCGCCCCAAGGCGTCGTAGACCGTTTCGATCTCCGTGCCCGTCTGGTCCTTGACCCAGACCAAAGCCCCAGTGGCGTCGTAGGCATAGTCCACCACGTCGTTGCGGGTAGGGCTCCCCATCGGATCATGGGCCGGGTACGTCACTTGCCGCAGCATCCCGCCATGGGCGATGGAGCTGTCGGGGTAGCCGCTTCCCTTGCTGACGCCGTAGGTGTAGGTGGTTACCTGATCGTCGCTGTCCTTGGTCCCGTTGCCGTTGAGGTCTACCCACATTTCCGTCATGTGTCCGTTGGCGTAGGTGAAGCGGGTGTGGACGTCGTCGTCGCCGGTGGCCGATGAGGGCACGCCATTGACGTAGTTGCGGATCTCGGCGATGCGGCGGCCGGCGTCGTCGTAGACCCAGCGGGTCTTGAGGGAGCGAGGATCTTCGACTTGGAGCAGCGTACCGCTGTCGTTGTAGACGTAGGTTGTGCGCAGGAGCGTGTCCGAGCGCGCCGGGGGTGTCGAATCCGAGTCGCGGTCGTAGTTGGAAGCCGCGTTGGTGCCGCGGGCGACAGTGTCCGTGACGCGACCCAGCCAGTCGTAGAAGGTGGTGGTGATGGCGGCTCGGCCCTTGATCTTGGAGTTGGTCCAGTCCAGCAGCGACAGATCTGTGTCGGTGTCCAGCGCCCCGGTCGTAGAGGTATCGTCGTGGTACCGAGAGATTGTCACCTGCATCAGCGCCAGGCCGGTGGTGTCCTGGAAGTATGTCTGGTGTTCCTCGACAACGGTGTCGCCGGCGACACCGCCCATGTCGGTGTAACTAGTTTCGCCGCCATCGTTGGCGATGACGAAGCGGTTCGTGGCTCGGCCAAGACGGTCGTAGAGTGTCTTGGCGATGCTCCCCTCGCCCTTGGTCTTGATGACCCGCCCCTCGGCGTCATACCAGCTGAGCGACTGCAGGTTGTCGTCGTCGCTGCCGTCGGACTGATCAATGCTGTGCCGCTGGGTCCTGTAGACCCGGCCCTGCTCGTCGTAGAAAGTCTGGCTGAGGGCGGAACGGTTCGTCGCATGACTCAAGGGGTCCTGCGTTGCGCCGGGCGCGCTCGTGTACTGGGCCACGGCGACCATGCGGTGCATGTTGTCGTACTTGGCCAAAGTGTGCGGGGCCAGCGGGCTGGTGGTCAGCAGCAGCCGCCCGCGGTAGTCGTAGGCATAGACCGTCTCGCGGTAGTTGGTCCCGCTCCCGTCCAGGTGCGCCCGCCGCCGCGTGAGATGGCTGTTGCCCCCCGCGCTCCCGCCATCGTACTGGAGTTCCTCGCCGATGACCATGTTGTCCGTGCCTGCCTCATCCGCGTCGTTGGTGCCGACCTCGCGAGTGGTCGTGCGACCAAGCACATCAAAGCTTGCCAACGTGATCGTGCCGTCGGGTGACTTGATACGCCGCTGCCGTCCCATGTCGTCGTACTTGTACACGGTGGCGTCGTAGCTGCTGGCGCTTCCACCGGTGAAGGAGCCGCTGTTATCGATCACGTTGGTGTAGGTGCGGGCTTCCAACACTTGCGATCCGGCGTCAGAATAGACCGTCTCGGTGAGGTTGTGGACGTACGCCAGGCTGCTACCGGTGAGCGTCGAGTGCAGAGCGTCGAGGGGGTCAGATGAGTTCTCGTTCACCCACGAGGTCGGCGACGTGGTGATGCCCGCGGCCGGAATACCCAGCGTGCACGACATTTCCACCCGTCCCGCAAGGTTCGTGACCGTGTACGACAGGGGTCCGTAGTAGGTGTCCGTCTCGTCATCGACGAACTTGGGCACAGCGATGGTCGCAAGGCGGCCGTCGTTCAGACGTGAGAAGTACATCATCGTGACGTGCGTGCCGTTCACGTCCTGCACAGTGGTGAACACTGGGCGCCCCTGGGCGTCGTAGGTTCGGTTCTGCGTAGTCTTCACGTCCTTGCCGCCGGATTCGAGCGTCAAGCCCCAGTTGCTGGGGTTGTCCGCCGAGTCGTAGCCCGCGCCCGACCAGTTTGACTCGCTCTTCTTGTCGGCGATGGCCAATGTCGGTCGCCCGTAGCCGTCCACAGCCGTGTACGAGACAAGAACCGTCGAAGAGTCGCCGCTGTGGTAGGGCTTGCGAGCGAAGACAGTGGTGCCGTCGGTGCGTAGGTAGCGCTCGGCATATACAATCTCATTCTTGCCGTTGTTGGCCGAGGACACTGCCGGCAGGACAGTGGTGATCTTCTTGACGGCCAGGTTGGTGATGTCCGTGTTCGACGACCCCCACACCGCGTAGGTCATGGTCGTCTCGTGGTAGTGAGCGCTGGTCGATGCACTGGTGCCGGAAGTGTGGTAGGCACGCGTGGCGCTGAGCAACGGACGGATCACCTTGACCCCGCTGGCCACCTGGTAGTCGGTCGTGGTGTAGTCCGTGTACCCCGTGTACTCTGCCGTCCCCGAGGTGCCTTTCTTGAGGTACGTGGCCTGGTGGAAACCCGCCACATCTCCACTTCCAACGCGATCAAAGTACGAGATGAGCCCGTCGCTGCTGGAGCGCGTAAAGCTCACCGATCCGTTGGTATGGCTGTATGCTGTGATGTTGGCGGGAGAGTGAACTGACGCGACCTGACCGCTGGCATTCCGCACGACCTCGGTAGCCCACGTCTGCGTTGGGCTTCCGGCGGGGTTGGTGTTGGTAACAACGAAGGAGAGCGTCTGGCCTGTCTCATCGAAGTACTGCGTCAGGTAGGTCGCGTCTGGGCGCTTGACCACCGTGCGCGACTCCCACACGGCGTCGTACCCGCCGGTGCCGCTGAAGGCACTATTCGTGGCATAGGTGAACTCATACGTGCCGTTGTTTCCCCCGCCGCACCCGCACTCGCCGTTGAAGAAGGCCTTGCTGACTCTATGATCCCCATCGGGGTACTCGAAGTACCCCTCCGAGTACGGTAGCAGGGCCGAATCAGTGGCCGAGAGAGTGTCGTCGTCGAGCGCACCATTTTGTGCCCAGTCGTAGCGGCGGTACCCCTCGGGCCCGACGATCATCTTGAGATCTCCGGCGTTACCGCGCCGCCCGTCGCTGTTGGACCAGGCGCGCGTGTAGTAGCGGTAGTGGGTCTTGGACTCGGCGAAGATGCCGCTGCCGAGGGTGCTGCTCGAATCTGCTAGCGCCGTGCGTACCGCGACCGTCTTCAGGTCGCCAGCCACGCCCATGTCGGTCTCTGTGCTGGTGTAGTATCCGTAGGTAACCCGAGCCACTTCGCTCACCCCCGAAGGGGAAGACCACGTACCGCCGGTCTTGGTCTCTACCTTGACTTCGGAAAGCCTGGAAATGCCAGCCACCGTGGCGTATGAGTATGTGTACCGCCTTCCGTCGCCGGGAGTTGCGTCAAAGGCCACCGCGATGGTCTTGTCGCTGTTGTAGCCGTTGGACGCCGCAGTGGAGGCGGATGATGCATCGCCTACATAGGTGGTGTTCCCTGCCGCGTCCTCGATCTTCCAGATCTGGAAGTTGGCACGATTGGAGGAGGTGTTGCCTCCGAAAAAATGGAGGCGTGTGCCGCGCTGGTCATGATAGACGTAGGTATCGGGTGAGCCGGACACGAACGTGACGATGCCCGCGGCCCCGTTCTTGGCTTTGAAGGTGTCCGCGTCCTCAGCGGTGCGGTCGAACTCGATGTACCGATCCGCGCCGTACACGAGGTATACCGCGTCGTCGTCGTCCTTAGTGGTGGGGTTTGAGTCGGCGTCGTAAAGCACGATCTCTGGCTGGCTCGCCTGCATCCACCCCAGACCCTGCAAGCCGTTGTTGCGGGCGGCCTGAATCTGGTTGTACGTCCGACCGATCACCCAGTCACTGGCCCCCGGCCCTGCTCCAGCCCAGTCCACGTCCGCAATCACCACCGAACCAGACGCAAGTGCCACGTATCCGATGCGCGCCGTGCCCGGTCCGCCGCCCTCGAACGGGTTGCCAGCGACGGCCAATCGCAGGAACGGTCCGGCTCGTCCGGAGCCGTCAAGACCAACTCCGCGCTGGCTGTGCAGTGGCTTGACGCCATGTGCGGTCGAGAAACCAGCCTGGTACGTCGTTAGTGTGACGCTATGCGCTTCGAGGAGTTGTGTCTGGGCCCATGCACCCCCCGGGGAGACGCTCAGAGACAAGATCAGCGACCAACGGCTAGGCAAGCGGAGCATGGGAACCTCGGGCGTGTGAAACTGGTACCGGCGAGTGAACCAACGCGCAGCAGTCATCAGTCAAGCGATCAGAGGGCCTCGCCGCAAGGGGTGAACGGGAAGATTGCAAAATCCAGCACACTTGTCGATACTAACCTACGCTCGCCTCGGTCAATCTCCATGGGGACTCGACGCCACGTGAATGGTCCAAGCCGAGCAACTCCTGGCAAGGCAGGGGGTATACACCACTCCGTGTGCTCGGGGTGTGCTCTGGAGTGCGTAGCCATGCAGATGCCAGCGAATTCACGGGATGGTCGACTCACGCGGACGGTTGACTTGCTGGATGCGGTTCGGCCTGCTCTCCGACTCGAGATTCTGCTCGGAATCGGGCGTCGGCCCTCGTGCGTCAGCGACCTAGCGAAGCGTCACGAACTCGACCGGACGGTGGTCTGCAAGCACCTCTGTGTGCTACGGAGGCTTGAACTTGTCCGGTTCTCCCAGAAGGCGCACAATCGCGTGTACTCGCTTGGTGAACGCGTCCATGTACGCTGGGCAGAGTCTGAGGTCGATCTGGTCCTTTACGCGACCGATCGCGGCCAGATCTCCCTCCGCATTCCCACTTTAACACTGCGATCGACCTCGCCGTGGCTCCTTGACTAATGGGCCACAGTCCATGCCTCGTTCGCCGCGCCTAGTAGACCGCGTTGTATGCGATCCCGGCGGCTCGGACGGTGAGCAGACGCCGCGAGGCAGTCACGCCGCGGCGCGAGACGCTACGATTGACATTGAAGTTAGCACCCGCAAGTGTGCCAAAAAACGCATTCTTTGAGTACGCCACTAGACACGGACGCTGCCGGCTGCTCAACTCACGGCGCGGGAGTAATCCCACTGTAGAACGCAGGAGGCAAACATGCACACGCTGCCACGATCGTCGATGTTCGTGACGAAGAGCCCGATCGGCCGGGTGTTGAACATCGTTGTGGGTACGGTTGCTGGCATGGCGGCGGTGCTGTTTAGCTGCTCCTACTGGGTGAACTCGCACAAGCTAGCGGCGTCTCCTTCCCTGCACGCACCAAGCAACCCCACTCGAACCGCCCGGGCTGAACTCGCGGCCGTGGGACTTTCCCCTGACGTGCTCTGCGCCGCCGGCCTGACCAGCCAGCAGGCTGCAAGCGTCGTAGGGAATGCAATGGCCCACCTGGCTGAACACGGCGAGGACTTGGCGTTGGCGATCGCCGCACACACGACCGCGAAGGCAGAGGTTGAACGGTTAGAGCGAGTGACCGTCCTTGGCATGGCCTCGCAGCAGGAGGCTGCGGACCTCGCTGCGGCTCGGCAGAGTCTTGTCGGTGCTACCTCGGCCATGACTTCCGCGCGGGCAGCGCTGTTTGATGCGGCTACGCAGGGACTCTCCGCCAGCACCAAGGCGCTGATTCAGCGATTCCACGCTCACCGCGGTCGCGACGTGCACATGAAGTACCTCGGGGCAGACCGGAGCGAGGCGGAGTGGCGGGCGTTGCGCGAGGCCTTGGCCAACGTGTCTATAGCCGCCCGACGCAACGAAGCGGTAGATTCGGTCTCAGCGTCGATTGTGGCCGCCGAAGACTCTACCGAAGAGACGATCCGTGCCTCCGCCTCGCTCTTGAACCTCGAAGATGTGCGAGCGTCGTGGCGGAGCGCGACCAGCATCGGAAACTAGACCGGTTCTTGGTACGGAGGCAAACTCGGTGCCACACGGCCTCCGTTTGATCTCTGGCGTTCTTCTTGCGCTGGCATCGCTGCTGTCTCGACTTGCCGCTGCGCAAGAGCAAACGCCAAGGGCAACAACTTCGCAAGTGTTGCCCGCCTCGCAGCTCGACCTCCCCCGGCTCGTCGACCTGTGCGCGCAGCGGCTGGGGTTGCGCATCGACTACGACCCGGCTCTCCTTAAGGGGCAGGTCACGCTGCGGCTTCCGGACTCGCTCTCCGACGCCGAGCTCTGGGCGCTGACCAACCAACTCCTCGCGCAGCGGGGGTTCACGACGGTGCGGGCCCCGGGGGCGCAGACGCTCAGCGTGGTCAGGGCCGCCGATGCCGCGCAGGTGGCGCGGGTCGAGCCCGCAGGCGGGGGAGAGCCGGCGCCGGGCGTGGGACAGGCCGGGTTCGCGTCTCTCGTCGTCGCGCCGACCCGCCGCACGGTGAAGGAGTTGTCCGACTCGGTTCGGCCGCTGCTCACCAAGGGGGTCGGCTCGGCCACGCCGCTGGGTGACTCGCGTCTGCTGCTGATCTCGGACTACTCGCCGCGGTTGGCGGAGGTGCAGGGGCTCCTCGATCGTCTCGACGCCCCCGCCGCGCCGATGGTGGTCGAGGAGGTCACCGTTGCCAATGTGTCCCCGGCGGCCCTGGTCGCGACGGTGATGCAGGTGGCCCAGAAGCGCGACCAGATGGCCGGGGAGCGGCTCCCCGGCGAGGTGATCGTGTCGCCCGGAGGCGCGGGGCTGGTCCTCATCGCTCCTGAGGCGACCGCACCCGCTTGGCGAGATCTCATTGCCCGCTTCGACCAGCGCGAGGTGATCGAGACGCGCAACTACGCGCCGCGGGTCTTCGCCGCCCGCGACGTCGCTCGGCTCGTCGAGGAATCGGCCAGGGCGGCGCCCACCGCCGTCGGCAAGCCCGACGACCGCTGGCGTCTGGTCGTCGATGACCTCACCGGGACGCTCATGGTCTCCGCCACGCCCTCGCAGCACGCCCAGGTGGCCGCCCTCATGGAGCGGCTCGATGCGGCGCAGGGCGGCCCGCTCCCGATGCGGTCATTCCCGATCCGCAACCGCCCGGTCGGGGAGATGATCTCGACGCTCTCGCGGCTGATCGAGGCGGGCGTGCTCGAATCGAGCGGCACGGAGGTCTCGCGCGACGCCGTGCGGAGCGGCGGTGAGCAGACGTCTTACCGCGACCTCGGGACCGGGGCCACCCGTCCGGCTGGCTCCCCGCCCACCGCGGGGCTGCTGCCCGGGGCCGTTGCGCCGACCGCCCCGCCCTCCCGGCCGTACGGCGGGGGCGATGGTCGCTCGTCGCTCCGCCTCACCGCCGACGAGGCGACCAACACGCTTATCGCCGTCGGCGAGCCTCGGCAACTCAGTCAGCTGGAGTCGCTCCTCCAGATGCTCGACGTGCGCCAGCCGCAGGTGATGCTGGAGGCGGTCCTGGTGAGCATGACCGACACCGACGCGCTGAACCTCGGCGTCGAGCTCGAGAAGCTCGGCAACGTCGGGGACGCGGCGTACAAGGTCGCGTCGCTCTTCGGGCTGAGCACGGCCAGCGGCGGCGTGCGGAGCGTGGCCGACGGGGCTGGCTTTACCGGCGCGGTGCTCAACCCCGGCGAGTTCAGCGTGGTCGTCAAGGCGCTGCAGGCGATCAACAAGGGCCGCTCGCTCTCCAACCCCAAGGTCCTGGTCGCCAACAACGAGCAGGCGCGGTTCTCGTCGGTCTTGCAGCAGCCCTTCGTCCGGACCGACACGACCACCAGCACCGCGACGAGTTCCTTCGGCGGGAGCGACTCGGCGGGGACGACGATCAGCGTGCGGCCCCAGATCGCGCAGGGCGACCATCTGGTTCTCACCTACAGCATCAACCTGAGTTCCTTTGTCGGCACCCCGGCCGCGGCGGGGCTGCCCCCGCCCAAGCAGCAGAACAGCGTGGACTCGGTGGCCACCATCCCCGACGGGCACGTGGTGGTGGTCGGCGGCTTGGAACTCGAGAGCGACAGCACCAGCACCAGCAAGATCCCGCTGCTCGGCGACGTGCCCATCGTGGGAGAACTCTTCAAGAGCCGCTCGGTGGGCAAGAGCCGCACGCGGTTCTTCGTCTTCATCCGTGCCTCGGTGTTGCGGCACGGATCGTTCGAGGACCTCAAGTTCATCTCCGCGCAGGACGCGGCGGCGATGCGCGTCCCCGACGGCTGGCCGGAAGTTGAACCGAGGTTCATCCGGTGACGGCGCGGGCGACCATCCCGAGCGCGGACGGCGGCGCGCTGGTCGAGCCGAAGGCGCCCGCGGGCGGACTTCCGGACGCTGGGGGAGCGGCGTCGCGGCCCGCCCCGAGCCCGGAGTTTCTCGCGAGCATCGCGCACGACTTCGCCCGGCGGCACCTGGTTCTCAGCGACGGATGCGTCGGGGGCGTCGAGCACCTGGCCGCCGCGGAGCACACCAAGGACGCGGCGATCTTCAACATCGGCGTGCGGCTGCGGCGGCCGGTCCAGGTCCGGCGCACGGCCCCGGAGGCGATCGCCGCCGCGATCGACCGCGCGTACGCCGGTGCGGTGGGCGCCGCGGCCAGCGCCGCCGAGTCCGAGGTGCCGTCCGTGGTCGTCGAGGGTTCGGGCAGCGTCGAGATCGACCTCGACGCGGCGGTGCGTGAGGCCGAGCGCGACCTGCTCAACACCCAGGGCAAGGCCCCCGCGGTGCGCCTCGTGGACCTCATCCTCTTCGAGGCGCTCCTGCGCACCGCCAGCGACGTGCACGTGCAGCCCCTCCGGGACCGCACGCTGGTGCGGTACCGGCTGGACGGCGCCCTCCACACCGTGCGCGAGCTCCCGGCGTCCCTGGCCGGCAGCGTGGTGAGCCGGATCAAGGTGATGGCGCGGCTCGACGTGGCCGAGCGCCGCGCCCCGCAGGACGGGCGGGCCACCGTGACCATCGGCGGGTCGGGCGGCGCGCAGGCGGGCCGGCGCGTGGACCTGCGCATCAGCACGCTCCCGAGCACCTACGGCGAGCGCGTCGTGCTGCGCCTGCTCGACCCGTCCCGCTCGCCGCACCTGCTCAACTTCGCCGCGCTGGGCATGCCGCCGGAGGTTGAGCGGCGGTACCTCGCGCAGGTCTCCCGCACGAGCGGGATCGTGCTCTCCACCGGCCCCACCGGCAGCGGCAAGACCACGACGCTCTACGCCACGCTCGCGTGGATGAGCGAGACCAACGCCGGCGGCCAGGCCCGCGGGGTGGGGGGCTGCGAGCTCAACATGATGACCGTCGAAGACCCGGTCGAGTACGACCTGTCCACCGGCGGCCGGGCGGGCCTCTCGGTCAGCCAGACGCAGGTGGACGCCAAGAAGGGTGTCACGTTTGTCACCGGGCTCAAGCACATCCTGCGGCAGGACCCCGACGTCATCATGGTGGGCGAAGTGCGCGACGAGGAGACCGCCCGCATCGCGGTGCAGGCCAGCCTCACCGGGCACCTGGTCCTGAGCACCCTGCACACCAACGACGCGGCCAGCGCGGTGGCACGCCTGCTCGACCTGGGCGTCGAGCCGTTCCTGGTCAGTTCCTCGCTCTCGGCGGTGCTCGCCCAGCGTCTGGTGCGTACCCGCCATGCCGCGTGCGCGGGAGCAGGGTGCGCCGAGTGCGTGGGCACCGGCTTCAAGGGCCGCACGGGCGTCTTCGAACTCCTCGTGCTCGACACCGCCGTCCGCGAGATGGTCTGCCGCCGGGCCTCGGCCCTGGACATCAAGGCCGCGGCCCAGCGCGCCGGGATGGTCACGCTCCGCGAGACCGGCGAGCACCTCGCCGCCACGGGCGTCACGACCCGCGAGGAAGTGGGCCGCGTCATCGACGCCCTCGACGAGGTGGAGACATGACGCGCACGACGCACGGCGCCGCGGCCCACGGTGGCCCGGGACCCTGGCCCCTGCGCATCGCATCGGCGGTCGCGCTGCTCGGGAGTTGCCTGTGGGCCTTCTGGCCTCTGGGTCCGTCGCGGCTCGGCGTGCCCGAGATCGGCGTCGCGGCGGAGGCTCCCGCAGAGCCCGCCAGCCCCGTGCTCGACGTGGCGGCGTTCAACGCGCCGCTCTGGGTCGCCCCGCCTACACAACCCCCGCCGCCCCCCGCGCCGAGCGTCGTGGCAACGCCCCCGCCCCCGCCGCCGCTGAAGTGGCAACTCCTCGCGATCGTGCGCGAGGGCGATGCGTACAAGGCGCTCGTGTACGACCCCGACGCCGACAAAGTGCTGACGCTCGCCGAGGGGGACCACGCCGGCCCGCGCCGCGTCGCGCGGATCACGCCCACGAGCGTCGACGTGCGCGACGGCGCCGGCGTGCGGACGCTCGCGCTGCGCGAGCAGGCGGGAGGCCGCCCATGACGGACCGCCCGACGTGGCCCGCCGAGCGCTTCTACTGGGCCGTCCTCGACGCGCCCGGGGCCGGGCGGCCCGGGGAGTTGCCCCCCGGGCTGTCGGCGATGCTGGAGGATGACGCGCCGATCCGCGCGTGCGACGTGCACGCGGTGGGTGTTCCCCTCGCGGGGGATCGCCTGGCGGTGTGCGCGGCCGAGCGCCGGGAGCTCGCCGACCTTCCGGCGGGCGTGCTGTCGCTCTGCCCCGCCGGACTCCCGGCGTTCCTCGAGGGCGAGGGCGTCGCGCCGGACCGGTTCAATCTTCTCGTCGGGATGTACGAGCCTCGCCCGTACCGGCTCGCCCGGATCAGGCGCCACGCCGTTGCCGCGGCCGTCGTCGTGCTGTGCGGGCTGCTCGTGTGCGTGGGCCTCCTGCGGCGCGAGGCGCACTGGCGTGCCCGCGCCGAGTCCACCCGGGCCGCGGCGGTGGAGGTCGCGTCCGCGGCGGTGCCCGGGGCCCGCCCCGAGGACCTGGGGGGCCGGGCCGCGCGCCTCCGCGGCGCGCACGACGCGCTGGCCAAGGCCGCTCCCGCGCCCGACGCGGCCCGGGCGCTCGCTGCGCTCCTGCACGTCTGGCCGACGAGCGTGCCCAGCAGGCCGCAGTCGGTGTCGGTGTCGCCCTCGGGCATTTCCGTCTCGGTCGCGCTCGAAGGCGACCCCGCGGCGTTCCTCCGGGCGCTCACGCCCCCGGCGGGCTGGACGCTCGAGGAGCCTCGCCTGAGCACGGCCGACCGGGTCACCCGCCTGTCGCTCCAGCTCCGCCCATCGGGGAGGACGCCATGAAGCCCGCGGGCACGACCACCCGCTCGATCATCGTCTTGTGGCTCGGCGTCGCCGCGATCCTCGGCCTCGCGCTGGGCGCCGCGGGCCCCCGCGCCGCTCGCGCACGCCAGGAGGCGGCGGACGCGTCGGCGTTGCTGAGCACGGCGGCCCATCATGCCGAACGCATCGCCGCGCTGCGGTCCCTCGACATCGGCGTCGCCGCCGACGAGCCGTCGCGCGGCGGCCTGACCGAGCGCGTCACGGGTGCGCTCCAGCGCGCCGGCCTCCCGACCGGCACGCTCGCGAGTCTCTCTCCCGAGGCCGAGACGCCCGACGCCGGCCAGGGTGGTGCGCGCGTCGTCAGGCGGCGCGCCACGCTCACGCTCTCGGGTGTGACCCTCCCGCAGGTCGGCAGGTTCCTCGAGGCGTGGCGCTCCACCGAGCCCGCGTGGACGCCGGCGAGCATCGATCTCTCCCCCATGGGCGGCAAGGCCCCGGAGGCCGGCGGCGACCTGCCCCTGCGTGCCGCGGTGGCGATCGAGGCCCTCACTCTTCAGGACGATGGAGCCCGGCGATGACGCGACCCCCGTGCACACCCATGCGGCTCTCACTCGCCGCGCTCGTGACGCTCGTCGCCGCGGGCTGCGCCTCGAATCCGCGGCCCGGACCGTACACGCCGATGGCCGAGGCCGCGCGCGACCCGGCCGCTTCGCAGCGATTGGCGCAGGAGGCGGTCAAGGTCGTCGCGACCGACCCGGCACGGGCCGAAGCCCTGCTGCGCGAGGCCCTCAACGCCGACCTTTACAACGGGCCGGCGCACAACAATCTCGGAGCGCTGTACCTATCGCAAGGGAAGCTCTACGAGGCAGCCGGGGAGTTCGAGTGGGCACGCAAGCTGATGCCCGGCCATCCCGACCCGCGCCTGAACCTCGCGCTGGTGCTCGAACGAGCGGGGCGCACGGACGAGGCCATCGCCACCTACGCCACCGCGCTGGAGGTCTACCCCGAGCACGTCCCCACGATGCAGGCGCTGACCCGCCTGCAACTCCGCGCCGGCCGCACCGACGACCGCACGCCCCGCATGCTCGACGAGGTGGCCCTGCGCGGCGAGACGCCCGCGTGGCGCGAATGGGCGAGGTTCCAGCGGGCGCGGCTCGCGCCGTGATCATCGCGTCGCTCGCGCCGCGGCGGGCGCGATCGTCGCGTGGGCTCAGGTCGCGTCGCCGGCGAGGTCCCGTTCGTCCGGCCAGCGTCCCGCGGCGCACGCGACGCCCGCCCTGCTCGCCTTGCCCGCCGCGGCCATCGACCGCCCCCGGACCGTGACCCCCGCAAGGGACTCGGCCAGCACCAGGCAGCCGCACTCGACGCCGCGCGCGACGCCGGGTTCGCCGCACCAGCCCGTGCGCGGCAGCCGTGCGAGAGATCGCTCCTCATAGACCCGCAGGTGCGGGCAGGCCGCGCAGGCCTCGGCGCGAGCCTGCTGCACGCGCTCGGGCGCCTCGGGCAGGGCCAGCCACCGTGCTCCGCCCGCGAGGAGCGTCCACCACCGGTTCGCCAGGGACAAGACGTTCACGACACCTCCTCGCGCTCGCCCGCGCCGCAGCCGGCGCAGCCCGACGTCGCCACCGTGAGCGCTTCCGACGACGCGCCGGCGGGCAGCGCCCGCGCCCCCGTGTACGGCAGCGGGCGCTGAGACACGAACCCGGTCTGCGGGCAGCGCGCCAGGGGCAGCCAGTGCCACCGGATGCTTATCGCGTACCGATCGAGGAACTGGCACCCCGGCCAGGGGTTCGACGGCGCGAAGGCGCAGTGGTGCGGCCCGACGTGCCGGAAGCCCTCCGAGGTCCAACTGCCGCCGAAGCACCCGGCGGAGAGGAGGTACTTCGACCGGCCCGCGAGCGGCGCGATCCCGTCGGGCTCCAGCACCTGCTCGAAGGCGCAGAGCACCGTGTCGTCGAAGAGCGGCTGCGTGAAGACCTCGATGTTCTCGCCCCGGTGCGGGAAGCACTCCCCGCGCAGCGCGATCGACCACGGCTTGCCCACGCACCCCTCGGCGAGCGTTGTGTAGTCCGGCGGGGCGCCGAAGGACGCGGGCGGGCGGGCGAACGCCGGGTTGACCGCGGGGTCTTCGAGGTACCGCGCGCGCCACAGCGGGCAGACCGGGCCTTCCCCCCAGAACTCGCACGGCCCGTACTCCTGGCACTCCCCCCACACGCTGAAGGCCACGCGCTGGGGCGCGTTGGGCGTCTGGCAGTCGAAGACCCACGCCGACAGTCCTTGATAGGCCGTCTCAAACGCCGGCTCGCAGTTCCCCTCTGGGCAGCGGCTCGCGACCCACTTGTACTTGGCGAACCCGCTCCACTCGACCACGCACAGGGCACGGCCGTACGGCGGGCAATAGCACCCCGGCTCGGCGGGCGGGCATCCCTCGCACGGCGCCGACGCGAGACAGCACTCGACCTCGGGCAGGCAGTCGTCGCCGCAGGTGGCCCCGAGCGGCTGGCACCGGACGTCGCCGGGGTCGGCGATGGGCGGCGCTTCCTCGGGCAGGTCCGACCGCGCGTACCGCCGAGCGCGGAGCCGGTCGTCGCAGGGCTCGGCCATCGGCTCGTCGGTCTCCTCCACCACGTAGCAGTATCCGCCGTAGACGACCACGCGCAGGCCGTTGATCTCGCACGCCTCGCCGGGGCAGTGGAAGGGGGCCGGGATGAGGATGGCCGCCGGGATGGTGTCGGGGATCGGCAGCGGGAACGGCGGCGG
>VFQQ010003516.1_pt1 | contig 15041 bp, 20 predicted proteins | sample 3512341 | NCBI WGS metagenome assembly VFQQ01 (sample SAMN10412373, study PRJNA504923) | tailings metagenome | isolation source: Relicate 2 Philex TSF1 revegetated site | place: Philippines: Tuba, Benguet | collected 2017-08-29 | reverse complement strand
GAGGTCACCCCGAACCCAGCCACAGCGCGGGCAGCCCTCTCGGCGGTGCGAAAGGGCGCTCTCGAGCCGCCACGGCGTACGCCACAGAACGCGCATCGGCCGCTGCTGACAGCAATGCACCAGCAGCATGACTGAGGTGGCGGCGCTGCGCAGCGCGAGCCCACCGCTGGTGGGCCCGCCGCCCGCCGACTCGCTGGCGCAGCTCGCCCTGGGCACTCTGAGCGGTGGCCGTGCCAACTCCGCGCCACACTCAGTCTTCCAGTACCTTCCTGCGGGTCTGGAGCAGGTGGGTGCTGCTGCCATCCTGGCTGGGCTGCGGGGTGGGTGTCCTGGAGGCTGCCGCCGCGACTGCTGTCGGCGATATTTTCCCGCCATGAAGATCTGCGGCCGCACCGTGAATCAACAGAGCTGCTGTTGACCAGCTGGCTTGTTGCTTTAAGTTTAAACGGTGCTGCTGCTGCAATTGTGATGGGTGGTGTGGGGCGTTGTCCGGCACGCCACCGCTGCCCTACCACGCACTACCATGCCTGCTCTCAGCGCGGTGCAAACGCCTAGCTTGCTCTGGCCCGTTTTCCACCCTTGCTGGGCCTAAATACGTGCGCTTGCATGCGGGGGCTGCACCCTGCTGCACACGACGGCTGATCTCCCCCGCTGGCTACCTTTTGCCCGACCCCTCGGCTGCATTCGTGCACCTACTCCTTCTCCCTCCCTCCCCCAATCAAACACAAACCTTACCACCCGCCCTCCCACAGGTCTGCCGCATCCAGCAGCTGGAGGAGCGAGTTGCAGAGCTTGAGGGGCAGCTGAAGCGGGAGCAGGACCGCAGCCGGCTATTAGAGAGCGACCTCGCTCGCCTGCGGCAGCAGAGCCAATGGGCCTCGGACACGAGCGGAGGCTCCACGCCCCGCCGATCTTCGCCCGCCCGCCTGGCCTCCTTCGATGCAGCCACCCTAGAGGGCCTCTCACCCTTTGCAGCAGCAGCAGCAGCAGCGCCGGGCAGCGCCCCCGGCAGCGGCCCCAGCAGCGCGGCGGCGGCGGCGGCAGCAGCAGCAACTGGAATAGCAGCGGCAACTGGCATAGCAGCAGCAGCGGCAGGGGTAGCAGGAGTAGGCCCCAGCGGTCCGGCCCCTGCAGCGGCAGCCATCTCGCTGCCGACACCCGCAGACCTGCCGCACGCAGCGGGAGGGGGGCTGCCCGCCAGCTCGGCCACCTCGCCTGCCAACGACACAGTGGTAGTCAGCCGGGCAGCGCTCGAGTTGCTCTATCTGAAAGAGCGGGCTATGGATGCGGCGCATGAGGGCATCGTCATTGCAGACTGCTCCCTGCCGGACATGCCGCTGATTTACTGCAACGAGGGCTTCACTCGCATGACCGGCTACGGCCAGGAGGACGTGCTGGGGCGCAACTGCAGGTGCGGTTCTTGCGTTATTGTACTGCGCTTTTGTAGGCTGCTTACTTGAACGAGTGCACGCAACTGCAGGTGCGGCTGCTAGCTGGTCGGTGTTGCACTTTGTGTGCTATGCGTGCCTTGAAACCAGCATGACTGGCTACGGCCGGGAGGACGTGCTGGGGCGCAACTGCAGGTGCGGCTGCTAGCTGGTCGGTGTTGCACTTTGTGTGCTATGCGTGCCTTGAAACCAGCATGACTGGCTACGGCCGGGAAGACGTGCTGGTTTGTTGTGTTGCGCGTTCGATGCCATGCGTGCCTGAAATCCCACCAGCTTGTGGTAGGGAACGCTCTGGATGCCAGGCTGGGTGCTGCGGTTCTGTGTGCCGCTGCGCTGATGTTTGCTGCTGTACCGTGCTCCCCATGCCAGCACTTGCATCTTACAGCAGTCACGAGCGTCGCCTTCCTTCCCTCACCCCTGCCTTGTTCCTGCAGGTTCCTGCAGCTCCCGCCGCCCGGCAGCTCGGACGCGGAGCCTGCCGCGCACGACGAGGCCGCTGTGCAGGAGCTGCGCGCAGCCATTGCGGCAGGCATGCCCTGCGTGGTGCAGCTGATGGTAAGTGGAAGGGTGGTGCGGAGGGCAGGCTGGTGACGAGCGCAGCTTTTGTGCAGCTGTTGGGCACCTGTCCTGCGTGGTGCTGGTGACGGGGAGGGAGAGGGGATGGTAGAGGACGGGCTGCTCAAAATTTGGTATACAGCGCCACTGCTGGGCCAGCATCCTCTTGGTGGTGACTGCGGCAGCCAGTCTGGCCATGACCAGACTCGCCTGAATTCCTCCCCTACCCATTGCCACCAATGTTACCTCTACCACGCTCACCCCTACCCACCCGCCTGCCTGTGCAGAACTACCGGCGCAATGGAGATCCGTTCATCAACTACCTCTCGCTTAACCCGGTGCACGATGCCACGGGGCGGCTCACGCACTACGTGGGCGTGCAGGTGGGCGAAACAAACAAACAGTTGCTTGGGCTAAGTGCCATGTCACGTGCTGGTGTTGTGTGCTGTGTGTTGGGTGTAGCGGATGCAGAGCAAGTTATAGTGGGCATGTGCAGGTGCAGGTTGGGTGTATCAAACGACACGTCAGCAGTAGCAACTGCTCACGAAGCCTTAACCTGGGTCGGGGCGTTAGATGAGGAAGAGTTGGCATCGGCTGCGATGTGCCAGCTCACCTGTTTGGCCTGCCTGTCCCTTTTATGCTGCAGAGCGATCTGACGGAGCTGGTGCAGCACCGGCAGGCAGAGCTGGCGGCCAAGCATCAGGCGCTGCAGGTGGGCGCAGCTGGCTGCTGTGGGCCGTTGCCACCTGCTGTCGGCTTATGCCGCTTGCTCGATGTGCGCAGATCACAGTGCTATCAGTCGCGGCACTTCCGCAACATGCAAAGCCCCTGAACTAGCTCCCCTACCCGCCATTCCACTGCTCCCAGGCTGCGGCTGCCACCGAGGCCAAGTTCCTTGCCCGCATGAGCCACGAGATTTGCACGCCCCTTTACAGATCAAACCATCCATTTGCGCTTCCCTTGGCACTTCCCCCAGGCTGCGGCTGCCACCGAGGCCAAGTCTCAGTTCCTTGCACGGATGAGCCACGAGATCCGCACGCCGCTGAACGGCATGATTGCGGTCGGCCAGCTGCTGGCTGACACGCCGCTCAGCCCCGCTCAGTGGGACCTGGGTGAGCTGTGTTGTATGTTGGTGGGTTGCAGGCTGCTTACATGGCGCACATGTGATGTTTTGTTGAGCAGCTGCTGGCTGATACGCCGCTCAGCCCCGCTCAGTGGGACCTGGGTGAGCTGATTTGACCGTCATGGCAGAACGCATGCTGCACATATGTGGTGTTTGGCGGAGGCTGGGCAGCTGCTGGCTGATACGCCGCTTAGCACTGCGCGGGACCTGGGTGAGTGGCTTGGTCTTTGTTCTGATTGGTTGGCACAATGCATGGCTTATACATGGGTGCAGATGTGGCGCTGCTTTGTGCCAGTCAAAGGTGCAGACCAATTGCTGCGTGCCAACGCGGAGGGTTATCCTTTGAGTGGCGTACAACTGCAGTGTTGCATGCACCTAATTTACCGTAATTTGCCTCGCTCTCCCCCCGCAGTGAACACGATTCGGTGCTCCGGCGAGACCCTGCTCACCCTGATCACCGACATCCTGGACTTTTCGCGCATCGAGGCCAACAAAATGGTATGGGAGGGCGTGCCACAGTACGCACCACATGTTCTTGCTCTTCATGCGTGCGGCAGCTGCACCACTGCTCATGCTGTGTTTCCGATGCGCAAGCTGCAAGCTGCGTCCTTCTCATATGCTGTCACTGCCACCGCCGCCCCCCTAAGGCACCCTCACTCACCGCTCTATACACCCACTGCCTACCCTCATCTCCCTTGCAGGTCCTGTCCAGCGCCGACTTCCGGCTGCAGACGGTCATTGAGGCGGCGATGGAGATTGCGGGGCTGCACGCCGCCCAGAAGCGGCTGCAGGTGGCTTACAACATCGCCCAGTCGGGTAGGAGCGCTGAACTACTACGGCATGCATGCGAAATGGAGGCGTCTTCTTGTCCCAGGCAGCTTATTGTTGATGGTTTATGAGGTCTGTGTACTGAAAACATGTCACACACCTTCCCCCTGCTGCAGTGCCGGCTGTGGTGGTGGGCGACGCGCAGCGGCTGCAGCAGATCCTGCTCAACGTGAGCAACAGTTAATTGGTTGTTTGTTACTTGATCGGGGATTCAATCCGCTGTGGCAGGCTCAGTGCAGCTGCAGCAGATCCTGCTCGTCGCGAGTGGTTCAGAAGTGGCAGGCTCAAAGCAGGCGTGCAGCCGTAGGGTGCATTGGCTCAACTAGCCTGCCCATGACTCTACCCCTGCCAACCAACAAATCGGTCAGTTGACCTGAGCTGCTCAATGCCCCCCCTGCCGCAGATCCTGAACAACTCGGTCAAGTTCACAGAGGATGGAGAGATCCTGTTAGAGGTTTGGGCTGAGGAGGAGCAGCAGCGAACAGGAGAAGGAAAGCTGGAAGTTTGGGCCGAGGAGGGGCAGCAGGCAGACCAGCCAGCAGGTAGCAGCGCAGCCGGCGGCGCCCCGCGCTCCGGTGGCAGGAGCGGCGCCAGCGGCGGCAGTGCCAGCGGCAGTGCCAGCGGCCTGCCTGCCCCTGCAGCGGCGGCACCTGTACCACCTGCAGCAGCGCCTGCAGCGGCAGCAGGCGGCGGCAAGCGGGCTTCGTGCGAGGGGCGGGGCCTGATCCTTCACTTTGCTGTGCGGGACACGGGCATCGGCATTAGTGCGGAGAACATCGGCCGGCTGTTCCAGTCCTTCTCCCAGGTACGCATAAAAGGCTAAGCTCTGCTGGTGGGTGCTGTGGCTGTCGTTGGGTGAGTGCTGCGAGTGGACGCTGTCGTTGCTGCAGTGGTGCTACCTCAGATGCTGAAAAGCCCTGCACCGCCTCAAATCAAACTGGCCAACAAATCCTGCCCGCCGTCCCTGCCCTGCCTGCCTGTCTGCACACCGGTGGTTGCCTCCCGAACTGCACCAGATGCAAGCCAACTGGCTAAGCAACTCTTGTCCCTCCTTGCCCCTATTCGCCCAGGTGGACGCGTCTCCCACGCGACGCCACGGCGGCAGCGGCTTGGGCCTAGCCATTTGCCAGAAGCTGTGCCAGGCCATGGGCGGGCGCATGTGGGCAGAGAGCGGCGGCGTGGGCGCCGGCAGCATGTTCCGCTGGTGGATTCGCGTGCAGCTGCCCGACCCGCGTGCAGCACTTGCAAGCGTCAGCCGGGCCAGCAGCGGCCGGCTGAGCTTGGAGGGTCTCAGTTCTGGGCGCAACAGCGCCGACGGCGGCAGCACACCGCTGGCCAGCCTGACCCCAGCGCCCTCAGCAGCGCTGCCCACAGCACCCTACAACCTGACCGGCCGGCGGGTGTTGCTTGTTGAGCCATGCCCTATGGTGCGCCAGGTGCTCATGCTGGCGCTGCGGCGCTGGGGCTGCGCTGTGTGCGCTGTGGCCAGCGAGGCAGAGGGCATGACTCGCCTGCAGATGGCAGGAGCAGCCGCCCCCGGCGGCACTTCGCTGCTGCTGCAAGCTGCAGCAGCAGCAGCGGCGGCGGCAGCAGCGGGGCCGCTATCCCCTTCGGGCCGCCCGCCGCCAGCGCCAGAGCCGGCAGGCGCGGCTGGGCGGCGGCGCAGCGGCGAAGCCCGGGGGCGGCGCCGCCGCAAGCACATGCAGCTGCAGCACGCGGAAGAGATTGCAGCAGCAGAGCACCAGGTGAGGGGCTTTATTTAGAGTTTATTTTTGCATTTTTGCGTGCGGTTTCTTTGCAAGCGTGCTTGCCAGTCGGGCCTGTGGGGTTGATGCAGCCACCTGCTGCCGTTGGTGCTTCCTGCAGGGCTCACTGCCCTTCACATCAATCATTGATTATTCAACGCCCTCCCGCCCCTCTAACCTCCAACCCACGCCCTGCAGGCGCCAGGACCGTTTGACGTCGTCATCCTGGATCTGATGCACCAGAGCCTGCTGCAGGCGCTGCAGCTGCTGGCACACCCCACAGAGGCGCAGGTAGGGCGCATTGGGGCGGGGAGCAGCTTACCACCAGGAAGGGCTGGGAGAGCGATTATATGCGGGCTCGGTGTGCACACCATCAGTGATAGAGCTGAAGCGGAGACTGCTTGGCCAGTGCATGTCACGGCACTCTGCCACTCCCAGTATGTAGAGCTCGCTGCTCTCTCTCTGTGCCACCACCAGTTCTGTAGAGCTCTCTGCTCTCTCTCTGCCACCACCAGTGCCTGTGCACCATCGCTTCTCTGCCCTTCGTCCATCCCCGCAGCGAGTCGTGTTCCTGGGCTGGCCCGGCCAACTTGTGTGCACTGAATTACCCTATCACCCTACCAAGAATCCAGCTGACACGTCCTCTTCCATCACTGACTTAGCCTTCCACTCACTTATCAATCTTGCAGCGAGTCGTGTTCCTGGGCTGGCCCGGCCAGAACGAGCCGGAGGATGGGCCGGACAGCTTCTGGGGCGAGTGCGCCAGCGGGGCAGGTGGGCAGACCAACAGCCAGGTTTTGGACTCACTTTTTGTTTGCACGTGCCAGACAGCTTCTGGGGCAAGGGCACCAGCGCGGCAGGTGGGCAGGGTAGCAGCCAGCTTTTTGACTCACTTTTTGTTTGCATGGGCCGGACAGCTGCTGGGGCGAGGGCGCCAGCGCGGCAGGTGGGCTGAATAATAGCCAGCTGTTGTTGCTTGTGCCAACGCGCTTGTGGGGCGAACGGCCCAGGGTGGCAGCCGGGCAGTGTGGCATGGCAGGGGGCTGCCTGCCCATCACAGTGCAGCTTGGCCAATCCATAGCAGATGGGTCCTTCTGCCGATGCCTCACTGCCTCCCTACGTCTACCCACTCGTGCATCCTTCTTCCTGCCCTGCCCGCAGGCGGTAGCGCTGCAGGCAGCCAGCAGGGTCCGTTGGCTGCCTCGCCAGCGCTCGGCAGCTTCGCATCCGCGCAGCCGCAGGCACCCGGCAGCCCGAGCCTCAGCAGCCTGCCAGGTGGGTGGTCGGGGGGGCCTGCACAGTCGCTGGGCAGGGGCGGGGGATCATACTGCTCAAAGTGCGGCCCGGGCTGTGCACATCGCTGTCACTGCTTGCCTGCCCGGCCCGAATGCCAACTGCCAATGTGTTGCTGGCCGCTCACCTGCCGCCCCTGGCCTCCTCCCCGCCTTCACTCACAGAGCTTCGCTGCGGCGGCGGCGCGGCACACGCGCCGCGCGCCCTGCAGGAGCGCCTGGCTGTCTCTCAGGTCGAGCCTGGCCAGCGGCAGCTGGGCTATGTGGTGGTCACCCGCCCCGTGCGCCAGGGCCGCCTGCGCCTGGCGCTGGAAGAGGTGCTGAGCATGCAGCTGGACCCGCCGCCGCAGCTGCCGGCCGCGGCGCTGCCGCCCGGCGGCACGGCCTCGCCGCCTGCCGACGGCGCCGCAGGCGCCGCGGGCGCGGCAGCACCTGCCTCGCCTGGCGAGGGCGGCAGCACCGCTGCGGCCTCAGCGTCTGCGCTGCTGGGCCTGGGGCTGGGGCTGAACAGCGAGGGCAGCGAGTGTGCCTCGTCCCTGGGCAGCCGCGCCAGCAGCTGCAGCAACCTGCGGTGCGCGGGCGCCACCGTGGTGCGCTCCACCCAAAGCTCAAGCTGCATGGCCGACGCAGCGGCAGCGGCGCCGCTGCGCCTGCTGCTGGTGGAGGACAACGCGATAAACATGAAGGTAAGCGTTCTTTTCCCAGTATTCTTTTCCAGTGCAAGAGGGCTGTGCGAGCGTGTGTCCAGATGCTTGCTGCGGGAGGGGGAGCTTGCGCTGGCATGTTCAACAATTCAATTGGGCAGGCTCCTGGTTCCCCTTCGCATCTTGCCGTCCCGTCCCTCTGTTGAGGTTGCAAGCTCCCATTTCCTGCCCCGCTTTGCCACAGGTTGCGCTAGGCATCCTGCGCCGCATGGGCTGCTCCAACATCGTTACCGCAGAGGATGGAGAGGCAGCTCTGGAGGCCTTGCATGTGCGCACTTCAACCCTGCTTGTGGCCGTGCACCACATGGCGCTGTCTTGTGGCTGGCTCGCTGCAGCAGCCATGTGATGCCGTACATATGCCCCGCTGCAAAGCACGGCATGCCACGCACACGCACTGAAATCAGCATCTCTGCAGCTGACGCCTCCCCTCACTTGCGGCTCCTTGACACTGCCGCAGGCGGCGGGCGGGCCGGATGCATTTGACGTCATCCTCATGGACCTGCACATGCCCCGCAAGGTGAGCAATGTGCCTTTTGCAAGTTCTGCCTAGCTTGCACGGGCAGGGGAGTTGCGCTGGGCACGCTTGCACACCTGTACAACCCGCATGACGCCTGTGCTAACTGCTTTCCTGGTCGCACCGCAGGGCGGAGTGGAGGCCGTGCGAGACATCCGCCGCACCTGGCAGGGCTACAAGGCCCGCATCATTGCCGTCACAGCAGACGCATTTGAGGCAAGGCAGCATGGCTTGAGCTTGAGCAGCCGAGCCTGAAAAATGTGCATGGCGTGGCCTGAATGTGCGTGAAATCATGAGCAGCTTGCATGGCCTGTGCACCCCTGGGCAGCTACACATCTGCTCTGACGTTCTATCCGCCCTGCGTTGCTTGCAGGAAACGCGAGACCTGTGCGTGCAAAACGGCTTTGACGGCTGGTGAGCGCTCCTGCCTGCCCCAACCCATCGGTTGCACCGCACTGGCATGCTGCCCACCTGGCGGCCTGGCCCGTGCTGTGCAGCTTGGCTGTGCTCGGAACACTCCAAACCTTCCATCGCCACCACCATTTACTTGCAGGCTGGCCAAGCCCTTCCGAGTGGAGGAGTTTGCGCGGGTGAGGCAGGAGATGAACATGCCGCATTATTTCTGCGGGTCACGCCTCATCACTCCAGTGTTTGTGCATGTCGCATTGTGCACCTTGCCTGCTTAGCTGCTCGGGCACGCACGCATGCACCCAGGGTACCCAACCCAGCTTTGCAGCCGGCTCACCACAACCTGCTGTGCCCCGTGCTGCTTCCATGACAGGTGATGGAGAACTGCCGCAGCGGCTCAGCACTCACACCCAACCGCCCCTGACCACCGTCCAGTGCCAAGCGGTATGGAGCGGCCACCAACCGGCACCAACGTGGCCCCAACCAGAGGCCGATTGGCTTGCAAGCGACCAACGGCATGCACCACTAGAGCAACCCAGAACACCGCACAAGCTCTGCCTCGGCGGCCGAGCGCCCCCTACATTGACGCTAGTCCCGACTTAGATTCCCTCAGCGTGCCCCGCGCTGGGCACATAGCCCGCCCCACACAACGCACCCTCAGTTCTGGCCCTTGCGCCGGCTTGTTCCGCGCTTCGGCGCCCTTGCCATGGGCTTTGTCAGGCGGCCGTTGCTACGCAGCCCAGCCCACAGGCTGTGCTGCCAGCACCCGCCGCCGTCGGCCCTGACGCCTCCCCCCTTGCCAGTGCGATGCCCCATCCCACCCTTTTGGTTGGGGCATCGCGCCCTCTCCGAATCCCCAGTTTTATTTTGTGGCAACACGATACATTCAGCGCCCCAGCGGCCGTCCAGCCCATCCCTGCCGACCAGAGCACAGTGCCCCATCCGCAACCCACCGGTGTTTCCTTTCCCCATGCCTCATTTCCCACCCGTGCCCAGCACCATGCAGCACTGGCTGGCGGCGCCTGCCTCAACAGCAGCCGGCTGTCCCAGCGGCCTGCCCCTGCCACAGCAGCCGCCAGCCGCCTCTCACCTACTCTCACTGTGCTTCTGCCGCCCAGCGGCCCCAAATTGTTTCCGCCCCTGCTGCGCGCTATTTGATTCACTACGTACCGCTCTGCCCTGCCCATGTTATTGGCCCAGCAGGACGCAACCATGCTGGCTGGGGCGCTGCTTCCACGTGTGGTGACCACACACAGCAAGCGCCCCGCCGCTGGCTCATTGCTGGGCCGGCCTCACCCCCTTTTGTCCCACTGGCTTTGCCATATTATTGCCAGAAATTGTCCCCCAAAGCCTGCAACGCATGAATGGTCGGTGCTCTCAGGCCGGGGGGGTTGGAGCGTCCTGAGGCAGGACGCAGGCCAGGACAAGAGGACGGTAGCCAGGGGGCTGTAGGCCTTCCAGGGAGCTTCTGCAGCAGCAGCTGCCAGGGAGGCAAGCTCCAGTGGTGTGCAGCTCGTGGACTGCTGAATACAACAGAGCTGGGCGAAGGTGCAATGCAGTGCTGTCGGGGTGCACCAGCGCATCCTACAACTGGGCAGTGGCAGCGCGGCACTGTGGCGAGCGGGCGGCGGGAACTTCCCGCCTGAGCGGGCAGTGGCAGCTGCGCATCACTGGGGCGCTGGGAGGGGGGGTATTTGGTGGGCACGGTGGGCGGGACAAACCAGCCCTGCTCCCTGGCATTGTGCAGGCTGGTTGTCATGGCCACCCCACCTTCCGTGGCAACTCCTGCCAGCTTGCATGGTCCACGCAAAAGCGTGGGGGGCTTAGGGTACGGGTGCTGGGTACCACTGGCTTGTCTAAGGGTGGCCAGCCCCGGGCGCTCCAATTGGGCGGCCATCGCCCTCTGCAGCACTCTGTGCAGGCGCTGCTGGCGCCAATGGGCCAAACAAGAGCGTGGCAGCAGCGGGCAAGCCAGCACAGCAGGCTCAGCATCCTGGCCGGAGGCCCTCCGCGCAAGGCCTTCAGACCCCCATCCGCCAAGGACGCGGCACGATCGCTCTCAGGGCGAGGCCTCAGCCTGAACCATGTCCTTTTCCCCAAGGCCCCGCTCGCTATGAGGGCGGCGAGGGCCGCGGCCTGTCTCCTTTGCCTTCTGCTAGCATGGTCGACCAGTGCGGCGGCCCAGGACGCCAGGTGAGGCCGCCGCTCGCGAGCTCGGCCTGGGCTCTGCGCCTGGCGCGGGGACGGGGCGCTGGCCAGCAACGCCGCGCCCTGGAGACCCCGATGGGCAAAACCTGTCACGGCGGGAGGGGCCACCCTCCTGCGAGCTCCCACAGCCCCGCCCGCCAGCTGCGGCGCCCAGCGGCAGCCGCCGTGGGGCAGGACCGCGCCTGCGCCACTCAACCGCCATCACCGCCCCTGCCCTGCGTTGCAGCTGCCCCACTGTGGGCCGCATGGTGTTGGTGCTGACTGGCGCATCAGACCGCAGCGCTCCCGCCGCCGTCTGCTTCGCGCGCCTGGCGGTGGAGGTCAGCGCCAGCTGCGCCCTCACAGCCACGCCCATCCCGGCAGCCGCGCCCCTGAAATTTTGGGGAAAGGTGAGGGGGTGTGACCCTGGGGAGTCTACCATCCCTTTGGACAAGTTGGGCTCTTTCTTGGGATTGCAATACCTTGCCAGTGCTGCTGCTGCCGCCTCAGAGTGTTTGGCGCCGGCGCCCGCTGCCCATCCCAGCACCCACAATCCCTGACATGCCGCTGCATGCTGCGCTGCCGCAGGCCTGCCCCACGGGGCCGCTGCAAGGCGACGATGTGCAAAATGGAGACCTTGGCCGAGCGCTGCGCAGCGCTCTTGAAGCAGGTCTGGGCGCTGTTGGTGCCGGCATTAGCAGCGTCGGCGTGACGGCAGGAACTGTGCAGCTCAGCACGCCCAGCAGCAGCGGCACAGCAGCGTTGACAACCTACAGCATAGTGTCGGTGCGTGGGACCAGATGTGGGAGGGTTTACAGGTGGCTGGCTGGCTTGCTCAGCAGCCCTGGCCTGCTTTGCAAGTGCCGTTGCACCCTTTCTGACCTGTGCTCCTGCCGGCCCCGCCGCCCTGCGCATGCAGAGCACGATAGATGCGGCCTCTTATGTGCCAGGCTCCACAGCCGGCCCATGTGATGGCGTGGCGGGGTGCTTACCAGCCAGTGGCCAGTGCGAGCCGGGGCGCTTTTTATCAGATTCGTCCCTCTGCGCTCTCTGCCCCGCTGGGTCCGCCTGCGGCGGAGCAGCCGCGCCGCCGGCGCCCTGCCAGCCCGGCTACTTTGCAGCAGCAGCAGGGGAAGCGGCTTGCGCAGCCTGCCCAAAAGACAGCTACCAAGCTGAAGCGGGGCGGTCCTGGTGCGAGCAGTGCCCCCCGGATTCGTTCGCACACTTTGAGGGGTCCAGCGGGTGAGGCACGCTGCTGCGCTGCGCTGTGCTGTGCTGCGCTGTGCTGTGGGGTGGTGTGCTGCCCTGCACTGAAGCTTGTTGCTGGTCGTTTGGGCTGCATCCTCAGGCCCAGGTTTGATGCCGCATGGATACTAGATACTGCCGCCAGGTGTTGCCGGCCACCCCGGCCTTCCGCCCCCCTGCCGCCTCCCTGCCACGCGTTTGCCTGGACCAGCGCACTGCCTTCCCTCTACCAACGCTGAGAGCTGTGAGCATAGGAGCTGAGCATAGCCGCTGTGCCCTGCACTCCTGCCCCCAAGCAGCTGTCTGGCCTGCTACTACGGAGAGCCGAGGGTGGTGGTCGGTACCATGGACGGCCAGAAGGGCTTTTGGCAGCCCTGGATGCCTGCAGAGCCCGCGCCGCCCTACCAAGGTGACTTTATTTGCTCCAATCGGGGGCTTGCGCTCGTGCAACCAGAGTGCCTGCGCCGTGCTGCGGCTCTGCTTTGCTTTCTGCTTTCTGTGCTGCATCCCGCATCTCGTCCTACCAGCTGGCATGCATGCTCAAGTGGCACCGCTGCATGGCCTACCTGTGCCACCAGTCAGCCTGTGTTCTGAGCTGCCCAGGTGCCTGCTTGTGCCGCCCGTCGTGCAGGCGTCCGCCTCGCTCGCCTGGCCAGCAACGCACTGCGCAAGTGCGGCGCTGTGGCGCACCCCTTCAACACCCCCACGGCTGATAGCTCGCCCTGCGACAGCTTAGACCGGCGTTTAATAGCACTAGGTGAGGGCAGGTTGGCAGCGGCAAGGAATGCAGTGCGCACAGGTTTGCTTGGCTAACCCCAGGCACTCTTTCCAGGTTTGGAAGCGCCATTAAGTCAATGGCCTCTCCCCCCTTCCTATCTGTTTAGAAACCACGTTTGACTGCCAAGTCAAGCTGTCTGTCCTGGGGGACCCAGGATGCTCGGTAGCCAACCAGCTGACTGTTGTGGATGGGTGGGTGGCATGGGGATGCAAGTCGGCTGGCCACAGCAGCCCGATCGCAGCGCCGGTTTGTCATGCTTCAAGCACTTGCTCAGGTCCAGTGCGTGCGGCTGGCCGTGTGTTGCTTTGCAGCCCAGGCCATTGTTCTGCCTGCCCTGGTTGGGCTCCCGAGCGCCGCTGCACCTTGCCCACCCTGCCCCGCCTCATCCGCACCACCTTAAATGTGCAGCATCTACAAGAGCCCCGACACAATCGTGTCCCCGCCCAACCTCGGCACGCCATATACGCTGAGCATAGCGCCCGACGGCAGCGGCGGCATGCGCCTGACATTCAGTTCTGGCGCCGCGAGCTGCAGTGATGGGCTGGCATTCATTGACCCTGATGGAGGAGCCTGCCCAGAGGGGACATTCCCAGAGCCCAACCAGTCGCTTGCCACATCAGCAGCCCTGAAGATGCGGCAGTGCCAGCCCTGTGACGCCGGATTCAAGTGCCCGGCTGGCACCGTCGCCGAGCAGGAGTGCGGGCAAGGGACATACAACCAGCTGTGGGGCGCCGCCGGCTGCCTCACCTGCCCGCCAGGCACCGTTAGCCGCGAAGGTGAGCTTGATCAATTGCTGCGCATCAGCGGCGGGGTGGGTAGGTTCGGGTGCAGGGCGAGTGGCTTGCAAGGTCCTGGCATGCCCTGCCCACCCACGTGCCCATCACATCGCAACCCACTTGGTGCTGATCTGCTTGCTGTCTTGCTGTTGCAGTTGATTCACTGTATCCAATTCCTGCACGCTTCTGTTTCCTGCCCCACAGGCTACACGTCTTGTACGCTGTGCGCCGCCGGCACCTACCCCACAGCCGACGGCGCGACCTGCCAGCTGTGCCCGGGCGGCCAATTTTCGCCCGCCACAGGCACCCCCTGCCAAAAGTGCCCGCCAGGTGGGTTGACATGTCTTCATGTCTGTGGATGTTCAAAGTGTGCGACCTTTGCACCTTCTGCCGCTACAATCCAATCTCACTGCCTGCCTGCCGCTCAATCATCCACCAATCCTGCTGCTTTATGGACGGCCCACCTGCAGGCACGTTTCGGCCGGAGGGCGGCGGCGATGGCACAGCGTGCACGCCGTGCTCCCCCGGCGCTTACTCAAAGGCAGGGGGCACCGAGTGCGTGGATTGTCCGCAAGGATACTTTGCAGAGGATCCGGGCACACCAGATGCCTGCATAGCATGGTGAGCCTCCTCTTGCATGCAATTGCAAGTGGCTGTGCTTGCAGGCTTGGGTTGGCAGAGGTCCAAGCTGCTCAGCGCAGCCTACCACAGCCTGTGCAGCACATGCCAGTGCCGGCCGAGGCCTGAGGGCCTGCTTTGTCCAAGTGCTCTGGATTTTCAGTTGAACGCTCCTCAATGCATCCCTTGGCACTCCCCTCCCACCCGCCTGTCCTGCAGTCCGCCCGGCAGCTTCACTCGCATCACTGGTGCGCAGACGTGCGACCAGTGCCCAGCTGGCGAGTTCAGCAACGTGTCTGCCGCCACGGGTTGCACACCCTGTGGGCCTGGGCAGGTGAGCGGGGGGCCGACCAGCGCGCAGTGCTGCTGGGAGGCCAGGGAGCTGCAGAACATACTACACTGGGCTGGAGTGCGCAACAATGGAATTCATTGCTGGACGGGAAGGCGCAAATGCCCTCTTGCCAACCAGCACGGCTGCAACCGCCCCCCAACCTGGTGCCATCCATCTGCCCCCTCCCAGCTGCCTGCCACTTGAAATGGCTTCAAGAAGTTCTCCCACCGCCCCCTGTGCCTCAGATCACGATCAACTCCGGCCTGGGCGCCACGCAGTGTAGTCCCTGCCCCAGGGGCACCTTCAAGCCTTCTGGCCTGAGCATCAACCGGTGCAGCAGGTGGGAGCGCGCGAGGCACAATCTAGAAGCTGCGACAACACAGGAGCTGCTTCCCTTGCGGAATTCTGTTGTGGGGGGACAGCCATGCAACGCGTCGGTGGGCAGTTCACCCAAGCTGTCCCAGCTGAGCCACCCAATGCTTGCTCGAG
>VFQQ010003515.1_pt1 | contig 15041 bp, 15 predicted proteins | sample 3512341 | NCBI WGS metagenome assembly VFQQ01 (sample SAMN10412373, study PRJNA504923) | tailings metagenome | isolation source: Relicate 2 Philex TSF1 revegetated site | place: Philippines: Tuba, Benguet | collected 2017-08-29 | reverse complement strand
CGCCAGAGGCATTCGTGGCCTGCAGGAGAAGGTGAAGCAGGCCGCCAGGTCCTATCTCAACCACGGCAGCGCCGCCGTGAAGGACGACTGGTCGGAGTTCTAGGCCAGAAGCGCGGAACGCACCGCCACTGCAGTTTCCAATCCCCGGGCCTCGCTCCGGGGATTTGCTTTTGCGAGAGTCTGCTTTGGCGGCGGATGACTATCGGCCCGCCTTAAAGCGCGGTTAACCATAAATGTGTTACACCTGATCTTGGGAATGCAGATCGTTACTGATCATCGGCGCTGCCGGTGATGTCGAAGACGGAGCGACGTGCATCCCATCTCACTCAGAATAGTCGACCGGAGAGCCGGGCCTCGTGCCCCTATGCGGCCCCTTACCCGTCCATGGCACAGCCAGGGACCGAAAGTCTGTTCGGTTTCCGTGCGGTCCGGCTCTCTCTATATTTCTGCTGTCGGGTAAAGACTAGTGACGCGTAGTTCTACTTAGTACTATACTACAATCCATCGCAAATACAGTCGAAATAGTTCTCCAAAACAATATTCCATTAACTCTCACGGCGCAGGTTCGATTCGCGAAAGAATTTGCAGCGCCGTTCGGGGGAACAAGTCGATGTCGGTCAACCTGCTGGGCGCCCTTGGCGGGGCGCATACCGAGGAACGCAGCAAGATCCAGGCGATCATGCGCAGCCAGGCGGTCATCGAGTTCACGCTCGATGGCACCATCCTCACCGCCAACGAGAATTTCCTGGCCACCGTCGGCTACAGCCTCGCCGAGATCCAGGGTCAGCATCATCGCATGTTCGTCGACCCCACCTATGCGGCGAGTGCCGAATATGCCGGCTTCTGGAAGAAGCTCGCCTCGGGCGAGTTCGAGGCGGGCGAATTCCCGCGCATCGGCAAGGGTGGCAAGCAGATCTGGCTGCATGCCAGCTACAACCCGATCCTCGACAGGCGCGGCCGACCGGCAAAGGTCATCAAGTTCGCCTCCGACATCACCGAGCAAAAGAACCGCGCCGCCGACCAGGCCGGCCAGCTCGCGGCCATTAATCGCGTGCAGGCGGTGATCGAGTTCCATCTCGATGGCACCATCATCACCGCCAACGAGAACTTCCTCGCCGCCATGGGCTACCGGCTCGATGAAATCCAGGGCCGGCATCACCGCATGTTCGTCGATCCGGTCTACGCCAACAGCGCCGACTATGCCGAGTTCTGGCGCAAGCTCGCCTCCGGACAGTACGAAGCCGCCGAGTTCAAGCGCTTCGGCCGCGGCGGCAAGGAAATCTGGATCCAGGCCTCCTACAATCCGGTGCTCGATCCGTCGGGCAAGCCGGTCAAGGTGGTCAAGTTCGCCACCGACATCACCGAGCGCAAGCGGGCCGAAGGCATTATCGGCCAGCTCAAGCAGAGTCTCGGGCAGATGGCGGGCGGCGATCTCTCCGGCCGCATCGATACCGAGTTCACCGGCCAGTACGAAGAGCTGCGCCAGGCCTTCAACTCTTCGCTCGAGCGCATCACCGGCATCGTCATGCAGTTGCAGGAAACCTCGCGGGCGCTGAAGACGGCGACCGGCGAAATCCTCTCGGGCGCCAACGATCTCTCGCAGCGCACCACCAAGCAGGCTGCCACGATCGAGGAGACGTCGGCCGCGATGGAGCAGCTTTCCCACATCGTGGTCGAGAACGCCCAGCGCGCCGATGCCGCCAGCGTCAAGGCGCAGTCCGTCAGCCAGGCGGCCACGGAAGGCGGCGAGGTCATGCGCCGCGCCAATGACGCCATGGAGCGCATCACCGCCTCGTCGGGCAAGATTTCCAACATTATCGGGCTCATCGATGACATCGCATTCCAGACCAATCTCCTGGCTCTCAATGCCTCGGTGGAAGCCGCGCGGGCCGGCGAGGCCGGCAAGGGCTTCGCTGTGGTGGCCGTCGAAGTCCGGCGTCTTGCTCAAAGCGCAGCCGAGGCCTCGAGCGAGGTCAAGGCGCTGATCGAGCAGTCGGCGTCCGAAGTCAGCGGTGGCTCGCGCCTCGTCTCCGAGGCGGCCGCCAAGCTCACTGCCATGCTGACATCGGTGCAGGAGAGCGCGGGCCTCGTCGATGGCATCGCCACCGCCAGCCGCTCGCAGGCGTCCTCGATCGAGGAGGTCAATGTCGCCGTCCGGCAGATGGACGAGATGACCCAGCACAATGCTGCCCTCGTCGAGGAGACCAACGCGGCGATCGAGCAGACCGAGGCCCAGGCCAGCGAACTCGACAGCATCGTCGATGTCTTCTCGTTCGGCGGCGCCAAGGCCGCCGCGCCGCTGCCCCGCCGCGCCCCTCCGGCCACTGTGCAGGCGCAGGCCAAGGCGACCCGTGCCGCCAAGGTCGCCTACCTCTCCACCGGCAACGCCGCCCTCGCCGAGGACTGGAACGAGTTCTAGCGGCTGATCCCGCCGCCGGGAGCGCCGCAAGCCCACCACAATGCCAGCGTTGTTACCCGGCGTTTGCTATGGTTCGGGCGATGATTCGGAGTTTTCGGGCGGCATGCCGGGTTTGACCCGCACCAGGAAGAGCTTGATCGCCGGCGGGCTGTTGCTCTCGCTTGGCGTCGCTGCCGCGCCGCTCTGGGCGCAGACAGTGGCCACACCGGAAGCGCCCGCGCCCCAGACGGCGCCGCTCGAGACGTTGCCGGGGGTGTCCAGCGATGGCGCGACCGATCCCGCCGCGACGGTCACCACCCCACCCGAGACCGTCACCACGCCGCCGGAAACGCCGGTCGACCTGCGCCCCGGCGTCGACCTGCCGGAGGCCGAACCGCAGGTGGCCGCCGACGAGCAGAAGCAGCTCGACGACATCGAGTCCTCCATCACCCTCACCAATGACCGGGTGGCCGCGCTAAAGCAGGAAATCGCCGACATGCAGGGCGACCGCGCCCAGCAGAACGCGGCGCTGATCGCGGCGGCGCAGCGGGTCAAGACGGCCGAGTCCGACGTCATCTCCATCGAGGATCGTCTGGGCGAGCTCATCGTCCAGGAACTCGAAGTGCGCGGCCGCCTCGATGGCTCCAATGCCTCGATTTCCAACGTCCTGGCGGCGCTCGAACGCATCTCGCGCAATCCGCCGCCGGCGCTCATCGTCGATCCCAGCGATGCGCTCGGCTCGGCCCGCAGCGCCATCCTGATCTCGGCCATCCTGCCCGAGCTGCAGGGCAAGGCCGAAGCCGTCATGGCGGACCTCAAGCGCCTCACCGACATCAAGACTGCGGCGCTGGCCGAGGAAGATCATCTGCGGGCGAACCTCCAGATCCTTGAAGAGGAACAGCTGCGCATCGCCACGCTGATCGCGGCCAAGAAGCAGGGCGAGGACATGGTCACCGCCGAGCTCGCGCAGGAACAGCAGGATGCCGAAGAGCTCGCCGCCAAGGCCTCGTCGCTGCGGCAACTGATCGCCGACCTCACCAAGCAGGCCGGCGCCGTGCAGGAGGCCGCGCAGGCCACCGCCGCCGCCAATGCAGGCGACAATGCGCCGACGCTGGCCCCCGACACGATCCGGCTGGCGCTGGCCAATACCGAGCGCAAGGAACCGGCTGTGCCCTTCGCGCAGGCCAAGGGCTGGCTCACGATGCCGTCATCGGGCGTCCGCGTCATCGAATATGGCGCCGGCGACGGTTTCGGCGGCATCTCGCAGGGTCTGTCGGTGGTCACCCGGGCCGAAGCCACTGTCGTCGCCCCGGCCGATGGCTGGGTGCTCTACAAGGGCGACTACCTCAATTATGGCCAAATCGTCATTCTGAATACCGGGCAGGATTTCACCGTCCTGCTTGCCGGCCTCGCCTCCGTTTCGGTCGAGATCGGGCAATTCGTGCTGATGGGCGAGCCGGTAGGCTCGATGGGCTCACGCACAATTGGTCGGACGGTAACCACCAGCGCTGGCGTAACCAGGCCGACGCTTTATATTGAGATGCGAAAAAACAACGAGCCCGTCGATCCGACCGGATGGTGGGCTACCCAAGAAACCCCGACCCAAAGTGGATAGACCTTTGATGCGATTCACGCCCGCCCGCGCTGCAGTCGTCGTGCTCGCCCTGGCCGCCTTCGGCGTCCCGGCGCTGATCGCGCAGGAAGAGCCCGTGCCGCCCGCGCCCGCCGTTGCCGCCGATGCGCCCAAGCCGCGCAGCCCGGACGAAATCTACTCGGACCTGACGCTGTTCGGTGAAATCTTCGACCGCATCCGGGCCGAATATGTCGATGCGCCCGATGAGCGCGCGCTCATCCACGCCGCCATCCAGGGCATGCTGACCTCGCTCGATCCGCATTCGGGTTATCTCGAGCCGGTCGACTATTCGTCGGTGCAGGAAGACACGTCGGGCGAATTCGGCGGCCTCGGCATCGAAGTCACCATGGAAGAGGGGATCATCAAGGTCGTCTCGCCCATCGACGACACGCCCGCCGCCAAGGCCGGCATCCTCTCGAACGACTATATCGTCGAGCTCGATGGCCAGCAGGTGCTGGGCCTCACGCTCGATGAAGCCGTCGGCAAGATGAAGGGCCCGGTCGGCACCAAGATCAAGCTCACCGTCGTCCGCGATGGCGTCCAGGACCCGCTCAAGTTCGAGCTCACCCGCGATATCGTCGCCATGCGCGCCGTGCGCTGGTCGATGGAAGGCGATGTCGGCGTCATGCGCCTGTCGCGCTTCTCCGAGCAGGCCTATGTGGGCATCAAGAAGGCCATCGACGACATCTACAAGTCGCTCGACGGCAAGGCGCCCAAGGGCCTCATCCTCGATCTGCGCAACAATCCGGGCGGTCTCGTCGACCAGGCCGTCTACGTGTCGGACGCGTTCCTCAAGCAGGGCGCCGTCGTCCTGACCCGTGGCCGCGTCGACAATGAGAGCGCCCGCTACGATGCCAAGCCCGATGATCTCGATGCCAAGATCGCCGATGTGCCGTTGGTGGTGCTGATCAACGGCGGTTCGGCTTCGGCCGCCGAAATCGTCGCTGGCGCCCTGCAGGACCACAAGCGCGCCACGCTGGTGGGCACGCGTTCGTTCGGCAAGGGCTCGGTGCAGTCGATCATCAATCTCGGCCCCGATGGCGCCATGCGGTTGACCACGGCGCGCTACTACACGCCGAACAACCGCTCCATCCAGGCCTCGGGCATTCACCCCGACATCACCATCACCCAGGACGTGCCGGCCGAGTTCGCCGGCCGTGACGAGATTATCGGCGAAGCCGGTCTCGCCGGCCAGATCGGCGGCGGTTCGGAAGAAGTCGCCACCGTCGGTTCCTCGGTCTATGTCCCGCAGGACAAGACCAAGGACACCCAGCTGCAATACGCCATCAAGCTGATCGACGGCGTCGAAACCAACGACGCCTTCCCGCCCAAGCCGATCGGCTGAGGCAGGGCGATCACCCGACTACAGACCCCCGCTTCGGCGGGGGTTTTTTGTTTGGCGAGAAGCTGCCCACACCACCGACAGCGAGTACGCGGCGCGATGATCGGCAATTCCCGCTCACCGCCCCTCGAAAACCTACCTCGATCTTAACCCGCACGGTTAACAGTCCATTACCCCTCTCCAGCTACAACTGGGCTCACGACGATTCGTGCGAACGGACCAATGACGAGTGAGCTGAGCGCACCGCTGGGACGCAGGGCCGCCCGCGCCGCCAAGGCGCAGGCCGGCAAGGCGCGCCGGCATCTGCCGGTGGCGCGGCTGGCCTTTGCGGGCATCCTGGTGCTGCTGAGCGCCGTCACTCTGCGCATCCTGCTTGTCGACGATCCCAAGGGCGGACAGCCCTTTGCCGAAGTGCCGATCAACTCGACGCACAATTCCAATGCGATCGTCGGCGCCAACAGCTCGAACGGCGCGACCATCGAGGTCGGCCCCGAAATCCCGATCGGCGGCGGCGACTCGATCATCACGCTCGATGGCGTCGAGACCCGCGTCGCCAACCTTCCGGGCGACATGCCCGAGCTGGTCGCCGATGCCGCCACCGGCATCATCCCGGACCTCGTCGAGGAAACCGAGCATGGGCCGATCCCGCGCATGTCGGCTACAGGCGCCCGCCCGTTCGACCTCTACGCCCGTCCCTCGCTCTCGGCGCAGACGGCCGGCGGGAAACCATTGATCGCCGTGATCGTCACCGGGCTGGGCATCAACGCCACGGCGTCGGTCGAAGCCGCCAATGCGCTGCCCGAAGCCGTGACGCTGGCCTTCGCCCCCTACGGCAAGACCCTCGGCGCTACCACGGCGGCGGCGCGCGCCGCCGGGCACGAGCTCTTCCTCGAGGTTCCGCTCGAGCCGTTCGACTATCCCGAGAACGATCCAGGCCCCGACACGCTGCTGACCGGCAAGCCGCCGCGCGACAACATGAACAAGCTCTTTGCCGTCATGGGCAAGTTCGGCGGCTATGCCGGCCTCATCAACAATATGGGTGCGCGCTTCACCTCGTCGGGCGCTGATTTCGGGCCGATGATGGAAGAACTGGGCGCGCGTGGCCTCGGCTATGTCGACGATGGTTCGTCGAACCGCTCGCTGGCGTCGCAGCTTTCCTCGGCCAACAAGGTGCCGTTCGCCCGCGTTGATCTGACGCTCGACCCAAATCCGACGCGCAGCGCCATTCTGGGGCAGCTGGCCCAGCTCGAGGAAACGGCGCAGACCAATGGCCGCGCGCTCGGCGTGATCTCGGCCCTGCCGGTGTCGATTGCGGCGCTCGCCGAATGGAGCAATAATCTGGAGTCTCGGGGCTTCGCCCTCGTCCCTGCCAGCGCCCTGATGAAGTAATGCCAGCCAGATCTATTCCTGACCGCGAAACCATGCCCTATCGCGATTGCGTCGGCGTCGCCGTGTTCAACAGCGAGGGCAAGGTCTTCATCGGCCGCCGCAAGCGCGCCGGCGATCCGGAAAAGTCGGCCGAGCACGGCGCTCCGTGGCAGATGCCGCAGGGTGGCATCGACAAGGGCGAAGTACCGCTCGATACGGCGTTCCGCGAACTGTTCGAGGAAACCTCGATCAAGTCGGCCGAGCTGATCGCCGAGGCGCCGGGCTGGATCTACTACGACCTGCCGGACGAGGATCTCGGCATCGGCCTCAAGGGCAAGTATCGCGGCCAGCGCCAGCGCTGGTACGCGTTCCGCTTCACCGGCAAGGACAAAGAGATCGATGTGCTCAAGCCGGGCGGCGGGGCGCATCCGGCCGAGTTCGACGACTGGCGCTGGGAGGACCTCGAAAAGCTCCCCGACCTGATCGTGCCGTTCAAGAAGCAGGCCTATCAGGAAATCGTCGCGGCCTTCCGCGAAATTCCGTTCAGATTGCGTTCATGAACGCGGCCAAGTCATGAAAACCATCGGCCTGATCGGCGGCATGAGCTGGGAATCCACGGCTCACTATTATGCCATCCTCAACCGCGAGACCGCCCGAATCCGGGGCGGTTTGCACTCGGCTCCGGTCGTCGTCCACTCGGTCGACTTCGCCCCGATCGAGGCCATGCAGCGCGCCGGCAACTGGGACGGCGCCGGGCAAGTGCTTGCCGGCATTGCGCAATCTCTGCAAGCCCAGGGTTGCGGCATCATCGGCCTCGCCACCAACACCATGCATACCTGCGCCCCGCAGATCGTCGCGGCGCTGACGGTGCCCTTCGTTCACATCGCGGCCCCGACCGCCGACGCGCTGCTGGCCGACGGCATCGGCAAGGTGGGGCTGCTGGGCACCCGGTTCACGATGGAAAAGCCGTTCTACATCAATGAGCTGACCGCGCGTGGGCTCGACGTGCTGGTTCCGGATGTCGGCGTCACCAACCTCAACGGCATCATCTACGAAGAGCTCTGCCTCGGCATCGTCCGCGACGAGTCGAGGCAGGTTTATGTCGAGGCCATTCAACGGCTTGCGGCGCGCGGCGCCGAGGCGGTGATCCTCGGCTGCACCGAGATCGGCATGCTGATCGACGATAGCGTCAGCCCCCTACCGACCTACGACACCACCGACCTCCACGCCAAGGCCCTGGTCGCGGCAGCGCTGGCCTGACTATTCCCGATGATACGGGTGGCCCGAGAGGATCGTGGTCGCCCGATAGAGCTGTTCCGCCAGCATGATACGCACCAGCTGGTGCGGCCAGGTGAGGGGCGAAAAGCTCAGCGTCAGGTCGGCGGATCTGACGAAATCCGGGTCCAGCCCATCTGCGCCGCCGATGACGAAGCTCACGGCCGGGCGGCCATCGTCGCGCCAGCGGGCGATCAGATTGGCAAAGGCCTCTGACCCTTGGGTCTTTCCGCGTTCGTCCAGCGCCACCACGATTCCTTCGGGCAAAGCGGCGCGCAAAGCCTTGGCCTCGTCGGCCTTGCGGGCGGGCGAGGAGGAGGCGCGGGACTCGGTGAGTTCGATGGTCTCGAAGCCGGTGAGGGCGAGCGGCTTGCCGCTCAGCACGGCGCGGTCGAGGTAGCGGCCGACAAGCTCGCGCTCGGGGCCCTGCTTCATGCGGCCAACCGCGGCGATTGCGATCCTCATCGCCGCAGGTTCAGTTCGTCAGCGCACGTCGGCGGCGAAGTCGGCCTGCCACATCTTTTCGATGTTGTAGAACTCGCGCACTTCGGGCCGGAAGATATGGACAATCACGTCGCCACCATCGACCAGCACCCAGTCGGCATGCGGCAGTCCCTCGACCCGTGGCTTGCCAAATCCATTCTCGCGAAGGGCTTTGACCACCTGGTCGGCGACGGCGCTGACATGGCGATTGGAGCGGCCCGAGGTGACCACCATGTGGTCCGACAGCGACGACTTGCCCGTGATGTCGATGGCAACGGTCTGCTCGGCCTTGGCATCGTCAAGGCTCTTCAGAACGACATCGATCATCTGGGGTTCTGCGGTCGCGACCGGTGCCGGCTCGGCAACCTGGGTCTTCTTCTTGGGGGAAGCGGCCATTAGTTCTTGGCCTCTGCCCACGCTAACACAGCATGAGTCATGCGTATTTCAGCTTGTCCTTGGTTGATGGGGCGATGTCGCGAAAGACTGCGATTGTCGTGATCCCGTTCAAAAGTGACCATAGTCACTCGCATAACAATATGACGCTTCGACCGTCTTTTCGCAAGGGAAGCATCATTTTCAATTTGTGGCGGCTTGCCGGGCGGCCCGAATGGCGCTCGAAGACTGTGCCGACATCACGCCGCGGAGATAGACCCAGGCCGGCGGATCGCGGTCGGCGAGCGTCTCGGCTTCGATCTCGGGAATACGGTACATCCTGAGCACATTGGCCGCCTTGGACGATGTCGCGCGATGCAGCGAACCGGGACGGGCATAGACCGCTATCGGCATCAGTTCGGCGATATCGCGCCAGCGTTCCCAGCGATCGAACTGGGCCAGGTTGTCCGCTCCCATGATCCAGACGAAGCGGACGCCGGTGCAGCGCTGGCGCAGGAAACTCAGCGTATCGAAGGAATAGTGGAAGTCGTGCTCGGCCTCGAAGCCGGTGACCTTGATGTCGGGATGCGCCATCACGGCGCGTGTGGCGCGCACGCGATCTTCCAGCGGCGCCAGATTGCTGTTTTCCTTGAGCGGATTGCCGGGCGAAGCCAGCAACCAGACGGCGTCGAGCGCCAGTCGCTTGAGGCATTGCACCGCCACCAGCCGGTGGCCCTCATGCGCCGGGTTGAAGCTGCCGCCGAAAAGTCCGACCCGCATGCCGGAGGCATGGTTGGGCAGTTCGGTGATCCCGGGGATGCGGACCATCAGGGGCGGGTCTGCCCCGTGCCGCGGACCTGGTACTTGAAGCTGGTCAGCTGTTCGACGCCCACCGGTCCGCGCGCGTGGAACTTGCCCGTCGCGATGCCGATCTCGCCGCCGAAGCCGAACTCGCCGCCGTCCGAGAACTGCGTCGAGGCATTGTGCAGCAGCACGGCACTGTCGATCTCGTTGAAGAAGCGCGCCACCGCCTCGCTATCCTCGCTGATGATCGCTTCGGTATGATGCGACGAGTAGGTGTTGATGTGGGCGATGGCCTCGCCGACATCCTTGACCACCTTCACCGAGATGATCGCGTCTTCGTACTCGGTATGCCAGTCTTCCTCGGTCGCGGCTTTCGAATTCGAGATAAGCGCTTGAATTCGCTCATCTCCGCGGATTTCGCAGCCTCTGTCGATCAGTGCACTTATGACAGACGTCCCGACAGCCGGAAGCAGACTTTCGTGGATCAAGAGCGTCTCGGTGGCGCCGCAGATGCCAGTGCGGCGCATCTTGGCGTTGACGGTCACATCGACCGCCATCTGCGGCTTGGCGCTGGCATCGAGGTAAGTGTGGCAGATACCTTCGAGGTGGGCGAAGACCGGCACGCGCGCCTCGTCCTGCACTCGCTTGACCAGTGTCTTGCCGCCGCGCGGCACGATCACGTCGATATTGCCGTCCAGCCCGCGCAGCATCTCGCCCACGGCCTCGCGGTCGGTGGTCGGCACCAGCTGCAGGCATTCCACCGGCAGGCGCGCCGCATGCAGGCCGTCGAGCATGCAGTCGACGATGGCCTGGCTCGAGTGGAAGCTGTCGCTGCCACCGCGCAGGATCACCGCATTGCCAGACTTGATGCAGAGCGCACCGGCATCCGCGGTGACATTGGGACGGGACTCGAAGATGACCCCGATCACCCCGAGCGGCGTGCGGACGCGCTCGATATGCAGGCCATTGGGCCGGTCCCACTCGGCCACCGTGGTGCCAATCGGATCGGGCAGGGCGGCGATGACGTTTAGGGCCTCGATGATGCCATCGATGCGCTTGTCGTTGAGCAGCAGGCGGTCGAGGAAGGCCTTGGAGATGCCTTTGGCTTCTGCCGCTGCCATATCCTTGGCGTTGGCGGCGAGGATGGCCTTGCGGTGGGCGTTGATGGCGCCGGCGGCGACGGTCAGCGCCATCTGCTTCTGCTGGGGCGTGGCAATAGCCAGAGCCTGTGCACCGATGCGGGCATTGCGGCCCATCTCGGCCATCAGCGCGGGCAGGCTCAGAACTTCGACGGCGCTCATCAGACCTTGGCCTCCAGGCCCATCAGGACGACCATGTTGTCGCGATGCACCAGCTCGGTGCGCGTATCATGCCCGAGAATCTGCTCGATGCGAGCCGAATTCTTGCCTTTGACCGCCTCCGCATCAGCGCGGCTCAAGCCGGCGAGACCGCGGGCGACCTCGCGTCCATCCGGGTCGAGAATGGCGATGGCGTCGCCGCGCTGGAACTCGCCCTTCACCTTGGTGACGCCGATCGGCAGCAGGCTCTTGCCGCTGAGCAGCGCGCGCGCGGCGCCGGCGTCGACGGTCACCCAACCGGCCACTTCGAGCGTGCCCATGATCCAGCGCTTGCGGGCCTGCGCACGGGATTCCGCCGGTGCGAACAATGTGTGCCGCGCACCTTCGGTCAGTGCCTTCAGCGGATGGTTCTCGGTGCCCTTGGCGATAATCATGGCGGTGCCGGCCAGCGTCGCGATCTTGCCGGCCTCGACCTTGGTGGTCATGCCGCCGCGAGAGAGGTGGCTCGCTGCGCCGCCGGCCATGGCCTCGATCTCGGGCGTGATCGCCGGAACGTGGGGCAGGTGGCGCGCGTCCGGGTCCTTGGCGGGCGGAGCAGTGTAGAGTCCGTCGATATCGGAGAGCAGGATCAGGCAGTCGGCCTCGATCATGGTCGCCACGCGGGCCGAGAGCCGGTCGTTGTCGCCATAGCGGATTTCCGCCGTCGCCACCGAGTCGTTCTCGTTGATGATCGGCACGGCGCCCAGCCCCAGCAGCGTCGTGATCGTGGTGCGGGCGTTGAGGAAGTAGCGGCGCTCTTCGGTGATGTTGGGCGTCAGCAATATCTGGCCGGTGATGATGCCGTGCTCGCCCAGCACATCGGCCCAGGCCTGGCTCAGCGCGATCTGGCCGGCGCTGGCAGCGGCCTGGCTCTGGTCGAGCGGCAGGCTGACGGCCGCGAGGCCAAGCAGCCGGCGGCCCAAGGAGATGGCTCCCGACGATACGATCACCACCGAACAGCCGGTCTTGCGCAACTCGGCGATGTCGGCGGCAATGGAACGCAGCCAGTCGGCGCGCAGCTTGCCGGTCTTGCCGTCGACAAGCAGCGCCGAGCCGATCTTGATCGTGAGGCGCCGGTAAGGCGCGAGGGCGTTGGTCATCAGGGAACCCAGGTCGGCTCTGCCTTGCGGCGTTCGGCTTCCTCGGCGGCTTCCTTCTCGGCGTCCATATAGGCGAGCACGCGGTAGAGCACCTGGTCGACGCCCTGGCCGGTGACGCCCGACGTGGTCAGGACTTCGGCCTTGCTGGCCTTCTTGAGCACCTTGACCTTCTCCTTGATGGTCTCCTCATCAAGGGCGTCGATCTTGTTGAGCACCAGGATTTCCGGCTTCTCCGCCAGTTCCTCGGCATAGGAGGCAAGTTCGTTGCGGATGGTCTTGTAGGCCAGCTTCACGTCGTCCTGGGTGCCGTCGATCAGGTGGATCAGCGTAGCGCAGCGCTCGACATGGCCGAGGAAACGGTCGCCGAGCCCGGCGCCTTCATTGGCGCCTTCGATCAGGCCGGGAATGTCGGCCAGCACGAAGTCGCGCTCGCCGATGGAGACGACGCCGAGGTTCGGGTGCAGCGTGGTGAAGGGATAGTCGGCGATCTTGGGCTTGGCGGCCGAGACCGCCGCAAGGAACGTCGACTTGCCGGCATTGGGCAGGCCGACGAGACCAGCGTCGGCGATCAGTTTCAGCCGCAGCCAGATCCACTTTTCGGTACCGAGCAGGCCGGGATTGGCGTGGCGCGGGGCCTGGTTGGCAGGGGTCTTGAAATGGGCGTTGCCGAAGCCGCCATTGCCGCCCGACACCAGCACGATTTCCTGCCCGACCTCAGTAAAGTCGGCGATCAGGGTCTCGTTGTCTTCTTCGAAGACCTGGGTGCCCACCGGCACCTTCATGATGATGTCTTCGCCCTTGGCGCCGTGCCGGTCCTTGCCCATGCCATGGGTGCCGGTCGAGGCCTTGTAGTGCTGCTGGAAGCGGTAATCGATCAGCGTGTTGAGACCGTTGACGCAGCGGACGATCACGTCGCCGCCGCGGCCGCCATTGCCGCCATTGGGGCCGCCGAATTCGTGGAATTTTTCGCGCAGGAAGGACACCGCGCCGGCGCCGCCATTGCCGGAGCGTACAAAGACCTTGGCCTGGTCGAGAAATTTCATCGGTCGTTTCGTCCTAGAAGGCGCAGTTTCACTTTACACGAAGTCACGCCGGAATAGGCCCGGATGTTGCAGTCCGGACCAATCTGCCACGGACGGGAAACAGTCGGGGGCGTTTGCCGGCGCAGCAGATTGAGGACTTTGGCAAGGAACGGCATCTGCATCACTGCCTCGCCGTCCAGACTTCGCGCGTCAATTCGGTGTCGATATGGCGCACCTCTTCGCCGCGCGCAAGGCAGAGGCGATAAGTGGTTCCGGTTTCGGTAAAGCCGAGCTTCCGCTGAATCGCGAGCGAGGCCTTGTTGAAGTAGAAGACGCCCGAGCCGATCGAGGGTGCCGGGGTCACGTCGAAGTACCAGCCGAGTGCCGCCGCGCAGGCCTCGGACATGAAGCCGCGGTTCCAATAGGGCTCGCCCAGCCAGTAACCGATCACCGTGCCCTGCTCGTCGTCGTGGAAGCCGACATGGCCGATAAGGCCCTCGCCCTCGAGATCGATGGTGAAGCCGGTTTCGGCCGCCGGCCGGTCGGGCCGCCAGGTGCGCAGCCAGGCCTTGGCGTCGGCGAGCCGGTACGGGTAGGGCACGCGCGACAGGTTTCCGGCGACGCCGAAATTGTTGAGGTAGAGCGCCAGCCGCTCGGCATCGTTGAGCTTGGGCTGCCGGAGGGTGAGCCGCCGGGTCTTGAGGATCACATCCACTTGGGCTGCTCCAGCATCAGGTAGACTGTGGGCTTGCCGGCGGCGTGGCCGATGGTGTCGGTGCCTTCGCGGATGCGCTTGAAGCCGGCCTTTTCCAGTACATTGAGCGAGCCGGCATTGCTGGCCAGCGCCCGGGACTTGATGCGCGGGTAGCCATGTGTGGCGAAGGCGGCCTCGATCAGGCCCTTAACGGCCTCGGACATGATGCCCTTGCCCCAATGCGGTTCGCCCAGCCAGTAGCCGAGTTCGGGCGGTTCGCCTTCCGCATAGGAGAAGCCGACAATGCCCAGGAACTCGCCGCCCATGGTGATGGCATAGGGCCGCTCGTCGGCGCGCAGCGCCATGATCTCGACGAAGGCGATGCCGTCGGCACGGGTGTAGGGATGCGGCAGGCGCGCGAGCACTTCGAAAATCTTGCGGTTATCGGCGAGGCGGACGAGATCCGGCACGTCGCCGCGGATCGGAGCGCGCAGAACGAGGCGCGGCGTCACGATCTTGCCCGGCAGCATGTCTCGCTGTCGGCGGGCGGAAATAGCATGGGTTGCAGCCTCCAGAGCGCGCTTGTCGGCGGCCATGGAGGCTGCGGACCTCCGAACGGGGAATACTGTCTCCTCGACGATCTGCTTCTTCATTTCAGGCAATCCTCAACAGGGTATCGGCCGCGGGTGTGCGGGTTTCGGTCCAGACGATGACTTCACCATCGCGCAAGGCGCGGTAGCGCATGCCGCGGCCACAGAGGTGGCGGACGGCACGTTCGGCGGCGGCACTCTCGGAGTGCGGCGAGCGGAAATGCGGGACGATCGAGAAGTCGATCAGTCCCAGCCCATCCCAGACGATCTCGGGGTCGTAGCCGGCGGGCAGTTCGGTCGGGTCGTCCATCAGGTCGATGCCGCGCAGCGTCGGCGCGGCCACTGCGGCGCCGGCCGAGAAACCGCCATAGACGATCTCGTCATTGTCGAGCATGTCGACGATCACATCGTCGAATCCCGACTGCTTCATGGCGCGGCGCAGGATGAAGGCATTGCCGCCCATCACCCAGACCAGGTCGAAGTCTGTGAGCCGCGCCCGCAGTGCATCGGGCTGGCCGAAATAGCGGCGCAGGTCGAGTTCTTCCGTTTCCAGCCCGAGCGAGCGCAATTCGACATGCGGGTCGTAGACTTCGTCGCGATAGATGGTCCGCGCGGTGGCCGAG
>VFQQ010003514.1_pt1 | contig 15046 bp, 15 predicted proteins | sample 3512341 | NCBI WGS metagenome assembly VFQQ01 (sample SAMN10412373, study PRJNA504923) | tailings metagenome | isolation source: Relicate 2 Philex TSF1 revegetated site | place: Philippines: Tuba, Benguet | collected 2017-08-29 | reverse complement strand
CCTCTTAGGTTGCCGTTATTAATGCCAAAGCTAAAAATAGATGAATCTGCTGTTGTTCGATTTCCACCTCTTCGCCATTGTTCCATCATAAACGAAATGTTTACCGATGTAATAAAGCTTGTGGTATTGTTTACAAAATACGCACCAAAGGTAGATTGCAAAGTGCCACTTGATAAGCTACCCAAAGCACGTTCGCGCACACCGGCCGGACCAAAACTATAGGTATCGCCGGTATTTGAGCTTCCGGTGCCTGCACCATATAAACCGTTGGCGTTTGTACCGGCTTCGCTAAACAGCCAACCTGCAATCATATTGCTAGATGTACCTGTAATGCTTAAACTGTCAAAATGTTCGTAATAGGGAGTGTTAAGGTTTTGAATAGAAATAGGCTGCGCAAATAATGCGGCAGAGGCCAAACATAGTACCCCTGCAAAGAGCTGCTTTTTCATTGTTTTTTGGTTGTTAAATTTTACGCAAGATGTGCTTTTTTTTGTAATCAATGGAAAAAATATTTCAACCAACCTTGAATGGCCAAAAAGTTATAACACCTTGTTTATAAAAGTTTAGGATGTCAAGTTTTTAACAGTGTTTGTCTATTAAAATGCTTATTTGTACCATTGCTTTACAAAAACAAAGGCATTATGTATAAGGTATTGGCTCACGAAAACTCATTGGTTGCCGATTTTTTGGCAGAATTACGAAACATAAATATACAAACCGATAGGGCAAGGTTTAGAAAAAATATTGAACGTATTGGCCAAATTTGTGCCTACGAAATTAGCAAACACCTACCCAGAAATTTGGTTGAAACCAACACGCCATTGGGCAAACATAGTGGCAATTTACTGGCCGAACAGCCAGTTTTGGCTACTGTTTTACGCGCAGGTTTAGCCATGCACAAGGGTTTTTTAGATTTCTTCGACCATGCCGATAATGCATACGTTTCGGCATACCGTAAACATACCGGCTTGCACGATTTTGAAATTGTGGTAGAATATATGGCTACCCCCAATTTAACAGACAGAATTTTAATTCTAATCGACCCCATGTTGGCAACAGGACAAAGCATGCATTTAACCTATAAAGCATTACTAACAAAGGGTAAGCCAAAAGCAGTGTTTATTGCCGGTTTAATTGGTAGTCAAACCGGTGTTGAATACATTCAAAAATTTATGCCCGATGCTCATTTGTTTATTGGCGATGTAGATCCAAGCCTGAATGAAGACAGCTATATTGTACCCGGATTGGGCGATGCAGGCGACTTATCGTTTGGCGATAAACTTTAAACAAATATGAAGAAAACAACTTTACAATTAATAATCTGGCCGGTTTGGCTGCTATTTGTGGCAAATTTTAATGCTTTTGCACAACAAATTCCATATTATAAGGCAGCCGATTTGCTTGCATTAAAAAACAATAAAAGCGATACCGTATATGTTGTTAACTTTTGGGCTACCTGGTGCAAACCTTGCATAGAAGAATTACCCGATTTTGAAAAATTAACACAAACTTATGCCGATAAAAAAGTTAAAGTTATTTTAGCAAGTAACGATTTTAGCAAACAAGTTGAAACACGATTAAAACCATTTGTTAAACAGCAAAATATTAAAAGTTTGGTGGTTTTTATTAACGAAAAAACGCCTAACGACTGGATGCCTCTTGTTAGCGAGGAGTGGGATGGAAACATTCCGGCAACATTAATTGTTAAAGGCAGCAAAGGTTTTTCTGTGTTTGTGCCTCAACAAATGCATTACGAAGATTTAGAAAAAATAATTAAACCCTTAATAGACTAAAACATGAACAAACTAACATCTGTACTGGCTGTAGCGGCCATTTTTTTAATGGTAGCGTTTAAACCTACTCACCAAGGCCTGCACATTGGCGATAAAGCCACCGATTTTAACTTAAAAAACATTGACGGTAAAATGGTATCTATGGCAAGCATTAGCAATGCAAAAGGATACTTGGTTATTTTTACCTGCAACCATTGCCCTTTTTCGCAGGCATACGAGCAACGCATTATCGATTTACATAAAAAATATGCCCCAAAAGGTGTGCCGGTAATTGCCATAAACCCTAACGATGCCGAAAAACAACCAGAAGATAGCTACGAAAACATGCAAAAACGCGCAAAAGAAAAAAAGTACCCTTTTGTGTACCTGCACGACGAATCGCAGGCTGTTGCCAGAACTTATGGTGCTGCCCGCACACCTCATGTGTTTTTATTGGATAAAGATTTAATTACTCGTTATATTGGCGCAATAGACGATAACCATGAAGATGCTTCTGCCGTTAAAAACAAATATTTAGAAGTTGCCATTAACCAAATGATTGCCGGAAAAACCATAACACAACCCGAAACAAAGGCTATTGGCTGTACCATTAAATGGAAAAAATAGCTTTATCGCTGTGTTGGTTCAAACAAAACCTACAAATGTATAAAGTGCAGGCTGAACCAACTTTAGCCTGCATTTTTTGTTAGTTTTGGTCGGGTTTTGAGTAATTTTATTACCTTTACCGCATTATTATGTGGTATAAAAATATTCTGCAAACCATTGGTAATACACCATTGGTTCAATTAAACAAAATAACCAAAGATTTGCCTTGCACGGTTTTAGCTAAAATAGAAACCGTAAATCCGGGAAACAGTATTAAAGACCGCATGGCGGTTAAAATGATTGAAGACGCCGAAAAGGCCGGATTGCTTAAACCTGGCTATACCATTATTGAAGGAACAAGCGGAAATACCGGTATGGGCCTTGCCATTGCAGCCGTTATTAAAGGTTACAAATGCATTTTTACAACAACCGATAAGCAAAGCAAAGAAAAAGTAGATGCATTAAAGGCTTTTGGTGCAGAAGTAATTGTTTGTCCAACCGATGTTGACCCCGAAGACCCCCGCTCTTATTACTCGGTTAGTAGCCGCTTGGAAAAAGAAATACCCAACAGCTGGAAACCCAACCAATACGATAATTTAAGCAACTCTAAAGCCCATTACGAATCTACCGGGCCCGAAATTTGGGAACAAACCCAAGGTGAAATTACCCATTTGGTAGTGGGCGTTGGTACGGGTGGTACCATTTGTGGTACCGGCAAGTTTTTAAAAGAAAAAAATCCTGATATTAAAATTTTAGGCATCGATACATATGGCTCGGTGTTTAAAAAATACAAAGAAACCGGCATTTTTGATAAAGATGAAATTTACCCATACATAACCGAAGGTATTGGCGAAGATTTTTTGCCAAAAAATGTGGATTTTAACATCATCGATCATTTTGAAAAAGTTACCGACAAAGACGCTGCTATTTTTACCCGCAGAATTCCCAGAGAGGAAGGTATTTTTGTTGGAAATAGCGCAGGTGCTGCAATGGCAGGATTAATGCAAATGAAGTATATGTTTAAACCCGGTGATGTGGTAGTGGTAATTTTTCACGACCATGGTACGCGTTATTTGGGCAAAATGTTTAACGATGATTGGATGCGCGACCGCGGATTTTTAATGACAGAGCAAACCCGCGCTATAAACCTAATAGATGGACACAAGCACCTTAAGTTGGTTACCGTAAAACAAGATAGCACGGTTGATGCCGCTTTGGGTTTAATGCGCAAATACAATATCTCGCAAGTGCCGGTTGTAAATGAAAAAGGTGATTTTGTGGGCTGCTTAACCGATACCAAATTGTTTAACCAATTGTTAGATAATTACGAAATAAAACACAGCCTGGTTAAAGATGTTATGGGGCCTTGCTTTCCGTTTGTACATGCCGATGCCAGTTTAGATGAAGTAAGCAGATTGATTACAAAAGATAATGCAGCTGTTTTGGTAAAAGATTTAATGGGCGATGTACATATTATTACACGTCAAGATATTATTGAAGCCATAAACTAAAAAACAATGAATTTATTAAACGGAAATCAAATTGCTAAGGTAATACGTAAGGAAATTCAAGCCGAGGTAGCACAAATGTTGGCTCAAGGCAAAAAAGTGCCACACTTGGCTGCTATTTTGGTTGGAACCGATGGTGCCAGCCAAACCTACGTTGCTGCTAAAGCTAAAGATTGCACCGAAGTGGGCTTTAATAGCACGGTTTTGCATTTTGATGAGCAAATTACACAGCATGAGTTATTAGCCGAAATTCAGAAAATTAACCACAACAACGATATTGATGGTTTAATTGTACAACTGCCGTTGCCAAAGCATATCGATACACAATTGGTTACGCAAACCATCGATTGGCAAAAAGATGTAGATGGTTTTCACCCAATGAATGTGGGTTTAATGTTTAAAGGCTTGCCTTGTTATTTGCCGGCTACGCCATATGGCATTATAAAAATGTTTGAACACCACCAAATTAATTTAGAAGGAAAACACTGTGTGGTTATTGGCCGCAGCGATATTGTTGGCAAACCCATGAGTGCATTAATGTTAAAGAAAAATTGTACGGTAACCGTTTGTCATAGCAAAACCAAAAACCTTGCAGAAATTACCCAACAAGCCGATATTGTAATTGCGGCACTAGGCATACCCAGGTTTTTAAAAGCCGATATGGTAAAAACAGGCGCCATTGTTATTGATGTTGGCATTACCAGGGTAGAAGATGTAAATACAAATAGCGGTTATAAACTTATTGGCGATGTAGATTTTGATGAAGTAGCACCCAAATGCACTTTTATAACACCTGTACCGGGTGGCGTAGGCCCCATGACGAGGGTTGGATTGCTTTTAAATACCCTACAAGCCGCAAAAAACAAAAGCTAACGTTTACCTTTAAAAATCTGGCCGGTTAAGGCTATTTTTTGCGTTTACCAATAGACACTTTATAATCATCTGCCGTTCCGGCAACCCTTACGTTTACAAAACGGTAGTTTTTATTGGGGTCGAAATCGTATAGCAAGCTAGGATCTTCGTCTTTTCGTTTGCCAAATAGCTTATTTGAGGCCACTTTGGTAATCATTTTAAGCGGCACCTTTATATGGTATTCCATTTGCTTATTTAAATCTTGCTTGCCCGATATTACTAAAAAACCAAGGTTAGAATTTATAATCATTTCTGGTATTTTCATTTGGCCATTTTCAATGCTTAAACTATTTTGCAGGGTATCGAAAACTACTTTTTCAAGTTTTTTATCCTCAAAAAATCCTGAGAGTGCCTGCAATGGTGCAAACTTTTCAATTGCCCCACCCTCAACCAAAAAGTCAATATTAATTTTTGAGTCATCTAATATTGGCACTAAATCGGCATGCATATGAATGGTTCCGGTTAATGTACCGTTTATTTTTCCATGTAAATTATTCGAAACAATATTATCTTGACCAAAGTTGTCGAATTTAACCATCACCCTGTCAAGGTCAATTTTTCGCATTTTAATAATTGGCTTAAAATAAATACTATCTCTTTTCGAAGCATTAAAGTACCCATTAATATCTAAGCTACCTCCGGCAATATCCATTTTTAATGTATCTATAAACAGCATATGGCTTTTAGTAGTACGCATTTGGGTGATTATATTTTCAATTATATACTTGTGATAATTCATTTTTCCAATGTTTACATCTAAATGCAAATCAGGAAATGGAATATCAAACACGCTAAAAACACTGTCGTGGTTGGTTGATTTGTTTTTTTGTTTGGCTTCGTAGGCAAACAGCTGGTCAAAATCTAACACTGGGGCGCTAAATTGTAGTTTGTTTGTATGTTTTTTTTGTTGCGCATCGCTGTCTAAATAGTAAGATAGATTTGTATTAAAAGAGGTATTTCCAATTTTTCCTTTAAAGTGATTTACGGTTAACTGTTTGTTTTCTATATGTATTTTGCCGGAAAATTGATCCAACTTTAGCGGGTGCATGCTCATTTTTGCTGTTAAGTCGTTTAAATAAACATCGGCCGCCGTAAGTATTTTGTTTTTAAAATGCAGGGCTGTTACCCCTTTTAGTTTTAGATGTTGCAATTCCTCATTGCGATAGTCTTCTGGAATATAATTTTCTCCGTTATATGCTAAAATGTCTTTTAGTTTTAGCATTGAAGAAGTAAAGTAAAAATCAATTTTAGTATCACCGGTCATTTCATCCTGAAACCAAAGCGGGTAGGAGGTGAGCTTTCCTTTAAACTTAAAATCACTTTGGTCGATTAGACCAGAAAAATTAATAACCGATAAATCATTTGTATCTATTTTTACATGGGCCTTAAAGTTGTTAAATGCATGTGGGTATTTGGTAAGCATTGCCGAAAAGTTTGTAATATTAAACTCGCCATATGGCAGGTAAGGCGATTCTGTAATAGCTTTAGCACTGCTGGTAAATGTTAAATCTAATGCTAAGTTACGAATGTATTCGTCAACAACTTGCTCTGATTTTACGTTTGCCAATGTAAGCTCTTTAAAATCTAATGCCTTTGAACGAATAGACAGCGAAGATGTTACCGGTTTTCCTGTATGGTGCACAACGGCCGGTAAATCACTAATGGTGCCTGAAATCTTTAAGTCTGAACCACCAACTTTCATTGAAAAATTATCTAATGTGGCTTCATTTCCGCGTACATTTAAATTGATGTTTATATTATCTATGCGTTTATTGTAACCGGGCACTATAAAACCAAGGTTGTTTACTTCTAGTTGGGTAAAATACGACTCATTAAACTTTTCAATACTCTTCTCGGGATTGGCCAAATCGATAATGTCATGAAAATTCATTTCCATTTTTACTTGCCCCGATAAATCGCGCAGCTGTTCTACATTTAAAAACTTAGAAAGATAGTCAAGGTCGAATAGGGTAGTAAGTTTTACATCGATATCCGGAGAAACAAAATTTTCCATTACGAGGCTTATATCAAACTTTCCGGTTTCGGGCCTGGCATGAAAATCCTTTAGTTCAAAACGCATGCTTTCTGCGGTTCTTTGTTCGCCATTGGTAAAATACCCACTAAATCGCAACTCATCAAGAATTTTATTGGTTGTAGGGTTTTTTAAATAGCCATTCGCGCAGCCAAACGAAGCATTGATAAATGGTGTATGACCATTAATGCATTTACCTTTTATGGTGGCATTAAAGAATACATCTCCTCGGTTGTCGTATGCTTTTAATACCGGAATTAAATCATCTGGAGCCAATGCAATAAGCAGTCCAAAGTCAGATTTTTGACCTTTAAGCGTAAAGTCTGTATCTAAATCATTGGCAATATCTGCTTTACCTTCCATTTCAAACTTCACATCAGCAATATTTAGTTTAGAGGGTAAAACAATCAAATTGCTGGTTTCTTTTAAATAATCAAGTTTTGCGTCTATTGCTATCGGTTTTCTATTAAAAAATGTGGTATCGCCTTTATTTAACAAACTTAACTCCAAGCTCGAGTTAAGCGCCAGGTAAAGGTGTTCTTTTACACTTTTAAATGTAATTTTAGCATAATTGAAATATGCATCAATTAACACGCTATCAGCATTCATTTTATTTACATGCAGGTTAGAAATTTTTAGCTGTTTAAGCACTAAATGGTAATCTTCTTGTATTTCGGTGGTAGGTTTAGGCGTATAAGCTTCAAATGCGCTTGTTAAATTATAAGTCCCTGTAGGGTATTGAACCAAATTAACATTACCATTGGCAATTTTAATTGACTTTATATCAAATGTTCCAGATAAGATCGACAAAACATCAAAACCCAAATACACATCATGTATTAGCAATATGGGCTCGGCATTGGATTCTTTGGTTTCATAAACGGTAAGTTCCTTTAGGTCGATAGATATATATGGAAAATTTGCGAATGGTGCAATTTTCGATGACTGTATGATAACTTTTCCCTTAAAATCCTCGTTTGCTTTACTTATAATTTGCTTAACAACTGCTTCTTGGCCTATGTAAATTACAGCAATGCATATGGCAATTAACAGCACAGGAATAAATACTAATCCTGTAAAAATGCGTTTTAGGTTGGGTAGTTTAGCTGGCATTTTAGTTTTATTGATAACATTACAAAAATAAGGCCATTTTGGTTTATGCAAATGATGTGCTAAACAATAATTTTCAACACCTGTTTGATACGACTACAGTTGGTTCAAAAGGAATATACGTTACCTTAAATGGTAAAAACCAACAATTAAATTTACAAAGTGCCGCGAAAGAGACTCGAACTCTTACGCCCTTGCGAGCACCACCCCCTCAAGATGGCGTGGCTACCAATTACACCACCGCGGCAATAAAAAAGCCACCCAGCGTTAACTAAGCGGCTTATAATAAGTTTTAATTCAAACAGTTAGTCAACAATAGCTACACGATCTTTGTTAGGAGATTCTATTTTAACTAGCTCTGTGTTTTTCTTAATTCTGTTCTTACGTAATACCGAAGTTACTTTGTTTCTACGGTCTTTTCTTTTTAATCTGGTAGTTGCCATGTTCTTGGTTTTTTTGCAAAAATAGGTTAATTATTGGGTTATGCAACTTAAAATCCTAAAATATTTAGCATTTCTTGTGCTTTTTGTTGTTCGGCAAATACCGAATAGCTTAATTTTCCGTGTTCGTCTTGGTCTATTAAAACATGTTTAGGGGCTGGAATTAAACAGTGTTGAATGCCTCCATAGCCTCCTAAACTTTCTTGGTATGCACCTGTATGAAAGAATCCCATATATAGCGTGTCGTCTGTTGGCTTTATTTGTGGTAAAAACACCTGATTTACATTGATATCACTGTTGTAAAAATCCTGACTATCGCAGGTAAGTCCGCCAAGGTTTATACGCTGAAATGGCTTATCCCAGTGGTTTACGGCTAGCATAATAAACTTCTGACCAATACCCCATGTATCGGGTAGAGTAGTTATAAAACTGCTGTCTATCATATACCATAACTCTTTGTCGTTTTGCTCTTTGGTACCAATAATGCTATACAAAGTAGCACCACTTTCGCCTACTGTAAACGAACCAAATTCGGTAACCAAATTAGGTACTGGTACGCCACGTTCGGTGCAAATGGTTTTTATGTAATACACAATTTGGTCAATCATGTATTCATAATCATATTCCACTCCTAAGCTGGTGTATATGGGCATACCACCACCAATATCAAGGGTGTCTAAGTCGGTACATACTTGTTTTACATCACAATAAACGTTAACCAAACGAGCCAATTCGCTCCAATAGTAAGTGGTGTCTCTAATGCCCGAATTAACAAAGAAATGCAACATTTTTAGCTTAAAATTCGGGTGGTTTTTAATTTTCTGTTCGTATAAGTCAAGCACCTTTTTAGCGCTTGTTCCTAAACGAGAGGTATAAACCGTAAAATTTGGCTCTTCTTCGGTGGCAATTCTAATTCCCACATAAGCGGGTTTTTTATAGGTTTTTTCAATTAAGTTAAATTCGTCGGGGTTATCTAAAACACAAATTAAGTTTTCAAAACCTTGTTCAACCAAATTGGCCATTTTTTGCGCATATTCTTTGGTTTTATAACCATTGCAAATAATTAATTGGTGCTTTTGGTAGGCGCCTTTTTGGTGCAAAGCGGCAATCATATCTAAATCAAATGCCGATGATGTTTCCAAATCAACACCCGATTTTAAGGCCTGATTTATAACAAAGCTAAAATGCGAACTTTTGGTGCAATAACAATAGGTGTAGCTGCCATTATAGTTATACTTGTCAATGGCTTTATGAAATAGTTGTTGGGCTTTTTCTACCTGACTGCTAATTTTAGGTAAGAAAGTGAATTTTAGCGGAGTGCCGTAATTGGCAATAAGTTCCATTAAATTAACCCCATGAAAATGAAGTTGATTATCGATTACTTCAAATCCGTGGCGAGGAAAAAAGAACGTTTGATGAATTAAATCGGTGTAACGATTTTTTATGCCGGGTGCTGTCAATGTATTGTCTAAATTTTTGCAATTTTAATAATACAAAAAGGTTTATTGGCCATTTTTTTAAATTTAAATGTTTGAACCCAATCATCGCTTTGTAAAGCACTGATAGCCATATGTTAAATTTGTGAGAGCTGTAAATTGAGTTTTATTTAAAAATCGTTTGTGTGTAGCAATTGAACATCATGGTATTAGCTTTGTTTATTTGCTTAAAAATTGGTTATGCGTTGTCATAAATATACATTTGCCAGTATTAACCATCCAATGGAGGTTTTGTGAATAATGTAAACATCATAACCATAGCAAGCGATTTAGGTGCCGGAAGAAAAGGAGCTAAATTAGGGCCTTCCGAAATTGTAAAAATCCTACAAAAAACCAATCATCACCTGGCAAATGCACCTGTTTTAGAGGTGGTTTCAAACTATGAGGAAGACCCTCAGAAATACCAATCGGCAAAAAATTTAGAAGGAATTTTGGCGCTACAACAGCAAGTTGTAAGCAACATTCAACAGGTTATTCAAAACAACGGATTCCCATTAATTTTAAGTGGCGACCATAGCAATGGCTCTGGTGTAATTGCTGCTGTAAAAGACTTTTATCCGGATAAAACCATTGGCGTAATTTGGATAGATGCGCATGCCGATTTACATAGCCCATATACCACCCCCAGTGGCAATGTACATGGCATGCCATTGGCTGCAAGCTTAGCAATAGCCAACAACCAAAAACAAATAAATGCCATCGGCAAAAAAGAAGAAGAGCTTTGGCAAAAACTGGAGAAATTGGGTTCAAAAAAAATTAGCCCAAAAATATTTCCTGAAAATCTTGTTTTTATTGCCCTGCGCGATTGCGAAGAACAAGAAACAAGCATTATTCATGAATTAAATATTAAAAACTTTACCCCAGAACAAATAGCAGAATTAGGTATAGAGCGTGTTGCCGAGGAAACGCTAAACCACTTAAATAATTGCGATTTAATTATTGTTTCTTTCGATGTAGATAGCCTCGATCCTGCTATTAGCTCTGGAACAGGCACACCCGTTGTAAACGGATTGTCGATTAAAGATGCTACTTATTTGTTAAAACATTTTGTAGCAGCTAAAAACATAGCGGCATTTGAATTAACCGAAGTAAACCCGTTATTAGACAGAAATAATCCTATGGAAGAGGTTGCTGCAAACTTGCTAACATCGGTTTTATAATTAGTTGGTTTAGTTGCTGCACAATTGGTTAAAAAAGTATTATTATTGCCCCCATTGTAATTGAAATTAGCAAAAATGGAATTATATTTAGACTCAGCAAACCTTAAAGAAATTGAAGAAGGTTTTAAATTAGGATTTTTAAATGGTTTAACTACCACACCTACGTTTATGCAACGTGAGGGAATTACCGATATCGATGGTATGATTGTTAAACTAAGCAAAATGGTTCCGGTGCTGCAAATTGAAGCACTTGGCGATACCGCAGAAGATGTATTAAAAGAAGCCGAACGCCAATTGGCTTTAGGATTAGATCCTAAAAAAACAGTATTTAAAATTCCTGTTTCGTTAGAAGGTGTTAGGGCTTGTGCCTTATTAAGAAGCAAAGGCTACTTGGTTAATGTACATTTGGTTTACACTTTACAACAAGCTTACATGGCCATGCATGCCGGCGCAACCTATGTTTGTCCGTTAGTTGGTCGTTTGCAAGACCAAGGTCATGATGCGCTTGATTTGGTTGACCAAATTGTTAGCGCCGTAGATCATTACGGGTACGATACCAAAGTTATGTTCTCTTCTGTTCGCACCATGGAGCATATTCGTAATGCCTTAAACTTGGGCGTTCATACCATTACTGTGCCACTAAAGATATTAAAATCGTTAACCGAAAATCATTTTACAACCATTGGCACCGACCAATTTATTCGCGATACAAGGTTAATGACGGTTAGGGTAAAAGAAGCCTTAAATGGCATAAATCCGATTGTTGATGCTAATTTACCGCTTGCCGAAGCTATTGTTAAAATGACAGAATATGGTTTTGGCGCAATAACCGTTGTAAATGCCGATGGAAGCCTAAAAGGGGTATTTACCGATGGTGATTTAAGAAGAAAAATTCAAACCGATGGCAGAGATGTTTTAAATAAAGCCATTGGCGATTTTGCCTATAACATGCCAATTAGCATAGAAGCAAATGCCTTGCTTAACGATGCAGCCGTTTTATTTAAACAAACCAAAGTAGATACCATTTTGGTTACCGATAATGGCAAACCTGCCGGTATGTTAGATATACAAGATTTAGAAGACTAGTTATATTAAATAAATTAACACCAACAACAGCGACAAACAACAATATTTGTCGCTGTTGTTGTTTAAAACCAAGTGTAAAATGGATTTAGCCACAATTTTTGCAACTAATGGAGGTAATTTTATTACCAAACCCAATCATATTGCCGAAAAATTAAAAGGTATTAAAGCTTTTGTTTTTGATTGGGATGGCGTTTTTAACAATGCACAAAAAAACGAACAAAAAAGCAGTACCTTTAACGAAGCCGATAGCATGGGCACTAATTTGCTTAGGTTTTCTTACTTTTTGCTGAACCAACATTTGCCTTTAACCGCCATTATTAGTGGCGAAAAAAACAGCATGGCCCTATATTTCTGCGAACGCGAGCATTTTACCGCATGTTATTATAAAATTCCCGATAAAATGATTGCCTTAAATCATTTTTGCAAAACCCACCAAATTCAACCCAACCAGGTTTGTTATGTTTTTGATGATGTGCTTGATTTAAGTATTGCTGAAGTAGCCGGTTTACGTTTTATGGTTAACCGTAAAGCCAATCCTTTGTTGGTTCAATATTGCACAAAAAACAGATTGGTAGATTATATAACGGCCAACGAAAGCGGCAACTTTGCCGTGCGCGAAATTTGCGAACTACTTATTGGACTTAACAGAAATTACGACAACGTAATTACACACAGAAAAGATTTTACTGAAACCTACAAGGATTATTTAAGTAAACGCCAAAATATAAACAATTTACTTTACACTTTACAAGATACAAGCATTGTTAATGGTTAAAATGGGTTTGTTGTTTTAGTATCTCTACCACTTTAAATACAATAGGACATATGGTGTAATTAAACCAAACATTGCGTTTGTATTTAAAATTGGGCTGGTTTAAATGTGGGTAGTCGGCGCAACTGGCTGGCCTGTTTTGGTAAATGCCGCAAACCGTTTGTTTTAAAAACATACAAGGTTTTGCTTTTAAAAATAAGGCATCGCCATCAAAATCTACATACGATTTCTTAAATTCAATTACATCCATTTGCTTTTGGTTAGCCAATGTTTCTATTTCATCAAAACTTAAACCCGGTTCTAAGTTTTTGCAACAATTGCCGCAGGCTGTACAATCTATGGTTGGCTCAACTTCTGCATTAATTTGTTTAACCATTTGGTCGATTACTGCATTAGAAAACTGCCTTAAATGCTTTTTAAACAATACATTTTCGGCATGCTTTTGTGGATTTTTGGCGGCTTGTAATAATTCTGTTATTCCCATGTTTGGCTGCTAGTTTAGTAAAAGTTTATTATTTTTGACCACTATGATTAAAGAATATATTGATAATAACCGCGAAAGGTTTTTAAATGAGTTATTTGATTTGTTGCGTATTCCTAGCATTAGCGCCGATTCGGCATACAAAGAGGATGTGTTTAAAGCTGCAAATTTTATAAAAGACAAATTGGTGGCTGCCGGTGCCGATAAGGTTGAATTGTGTGAAACTGCCGGCTATCCGATTGTGTATGGCGAAAAAATAATTGACCCAAATTTACCAACTGTTTTGGTTTATGGACATTATGATGTACAACCTGCTACGCCTTTAGAATTATGGCACACACCTCCTTTTGAACCAACTATTCGTAAAACAGAGATTCATCCGGATGGCGCTATTTTTGCCCGTGGCGCTTGCGATGATAAAGGTCAGGTTTACATGCATGTAAAAGCTTTTGAATTAATGATGCAAACCAATTCTTTGCCTTGTAATGTAAAGTTTATGATTGAAGGTGAAGAAGAAGTAGGTAGCAGCAATTTGGGTAAATTTTGTATTGAAAACAAAGCACGTTTAAAAGCCGATGTTGTTTTAATTAGCGATACCAGCATTATAGCCAACGATACGCCTAGTATTGATAGCGGATTACGTGGCCTAAGCTATGTAGAAGTTGAAGTTACCGGGCCAAACCGCGATTTACACAGCGGCGTATATGGTGGTGCAGTTGCCAACCCGATAAATATTTTGGCAAAAATGATTGCTTCTATGCACGACGAAAACAACCATATTACCATTCCTGGTTTTTACGATAAAGTGTTAGAACTTTCAGCTACCGAACGTGGCGAATTAAATAAAGCTCCTTTCGATTTGGAAGCTTATAAAAAAGACCTAGAAATTGAAGATGTTTGGGGCGAAAACGGATATAATGTTTTAGAACGCACCGGCATTCGTCCAACGTTAGATTGCAATGGCATTTGGGGTGGTTATACCGGCGAAGGTTCAAAAACAGTGCTTCCCAGCAAAGCTTTTGCAAAAATAAGCATGCGCTTGGTGCCCAATCAAAATAGCCATGAAATTACAGCGTTGTTTAAAAAACATTTTGAAAGCATAGCACCTAAAGGTGTAAAAGTAGAAGTAAAGCCGCATCATGGCGGAGAACCGGTTGTAACTCCAATCGACTCACCGGCATTTATTGCAGCAAGCAAAGCCATGGAAACTACTTATGGCAAAAAGCCTATCCCAACCAGGGGGGGAGGCAGTATCCCTATTGTGGCTTTATTTGAAAAAGAATTAGGACTAAAATCGGTTTTAATGGGCTTTGGTTTAGATAGCGATGCGTTACATAGTCCAAACGAACATTATGGTTTGTTTAACTATTATAAAGGCATCGAAACCATTCCTTATTTCTTCCAAAATTTTGCGCAGCTAACTAAATAATTTACTAAATGGCCGCTAACATTAGCGGCCATTTTTTTATGTGTTTATTAGAAAAGTAGATTGGTAGATGAGTAGAAGGTAAATTGGCTTTGGGTTTAGTTGTAAAATCTTTGCGCCCTTTGCGCCTACTTTATAATCTTTGGGGTTAAAAAGAAAATTGCCAATAATCTTAAACACCTGATTTATGTAGTTAGCCCTTAAAAAGCCTCTAAAACATTCAATTTTGTTAATCATGTTTCAGG
>VFQQ010003512.1_pt1 | contig 15051 bp, 19 predicted proteins | sample 3512341 | NCBI WGS metagenome assembly VFQQ01 (sample SAMN10412373, study PRJNA504923) | tailings metagenome | isolation source: Relicate 2 Philex TSF1 revegetated site | place: Philippines: Tuba, Benguet | collected 2017-08-29 | reverse complement strand
CAGGCGCAGGTGCGGAACAGCAGAGGGTTGGCGGCAGGGCTAAAGGTTAAAACCTGCACACAGCCACCCCTGTCTGGCAAAAAGCAACGTGTACGCAACAAACAGCCAGCCATTGCTTGCCTTCATGAACATGTGGTGCCCCGCCTCGAGTGCGTGCGTGTACGCCTGCGTGTTGGGCCCCCGACCCTGCAGGCAGAGCGCGGTAAATGGGGAGACATAGATCAGCTTCTTGAAACCAGCGGCAAAAGGCAGCAGCATACATGCCCAGCAGCCGCACGTGCCATGACTGCAGGTGCAGCAGATGCCAGTGCCTCAGCAGCAAACAGACGCCGCACTGCGATTGCAGCAGGCACAACCTCGCAGCAGCAGGCAAAGTCAGTGGCGCAGCAGCAGCAGCAGTCGCAGCAGCAGGCAGGGCATTGCAGCGGAAGCAGGAAGACGACAGACAGCGGCCAGCAGCCACAGCGCACCTGGAAGTACTTGCCGCACACCAGGCAGGCATACACGTTGTGCCCACTGAGCGTGACGGAGCAGCACTTTTCAAAGTCGAAATCCAGGTTCTGCGCGGGCGGGGCGGCAGTGGTGATGGCACGGCTCGCAAGCAGTGAGCACGGAGGACTGCGTTCATGGCCACCAGCATGAGCAACTGCCGCACTAAGCCAGCCTGCCTCTGCAGTGACGAGCATTGACGCAAGCAGCAGAACAGGCCTGACCAAGCAACCGTGCCTCCCTCAGCATGCGCTTGCTCACCTGGCGGCTGATGGTGTCGAGGTAGGGGCACTCAATGCCCTTGCGCAGCGACTTGCTCATCTTGTAGCTCTGCAGCAGCGGCCTGTCGTCCTCATCGTCCTCCTCCGCTTGCTGCGCCGGCGGCTGCTGGCCATCGCCGGGCTGCTGCTGCTGCTGCCGCTCCTGCTCGCTGTCGCCGCCTGCTGCCGCCGCCGGTGGGGCGGCCTGCTCGCCGCGCCCCTCCTCGCTGCCATCCCCATCTAGCTCGTCCCTTCCCCGCTTCATCGACGGCAAGGACGGCGCTGCAGGCGCGCGTGTCTGGAAGAGCTGCAGGCGATTGGCAGCGCTGGCGGCCTGCAAGATCTGGCGGCTACTGCAAAGAGCTTGAGGGTAGATCGATCTGCGCATCGACGGCCCTCGCTCGCACGAGCCTCGCACTCAGAGGGCTGCGCATGACAAGTTGCATGGGGACCGAGCAATGAGGACTATTCGTGCGCTCTGACGCCTCCAGCATTCTTTCCACATCGCATGCAGCATTTTAATTGACGTTGGGCAAGCTCCGGACTGCTCCCAGCAGCGGGCGACATGGAGGACGCCAACAGGGAGCCCTGTCTGGCCTACCTGGAGGCTCTGCTTGAGAAGGAGCTTGCGGCAGATGCGGGCAGCTCGTCGGTGGAGCGCCTCAGGTGCGGGAGGCGCCGGCGCCGCCGCTGCCGCTGCCGCTGCCCGCCGCTGGTTGCGTTTCTGGACGGCCACCAGTGAGGCCAGCCATGCCGCATTCATGCCCTTGGACCTCCGCAGTATCGCACTGGGAGTGGTGGAGCTGGCACTCACACCTCGAGACCAGTCGAAGGCTGCCTGGCCCGCCGACCTGCCAGCGACGGTGGAGGCGCTGGCTGCTGCATTTGATGCTTTCGTGGCGGGCCTGGCCAGCAGCCCCGCGCTGACGGGCGCAGCCTCGGCGGCAGCAAAAGTCAAGGTGGTGGCGGATGCCGTCTGGAGCAAGCTTCAAAAGGGCTACAGCAAGGACCTGCAGCATGCGCAGGTGGGTCGCCGCTGCACATTCTGCAGATGTGTGTGGCATGTTGAGCGGGTGGCTGGGGCCTCCCTGGTTAACAAGCGACCATCAGGTCGAATGATGCTGGCACAGAACTGGCAGGACATGCGTGGAACGCACTGTAAGAGCATGTTGCCTCGTGCACTGTTTGCAGCACGTGTTCAACTTTGCCGCCGCGCTCAATGGCGGCGTGCCGGGCGTGAAGAAGCAGCTGGACTGTGCCGGCGTGGTGACCACCGTGTACAGGTGCCTGCGGGGTGATGCCTGCCTGTTGGATGGCTGGGTTGTGCTTGTTGGGCTGGCTGCCTGGCTGGGTTGCACATGCATGGTGCTCCAGTTGCCAGCTCGGCTGCCCCTCCCCCTGCTGCCACTGCATGCCTGCTTTTTGGGTGTGGTCGGTCCTCTGACACATGCTTGATACCCGCCTGTGCCTCCCGGCCCCGGTGTCGCAGCATCTGCCAGGCGCTGAGCCAGCGGTACCCGCAGCATGCCGACCTGGCGGCAGTATGCATGCAGGTGGGCCCGGCGTCACTTGCCGGCAGGCGTTGCTGTGCAAGTGCGCTGTGTGGCAGTGCTTTGCTCCGTGGCTACTGTAGCATGTCACGGATGCATCTGCAGGCATCGCCCGCCATGCTTCCCCCTGCCTCGCTCACCTTCATTTCCTTCCATTTATGCTCTCGCAGGTCAGCGAAGACCACTGCTGGCTGCAGCTGGGCGCCGGCCAGCGCGAGACAACGATCGAGGTGACCACTGACACGGCCGCCAAGCGCGGCCTGCCGGTGGCTCCAGATGCGTGGCGCGGCTGGCTGTACACCGGAGGCCACGCTGTGCTGTGCTCCCCGCACCAGGCCCTGGCTGCGCTCGTCACGTCCATCAACCCATCCGTCACTGGCGGCAAGAAGGGGGTGAGTGTGGGGCTGCATCTTGGCAAGAGCAGACTGCCCCGGCTGAAAGGAGTTGGTTATGTCAGCAGTTGGGCAGCAGGCAGAAAGGTACAAGTCCAGGAAGATGCTGCGAGCTCTGATGTTTTATTTGAGCAGCAGCGCTTGACCCGCTTACCCTCCACTGCCCAGGTGGACTCTTGAGCAGCTGCAGCTGGTGCAATCTTTCGTGTCTTTTCTATCTTTCTGCCCCGATTCTGTTCTGCACCCTCAATCACACTGCGCTTCATGATTTTAACTTTCCAGGTGGACTCCGAGGAGCTGCAGCTGGCGCAGAAGCGGCTGCTGGAGGTGCTGCTGCAGCGCCAGCCGGGCGCGCTCTACCCTGCCGCACTGTGCGCGCTGGCCGACCTGCAGGAGGTGAGCAGGGCAGGCTGCAACTGGATGGCAACCATATGCGCCATCTTGGTGCAGCTTTTAGCTGCCTTGCATTGCTTGCCTTGCTGCTCAATTTTGTCATTTTTTGTCGCCACAATCGCTTATAATAGGCGCACATGTCTGCCTCTTTGGCACGCTCCCTTTGATTCTGCAGGTGTGGTCGCAGGACGAGCTGGACGCTGCGCGCGACAGGGGTGATGCTGCGGCGGTTTCAGCGCTGCTGCGCAGGGCGCCAGGCGATGCTCAAGACCTGTTTGAGCGGGCCATTCGCTTGGCAGCGGAGGGCAGCAGCAGCAGCGGCAGCAATAGTGTAGCAGCAGCAGGGGAGCTTGCAGCAGCTGCACCGGCGGCGGAGCAGCAGGCGAATGGCAATTCGCAGCAGGCGGCAGCATATAGCAACCCGCCACAGCCTGCCAACGGCAGCAGCCTCCCCGCAGCAATTGACAGCGAGAATGGGGCGGCTGCCACCAGCAGAGGCGGCGGCGCTCGACAGTGGTACGTCTATAGTTACATATCCGCCTTCCTGGCGCGGCGAGCCGAGTTCCTGGCTAGCTGTGCGGAAGCTGCTGATGCAGATGAGCAGCAGCAGCAGCAGCAGCAGTCGGCAGGGCAGCTGGAAGAGCAGGCGCAGCAGCCCCAGAACGGCATGCAGCCAGCTGGGCAGCTTGAAGGCCAGCAGGCAGCGGCAGAGCAGCAGCAGCCAGCGCAGCAGGCAGGGGAGCAGCACCCGTACTGGCAGCAGGCGGTGGCCACCTATGCCGAGGCTGTGCAGTGGGCGGCCCAGGGCGGGGCGGTGCTGGCCTCGTATCGCTTCCAGCCGGCCACAGGTGTGGCCTGCATGGCTTGTGGGATGTGTTGAGGGCAGGCGCTGCTGAATGACGGCAAGTGCAGCGAGGCTGGCCGCCGCAATCATAGCTTGCTTGGTGGCTTTAAATTTGCAGGATTCCATGTTTAGGGGAGCATGGATGCCCACAACTCGTCGACACCATCCTTGTTGCTGCAGATGAGCAGCTGTTCAAGGATGTTGAGGGCGTGCTTGACGAGGTGTTCAAAGACGGCCTCACCGCCCTGGCCAAGCGCCAGCCTGGCGGCCAGCTGCACCAGCCACAGCTCTTTGCCGCGCTGCTGCGGCTGTGGGACGGCGTGTGCGGCCTGTACGCAGGCAAGGCCAAGCCGCAGGCCTGGGTGGCGCTGCTGCTGCGCCTGGCCAAGCTGTTCAGCCCCGAGGCACGCAGCACAGGCGCCGACAGCGTGGCATCTGAGCTGGTCAGCGGGCCTATGCAGCGCGTGCAGCGGCTGTGGCGGGACCTGGCCCCGCTGGCCACGATCCGGCAGCAGTTTGAGACGGCAGATGTGGAAGGTGGCAGCACCGAGGGCGGCAGCGCGCCGGGCGAGCGCGCTGCCAAGCGGCGGCGCGCTTGAGCCGGTCATTCTGTGCTGCTCGTTCGTGTGAATTGATTGCGTGTACTGCTCTACTCAACTTGCTTCACCTCATAGCACCCCTGCTCTGTGCCCCTGCCAGCTGCTTATTGATTTTGTACGACTTCTTTTACCACTGCAAGTGTTGTAAGGCATGCGCCGTCCACTCAGCGTCGCTCACAGCTCCGCCTCGGCTGCCCCGCCCTCCTCCTGGCCGGCTGGCTGGAGCTGCGTCGCCTGTGCCCGGCTGGCCAGCACCAATGCTTCTTCTCGTAGCTCCTGAAGGTAGGCCAGCTCCTCCCTGTGGGGCAAAGGGCAGCACAGCATGCACAGCAATACAGTTGATTAGGCCACCGCAGCCTGCAGGCCAACGTTGAAGATGCACACACAGAGGGCAGCATGCGCACTGAGGCCGCACTGCAGGCTGTAGTGATTTGCTGCCTTGCCGCTTGCCTCACCTCAGGCGCTCGCAGCACCGCTCCAGCACCGCTGCATGGTGCAAGAACCAGCGCTGATCAAGCGTTGAAGTTGTCTGTTCTGCCGCCGCGCCCTGCCCAGCCTGCAAGCTGCTTTGCATCTGCTCTGCAAGGGCCAGAACAACCGTCTGCTGCTGCAGGCTGGCCACCACCGGGCGCACTGCCGCGTGCATGCGGCGCTGCCACGTGCGCACATCCCGCCCGTCCAGCTCATCTACCGAGCCGCCTGGGTAGGCGGCTGCAGCCCCTTGCTCCTCAGGCAGCTGAGGCTCCAGCAGGACTTCCTCAGCTAGCCGTGGCGGCTCTGCCTGCAATCCACCAGCCGCCAAAGGATCCTCGCCGTTGGGCGCCGCTGCGGCGGTCGCCAGCGGGCACCGGCAGCGCGACGGCAAGCCCTGCCTTGGTGGCTTGGTCGTCCAGGGAGCAGCGCAGTGGCTGGTGGCGCTGCAGGGCAGGCAGCCAAGGCGCTGGGCTGCACCAGGCAGCAGCTGCCTAGGGCGTAGCTCCATGGGACTGTGAAGACGCAAACCAGCCCACACAGATGGCAGCAGTCCAGGGGAAAACGAGGCTGGCTGGCTTGCAAGGGCGAGGGCGCCGGCGCCCCCGCCGCCAGGTGGACCTAATGAAGCCTGACATAGATACCCTGCTTGTGATCGCCCGCGCACCGTTTAATCAACTTCACCACAGACTGCCTGACTTGAATCAGCGCGCAGAAGGCGACAATGACTTGGGGTGAGTGCCCAGCGTGTTGGACTCGGGACTTGGAGAGCCGCACCCGCCTTCTCCAGCTTGAATACTGCTTGCACAGCCTTGCCATGATTGTTGATCGCGGTGCCTGCGCTCCGCGGCCCCCGAGTGCTCCGCAGGATGGTGCCGCCGCCTGGCCTGCATCACAGCACTGGCGATCGTGATCGCCCTTCCAGGCACTGCCCGAGCTCAGTTCGAGGGCGGCGAATGCGTCACTTTAGGCGAGTCCCGGGCAGCAGTATTCAGCGGCGGCGTGTAGCGGCAGCGGCGCCGCCGCTGGAGATGTGCCTGACGTGCTGCCGCCCCCGCCCAGCCCTGCTACCAACCGCGCCCTGCTGCAGCTCGAGGCTCCCTGGCGTGCAACGGCACTCTGAGCGAGTATGACATCACGCAAGTGCTGGACGACTTCTTCTACGATGCGCAGAGTGTGGCAGCCGCGTCCATCACGTTCCAGTGAGTGCACATCGGTCTGATTATTGGCATGAAAATGCCCAGCAGTAGGAGGGCTGGCGTCGGTATCTCCCGACACCGTTGGGCCGTTGATCCACAGCAAATGCCTGGCTGTGTACCATCGGGCAGCAAACGTCATGCACTTGGTCACTTGCTGTGCCGTGCAAGCTGTCCAGTGGGCCTACCCCCAGCCCATCTGGCTGACCCAGCCCTGCCCGCGGCCCTGCTGCCACAACCAGGAACGCCAACCTGACGGGTATTCGCCTGGCGTATGCGACAGCTGCCGCCTTCAAGACGCCCGTCAGCCCCTTCCTCAAGCTCAGCATTGTGGACAGCGTCATCGCTCGCAACCAGGTGGCGAGAATGCGGGGAAGATTGTGATCCGTCAGTGTACAACACTGCTCGCACTGCCTGCAGCCCCTTGTGGCCTTGTCTCCTCTCGCTCCTTCAATGCCTTGCGGTAATTAACACATCGCCCCGCACCATTGACACCCACTCCCTCCCGCCACCTGCCGCTCCCTCCTTGCCTGTCCCCGCCAGCTGGTGCTGTTTGGCGCGGCCGCTGCGCAGCTCAACCTGGCCATCGATGTGCAGGTCGTCAACACGCGCATCATCGACAACATGCTGGTGGCTGCTGCGGCAGCCAGCGTGGGCGGCAGCGCCTCCGCCTCCCTGTCCATGGTCAATTCAGAAGTGAGCGGCAACATGGTGGCCGCCGCCGGTGCACTGGCCATCTCCAACTCTGCCTCCGCCTCCGCTTCTGGTACCGGCGGCAGCGCCCGCAACAACGCCCTCATGGCCGCCGGCCTGGTTGCCACTGGCAGCGAGGCCTCGGCCCGTGCCGACTTTGGAACGGTGGACGGCAGCGACAACACAGCCATGGTGGCGGGGCTGCCGTTCGTCAGCCAGCCGCTCGTCACATCCATCATCAAGACTGTCATGGACTCTGGTGAGCAAGCACGGTGGCTGCTGCGACGAGTTGCAGGTGGTGTGACGTGAAACGTTGCTGTGCCGATAAAACTGGTCAAGCCAGCTTTGTTTGTCTACGGGGTTGCGCTCCACACTGGCTCTTTCACCGCCTTCCGTTCTGCCGCCCACCCATCCACCCATCTACAGTGTTTGTCTCCAGCTCCGGCCTCAGCGCCAGCCTGGCCAACGTCCAGACCCAGCTGTGCACGTCCATGGCCCCCGGCGGCAGCATCGAGCAGTGGGCCTCAAACGTGGTGGACCTGAGCGGTGTGATGCGAGTGGCCAGCAACCTGCTGTGCAGCGCCGGCTCCAGCATCCGGCTGAGCGACATCCCAGGCATGATTGACGGTACCGCCGCTCCTGGGGCCATGAACACCTTCCAGGCCGTGAAGATGCTTGCATTGGTGGGTTCAACCAAGTTGGGTGTGGCTGGTAATGGCAGACCTGTGGAGCCGGGGCAGGCAATGGGCAGTGTGGTTGTGGCAAGCACGCGAGTTTGGCTTTGTGAAATGGGCCTGTCTGCACTTGGCAGGCATGGCTGGCACATGGGCTGGGCTTTCGCGATACGAGCCAGGGTGCACGTCCTGCTTTCCGGCACCACCAACCAGCAACCCTTCCGCTCCTGTTGCAGGGCGAAGGCCAGGTTGGCATCAAGTCGGCGGCGGGCCTGGCCCGTGCCATGGCGAGCCATCCGGATGCCATTGGAGCCATCCTGAAGCAGCTCACAGTCCAACCGAAGAACTGAGCTCCCTTCAGGCCCTCGCCAAGTCAGCCTGGAACTGTTCAGTTGCGGCCCTGACTGACAAGAGCCGACGGCGAAGCCCCATGATCGTCCCTCTGCCTTTCTAATCCACAATGAACCATGCATGCAATAGATGCCACTAGTAAACGCAATCCCGCTGATAGTCACAGCTGGGTACAGCTTTGCTCCGGCTCGCATCCCTCTGCTCACCTAGTGCTGTGGTCCCCATCTTGCCACCCTCAATACTTACCTCATGAGCTATAGTCAAAGCCCGCAATCGAATGATTGAAGTCATCGCAACGTGCCTGAGAACTTCATCCTGGTCCGTCCCCTGTAAGTTATCGCCTCTTCCGTTCGATGAGAGGGAGCTTGCCCACCTGCCGGGCTCCTTGCGCGCTCCACCCACAGCTCCCATATCTTTGGGGCACAGGCGGCCGGCGATGGCTGAGATTACAGCCCAGCTGCCAATCCAAAAAGCAGCCAAGATCTCCGATCTGTTGGCATTACAGGTGCATCCCCTCTGGCTGTAAACCATGGAGCAAGGCCCGCCTAAGGAAAGCCCGAGCTCCTGGCGCACCGGCTACGCTGCCGCTGAAGCGGCAGTACCTCGCCTGGGCGTGGACCACTCATCCGACGATCTGAAGGCATCCACGCATTGTTCGGCACTCACAAGTCCTCCCACAGCCTGTGAGCAGCGCCAGGCGTAGGAGGCAGAAGACTGAACCCTCACGCTGCTATGGCGCCGCTCAGCGGCGCCTGCGCTTCATCGCGATGCGCTTTGCAGCGTCCCATCAACTTGCTGCATGCGGGGGCGCAGCCATTGCGGCCGGCCAGGCGCCAGCAGCGGGCCGCCCGGCGCCCAAGCGCCGCTCCCGCGCCTGAGAGCAGCGTGACAGGCACAACGGAGGCCACATCGCTGCTGAGCGAGGCTGAGCGGTTCGTGATGGAGATGGCGGAGGCGGAGGCGGCAGCGGCGCCGCCAGCCGCCGCTGCAGGCCAGCCGGTGCAGCTGCAGGGCCAGCTGGCTGCGCTGCGCAGCCAAGTGGAGCAGCTGACTTCCCAGATCGACGCGCTGTACAGCACCGTGCTTGTGGGCGTGGCGTTGCCAGCAGCGGCGGACGGTGATGAGGAGGGCACAGCAGCGGCGACAGCGCTGGCGGCGCAGCTGAAGGAGGTTCTGCCCGACCCGGCCGCCCTCACAGAGGCGCGGTTTGGAGAACTGGGCCGCTCCGCGCCCAAGGTGAGAGCGGGGGCAGAGGCCTTGGCGTGACGCCTGTTGCGCGGTGCTAACTTGGCAGCGGTTCCATCCTGGCACAGCCTGCCTGCATAGGGCCGGATGCGGTGCATGCTCACACAAGCCGTTCAGGGCTGCAACACATCTGTGCTGTGCCTGCCGTGCGCAGCTGGTGGCGGCGCTGCTGCAAGCCAAGGAGCGGGGCGACCCTCAGGGCTGGCTGGCTTTCCAGGTGGGGGTGGTGGGTCTGCGTTGCTGCTGCCCCTCGCATTGGGGGCTTGCAGCCTGCTTGCCTGCTTGGCCCGCTGTACAGCTAACTCCTGCTTCTTGGCCAATTAATTGTGGCCGCCTCTGTACACCCTTGGTTGGCCTGCAGACGGAGGTCAGCGCGCTGAAGCTGCAGCGCACACGGGTGGAGCGGGAGGCCGATGACCTGCAGGTGCGGCGAGATGCAAGGGTGCTGGTGTGGCATGGCTGGCAGTGTGATGGCCTCGGCTTTGGGGTTGGTGGTGGGTGATCCAGATCCAGATGCATGCGGTTTGCCGCTGCACCGCTGGCTTGCTCAGCCCACCTGTTAACCACCAGCTTCGCCATGCCATCTGCTTTCCATTTGCCTCGTCGCTGCAACATCTGCTGTCCTTGTTGCAGGCGGTGCTGGACGCCGCACTGCAGCGGGAGCAGCTGGCCGGCGCGCCCGATGAGTACGCCGATGCAGTTGGCGCTTGGGATGCAGCGGAGGGCGCAGCGGCAGGTTCAAACGGGAGCGGTGCGGCGGCCAAGCAGAGCATGAAGGTGGTGCTCATCACCGGATTTGAGAGCTTCAATGTGGACCTGTATAAGAAGGTGGGCTGGAGCGGGGGAGCGTAGAAGCATGTGCGGATCAGCTGGTGTCTGGTGCGGGGGCCACGATGTAGCGCAGCCTCTTGTGCGGGCATGCAAGCGCCTTGGGCGTGGCATGCTTCCACCAGCCCATGTTAACCATTTGCTGCTGGTGTGCAGGCGGCGGTGGTGCTGGCGCGGGCTTGTCCAGGCATCTCGCTGCGCGTCTTTTCCGACCGACACCTGGGTGAGCCTCTGCACTTTGCTCTGCTGAATGGTTGCAGCTGCAATGGTTGCAGACAACCAGGACCACCTGTGTCATGTGCAGACTGCGTGCTGGTGCTGGGAATGAGATGACCAGATGATAGCTGTATTGCAGCAACTTCCCTTGAGGCACCGTAGCAAAGTCTGCCCCCTTCACAGCTCATGTTCTGCCATGTAATCAATGAACACACCCATCCTGCAGGCCCTCGGCGGGCGGAGGTGGAGGCGGCGCTGGCCAACGCCGACGTCTTCTTTGGCAGCCTGCTGTTCGACTTTGACCAGGTGCTGTTGTGCTGTGCTGTCTCATACTGTGCTGTGCTGTACTGTCTCCCATACTGTGCTGTGCTGGAAGCGCGCTGGATGGCTGCCCACCGCCGAAAGCATGCTGCTGGCATGCATCGCCTCTTCCCCGCCTCCATCACCGCCGCCAACTGCCTTTTGCATCCCAACCCCGCGCTCCATGTTTCTGCCCCCTGCCACGCCCCACTTATTTGCCCCCAGGTGGAGTGGCTCAAGGCGCGGCTGGAGCGCGTGCCGGTGCGCTTCTGCTTCGAGTCCTCGCTGGAGCTGATGGAGGCCACGCAAGTGGGCGGCTTCAAGATGGCGCCGGGGGGCAAGTCCAAGGGGCCGCCGCCCGCGGTCAAAAAGGTGCGCTGGGGGTGGGGCCATTTTGGAGGGGAGCGCTAGCAGACGTGGTTGCGCTGTAAAGAGCTGTGAGCGGGGTTGTTTGGAAGGGGGTGAGGATTGTGGCAAGTGGCACACCAGCTGCTGTTGCTGTGGGGCTAAAGAGCTGTGAAGAGCGGAAGCCGGCTGCTTAGTGTCGAGGGCTGAGCCGCTGCGTGTGCCTCAAAGTGCCCGCGCAGGTGTTGAGCCTGTTTGGCAGCGGGCGGGAGGAGGACAAAATGGTTGGATGTAAGTATCATAATCCTTTTGCATTTCCGAATTGGAGAAAGCTCCCGTTTGGAGAGCTCCTAAAACTTTCTCGAGTTAATTGGTTCAAAACCCACATCGTCATACAATAATGCTTTGTTTGTTGTTTTACAGATCTCTCGTTCCTCAAGATCGGCCCCAAGCTCCTCAAGTTCCTGCCAGGTGGGTGCACGGCGGGCGGGATGCGTGTGGACTGCATGCCTGATTGATGGCCGACGCTGCAGCTTGCTCCACCGTGCTGGGCAGAGTTACCCGGTGCTGGGTGCATACCGCTGCCATGTCGGTCACGGCCTGCATTTCCTGCCATTCCTCGTGCAGGCCAGAAAGTCAAGGATTTGCGCACTTGGCTGACTTCTTATGCGTACTGGAACCAGGCAAGATGGTCCACCGGCCAGCTAGCTGCACACCTGGTGCCGCGCCACCTTGGGGCTCTGTGGGAAGTTGCATTGACTGCACAGTTCACGCCGCTCTCAGACCTTGTCACCCCTTCACACCAGCCAGCACAGCATCACCACACGGGCCCACAAAGCTTTGCGTCCAGCCTTGTGCTGCCTTCTCCGCTGCAGGGCGGCCTGGACAACGTGGTGTCCATGTTCCTGTACATTGCCAAGGAGTGCTTTGGCCTGGCAACCGCCGATGTCAAGGTGGGGAGCTGCAAGCTGGGAGGGGGCACACGTGTCCTGGCGAATTGCCCGCTTGTTTAACGCAGCTCTGCCTGCCTCCCCTGCCGCCACACCAGCCTGCTGCGCCGGCCTTGGCTGCTGTCCCAACCCACCCTTACACCCCACTGCCCTTGCTCCCATCCTTGCAGCCCGGCGAGGTGATTGAGACGCCCGCCACCGGCTGCCTGCACCCCGCCTACCAAGGCTACTTTGGCAGCCCCGCTGAGTACATGCGGTGGTACGAGCGGGAGGGGCCGGTGCGCGACCCCAGTGCCCCCACCGGTGAGTATACAGAGCGGCTGCATGCACACTTTTGGGGGACTGCACTGTTCCTGTGTTGCCGTGCTGGGCAGCTGGGGGAGGGGCTACGGCGCCTGTGGTCTGTGCTATGTGCGGCACTGCTCATGTTATCACCCAACCCCACCCACTGCTGCCCCATGTGCCTCCCCTGCCCCAGTCGGCGTTCTGCTGTACCGCAAGCACGTCATCACCGAGCAGCCGGTAGGATAAGGATTGGCTGCTCACTCTTCTGCTGCAGTAGGGTTCAGCAGCCTGGAAATGCCGAGTTTGCTATCAGCGCCTCTTCCTTTGCCCTGCCCTCTTTACAGTACATCGCGCAGCTGATTGAGACGATGGAGGCGCAGGGGCTGCGCCCGCTGCCCATCTTCATCAACGGAGTGGAGGCGCACACAGTGGTGGGCTGAGCGGGGCGGGGGAGGGACAGCTGCAGCTGGGCCGGTTGGGTGGCTGCTGACGCTCCAGCAGCCAATGGTCAACTCGCCAGGCTTGCGCATATGCCTCACTTTTGCTCTTATGCCACACCTGATTGCTCTGATCCCGCCCCACCCCTGCGTGCCCTCCCTTGCTTCACACAGGTGCGCGACCAGCTGACCACAGCGCATGAGCAGGAGCTGCTGCGCCAGGGAGGCAAGACCAGCCCCACGCTGAGCCGCGACGCAGTGCTGGTGGACGCTGTGGTCAACACAGGCACGCCCTGCGCTGAGCTTTGTTGATCAGGGGATGTGTATTGCATGGGGAAAAGTCCTAGTGCAGTTGAGCAGGAGACCGTCAGTTTGAAAGGACTGGGCACATAAGAGCGTGTACCGCCAAGCTAGCTCTCCATGCCCCCTTCTGCCCCATGCCTGCCCGCCTCTCAACTGCACCCACCACTAGTCAATTTCTGCTCTCTCGCCTGCAGTGGGTTTCCCGCTGGTGGGCGGCCCCGCGGGCACCATGGAAGGCGGGCGGCAGAGCGAGATTGCCAAGGCAATACTGTCCACCAAGAATGTGCCGTACGTGGTGGCCGCGCCGCTGCTCATCCAGGCAAGCGCAAGCGGCGGCGGGGCTGGGCGGGGTTGTACCTTTCACAGCGGTGTGCTGGCATGGCTTTCCGACGCCTGCTCTATAAACTTGAGCACCAAGCGCATGGACATCCCGGCCTCCCCAAGCCAAAACACTGCTGTCCCCGGCCCCTCCACTCCCCCCCTTTCAGGACATGGCCAGCTGGGTGCGGGACGGCATCGGCGGCCTGCAGAGCGTGGTGCTCTACTCGCTGCCCGAGCTGGATGGAGCCATCGACACTGGTACGTGCCTCTGTGGCTGTGGAGTAGCTGGGCGGGGTGGCTGTCCACAGCTTGGCTCCAAAGACCACCCAAGTCTGCCACCACACACATGGGGCATTTGCCACCCCAACCCAAGCCCCCCACGCGGCCTGCCCACCACCCCCTCCCACCCAGCCACCTCCCCACGCTCCCTGCCTTTTTTCTACGCAGTGCCCCTGGGCGGGCTGGTGGGAGACAACATCTACCTGGTGCCCGAGCGTGTGAAGCGCCTGGCCTCCCGCCTGCACAAATGGGTGGCGCTGCGCCGCACGCCGCCGCGGGTGCGCGGGGCGGCAGGCGTGGGAGGGCTTGCTAGCGAGTGTGCTAGCTTCTGCTCATGTACCTCTGGGTCCAGCAGTGTGCGCGCTGAAACCGCTGCTAGTAATGAAAACACATGCCACGTGATGGACAGATGGCCCTCATCTCTTCCCAGACCTTACCTCACCCCACCCTCTCGCACGCCACCCATCATACCTCATTCCATCCAACTCAAACCCACATGCTCTCTCCACCACCACCCACAGGAGCGCAAGGTGGCTGTGCTGGTCTACGGCTTCCCTCCGGGTGTGGGCGCCACCGGCACTGCCGCCCTGCTCAACGTGCCCAAGTCGCTGGAGCACGTGCTGGCCACGCTGCAGCGGGTCGGTGCATGGGAGCTTATCAAGTTGCATTTGTTGGGTTCCCCTGGGGGGATCTGCCTTGCGACACAAACCTGATGTTCCCGGCCGTTGTCCATTTGTCCACCTCTAACTGGACTGCAGGAGGGGTACGACCTGGGGGACCTGCCGGGCGAGGCGGGCAGCCTAGAGGGGCTGGGCGAGGCCATCGTCACCGCGCTCAAGATGCAGGACGACCAGCGCGCCATCTCGGGTGGGTGGGGGTTGGCTGTACCTGTTTAGCGGTATGAGCTGCTGATTGGCGTGGATTGCAACGGGCATACGCGTGGCTTTGTGTAGTGCTCAGCCGGCAAGAAGCAAGCTGTTTGCAGGCCTTACTGTGCGCTCGGTGGCTCCTGCCTCGCACACATACTCGTCACCTGCCCTACCTCCCGCCCTCACACCTCTCACAGAGGGCGCTGCGGGCGTGCTGAAGCGGGGTGCGGGGCCGGCGGAGCCCTTTGGCGCCAAGCCCATGGCGGTTGACATTGAGCCCAAGCAGCTGAAGGGGATGCTGACGTACCCGGACACCTGGGGGCCCAGCGAGTGGGGTGAGCTGCTGGCTTCATAGCAGCTGCCCTGCCTCAGCATGCATGGCGCTGTGTGGAGGCAGCAAAGCGCGGTGTGCCTTCCCCGCTGTGCGTTTGAAAGGGACGTGCATTTCTGGTGGATACCCGCTGGGCATTCTACTATACCCTTTGAATACCGCAGCTCACCGTCCGCCCCTTGCCCTGACCGCCTGCCTTTCCTTCCCCTGGATCAGGCCCCATCCCCTTTTTGCCCGACAACGACATCCTGGTGCAGCGGCTGGAGCGGCAGTGGGGCGAGCTGGGCAAGTACCAGGGGATCAGGTGAGTGCAGGGGTCAGGGGGCAGTGTTGGTTGGGAGGCGGCTGGGCCCTGCAGCTCCGCTTGCATGCAGGTTGCGGTTTCTGGCGTGGCATAGGCTGTTTGATTGGCAAGCAAAGTTGGCGAAGC
>VFQQ010003511.1_pt1 | contig 15057 bp, 22 predicted proteins | sample 3512341 | NCBI WGS metagenome assembly VFQQ01 (sample SAMN10412373, study PRJNA504923) | tailings metagenome | isolation source: Relicate 2 Philex TSF1 revegetated site | place: Philippines: Tuba, Benguet | collected 2017-08-29 | reverse complement strand
TGTGTAGTTCTTGGTGCAGGAGCCCACCTTTTCTTTGTCGACTGCAGGGCGCATTGCAGACAAGAGTTGTGGCGTGTGTGCAGCTAGGAGCTGCAGCTTGAAGCTGCAGACACTCCTCTGGTCCAAAGTCCTCCCTCTCATTTAAAGCACCACACAGCTGCAACGCCGTTCACCTGTGATGTCTGCGGTCCGGCGCACGAGCACAGCCTGCCCGTTGCCGCGCTGCTCCGTCTCCCAGACCAGGCTATCATTGATCCCCTTGATCACCAAGCTGCGCTCCACCAGCAGCATGTCGCCAACTGCAAAAGGAGAGGAGCACGATAAGTCATTGATGCATCAAGCAAGTGATTCTGTAACAGCATGCCATGCCACGCCGCATGAACAACTGTCCAGCCTGCCGCTGCACCAGCCGCTCCAATCCTTATCACAAAGCTGGTCACGTTGACTTACTCCCCGCCCGCCCACTGGCCACTCACTCTGCGGCTGCTGCTGCAGCGCAGGCGAAATGGGCAGGCGCCACTTGCCGCGGTGCGTGATCAGGGCATGCACCTGGCTGCTGGACAGCCAGCCCCCATCGGGGCCGCCCTCGGCAATGATGTCTGCTGCCTGCGCGTCAACTCCTGCGCCGCTCGACAGCAGGCGCGCTCCAGCTGCAGCAGCAGCGCCGCCCGCAGCAGCAGCAGCAGCAGCAACAGGAGCAGCTGCCGCGGCGGAGACTGCGGAGGCAGGCGCATGCGTGGCACCGCCAGCAGCGCCTGCGGCAGGCGCGGCAGGGGCAGGCGCTGGCACGCGCTTGGGTGAGGCCTTGCCCTTGCCCTTGGCCGCCTTGCCAGTGGCAGCAGCAGGGGCGGGCTCAGCTGAACTCATGTGGTGTGCCCGCTGCTGCTGCTGCTGCTGCTGCTGCTGCTGCTGCTGCTGCTGCTGCTGCTGCTGCTCCTGCAAGCAAGCAGGCATGCAGGAGGTTCAAAGCCAACCGACATTAGCAGGCGGCAGCAGCAAGGCCATGCCAGCTGGCTGGGTGTGATTGGACACGACTTGCAAGAGGACCATGCTTGATATGGCATGAGCAGGCACAAGCACGTGTGCTCGCAGGGACAAGCCCGTGTGCACACCTACGTTGGTCAATGCAACCTGATCAATGCATGCAGCAGGCCAGTCCGGTCAGCGCACCGCAGTGGGGGCTGCTTCAGAAGGCGTGGTTTGCACTGGCCCCGCCCCCGTGCGCCGCCCCGAAGGGGACCGCGACAGCCGCCCAGCCGCCGCATCTGCGACAAACAGGGTCAGCGGTCCGCTTGTGAGCGGTGGGCAGGTTGAGATTAGGGAGCTGCAGGCGCGCCTCATGCATGCTCGTTTTGGCGCATGCAAGCTTCTCCCCACATGCGCCTGGCTGTCCAGCCCAGCCAGGCACACGCAGCGCACCAAATGTTTCACGTTCACCGCCATGCACGTACAGGCTGCCAGCCAGCCAGCCAGTGCTCTCACCGCTGCTCTCGGGGCCTTCGTCCTGGTCGGACACCGCTGGAGGCCGTGCGGCAGCAGGCGCGGCTGCAGAATGGGATGGGAGTGGGCGTAACAAGTATGGGATGCCTTCTTGCCCACCTTTCTGCCACGACGTATGCAAAGTGCAGGTGTGTTTGCTTTCAGACATTGGGCAGGGTACAAAGCAAGCGCAATAGTGCTTCCGAAATGTTTGCTCACCGGCCCTGGCTCGGTGGTAGTGCAGCAGCTTCAATCCAGGTGCGCTGGCCAGGGTGTAAAGACGGCGCTGCAGCAACGCAGAGCAGATTGATGAGAGGTTGGAAACTACTTGGTTACTGACTTTGACCTTCTCTGCACTTGCAAAGGTATTTTTGGCCCCTCACCTGCATTGTTCCATCCTCAGTGAACCACTTGGAGCAGATCCACACAGTCTTGTCGCCTTCTGCAGTTGATGAACAGGCATTTGATGAAAGCCATGCCATGGGTGAAGCTGGGTACAGAATCTACTACTGCCTGCATCAATGATTCATAACCTGCCCCATTCTGCCACTCCCACATGCTATCGCTTTCCGTGCCCCAAGGTGACACAGCTATGTTCTTACTGATGAAAGGTTCAGTCCAGCACTTCGGCTGCTCATTGCTGCGCTGCTTCTTCTGCAAGATGAGCCCGTCGTCGATTTGGTCCCGCGTGGTCAGCAGCATGTCCCCAACTGCGATCAAGGTGAGGCAAACTGCCAAATGGTCACCCGAACATGAGCCTCTGTAAATCAAAGCAAGTACCGGAGCTTTCTTCTCGGACCCTCAGAGATCAGAGCGACAAGCACACGCGGTTTGCAGAATCTCGGCAGCCGCAACAGCATGAGGCACCTGCCCCCAAGCACGACGCACCGGCTGGATCATCCAACCAGCTCACGCCCTGCCACCCAGCCACTCACTCTGCGGCGGCTTCTGCAAATCGCCCGAAACGGGCAGGCCCCACCCGCCATAGTGCTCCAGCAGCGCCTGCACCTCCTCGCCCGACAGCCAGTCCCCGCTGGGGCCACCACGGGCAATAATTTTCGCCGCCTGCAGGGCCACACCTGTGGCGCTCGACAGCAGGTGCACTCCGGGTGCAACAACCACGTCAGCAGCAGGGACTGCAGGGGCGGGGCCAGGCGCTGGGGCTGGCGCGGGGGCAGGATTGGCTGCGGCGGCAGCAGCAGGGGCAGGCGCTGGTGCGGCAGTCGTGGCAGCGGGCGGGGGTGCAGGCACTGGTGCAGCACCCGCGGCCGCCTCAGCAGGCGTTGCCGCAGCGTCGATGGCGGCACGAGCTGCTGCGCTGGTGACAGCGGCGGCATCCAGGTCTGCAAAGCTCACGCGGCGCGCCTGCTGCGCCTGCTGCGCCTGCTGCGCCTGCTGCGCCTGCTGCGCCTGCTGCTGCGCCTGCTGCGCCTGCTGCCCCTGTTGCTGCTGCTGCAGCTGCCCCCGCGCGGCCAGCACCTGCACGAGCAACAGCGAGCACATCCAACTGTTCATGCCCTAGGCAGGACAAGGCAGTGCAGCCGCTGCGGCGCCCAAGTGCTGTGCAGCCAGCCCTGCTAGTCAGACGACTCTATCAAAACCCAAAACACTGGGCCCCTGTGTACCCCGTTGGGCAGCATGCAGGTTGATATGTGCAGCCGCTCACCGCCTCCTGCTCCTCCATCACCACGTCCTCGCCGGTCAAGACTTCGGCAGCCGGTGCAGGCAGCGTGGCGGTTGGGTGCTCCTCATGGGGCTGCAGCGCACCCGCACGCACGCCGTCCAAGAACGCCTGCTGCTGCGCGCTCTGCAGGTCAACCAGGATGGCCAGAGCCCAGGGGCCAAGCCAAAATCAGCAGGACCGCGCTGGTTGGCGGACCTCAATGCCATGCCAACCTGGGCAGCGTGTCTCGGCGGCAGAGCAGCAACGCCGCAGAACAGCAACCACGCGCATGCCGCCAGCGCAGGCGGCGGAATGAACAAAGCAGGCCGATCCGACAAGGCGCACCGCAGCAGAGGGAGGCCCTCCAGAGGTTGTGGGGCGCGCCGCATGCCCCTCCTGAGCCGCTGGGGTGGCCTCCGCCCCCGTGCCCTGCCCTGGAGGGGCCCGTGGCGGCCGCCCAGCCGCGGCAGCTGCGCCAAACACAGCCAGTTGATCAGATTGTGAGAACGAGTCCAGCCAGGGGCAAGGCAGGTAGCAGGCTGGCACGCAACACCTGCCACTGTGCGGCACCTGCACCAACTGTCACCACACATTGCAGGTCCAAGCTGCCAGCCAGCCAGCGCTCTCACCGCTGCTCTCGGGGCCCTCGTCCTGACCGGCAGCCGGCGGGGGCTGCGCAGCAGGCGTGCCTGCAGGGCCGGGAAAGCAATTGGTTAACTTGTTGCACCAGCTTGCGCACCAGCCATGCACGGCCAGGGATGTGCATGGGTAACAGTTGCGTGCTGGCAAGCTGGTCCAGACATTTCAGTGCATGCAATGAATCAGGTGCATGTTCGTCCATCAAGCAGGCCCAGCGCACCTTCAGGCTGCGCTGGTGCAGACGGCTCAACCAGGCCCAACAGGCGGCGCCAGTTGTCCTTGTCCTTGATGTAATTCCGCAGCAGGCTGGCATGAGACAGCGGCTCCATCTCGTCCTCCAGCTGGTCGTTAGTGCTGTAGTCCAGCATCACAATGCTCTTCTGCGGAGCAGGCAGGCGAGCGGAGCTTGGACAGTTTGGGAGGGCGGCTGATCGGCTGGAAGGAACGCTGCCACCGGCTAGGAAGCATTCGCATGCTTGGCAGCACATAGCAATCAACAACGTACACTGCTTTTATGTCCAGCTGCAAAGCCGTCACCTCACCTGCGTGGCCGCCTCTGCCAGCGCCACCACCTCCTGTCGCACCGCCGGCACGTTCTCAATCACCCACTCAAACGCGGGGAGGTAGATCTTGTGCCGCGCCTCCACACAAGACAGCAGCTGCCGCGGCTCATTGCCCTTCTCGCCATTCCATGCATAGCCCACCACCTGCATGGCAACGGCGTGTGTGCAAGTAAAGGCGACAGGAATGCCCAGATCTGCACGCGCACCATGCCTGCACGCAGTTAGGTTATGCCTGGATCTGCACACCGGAGTGGTTGCCAGTGATTGCTTACCACCCCGTTGCGAGTGAGGTTTTGGCCATCTGTGATGCTGAACTTGGTGATGTCAATGTCGCGATCTGGATCTTGCTCGTAGCCCTCAAACACCTTGAGCCCCTGCCAAGCCATGACAACCTGGGCAACTGTGTGAGCCGAGTGAAAGACAACGCAAAAGCTCGGAATGGCGCACTCAACAGAAAGGCACAACCACAGATCGGCATGGCGATCCACCAACACAACGCAGGCCCACCTGCCAGATGCCCTCCACGCATTTAGCAGCTGTACCGCTGGGCTGCCCTGGCACAGGGATGTTCTGTGAGCCGACGCCAAAGACGGCCGACAGCTGGAAATGGTTGCCGGCAGAAGTGACATCCCACACCTGAGCAAACAAAGCAAAGCAAACGCACTTGAGTTTTTGAGATGGCTGGAGTGCACCCAAAGGCAGCAGGCTATGTGGAGGTATTGCAATAGGCTTGCCCCTCTACCCACCTCGTATCCGTTGTCCAGGAACCGCCTCACGAAGTTGGCACTGTAACCGCTCCCATTGTTTCTCTTGACCGAATGGTTTTTCAGGGCAATGTGCTTCAAGCGCTGGGGCACGTCGACCCGTGGGGGCTGAGGCCTTGGGGCTGCGTTCAAGGCCAGGCAAGGCCGCATAAACATGCATGGCAGGCGTAGGCACAGTGAAGCGCAGTTGCAAATGCTTGGCGAAGGCACTGCGATGCTGCATCTTGAATAGAGCGAGCAGTGCATACCTGAACAGCGCTCCAGCGCCGCCAGCCGTGCAAGGGCACGCACTGCTGTGTCATTCAGCGTCTCAATCTGCAGTTTGACAGGCGGCGGTCTATCAATGAAGGGCAAGGTGCCAGAGCTTGCTTTATGACGTGTGCTTTATGACGTGCGGGCTATATTTGACTGCTGTCCTTCGGCTGATCACCAATGCTTCGCCCTTTCAAAGATGCTCACCATGCCGCTGGCGCCCGTCACTAGCCAGTTTTGCAGTTGGGTGTGCAGCTGCTGGCGCAAACTCCCGGCACTGGCAGCAACATCCTCCAGCCGCATGCGCTGCATCAGCTGCTGCAACAGCACGTCGGCTCGCAACCGAACGCCATTCCCGTGCATGGCGCTCGCAGCCGGCCGGGCTGGAAGCGGTCCATTTCCCCTGCAGCCGGTGAGGCACGTGGCAAAAGTTCTAGACAGCAATACAAACAGCGCAGCATACAGAGCAACGGTTGCAGCTTGCAGGAGTGCATACATGCAGTCTGAAAGGCAGGGCAGCCTTCCCGACATGACATCTCACGGCATTGTTTGTGCCGGTGTCTCACTCACCCATCCTGCCGGCTCATGGCTTGGAACGTCTTGGCCACATCGCTGGGGTTGGTCTGCTCAAACAGGTACAGCGGCTTGCGCTTGCCCACATAGTCGTAGAAGCCGCAGCCGCCCAGGTCGATACGGTACAGCTGTGATGGGGTGAGTGCGTGATGCTGCGAGTTAATGGCAGAATGTCAACAGCCAACCCAGCTATGCACGTTCGGATTCAGATTGCAATCCAGCCAATCCGCCATTCAGCATTTGGTAAGAGTGCTTGCGTGCAGGCCAGTGCCACCATGCGCTACCTGGCTGTCCACCAGCAGCAGGTTGCTGAAGGCGGGCCCAGCCACATCAGCGTTGCTCAGCGCCACGTCCAGCGCGAGGCCCCGCTCAAACTCCGCCCGCAAGTGCCTGCAATTGCCGGTGTAGTGAGACCATGCTCTGCAGCACACAAAATATGCCGGTACAAGCTTGCAGGAATGTACTTCCAGGACAATGTACTTCCAGGCGGACTGCTTGTCCAGCCACTCACTCTTCCCAGTCCAAGTGGTTTGTCTCTGGCCGCGTGCCCTCCAACCACTCGATGAGCAGGTACTTCACCAACACATCCACATCCTCGCTTTGCACTGCCACCTGCAGTCAGAGGATACGTGTGTCAAGGAAGGAGCGCGGGGGGTCAGAGGAGACCAAAGAAACATGCTGGTGTGTTGCATGTAAGCACACGTGAGCAACAGGCAAGCTGGAAGGCGGTCAGCAGGTCAGAGGCTGCACGGGCAGCAGGCTGCAAGGTCGAACAATGTGCGAAGCTTGCCTTAACAGTGTACAGCGCCGCGGCAGGAACCCTCAGGCCGGCGCGGGCGTACATGGCCATAGCCGTGAACTCCGACACAATATGCGCAGTGCGCGTCGTGCCTCCCGCACCGCCGGCGCGCTTGAGCACAAACACACGCCGCTCGGGCCTGGGCCGCCTGACCTCTGCCTGCACCTTGAGGGGCTTGGAGGTGCCATCCTCCAGCTCCTCCAGCACCTGAAAGGAGGCACACCAGCGAGCAAGCTGGGGTTACCTTCTCGGGAGCCTGCTATGCTGCAAGGAAAGCGTCCCCCATGACGGCCACACCAGCTTCGGCGCTCTGCAGCAGGCAACCTGTCAGCCATGCTGTTACGTGTTGCCACCAATGCTGGTACGTTTGAAACTTTAGTCCAACGCCATGTGCCGGCCCGCAGCAGTTGTAAACGCACCTCGATGTCTTCACGGCGCAGGTCCACTGGGAATCTCTGGAGGCGGGCCTGAATCGGGCTGGACAGTATGCGCTCCCCAAGTGGCTCCCAGGTCACCTGCAATCAAACCCGAAATAAAAGCTGGGTCGGGTGAATGTGGCACAGGTGTGTGCAACCTGCAGCCAAGGAACAAGACATACTGCGTGGCAGTGCGTGCTGCCGGGCACACGTCCAGCCTACCTGCAGCACCGTGATGCAATGGGCCGGGATGTCGCCGTCAAACACCACCTCCGCTGAGCTGGCGGCGAAGTTCTGAGCCATGCCGGACCAGCACAGGTTGTTCAGCGAGCCGCCCATGTCATAGGCACGCACGTGTGCTGCTGCTGCAGCCTGCACGTTGATAGCCACAATCGGGTGGCAGCCTCCGTAGCCCCAGGACAGCGCGGTTTGCAGGTCGCGTGTGGCTGAGATGAGCGGCAGGCGGGGACGTGTGGCTGCGGCAGCACGGGAGGCGGACAGTGGGATTAGCAATGCAAGGGCATGCCGCATGGGTCAATGCAGACACCCACTGCTTTCCTTAAGCACTAGTGGAATAGGCAATCAAATTCTCCCCAGCCTGCCACGCCATACCCCACGTACGGTTGCTGCCGTTGAAGATGTGATTGTTCACGTCCTTGATGAACGGGTAGGCCGGTTGGCTGGCTGCGCCCTCCTGCCGCCACCAGGGCTGCTGGCTGCTGTTGCTGGTCAGGCCGTGTTCCTCAATGCCTCCTTCGTTCAACCTGGTTGCACAGGCAGCAGCGGCAGAGGCAAGGGTGGGTGTGTCATGGTGCATGCATGATAGGCAGGCAACAGTCGCATGCAAGGGCGAGCCGCGTGGCCGGATCCAGCAGGCGGGCACATACTGACAGAGCCAAAATCTCACCTGCAGACGCGGTAGACCTTGCCCTCAATTGGTTGATTCTGCACAATGCATACAAAGCATGGCAGAGAGCTTCAATCTCAGTCCATTTAGCAGTGCAAGGGGGAGTGCGGCGCATGGCGGCACTGGCGCCGCGGCAGAGGGCGGCAAACCGACTGGGGCAGCGGGGCAGCGCACCTCCACATACCGCCACAGCTCCCCCAGGCTGGTCGCGCCGTACTCGCTCTCAAGCAAGCGGGCAATTCGCCGCGTCTCGTCGCCATTCACGCGGTTTGACAGCGTGACACCTAGGCCAGGCACCCAGATTTTACTATAGTAGTCTGTTTCCAGACCGCTGTAGCCCGCGGCGGCCAGGAAGCCCCTGGGGTCCACACGCTGCCCTACCGCAAAGCCATCGGGCCAGGGCCAGCCCGGCGGGCCCTCCACTAGCTCTATCTGCCCATCCACTAGTCGGCCGTGCAGCCTGCGCTGCGGGTTGGAGGACGAGCGCGAATCGCCATGGAGCACTACCTCCAAAGGCGAGTTTTCTGGCAGGCCGAGCTCCTCCAGAGGCGGGAGGCGCCCAGCGGCCATGATGGAGGGCGCTTTATCGACGCAGGGGGCCCACGCGAGAAGCATGCTTCCCACCGGCGCCCGCCCAGCGCGACATGCACATCACAGTCCAGCATCCAGCATACGAACAGCATCCACGTGGGCTGAACAGAGCGAACATCAGCCGTGAAGCACCGAACGAGGCGGAAACAGTGTTGGGAGGAGCTGCTCACGGGCTATAGCTACCCGGCCAAGAGGGTGGCGCGTCAGCAAGCGCGCGTGCGTTCGGCAACGAACGCCAGCTGCGGCAGCGAGTGCTGTGCACAGTGGCTTACACTAATCAATATACCATTCCCCTAAATAATACCACAACCAAGTAATGGATGCAGCTGCAATACGCTGCGGCAGCAATGCTGCTTCGCGGAATGCTGCACCGTTGTCAGCGCCGCCGCCGCCGAGGCTTCAAGCGAGCATCGCATGCCGCAGGGATCTGGCCTGGCAGCAGCAGCAGGCCCGCAGCAGAAGCGCCCGCAGCAGCAGCAGCTGCTGCAAGGCCAGCCGCCCTGCGGCGATGTAGGCGCTGTCGCTGGCAACGGGGGCGCACCGGCCACACCCACGCGTATGCCAGTAGCGCCGACACAGCAGCATCACTCCTTTTCAGAGCAACAGCAGCAAGAGCAGCAGCAGGAGGAGAAGGAACGAGAGACATACAACGTAACGTAACAGACATATCAAAGGGGTTGATTTACAAAAGATGCAGAGCACAGGGATGGTTGATATGGAGCGTTGAAGGCTCACAAGTCGGTTCGACAATAACAACCAGCAGTTAACCAAATTCACGGTCGGTGCAATACACAATAGGTGCAGCGCATAAGAACCTGTCAGTGGTAACCGTCATGTAGAGTTGCACCAGTCCGAGCACTGCTGCTGCTGCTGTGCCAGTTAATGTGCGCCCGCAGGCAGTGGAAGCACATTCTGTGTGACAGGCGCCGGCGCTGCAACATGTCCCACAGCGACTGCCCAGGTTGATGTGCATGTGCAGCGGCGCCACCTGCGGTCGAATGGGCGGCATGGCCGCAGCAGAGTCAATGCTAGCAGCACCCCGAATGGGTGCAGGCGGCTCAGCCCAACTAGGCATAAATCGCAGGGCACGGTATGTCTGACATGAGACCTGCCTGCCGTGCCTGCAAAAGCAAGACTTCAAACATGGCATGCTGGCCGCTGCCGCACAGCATCTGCCCGACTAGCCTCACCCATCTGCCTTGCAGCAAGGCTGCCTCACGAGACCAGGCTGCGCCAGTGCTCCCGCACGTAGGCTGCAACCAGGCTGGCGTGCGACAGCGGGCGGCTGCTGTCGTTCACATCGCAGTTTGTCTCGTAATCCAGCAGTGCCACCGGCTGCTGCAGCGCGGCCTGGGCGATGCGCTGCAGCTGCGGCTGCACCTTGTGCTGCAGCACCCAGGTGTAGGCAGGCAGGTAGATCTGCTGCCGTGCCTGCACATATGGCAGCAGCTGGCGCTGGACGCCTGGTCTGTTGCCGGTGCCAGTGCCGCTGCTGCCTGCACTGCCGCCGCTGCCGCCGCCGCCGTTGCTGTCTGTCCCGCCGAACCAGGCATGCCCTAGCACCTGCAGCAGATGCATGAAATAACATGACAGGTCAGCACCTGGCTTTGCGTCCCAGCCCATGCATGGCAGCGAGGGGCTACTAGTGCTAGTGGCTGCTTTGTTTTGGTGCTGTGCAGGCAATGTCGCTGTGCATGCATGCGTGCATGAACCACAACTGCACAGTTCTCACGGCATGCTGGCTGCAACATGGCTGCAGTCACACTGAGGCCGCTGCTTGGTCAACCATTGCAAACGGGCATGACCTGCTGCGCAGGCCTGCCATGCATGCGCACACAGCCTGCTTGCCTGGCCATTTTTGCGGCAGGTGCGCTTCACCCCCTTCATGCCCTGCTTGCCGAGCGATGCCAGGTCCTCTGGAGCACCCTCAAACACCTGCCCGGGGGGTGGGGGTGGGAGTGTGGGTGGGCAAGAGGCGCCTTAGAGCAGGAGTGCAAAATTCGCTGCTACGGGGTAACCAGCTTGTAACAGCAGTGCAGCTGCAAGGGTGGCGGCGGTGAGTTTCACAGACAGGACGTGCATAACAACTGGGGTGCGCTACAGGGCCTGTTGCACACATGGTAAAGGTTGGCGTGCATGCTGAGCAGCACAGCACGCTGGGCAACTAAGGTTGAGTCACCTTGAGGCACTGCCAGATGCGCTCCACGCTGCTGCCAGTTGTGCCGGGCAGGCCGGGCACCTGAAAATGAAACAGAGGGTGCGCAAGCAGCCATTATGGTGCAGGCCGTGCACTAGGAATGAAGCTCTGCTGCCGTCTCTGCATCATGCAATGCCAAAGCCACCCTATCAACCCAGCTGAGCGCACAGGGATGCTGTTGTGGCAGTAGAAAGACGACAGCTGTACCATGCCCGCGTCCTGCGACTTGGAGGTCAAATTGAACACCTGCAGCGGTGGAGGTGGCAGGCAGCAGGGTACACCTGGTGTGAGTGGCGTTGCAAATGCACAACCACATCGCAACACCCGCAGCAGCCCCGCGCTCACCGCCCAGCCCGCGTAATGCTGCTCAAAGCTGGCGCTGAAGCCGCCGCCACGAACCGCCTGCCGCACTGACACTACCCGCAGCTCGTGGAGCTGTGAGGCATCATCACCAGGCTCGGGCTGCAGCTGTTCGTTTGGGCAGACGCCAGCCGCAGCGGCGGCGGCGCCGCCACCAGCCGCAGCCGGGAGGAGCGTCTGTTGCACAAGCCGCCGCTGCCTTGCGGGTTTCGTGCTGCCACTGGGTTCCTCAGCCTGCAGCTTGCGCTTCTGCCTCATTCCGCCGAGAGAGCAGCTTGCTGGCGTGACGAGCGCGGGGCCAACGACGCCCCCGGGCAATCGGATATACCGCCACGAGTGCCAGCAGGTGTTGCAGCCTGTGTTCGCTGCCCCGGCGAGGCGCAGCACGCCGAGCAGGGCCAATGCCTCGGCCCGGGCCGTGGACCGACACGATCGCTGCTGAACCCGCTAACAGACGCACCTGTGAGACCTGACCAGTGAACAACAAAGGGTAGCGGCGGCCTGGGTTGCACCATGGCGCAACACGAGATACGAGCAGTGCTTCTTTTAGCTGGCTCCGGAGCCAGATCTGGCTCTAAAAGGGCCTGTTGCGAAATTCCAGAGCCAGTTTGGCACAAGTTTGGAGCCAGGAACTGGCTCCAAATGGGCCCAGGCAGCCGACACGGGAGCCAGACATCGGCAGCTGCTGTTTATGCAGCATGTACCACTGGCGATTGATTTCGTCCGAAAACTGGGCATGGAGGCTCAACTGGGCCTCCTGCGTCGTTCTGCCTGTACATTTCAGCTGTCAGCCCGACCACATGTTGACCAGCAGGGGCGGAGGGCAGCAGCAACAAGCGCCGGCGGCGCCGCGGCGCCTCTGTGCCCATGCCGCTGTGATGGCCCTGCCTGCTTCGGCAGCTGCCCGTTTTGTGGCTGCTGGCGGTTCCATTTTCCATTTTCGGGTTTACAGTCTGCCTATCCGCAACGGAGCTTGCGATACAGACCCCCAGGAGTCAGCCTGGGACTGAGGGAAAAGCAGTGGTGGGAAAAGAAAAGGAGGGTAGAGGGGGAAGTGGGTGTGGAATTCTGTACATGGGTTCAAAAGGGATGGTTGGGAGCGTTTGCAGCGGGTGTCGATGCTTCTGACCAGCAGCGATGGCATGCAGCGGCAAAGGAGGCGAGACGCGGGGCGGATTGCTGAAAGAAGGCTTGGAGTGTTGATCAAGCCTCATGAGGGGCCTGTGAACAGGTCTGAGAATCGCAGGCGAAGAGAGTCGTACAAGGGGCAGTGGAAAATCATGTGTGCCACGGTTTCAATGCCGCCTTGGCAGTGTGGGCAGAGTCGCTGCTCCCGAGGCAACTGCATCCGGAAACTGGAGGGGTGTTGTTTCGATGTTGTTGGCCATTGTGCCCGCACCCATGCTGGACAACAGCCTCCCAACGTTGGGCGGCCGCCATTAGTTCCACGTGGGGACTGCGTAGGCGCTGCCCCTCGCCTAGTTAACTACCATGGAATTAACATTGATCATAGTAACTGCTGCCCCATCATCAGCCGAACACACATTCAGCCATCATGGCAGTGTGTTGAGGTTGAACAAATGGCACAAAACACCGGGCCAACGATGCGGCATTGTCGCAGTTCGGAGCTTGACTGGCAGCCCCAGGCCAGCTTTGCCATGCCTTTCTGCGACCATAGCCCGAATGCTAGAGAGAGCAAGCATCAGAGGCTGAGCAGTTGTCAAGGGCGACTGCGTCGGCATCTGCATGCTGCGGCATGCTGTGCCGGGCTGCGCTGGCTGTCGGTCACTTGAAGTGTGCAAGTCCCCCTTGTTGCTCACTCGCTCGCTCCAAGCACTACTCATCCGTCTTCGAGCATGTTTAGCCTTATGATGGCCAACGATCAAGGGCGCAGCCCGGTCGGGCGAAGCGGCAAGGAGCCTGCTTCGCCCGCGCCGGCCCCCAGTCAACTTGGCAAGAGTTGCGAGCGGCATTGCGGCAGGCGCCGGCCTGAGCAGCGGCTTTGCGGCGCAGCTGCCCGAGCGGCCAACGGCCTGTAGGTCCGTTTGCCGCCCGCCTGCACTGCCCAGGCCCTGCATCAGCTGTTGGGGGCGATCAGCACCGCCGATCGCCCGCCCGCGTGCCTGCCTGCCAACCGTCCTCCCCGCCGTTGGCCGCCGCTCCGCTGCCGCCGCCTGCTCACCCAATGCTTGCCGTCACGGCCCAGAATGGCTGGCTGCTTTGGCAAGTCAGCTGGTCAGCCTGACTGGATGGCCCTCAACAGGGCACCCAGGTGGGCCGCTTGCTTGGCCACCGGTGGCAGGTGTGGTCAGCTTGTGTGCCGATGGCCCAGCCAGCAAGTGTTGAGCACTTGGTGCGCAAGTGCCTGTCTTCTGCTTTCCCTCCCTGCTCAGTGCAGGGCCACTCAGCGATCAACTGCTTGAAGTGAAAACCACACTGCGCTCGGCCCAGCCTTGGCGCAAGGGACTCTAGCCAGCCACTTGGCCCCAAACAGTGCTCTTCAGCACTCTCACACCCCCGGAAAAGCCACCATGCATAACTTTGCCCAGCTGTTGAAACAGATCAATGCGATGTTGGATCAATGCCAACGTGGGCATGCATTGATCCAATGCATCGTTGGTCAGGTGTTGGGCTGCATTGGCATTGTGCGATTACATTGGCCCCACGTTGTGATTGGGCCAATGCCATCCAACATTAATAGAACACCCCTCCAGTTTCCGGATGTGCTGCCACCGTCCTGTCTCTTCCAACCCCCAAAAGGAGCCCGTGCGCCACTGCGCCAGCGCCCGCCGCCGGCTGCGCTCCCGCACGCCCGAGAGGTATGCCGCTGGCGTGCTGAGGCTATCGGCGCTGATAGCGCCGCCCCGGATGTCAAACACATAGTGCTGCACTTTGGTGGCGCCGCTGCGCTCAGCAGCTGCCAACAGCTGCTCCAGCTGCCGCTGTTGGCACCCTGCCCGCACGGCCGCCCGGCTAACAGGCTGCGGGTTGGACAGGTCCAGCTGGACACCCACTGGTTGTATTTTGGAGCCAGATTTTGATTTGGTGGGAGCCAGGTCTGGCTCCAAAACAGGTTTCAGGCAAAATTTGGGAGCCAGTCTGGCTCCGGCCCCAAACCTCTAAAAGAAGCACTGGATACGAGTGATGAGCAGGAGGAGCTTTCTGCAGCACAACCCCAACCAAAACTACGGAGCGCGCTACCAGGTACGCTGGGCGGCGTCGGCGGCGCGGCAGGAGGGTCGAGGGTCCCTCTGCCGACCCGGCGCTGGCCGCCGTTCACCGCCGTTGCCGCCATGCCTTGCCATCCACGCATTCCCAATGCACCTGCGCGCATACATGCAGGTTTTCGATCTGACCTCTCAGGGACCTGCGCCTTTCGTGACGCTCAGCTCGTTCTACCCACACGTGAGCCGCCTTGTGCCGTCGCTCCGCTCTTTTGGGCGGTGCCCGCTGTGGGGCCCCAGCGGATGCACTGGGGGCTGGGGACACACACTCAACAGTCGGCTTCCTCCCACGCTGCTGCAGGGCAACATAGCCATCCCTGGCAAGCCGGCGGGCACTGTGGGCCAGTCTGTGGAGGGCATCTGGCAGGTGCTTGGCAGCGCTGGGACTGAGATGCCCCCCACAATTTCCTCTCCAGGCTGCCCTGCACCCGGCTGTGTCGCTGTGTATGCGGGGCACCTGCCTGTGCACGCTCCACCCAGCTATCGTCCCCAACATTGCTTCGTCCCACTATTTCAGGCAGCAAAGAAACACAATGATTCACAAAGGTCACATTGATTCCAAGGTTTCCTGGGATCTTTGGCTGTCTTTGGCCGCCTTTGGCACCTGAGATATGCATTGATACACATTGA
>VFQQ010003510.1_pt1 | contig 15057 bp, 8 predicted proteins | sample 3512341 | NCBI WGS metagenome assembly VFQQ01 (sample SAMN10412373, study PRJNA504923) | tailings metagenome | isolation source: Relicate 2 Philex TSF1 revegetated site | place: Philippines: Tuba, Benguet | collected 2017-08-29 | reverse complement strand
AGGGCTCCGGCGACCGCCTGGTGGATATCCACCCCGGCGCGCCGGAAAAGTCGGTATTGAGCTTTCGCCTGCACAGCACCGACCCCAGCGTCATGATGCCCGAACTGGGCCGTTCCACCTCCCACCGCGAAGGGCTGGAGGTGATTGATCGCTGGATCGCCAGTCTCGACGGCGAATGCTGATCAGCCTATAGCTGGCCTGCCTGCCACTGCGCCTCGCGGTTGGCGAGGGCGGTTGCGATGTCCGCGACACTGTCTGATGCGATGCTCTCCGGCAGTGGATCGAGGCCGACGCTGGCGAACAGCTGGCCGTAGCTGTTGCGCAGCTCGGCGTAGGCGAGGTCGCGGCGCAGGTCCGCTTGTAGCGTGTTCAGTTCGCCCTGAATCAACTCCAGTTCGCCGATGCCCTGTGCCTGGTAGCGATTGCGCAGCTGCTCGACGATCTGCCCGTCCAGGCCGGCCAGTTGCTGGCTGGTCTGGAACTGGCGCTGCGCTTCGCGGAAGTTGGCGTTGGCAACGTGCAGTTGGGCGAGGATGGCCATCGACATGGCCTGGCGCCGTGCATCGGCAACCTCCTGGCCGGCCTTGGCGACATCGATGGCGGCGGGCGCCGAGAGCACGTTGAACAGGTTCCAGGTCACCTTCACGCCGTAGTCGGCCCAGCTCTGGTTGACCAGGAACGAGTTGCTGTCGTAATGGCCGCCAGCGGAGAACTCCAGACCAGGCAGCAGACGCAGCATGGCCTTGCGGGTTTCGGCGGCACTGATGCGCGCCTGGTAGTCCTGCTCGCGCAGTTCCGGTCGGCTGGCCAGCGCTTCCTGTTCCAGCGTACCGAGTTCCACCTTCAGCTCCGGTACCTGATAACCGGCTTCGGGGGCCAGTTCGACCTGGGTGCCCAGTGGCAGGTTGATCAGGGTGGCCAGCTCGGTCTTGGCCAGCGACAGGGCGCGGCGCTGCTCTTCCAGCTGGCGGGTGGCTTCGATCAGCGCACGCTGGTAGCTCAGGGCCTGAATCGGATCACCGATGCGCTGCTCGCTGAGGCGCTGGCTGTTGTCGCGCGCCTGGGCGACACGGGCCATGAGGCTGTCGATCTGTGTCAGCAGGCGGTCCGCGGCGACGGCGCGCCAGTAGGCCGAGCGCACATCCTGGATGATGGTGTGCAGCACCTTGCGTCTGCGCTCCTGCACGATCAGGCGCTGGTCGCCTTGCTGCTTGGCGCTGACGTAGCTGACACCGAAGTCGAGCACGTTCCACACCATGGTCAGATCCGCGACGCCACGGTCGCGATCCTGCGAGGTGGAGGGTTCCAGCGACTGGGTGCCGGTGCGGATGCTCTCGCTGCTCGATGCGCTGATGTTGCTGCGTCCGGCGTAGCCGGCCGACAGCGCCATGCGCGGCAGCATGTCGAAGGTGGCCAGGTCGACCTGGCGTTGCGCCATGGCCTCCTCCATGACCTTCAGGCGCGCCTCGAGGTTGTATTTCACCGCACGGGCCATGGCTTCATGCAGGGTCAGCGGGCCGCTGAGCGGCTCCTGGTCCCTGAACATGATCGCCAGATCCTGCTGGGCGCGTTGTTCGCTGACGCTACGGTCGATGGGCTGGCTGGTCACGGCACAACCGCTCACTGCCAGCGCCAACAGGCTGATGCTGAAAAACTTCGCTGCTTTGCTCATCCTTGGGCCGCCCCCTGGTACGGCACTCGTTGTTATCTGTCGTGTCATCATGCTTGCGGCGTGGGCAACGGCATCTGTCCCAGTGCCCAGGCGATATCCCTGATCTGCCGCTCTTCGTTGTCACCGATCTGTTGCAGCTGCTGGCCCAGTGTCGGCGCTCCGAGAATCTCCCCTGCGTCTAGGCCACCACCGAGCGTGCCACCCCAGCGTAGCTGGATTTCACCGGAATCCTGCGGCACCTCCTTGCTGAACATGCTGGAGAAACTGCTGGTGCCGAAAACGCCGCCGTCACCGCCACCAAAACCGAGGAAGCCGATACCGCTGCCGTTGCCAAAACCGCTGTCGCTGCGGGCGAACACCTGGGCGATATAGCTGGGGGCCAGCGCGCCGTTGTTGATGAAGATGTTGCCCAGCGTGGGTATACCGCTGCCGATGGTTGGCGCGTCGAACAGCGGTGGCGGCAGCAGGGGCGAGGTGGTGATGGGCGGCGGCAGGCTGGGCACGCCGGGCTGCATCGGTGCGCTGGGCGTGATCGGCATGCTGGGCGTGGGGTTGGCGCGGAATTCCGGATCGCCGGTGTTGAGCCCGCCCAGTGTGTAGCCGACGGTCGTGAAGTCGCTTTGCAGCGCGTTGCCGACGCCGTCGACGATGCCGCTGCCCGTGGCCGCGAGCGAGAGACCAAGGGTGCCCTGGCCGGTCACGCCACCGACGGTGACGCGGTAGGTGCGCGCATCGACCTGCACCAGCGAGAGCAGCGTGCCGCTGGCGCTGCCGGTGGTGGCCAGGGCGAAATCGGCCAGGTCCACGCCACTGACGTTCTCGTTGAATATGACCGTGAAGCTCAGGGTGGTGTCCCGGGTCGGCGAGGGGCCGTCCAGGGCGATGCCGGTGACCTGAGGGGGCGCGGTATCCACCAGAACGCCTGCGGTGGCGCCGACGTTGTTGAGCGCGGTCTGGGCGTCGTTGCCGGCAGCATCGCGCAGGGTCGCGCCATTGGCATCGAAGGTGGCGCCGACGGCAATGCCGTTGCTGTCCTGCTGACCGTTGGCGACCGTCAGACGGAACACCAGCGCGCTGCCGCCCGAACCGCTGAGGTAGTTGGCGTAGACGGTGCCGCCGGTATCCAGGGTGATGGCCAGGCGCGGGGTGCCACCGCTGGTGTCGACGGTGACGTTCTCGCTGAAGTTGACGGTGAAGTCGAGGTTCTGGCCGGCGCCGTAGGTGCCGTTGGCGGGCACGCTGACGGAGGTGACGGACGGGGCGAGGCCATCGACTACCAGCGCGGCATTGGCGCCCAGGCTACCTGCTGCACCGGGCGAGGGGAGTGCATCGAGGGCCGGGTTGCCGAGGCTGACGCTGGAGATGGTGGCGCCATTCAGCGCCAGTGCGCCGGTCCCGACGTAGTCCAGATCGGCGCTGAGGTCGCCGGCTTGGACTACGTAGGCGAAGGTGAGCGCTGTGCTGCCGCTGCCACTCAGGTACTGGGCATTGCGATCGATGGCGCCGGTTTCCAGCAGCAGCGTGGGCGTACCACCGCTGACGATCACCGCCTGGTCGAAGGTCAGGGTGATGAGAATGGTATCGCCGACCTTGTAGCTGCCGTTGGGGCTGGCAGCGGCCACATCGATGATCGACGGGTTGGGCTGCGCCACGTTGATCACGATGCTGTCGGTATCGGTCTTGCTGCCGCCAGCACCGGAGAGACCGAGGTCGTCGCTGGTGATCTGCAGCGAGGCCGAGCCGTAGTAGCCGGAGGTCGGGACGAAGGTCAAACCAGCCAGTGCGTTGTTGATGTCGACGAGGCTGCCGTCGAAGGTCATGGTGCCATCGCCGGTGCCACTGCCCACGGAAAACACCAGCCCGCTGGTGCTGCCCAGCGAAATCAGTCCGTTGCTGGCGGTGAGCGTGATTCGCACGGTGCCGCCACCGGCGTCGACATCGGCCACGGATATGGCGTTGCCGTTGCCGGCGCTGAAGACCAGGACACCATCCTGCAGCATGCTCTGCGGACCTGGTACCGTATTGACCGGCGCGTCGTTTACCGCGCTCACGTTCAAGGTCAGCGTCGTGCTGTCGCTCTTCGCTCCACCGCTGCCGGTATTGCCGTTGTCGTTGATTTGGACGGTCAACACGACGTTGGCGGTGGCGTTGGCTGCCGTGGTGAATGTCACTGAGCCCATCGCAATGAAGGCGTTGATGTCGCTCAGGCTGCCGGTCAGGGTCAGGTTGCTGGCGGAGCCACCAACCGTTACGCCGCTGGCGCTCGTCGCGCTCAGGGTGCCGCTGGGTACGAGCAGGGTGACCGTTACAGGCGAGGCACCGGCATCGACATCGGCGAAGCTGATGCCGGTGAGCGCCTGTGGCACGTCCTCGGTGACATTGATCGAGGCCGGGGCGCTGATGGTCGGCGCATCGTTCACCTCGCTCACTGTGAGCAGCACGGTCGCGCTGTCGCTCTTGGGTGCGCCGCCGGACAGGCCGTTGTCATTGATATTGGCGGTGAGCGTGACGCTGGCTGTGTTGTCCACTGCCGTCAGGAAGCTGACATTACCCCCGGCGATAAAGGCGTTGATGTTGCTGATCGAGCCGGAGAGCGTGAGCGCGCTGGCGCTGCCGCCGACCGTGACGCCACCACCGGAGGTGGCCGACAGCGAGCCACTGGGCACCGACAGCGTCACGGTCACGCTGCCGGCACCGGCATCGGCGTCGGAGAAGCTGATGCCGGTGATGCTGCTGGCGGTGTCTTCGATCACGCTGATGCCACCGGGCACGGTGACGATCGGGGCATCGTTGGTCTGAGTCACGGTCACCGTGCGATCGGCTGCAGTACTGCTGGCTTCGCCATCGTCGACGACGAAGCTGATGGTGCGGCTGGCAGTGACCGGGGTGTCCGAGCTGTTGCTGTAGGTGACCGAGCGCAGTGCCGCTTGCCACTGAGCGGCGCTGGCCCCTGTCGCGGAGGTGAGCGTCAGGGTGCCGGTACCGCTGTTGTAGCTGCCGCTGATATCGCCCATGGTGGCCGGATTGCCGGTGAAGCCCAGCAGATCCTCGGCGCTCTGGAAATTGCCGGTTATCTGCACGGTAGCGCCGTAGAGCAGCGGTGAATCGCTGTCCACCACGGTGATGCCGGCATCGATGACCACCGGTGTCGAAACGACGTTGTCACCCTCGACGAATGCCGCGGAGCCGCCGCTGGTGGTGACGATCGGCGCGTCATTGACCGCGGTGACCGTCAGGGTCGCGGTGTCGGTGGCGCTGGAGAAGGGCGAAGTTCCGCCGGCGCTGCTGGCGTCTACCTTGCTGCCCTGCTGGCCAATGGTGGCGCCGGTGCGGTCCCAGGCATGGTAGGTGATGGTGGCGGTGGTGCCGTTGACCCCGTCGGGCACGAAGCGCACGCGGTCGTTGCTGCGCAGCAGCAGCGCGGCACTGCTCGACACGCTGCCCATGTCCTGCCAGCTGGCGCCGGCGTCCAGGCTGAACTGCCAGGTGCCGTAGCCGGCGCTGGTGCCGATGATGGCAATGCCCTTGAGCGCGCCGCTGTCGACGTCGCTGGTGTTGGCACTGGCAAAGCTCGATACCGCCTGGCCGACCCAGTTGACTTGGCTATCGGTCAGACCGTTGAGCGTCGGAGCGATGGGAGTGAGCACCGGCGCATCGTTGACGCTGCTGATGCTCAGGCTGGCCTGCGCAGCGGTGCTGGAGAAGGCCGTGCTGCCACCATTGCTGGAGGTATCGGCAGTGCTGCGTGTGCTGCCGACCGTGGCAATGCCGCTGCTCTGGTCCCAGGCGCGGAAACTGAGCGTGGCGGTGCCGCCGTTCTCGCCGTCGGGCACGAAGCGCAGCTGGGCGGTGGGGGCGAGCAGCAGTGCGGCGCCACTGCTGACGGTACCGACGCCGTACCAGGTGCTGCCGTCGGTGCTGTATTGCCAGGTGCCGTTGCCGCTGCTGGCGGTGATGGCCAGGCCGAGGCTGGGACTGTCGGGATCGCTGGCTGACAGGCTGCTCAGCAGGTCTGCCACCGTCACCGCCGCCGAGGTGGTGTCCTCATTGGTATCCGCCCAGGTGTAAGGACCGGCGGAGAGCGTCGGCGCATCGTTCACTGCGGTGATGGCGACCTGGGCCGTCACCGCCGTTGCACTCAGCCCCCCGTTGTCGGTCACGATGAAATTGATCTGCCGGGTACCGTCGGTGCCGCCGAAGGTGGGATCGTCGGAGGTGGAGGAGAAGGTGACCGAGCGCAGCGCGGTTTGCAGCTGTGCCAGCGTACCCGGCCCCGTGAGGGTCAGCACACCGGTGTTGCTGTCATAGCTGGCGGTGAAGCTGCCTGGCGTACCGACCGCGAGTACGTCACCGGCGCGGAAATCGCTGATGGTGACGGTAGCCCCCTGAAAGGTGGTGCTGTCCGGGTCGCTGATCGTGATGCTGGGGCTGAGTACCGCGGCCGTGCCGCCCTCGGTGTAGGCGGAGACATTGTTGGCCGGCGCCAGCGTCGGCGCGTCGTTCACCGCAATGACCGTCACGGTGGAGACCCGGTTGGGTGCTGCGGTGTTGTTGCTGCCGCCGCTGTCGCTGATGCCGGTGATGGTGACCACGCGGTTGTTGCTGCCCGGATTGTCACTGGAGTTGCTGTAGGTCATGCCGTCGATCAGCGTGCTCATCTGCGCATTGCTGCGCGTCATGCCGCTGAGGGTGACCGTGGCGGTGCCGGCAGCCACGCTCACGCTGTAGCTGCCGCCACCCGACAGCGTCCCGCTGGCGCCGTTGCTGAGGCCGATGCTGGTGCCATCGATGGTCAGGACTTCCGCCGCACCGTTGCTGACGTTGCTCACCGTGATGGTGGCGCCGGTGAAGCTCTGCCCGACGTCGTTGGTGTCGGCTGTCACCGCGCTGAACAGGTCGACCGCACTGCCGTTCTCGGTGAAGGTCGGGTTGGTGCCAGTGGCGGCGAGGCTGGGGGCAATGCTAGGCACGGTATTGAGGACGAAACTATCGAAAACGTCGAAAAACCCACCCGCGTTCGAGGTGATGACCACCCTGTCGACGTTGTCGAAAATGCCGTTGTTCAGCGTGACATTGAAGCTGCCATTGGCCTGCCCGAAGCCGGTTCCGCTGGTTTGAGTGCCGGTCGAGGCGCCGTCCCTGAAGCCCTGTACCGATGCGAAGCCACCGCCAAAGGCGTTGATATAGAAGCTGACAAAGTCAAATTCGTTGCCCGAGATGGTTTCGATCGTAATCGTTTCAACGCCGGAAAACGCCCCGGCGAACAGGCCGGGCGAGTTGGCCTGTCCGTCGTCCGTGTCCTGGAACCAATTGCTCGCGCTATAGGTGATCCTGATGTCGCCCTTGGTGTAGACGTTGGAGCCGTGATCGGCGCTTTCGACGAACCCTTCTCCGGAAAAATCGATGGTGATGTTGGCCGGAATCGAAACCAGTGCGCCGGCGTAGCCCGACCAGGCAGTAGCCAGATTCAGTGTGGAAAGCACCTCGCCGGTCTGGTATTCCAGATCCCAGTCGCCACCGCGCTGGCTGCCAGAGGTCATGTCCGTGGACGCTGCGACATCGGCCCTGGTCCAGCGCGAAAATTCGTCGACGAAGGACTGGCCTTGCTGGGTCTGTCCTACGTAGCAGCCATAGAGAAAGATGTCGCCCGCATCCGTCAGGGTTCGCCCGATGGCACCGAGCGTTGCGGCTCTTTCGGACAGCGTCGCCTGGTCCAGGGTAAGGGTCCCCAGGGTGATCTGCCCCAACGAACCATGGCTGACGATGTGGATCGCATCGATGCCCGAGCGTCCGTCCAGGTACTGGGCTATCTGCTCGAGCCCATCCCTGGCGCCATCCAGCAGAACGACTTCGGTACCCTCACCAATGCCGGCGATGAGCTGTGCGTGGTCTTGCACACTGCCATCGATGAACACGATCTCCTGGCGCTGATCGCCACTGGCGGCCGGCGCGGCGGCGAGGGTGTCGGTCTGGTTGTCGCCCGTGCTGTCCGCCTCGGGCGCTGCGTCGTGCTGCGTCGCTTCGGCGACCGTGGCGACGACCGCGCCGTCGAACATCATGCGCGGCTCCAGGGCGCGCAGCCAGTTGAGGCCTGCCGGGGCGTAGGGGGGCGATTGGGTGCTGGCTTTGCTTTTCATCGGGTACTCCCGGCGTGCCTGGTATTCGTTGGCGGCCTGCTTGGGCAGGCCGACTTTCATGGTCGAGCTCAGTCTCTGGACGGGAAAACGCCTTCGGTGGCGATCACGAAGTTGGTGCCGAGGTAGGGGTTGCGCACGCCGAAGGGCTGGCCGCCGCCTACGGGCGAGATGGTGACGCTGCCTTGCGGCGTGATGCTGGCCTGGCCCGCGAGCCCGCCCAGATGGGCTTTCGTCGCATCCGGCGCGGTGTTGCTGAACAGGCCGTTGAAGGTCACATTGCTGGGGCCGGCTTTGGCCGTCGTGGCGGATAGATAGGTGGTCTCCCCCGGGGCCGGCGGCACCATGGCGGCTGCCGTGGTAGTGGCGACATCGGCGGTGATGCTGAGGCTGCCGCTGCTGGCCTGGCCGGTGAACTGAGCTGTCGGCGCATGAATCGGCATCTGTGCCGTGGTCAGCGTGACGTTCTCGTTACCGGCGAGTTCGCCTTGCGTGATCGGATTGAGGCCCGGCCCCTGCCCCATGCCCACCGGGCTGCGGCCACGGTAGTCCGGCAGGCCGAAGGTCGTCTGGCCATTGCCGCCGTATAGCGTGCCGAGCAGTGAAAAAAGCGCGGTGTTCTGCGCGATGGACATCAGTTGGCCCTGGCACATCGCATAACCGCGCGGTGCGAAGTTGAAGCCGACCATTTTGATTTCGCCGAGGAACGGGTCCATGTTGTTGCTCCCTGCTGTAGTGGGTTTGTTGTAATGGTTCGGAACCTAGCCGCTCGCCGCCGTCCGTACGTGGAACACCGCCTGCAGCAAGCGCGTGCCGTCGTCGTCCGGGCCGATCGGGGTGAGCATGACCCACCAGGACGACTGCGTGGGGCTCTGCAAGGTATAGCTGTACTGAGGCAGATCGATGCCCGGCGGCTGCCGGAATATGGCGTCGTAGCACTGGTAGCGCGGATTCATCGCCTTGCCGCTGCTGACCTCGACCAGCTCGACCTCGATGCCGCTGTGCCCCTCCCAGCTGAGGCGCCAGAGGTGGCCCAGGCCCTGCTGCAGTTCTTCCTGACTGGGAATCGCGCTCATGCGCTCAGCCTCCTCGCGGCGGGGCGGTGCATCTCCAGATACACCGGATGCTGGCAGGTGATGATGAAACCGAAGCGCTCGTAAAGGCGGCGCGCGGGGTTGTCGGGTTCGACGTACAGACGAGTGGATCGACCCGCGGCGTCAGCCTCCTGCACCAGCAATGACAGCAGATGGCTGCCGATGCCCTGGCCGCGCCAGGGCGGGAGCAGGGAAAGGTCCATCAGGTTGTAGGTGCTCGGGCCGCGGAACAGATAGAGGCGGCCGATGGCCTGGTCTGCCAGGAGCACCACCGAGAACTCTGCGTCCGGGTAGTGTTCCTGATAGTGGCGATGCTGGGCTTCGAACTGCTGGGTGAGAAAGGCGTCGATCGCGGATTGCTGCCAGCCGGTCCGTAGCATTTCCTCGCTACGGGTGCTTGCGTAGAGCGCGCGCAGGAAGCCGAGGTCGGCCGCCTCGGCAGGGCGAAGATGCAAGTCGGTACCACGCATTGGGGGAGCGTCCTTGTTGGCTTCCGTGCGGCGGCCGGAGCCTGACCCGTCTGTATTGTTTTGCCATTACGCGACTAACTGGTCGGAGAGTACCTGAACTGCAGGTGCACGCGCCACCGGTCGGATGGACGGTAGGCCATATCCTGGGGCTGAACGGAACTTTCCTGTTCGATTAGGTTCCCTGTCGCGCTGGCCGGCCGAGTCATCATGGCCGCCGGGCTTTGGCTGCAGTGACGCGGCTGCCGATGCGCCTGCGTCAGAAACCGCTTTCGCGCACACCGAGCGCCGCGATCCGTCGCCAGGCGGCGCCCAGCAGTGACTGGCGTTCACCGTCCAGCAGCACCACACCGCGCAGGGGGTGATCCGGGTGGATGTCGTCATGCAGCAGCGCCAGGCGTACGCCGTACTGTGCCTGCACAGGTTCGGCGCGGCGCTGGGCGTCGCGGCGCACGGCGATGGGGCCGCCGTGATCCGAGCTCAGCGCTTCCAGCTCCAGGTAGGCGACGCCGGTGGCGTCTACCTCCTCCAGGCGTACCTTCATTGCCGGGCGTGCCGGGTCGTCGGCAATGAAACGTCCTTCGCTGCCCGCTGCGATTCGCCACAGGTTTTCTTCGGCCAGGTAGCCGCGCAGGCGCAGCCCCTGTTCGACGATGCGCGCCAGGGGTTCGGCAGGGTGCAGCCAGCGCTCCGCATCGAGGTCGCGTTGCAGGTCGCGCACCACGCCGGCTTGCGGCGCACGCAGCTGCAGGCGCTCACGCTGGGCGGCCAGGCCGCGGTATTCGGCGACGGCCTCGGCCAGGCGCTGTTCGAGAATGCCGGCATCGGCCGCCGTTTCGCTGCGCGCGGATTGCCGGCGCAGCTGCAGCTGGAGAATCTCGATTTCGCGGCGGACGATGGTCAGGCGCGAGTCGAGGTCCGGCGAGTCCAGCTCCAGCAGCAGGTCGCCGGCTGCCACGCTCTGGCCGTCGCGCACATGCACCGCTTTCAGGCGCGCGGCCACTGGTGCATGCAGGGTGCTGGTGCGCGACGCTTCGAGCAGGGCCGGTACCTGCACCGAGCTGCGCCAGGGCACGATCAGCACCAGCAGCAGCGCGGCAAGAGCCAGACCGGTGTGCAGCACCTTGCGTGAGTCGGCCTGTTCGCGGCGTTGCCACCATTCGCCCAGTTCGCGCCAGATCGGCAGGCCGATGAACCACAGCAGCTCCACCAGCATCAGGAAGATGCCGAGCAGCTTGAAGAACAGGTGATAGACCGCCAGCGCGATGCCGAGAAAGAGGATCGCGCGCCAGATCCAGGAGCCGTAGCCCCAGATCAGCAGGCGCCGGGTCATGCTTGGCGACCAGGGCTCCGGCGCCGGTTCGCCGTAGCCGAACAGCGCCTCGCGCAGGCGCCAGCGGCACAGGGCGAAGGCGCGGCTCTGCAGGTTGTCGACGCCCCACAGGTCGCTGATCAGAAAGTAACCATCGAAGCGCATGAAGGGATTGAGGTTGATCGCCAGCGTGGTGATCCAGGTGGCGCTGGCCAGCATGAAGGCCGAGGTGCGCAAGGGGCCATCCGGCAGCAGCGACCAGGCCAGCAGTGCCAGTACCGCCAGCAGCAGTTCGGCGAGCACGCCGCCTGCACCGATCAACAGGCGCGAACGTCGATCATGTACGCGCCAGGCATCGCTGACATCGGTGTAGAACATCGGCAGCAACACCATGAAGGCCAGGCCCATGCTCTGCACCCTGCAGCCGGCGCGCTTGGCCATGAAGGCGTGGCCGAACTCATGGCAGAGCTTGGCGAAGGTCAGCGCGATGCCGAACGCCAGGGCGCCGCCCAGGCTGAACAGATGGGGAAAGGTAGAGAGAAAGCGCTGCCAGTCGCGCAACACCAGGAACAGGCCCAGGGCGAAGACCAGCGGCAGCCCCCAGCGCAGCAGCCAGGGGCCGTGACGTTCGAGCACCGGCCAGGCGCGATTGAGGAAGGGATCGGGGCGCCACAGCGGAATGCGGAAGAACAGGTACTGATGCAGCACCCGCTTCCACGGGCTCTGGCGCTGGTAGGCGGCCTTCATCGCGTAGCTGGCGCGCTGCTTGTCGTCCAGTGCCGCGATCAGGTCATGGCTGCCGAGAAAGCGCAGCATGTCCTCGAGTTCGGCCAGACCCAGGGGCACGCCTGGCTCGGCGTTGGCCGCGGCCAGCACGCGCTGCGGCTCGCCCAGCGTCCAGTGGCGCAGCAGGCGCACGGCGGCGGCGCCGAGCTTGAAGTAGCGGCCACGTAGCGGATCGGCCAGCGTCCATTGCGGGGCGCCGTCGAGCGCCGGTTCGGCAGGGGACAGCTGCAGGTCGGGGCGCAGGGCGGGCAGCATCACAAACCCAGGCTCTGACGCGCGGCGGCCAGCGGGCGGCGCAGCAGGTAATAGGCCAGCGGCGCACGATCGCCGAACAGCTTGGCGGTGCCACGCAGGCCGATGCGCGGGGGCGCGTCGACGAAGCGTGCATCGAGGCGGTAGGCCAACTGGCCGGCCGCGGTGCTCTGGGCCTCGTAGGCGGAGCGCTCCAGCCGCGCCTCATGACGATTGAGGGGGTCGCTGTCGAGAAACAGTGCCACTTCGGCGCCAGGCTGCAGGGCGATGGCGTCGCCGACGGGCAGCTCGATGCGCAATTCGGCCTGGGTCGGATCGGCGATCTGCATCAGCCGTTCGCCGGTCTGCACCGGCTTGCCGGTCAGGCGTTCGGCGTCGGCGAACACGGCGATGCCTGCACGTTCGGCGCGCACTTCACTGCGTGCCAGCAACTGCCTGGCATAGTCGCGCTCGGCGCGTTTCTGCTCGACGCGGGCGGCCAGCAGGTCGAGGCGGGCGCTGGATTCGGCGTCGGCGAAGGCGCGCTGGGTGTTGGCCTTGAGCTCGGCCTCGGCCACACCCAAGGCGCGTTCGGCGACATCGGCCTGGGCCTTGAGGCTGGTGGCATCGAAGCGCACCAGCAGATCGCCGGCAGCAACGCTCTGGTTGGGCTTGACCAGGAATTCGGCGATCACCCCATCCAGCGGTGCGGCCACCACACGCCCGCCCAGCGGCACGACCTCGGCCGGTGCCAGCACCGACTGACGTACCGGAATCAGTAGCAACAGCGAGAGTGCGGCGGCCACGGCCAGCAGTTTGCGTCGCGGCCAGCGCATGCGCCAGGGCTTGCGTGGTTGCAGGGCCAGCCAGGCGTGGGCGTAGGTGTCGGCCAACTGCCTGAGCAACGCTTGCTCGGCCTCGGCGAATGGCTTGTCGCGGGCCAGCCACAGGCCGCCGAAGGTTTCGCCGCGACGGTTCTGCAATGGCAACCAGAAGGCATGCGGGGCGGACAGGCTGTTCACGTCCAGGCGCGTCTGCTCGTCCAGTTGCGCGAGGTCGACAGCGTGTCCCTCACCCAGCCGGCCATGCTTGAGCAGCGCCGAGGCGGCACGTTCGACGAAGGCCACGAACGGCGCGTTCGCCTCCACCACGCTGATGCCGGTCAGCGCCTGCACCTTGCCGGCGATCAGCAGGGCGGCATGGCGGAAGCCGAACAGCGCCTGGCCGTCGTTGACCATGGCATAGGCCAGTTGCTCGGTGCTGCCGGCCTTGCGCGCCTGCTGCTCCAGTCCGAGGAACAGGGCGAATACCCGTTCGGCCGTGCCGGGCAGCGGGGCGTTCATTGCGCCACCTGGAACTGCGCCGTGCCACTCATGCCGGCGAGCAGGCCCTCGGCGTCCTCGGGCAGGCTGCCGATCAGCAGCAGCGTCTGGCTGCCTTCATCGATGCGCGCGCCGAGGCGCTTGATCTTGGCCTTGAGCGGCGCGCCGGTCTCGTCGGGAATGAAGTCGAAGGCCTGGCCGGGTTGCAGGCGACCGAGCCAGGCCGATGGCACCAGCAGGTAGATTTCCAGGGTGCCGTTGTCCACCACCTCCAGCAGCGGCGCGCCGCTGGCGACGCTCTCGTGGGGCTGGGCGCGACGCAGCACCACGCGGCCATTGAACGGTGCGGTGACGCTGCAGCGCTTGACCTGCACCTGATACACCTGGGTTTCCGCCTGCGCCTGTGCCTGGCGCGCTTCGGCCAGGGCCACCTCGAAGCGGCCGACGGAGTTGAGGGCCGCCAGCTGTTTCTTGTGGTTGAGCTCCTCGCGGGTGGCGCGGGCAGCGGCCTGGGCGGCGTTGAGCTGGGCCTGGTAGGCGCTGCAGTCGAAGCGCGCGAGAACGTCGCCCTTGTTGAAGTCCTGGCCATCGCTGAATGGCATCTCGACTATGCGGCCAGGCAGCTCGCTGGACAGCACGGCCTGGTTGCGTGCGCGCAACACGCCACGCACCTGGCGTTCGCCGGACTGGCTGGCGGCCGGCGCCAGCGATTCGAGCAACGGATCGTCGGCCCGGAGCGAGGTGCTCAGTGCGGATGCGAGCAGGCCGAGGAGCAGGAAGAGGGGGGCGTTTCGCGGCATGACATCCATCCTTGCCTGAGGTCATGGCAGTCTACGGTAGAACGCAGCTACGGCAAATTGGCCGTAACGATGCATTGCTATGGTGCATGATGTCGACTCTGGTGCGTGCAAGGCCTGCTTCTGGTGCGCGGGGCGCATCGCCGACCTAGATGCTGCGTGGTCTGGGCTATGGCATAAGTCTTGCGCGGCACAGGGTATCGTCCAGGCTAGCAGGAGGCCGCCGTGTCGATTCATGTCGCGCTGCACCACGTCACCCACTACCGCTACGACCGTGCGGTCAACCTCGGGCCACAAGTCGTACGTTTGCGGCCGGCGCCGCACAGTCGCACACGCATCCTCTCCTACGCCCTGAAGGTCGAACCGGGCCAGCACTTCATCAACTGGCAGCAGGACCCGCAGGGCAACTACCTGGCGCGTCTGGTGTTTCCCGAGAAGACCCGCGAGTTCAAGGTCGAGGTGGACCTGGTCGCCGAGATGGCGGTGTTCAACCCCTTCGATTTCTTCCTCGAACCCTATGCCGAGCGCATTCCCTTCGCCTACACCGAGGGCGAGCAGCGCGAGCTGGCGCCGTACCTGGTCAAGCTGCCGGCCACGCCGCTGTTCGCCGAGTACCTGGCCGGTATCGAGCGCACGCCCAGGCCCAGCGTCGATTTCCTGGTGGAGCTGAACCAGCGCCTGTCGGCCGACATCCGCTACCTGATCCGTATGGAGCCGGGCGTGCAGACGCCGGAGCAGTCGCTTGAGCTGGCCTCCGGTTCCTGCCGCGACTCGGCCTGGCTGCTGGTGCAGTTGCTGCGTCATCTGGGGCTGGCGGCGCGCTTCGTTTCCGGCTACCTGATCCAGCTCACCGCCGACGTCAAATCCCTCGACGGCCCCAGCGGCACCGACAAGGACTTCACCGACCTGCACGCCTGGTGCGAGGTGTACCTGCCCGGCGCCGGCTGGATCGGCCTCGACCCGACCAGCGGCCTGTTCGCCGGTGAAGGCCATATCCCCTTGGCCTGCAGCCCGGAGCCGTCCTCGGCGGCGCCGATCACCGGCGGGCTGGATGAGTGCGAGGTGGAATTCGAGCATCTGATGAGCGTGGAGCGCGTGTGGGAGGCGCCGCGCGTCACCAAGCCCTACAGCGAGGCGCAGTGGCAGGCGATCCAGGCACTGGGGCGACGCATCGACGATGATCTGAGCAAGCACGACGTGCGCCTGACCATGGGCGGCGAGCCGACCTTCGTCGCCCTCGAC